>Ga0209248_10000229_pt1 | contig 18834 bp, 15 predicted proteins | sample BogFormECP04_OM1_FD_188241 | JGI IMG/M metagenome (GOLD analysis project Ga0209248, IMG submission 188241) | Bog forest soil microbial communities from Calvert Island, British Columbia, Canada - ECP04_OM1 (SPAdes) (version 2) | ecosystem: Environmental > Aquatic > Freshwater > Wetlands > Bog ... | reverse complement strand
CCGCCGAGCTGGAGGCGGCCTACTACGCTCAACACCAGAGTCCAGCCGCCGGCTGAGCGCTCAAATCAGGAGGTCTCCGGACTCACCGGGGCGGTTCATGCCGTGATGCGCTGACTGGTTGAGTGCAAGGCTCTTTTGGGTACAGCATGCACAAGCCAAGCCGAGTGCCCTATGGAGTTTGACATGCATCGTCCCGACACGATGATCGAAATTCATCGTGAACGCGTTCAAGATCAGACCCTCGAGATGTTCAGCGGCGACAAGTACACGGAGTCCGTCGACGGCACCGGCTACTCGGCGACGGCGACGCTTGATCTCACGCTGGATCGAGTTTGGTTCGTCGTCGATTCGCATGAACGGCCGTGGCGGGAGGAGACCGACGGTGATTCGGATGACCCGCTGCGGCATTTCGCGATCGACCTGGTGATCTTCGATTCGAAGATCGTCATTGACGCGGTGACGTGTATCCCGCTGGTGGAGCTGCCGCCGGCGACGATCACGATTCCGGACGGTCCGCGCGCCGAGGAATCGCGCGAGATCCCTTACAACGAGATCCCGCTGCTCGGCCGGTTGACGATCCACGACCAGCTCGAGCCGCATCGAGTAGACCCGGGCAAGCAGACCATCGCACTTAACTTCACCGCACAGGATGCACCTGTGTTGGTGGCGACCGCGCTGCCCGACGAGTACGCCCCGCGGCTTTTCGGTTCGCACATCGAGCGACGTTCGGACGGCGATAACGTCCTCGCCGGACAAGACCCGCGGATCAGCTGGGAACTCGACTATGCCGAGGCGTATTGGATAACCCATTGCATCGCAGGCGAACTGATGGTCAGTCTGGAAAGACTGCAGCACCCCAGCCTCTCCGACGACGAGGCAAGGATCCGAGTGCTCGACTCGCTGGCCGCCCAGATCGCCGATGCGGTCCGGCCCAAGCTAGCCGAGATGGGGGACAAGGGCATCGTCGATCTGCTGCCGTCGCCGCTGGACGTCGACCCGGAATCGCGCGACGACAGTACGATCAAGGCCCTTGACGCCGTCGTGCAGCGCTTCGAGATCGGCGAGTCTACCTACGAATCCATGGTGGTCCAGCTGCAAACGCTGCGGGAACTGCCGCCAGGCGAGGACCTGCCCGCATCGATCCTTGCCGAAAACCCCTGCGAGAAAACCGGATTGGCAGTCACAGGGTGGAGCATCCTGCGTCAGGTCCGTGACACCGTGATGAACAGCTTCAACCTCGACGAAAGCGACTTCGACGCCGACGCCCCATGCCTGCTGGAAGGCCCCAAGACCATCACCATCGGCGGTCAAGAACGGAGCCTCGACGCGCTCGACGCCGACATTGTGCCGCGGACCGAGGACGGCCGGTTGGTGGTTGACGGAACCGTAAGCGCTGAAACGAAACTCTACGATTTCAAGGCCACCTTCAAGGTGACCTACGAGATGGGCCTCGACGACATACCTCGCGATCCAAACGAGGAGGAGAACCGGGCAGCCGACCTGGCCACCGTCGAAACCCTCGAGCAGACGCTGAGCGTGGCCGCCGAAAAGAAGCGCGCAGGTGAGCTCAGCGATCAAGACTACGAGGCGATAGTCAAGCGAGTCAGCGAGCAGTTCGACGAGCTGCCGCGGACCGTCGGTGTGCGACCGGCGCAGAATCCTCCAGAGCCGGAAGTGAATCCGGAGTTCAGCCTTACCGCTGCCGGTAAGGTCGCCGCGGCTGCCGGCGCCGCGGCTGTCGTCGGTCTACTTGCGCTGCCGGTGACCGCAGCAGCCGGTGCGGCCGGCGTAGGGATGGCCGGCGCAGGCGGTCTGCTCACTCTGGCGATCGCTCAGTACATCACCACCGTGCTGACAATCGACTGGTTTGGCAGCGGAATTGGATCACGCCAAGTCAAGAAGTCGCTGAACGACCGTCCCGATGGCACATCGCTGCCCTCGATCGGAATATCGGTCGACGCAGATCTCAACCGCCAGCGTCTCGCCGTGTACTTCCGTCCGCTGCCGGCGAAACTGTGGGTTAGTTGCGTCACGGCTGAGGATGCCGAGGAGGAGTCTGACACCAAAGAACTTCGGCTGGTGGGTGGCCGATGGCCCACCGACGGGCATTCCTGGAAGCTATCCAATGATGACGCCATCTTGTTCGTCGACTCCGGGGAATTGCAGCTCTTCGTGGAGCCGGATGGCGCTGGCCGCAACGAGCTGCCTATCGGTGTAGCCAGCGCAGCGGATGGACGACGTCGACTGCAGGTCGACGGCAGGGATGTCCACGCGCTGCAAGGGCTTCCGGGGTGCCCGGCCATTGCCGACCGCACCATCACCCCCGCCAAGTTGGGCGACGGGGGTGTGGGTCAGCTTAGTTCTCGGCCAACACCCGTTGCTTCTGTTCGCCGATCACCTGGTTGAGGTAATCCGCCTTCGCGCATCCGTAGTAGGCCGGTTCACCGAGGGAGAAATCGACGTCACCGAGATTGTCCCCGGGATCGAGCGGGCCGTGTTCTGGTCGACCGCGGCGTACGACGCGAACCCTCCCCGTCAACTAGAGCCGCGATAGTCTGTTCCGCATGCTCGACGGGGTCATGCTCCTGTGGTGGATCCTCACGGTTCCCTCTTTTCTGTTCGTCGTCATCGATATCTGGCGGACCACCCCTGAGTCGCCGGTCCTCAAGTGGGCCTTCGTAATCCTGACCGCATTCACCGGCCCGCTCGGGGCATTCTTCTACGTGCTCGGCTGTCGCGATCCGCTTCGAGGCGAGCACGAGAAATATGTCGCGGCCCGTTGGCGTCAAGTGCTCGGCTCCACGATGCATTGCGTCGCCGGCGATGGGATAGGCATCATCGTCGGGGCCGCGATCGGCGGCGTGCTGACGCTGTCCTTTTGGCCGGACTTTCTGCTCGAATACGTGCTGGGCTTCGGCTTCGGGTGGGCCTTCTTTCAGGCGTTCGCCATGCGGGATGCCGCGGGCGGGTCATACCTGAAGTCGCTGCAGATGACGTTCCTGCCTGAGCTGTTGTCGATGAACCTCCTAATGACGGGGATGGTGATCACGTCACGCTTCGCAATGCGAAGCGTGGACGGGAGCGACGACCCGACGCGCCCGCAGTTTTGGTTCATCATGTCGATGGCGCTGATCGTCGGGTTCGTATGTGCTTATCCGATCAACTGGTGGCTTGTCGCCAATCACATGAAGCACGGCATGATGACCGTGGGTGCGAGGGCTGCGATTGCGGCGGCGGAAGAACATTCGATGGGTGCGATGTCGTCCGAAATGTCATCGGGCTCGGGGCAAAATCAGCCCAGCACAGGCGTGAAGGCCGCGATGACAGTGCTCACTTTCGCCATCCTCGGGGCAGCGCTCGTCGTCGTCATGCAATCCGCAATGTCGAGTTAGCCTGTATAGCCCCACATCTGGGCCGAGTTCTGCTTCCCGTTCGGGTACGACACAAACTCGATCGGGGTGCCGTCGGGATCGCGCACGAAAAACATCCGCACGCCACCGATCTCCACCGGTTGCTGTTCAGGCCCGTAGCCGGCCGCGGTGACTGCGGCCAGCGTCTCGTCGAGGTCGCGGACGGTCAACGAGATGTTGGTGTAGCCGAGAACGGTTTCAGGCTGTCGGTCCAGGTTTCGATGTGCGAACTCGAGAAGCTCCACGACGGTGCCGCCGAGCATCCCGCCGACCATACGGCCGCGCGCGCCGGGCTCTCCGGTCACGACTTCCATCGACGGACCCTCCAATTCGAGGTCGAAGAAAACGCCGAGCCCGAGCACGTCGCGGTAGAACGGCAGCGACGCTTCCATATCGGATACGGCGATGCAGACATGTGAGAAGCCAATAATCCCGATCTGGTGTTGCGTCATGCGGAGATCCTAAGCCGATGGGCGGCTCGCGAATTGCCCCGTCAGGGCGTAAGAATCACCGACCCGATGGTCTTGCGGCCCTGTAGATCGCGGTGGGCTTGTGCCACGTCCCTCAGTGGGTAGTGCGCGCTGACGGTCACGTCGATGGTCCCGTCGCCGATCAGTTCGAACAATTGTCCTGTCCGCCAACCGAACTCGTCGTGGGTTCGCATGAAATGGGGCCTCGACGGCCGAGAGAGGTACACCGATCCGGCGGCGTTGAGCCGCTGCGGGTCGACCGGGGGCACCGGTCCGCTGGACGCGCCGAACAGCGCGAGCGTGCCCCGGACCGCAAGGCTGGCCAGGCTCGCGTCGAACGTTGACTTGCCCACGCCGTCATACACCGCGGCCACACCGGCACCGTCGGTGAGCGCTCGGACCTTGGCGCCGAACTGCTGCGGGTCCTCGGGGTAATCCAGCACCTCGACCGCCCCGGCGCTGCGCGACAGCTGCGCCTTCTCCGCGGTCGAGGCGGTAGTGATCACACGGGCACCCAAGCTGGTCGCCCACCGGGTCAGGATCAAACCCACCCCGCCGGCCCCGGCGTGCAACAACACCGTGTCACCGGCCTGCACCGGATACACCGATTTGATGAGGAGGTGTGCGGTCATCCCCTTCAAGAGCGCCGCCGCGGCAACATCAAAGCCGACACTGTCGGGAACCAGCGCCACGACATCGGCTGGCGCGACGCAATATTCGGCATAGGCGCCGACGGCGTCGGCGCTGGCAACCCGATCGCCAACATGAAAAGACGTCACCCCGTCGCCGACCGCGGCGACGGTCCCGGCGACCTCGGCGCCGAGAATGAACGGTAAGTCGTGCGGGTACAGCCCGGACCGGAAGTAGGTGTCGACAAAATTCACGCCGATCGCCTCGGCTTTGATCAACACCTCGCCCGGGCCGGGAGAGGGCTGCGGCCGGTCGACGTAGTTGAGGACTTCTGGCCCACCGTGCTCGGCGACTTCAATGGCGCGCATACCGCTTAATGTGACGGGGACATCCAGCCGCCGTCGATGGAGCCGGCTACAAGAATCACCGGGCGCTGGTGTCGCGGCGAACAAATCCGGCTTCCACCCCACACATCGCTGGGAGTTGACTGTGCGTTGTTCGTCCACACAGTGGCGTCTGCTCAACGCTGTCGCGCACAACATCGACTGCCGCAGAGCTTGCGGCGATGCTCATCGATGACAGCGCGTGGCCGACGTGGTGCACGGCTCGAGCAGAAGGGCGGGCAGACCGATGGCAAATCCGAAAACCATTCACGAGGTGACCTACGACCTGCTGCGTGAGCTGGGGCTGACGACGGTATTCGGCAACCCTGGCTCTACCGAGGAGACGTTCTTGAAGAACTTCCCCGACGACTTCACTTATGTCCTGGGATTGCAGGAGGCGTCGGTGGTGGCCATGGCTGACGGATTCGCCCAGTCCACCGGCAAGCCCGCCTTGGTCAATGTGCACACCGCTGCGGGGATGGGAAACGCGATGGGCAACCTGGTGGCGGCGGCTAAAGGCAACACCCCGCTGATCGTCACGGCCGGTCAGCAGACCCGCGAAATGGTGTTGTGCGAGCCATATCTGACCAACAAGGACGAAACTGTGTTTCCGCAGCCGTGGGTGAAGTGGGCGTATGAGCCCAAGCGCGCCGAGGACGTGCCCGCGGCGATCATGCGCGCCCACGCGATAGCGTTACAGCCACCGGCCGGCCCGGTGTTTTTGTCGATCCCGCTGGATGACTGGGAGAAGCCCGCGCTGGGTCCGGCCGTGATCCGCACAGTGAGCCACCGGGTCAGCCCGGATGCCGAGCGGCTGCGCGGATTCGCCGAGCGCATCAACGGTGCGCAGCGGCCACTGCTGGTGTTCGGGCCGGAGGTCGATCGCGCCGGGGCCTGGGATGTCGGTGTGGCGTTTGCGGAGAAGGTCGGGGCGCCGGTGTACGCCGGCCCGCTGCCCGACCGGGCATCGTTCCCCGAGGATCACCGTCTGTATCAGGGGCAGCTGCCGATGACCATCGCCGGTGTCACCGAGGTACTGCGGGGTCATGACCTGGTTGTGGTGATCGGGGCGCAGGTCTTCCGGTATTACCCCTACGTGGCTGGCGAGTACCTGCCCGAGGGCACCGAATTGCTGCAGATCACTGCCGATCCGGGACTGGCTGGTGCGGCGCCGGTCGGCGACAGCGTGCTGGGGGACACCCTGCTCGCGTTGGAGCAACTGGTGGGCATGGTCGATGATCACAGCGACCGGGCGGTCCCGACTAGACAAGTGCCCACCTCCGAGGTTGACGTGACCGGGTCGGCACCACTGGAGCCGGATGCGGTGTGGTCCACCTTGAGAACCGTCACGCCCGCCGATTCGCCGTTGGTCACCGAATCGACGTCGACGATGGCCCAACAACTGAGATTCCTGCCCAGCACCCGGCCGGGGTCGTTTTTCGCCACCGCCAGCGGCGGTATCGGCTGGGGGTTGCCCGCGGCGGTGGGCGTCGCCCTGGGGGACCGCGCCCGCGGCGTCAAGCGCCACGTCCTCGCCACCATCGGCGACGGGTCGTTCCAGTACTCGGTGCAGGCGCTCTATACCGCCGCCCAACACCGGCTACCGATCGTGTTCGTCGCGATGCGCAACGGCGAATACTCGATCCTGAAGTCGTTCGCGGTATTGGAAAAGACGCCCGGCGTGCCGGCACTGGACTTGCCAGGACTCGACATCGCCTCCCTCGCAACGGGTTTCGGGTGCCGCGCGGTCAACGTCGACAGCTGCGAAAAATTGGCCCACGAATTCAATGCTGCGCTGAAGGCTGACGGGCCCACCGTGATCGTAGTGCCGACCAAAGTGCAGGCCGCGCATCTGGGATAGCTGTCATGTCCGAATCACCGTAAGGGGACTTGGCCAGTCCGAGCGAAGGCAAGGTCGTAACGATCTATGTTTCACAAGCTCACAATCGATTCAATCGCGGCGCGCGCGGTGCTGGTGCCGATGCCGAGGCCTCTGCGCACCGCGGCAGGTGATGTTCCCGCTGCGCCGCTGGTCCTTGTTGACGTCCACACAAGCGAGGGGATTGTCGGGCGTAGTTATGCCTTCGCCTACACGCCCCTCATGTTGCGCACGCTCGTGCAGTTCCTGCACGACGTTGCACCCGCGTTGGTCGGACAGCCGGTTTCACCGCGCGAACGCATGCGACAGCTCGATGCGCAGTTGAAGTTGATGGGCATGCAGGGAGTGGTCGGCATGGCTATCGGTGCGCTCGACCAGGCGTTGTGGGATGCGCTTGGACGAGCGGCTGATCTGCCCGTCGCGGTGCTGCTTGGTGGCGAGGTCAAGCCGCTAGTTGCCTACGACAGCTACGGGCTGGTGGACATCACGACCGACCTGCCCTTGCTCGAGGCGTCGGTGGAGAACGGCTTTGAGGGGGTCAAGATCAAGCTCGGCGCCGGCGAGGTGGCCGATCAGGTCGCAACCGTCGCCGCCGTACGCAAGGTGATTGGACCCGAGTGCAGGTTGATGGTCGATCTCAATCAGTCGCAAACGACAGCCGGCGCAATCGATCTCATCCTGCGACTGAAAGAGTTTGATCTGACCTGGGTTGAAGAACCGGTCGGCGCCGAGGACCTGCACGGCCACCGTGTCGTTCGTGAGGCCGTTCGCCCGGTTCCTATCCAAACCGGCGAGAACTGGTGGTTCCCGCGGGGGATGGCGAACGCGATTGCCGCCAAAGCCAGCGATCTGGCGATGGTCGACATCATCAAGATCGGTGGGGTCACCGGCTGGATCTCCGCCGCAGGACAGGCCGAGGCGGCTTCCCTGCCGCTGTCGAGTCACAGCTACATCGAGGCAAGCGCGCACACGATGGCCTGTTCACCAACCGCATCCTGGTCTGAATATCTCGATCTGGCCGGGGCAGTCCTCACCGAACCTTTGGTGCCCGACAAAGGCAGAATCGTTGCCCGAGGACCCGGCCTTGGTCTCGAGTGGGACGAGAAGGCGGTGGACAAATATGTATTCCAGTGATGCTCGCCCACGAATTCACCGCCGCCCTGGACGCCGACGGGCCCACGGTGATCGTGGTACCGACCCAACCACACCAGGCACATCTGGGCTGACGCCGCCAGCTCATCGTCTATTCAAGGAGCGAACATGCCGGTCTACACCTGCACGACGACAACATCGACGCTGACTGCCGACATCAAGAGCGCGTTGGCCCATGAGATAAGCCGTATCCATGCCGAGATCAATCACGTTCCCAGCACCTATGTCAACGTCGTCTTCCACGAGCTGCCCGCAGGCGGGATCTACACCGACGGTGTACCCGCCAATCCGGTGCTGGTTAACGGCTGGGTGCGTTCCGGCCATCCGGAAGACAAAACCAGCCGTCTCGCAACGGAAATCGCGGCCGCCGTTTCCCGGATCGCCAACATTGATGCCGACCGGGTGATGATGGTGATCCAAAACAGCCCTGCGCGTTTCGCGGTCGAAGGGGGACGTGTGCTTCCCGAGCCCGGCCAAGAGCAAGCGTGGCTCGCCGGCGAATAACAAGCGCTAACAGACGAAAGGATTGAATCAACGTGGCCACCAACTTCGGTGACTTTCAAAACGAGGTCTACGCCGAAGCAGTACAAGGAGTAACGACCCGATACCCGTTCGACTTTGCCTCGATCGAGCGCAAAGCCGCCGAGGCACTTCCGGATTGGGTGTATCGATATGTGTCGGCAGCCGCAGGTGATGGACGGACCCAGCGCGCGAACATCGCCGCATTCTCGTGCTATGGCCTCGTGCCCCGGATGATGGTCAGCCCGCCCGAACGCGATCTGTCGATCCGGCTGTTTGGCAAACATCTGATCTCGCCGATGTTTCTGGCTCCGATCGGTTTGGTTGGCTTGTGCGCACCCGACTTTCACGGTGATGTGGCGGCCGCGGAGGCATCGGCGGCCACCGGAGTGCCCTACACGTTGTCGACGTTCACCCAGACACGTATGGAGGATGTGGTCCCACATGCCGGCGAAACGCCCATCTTCTACCAGCTCTACCTGCCTGCCGACCGGGAACTGGCAGCAAGCTTGATCAACCGCGCCGAGACCAGCGGCTACTCCGCCCTGATGGTCACCGTGGACTCCTGGACCCTGGGTTTTCGGCCGATGGACCTCGAGCGGGGAAACTTTCCGCAGTTCCGCGGCTATTGCATGCAGAACTACTACACAGACGAGAACTTCACCAAGCACCTCGCCAAGCCGCCGGCAGAAGACCAGCCGGCCGCGCTGGCGCACTATACGAAGATCTTCGCCAATCCGCTGTCATGGGAGGATCTGCGCTGGATCCGGACCCAGACGAAGCTTCCCATCGCCATCAAGGGGATTCAACACCCCGATGACGCGCGACTTGCCATCGACAATGGCGCGGACGTTCTCTACTGCACTAATCACGGTGGACGACAAGCGAATTCGGCTGTCTCCACATTGCAGTTGCTGCCTGGCGTCGTCAAAGCCGCGGGTTCCACGCCAGTCATGTTCGACTCCGGCGTTCGCTCGGCGACCGATGCGATCATCGCGTTGGCGCTCGGCGCGACGGCCGTCGGGATTGGCCGGCCCTACGCCTACGCCCTGTCCTACGGCGGTGCGGAAAGCTTGACCCACTATCTGCGATCCTTCCTGGCTGAACTCGATTTGTGTTTGGCGGTCTGTGGATTCAAAGACATCGCGACCCTCAAAGAGGCGGGCGTCGAAGAGGTCATCAACTCTCGGACACTGCTTCCCGGCTGAGCCGCGTCGAGTCAAGGAGTCAAATCCATGAAGATCACCGACGTCACGCTGTCGATACTTCGAACGGAACTCGAAGAGACCGTCATCCCGACCCACGGCGCGGTGGACGCGATGCCCCCGCTTGTTCTGGTTTCGGTTTCCACCGCCGAAGGCATCGACGGGAACTACATCAGCTATCTCATCCCGGCGAAGGCCGTCGAGCATGCCGCCGAGGTCGCGAAAGCCCTTCTGGTTGGTCGGGATACCTACGACGTCGCCGCCCTGAGTCATGAGATGACGACCGCGTTGCCGCCGTATTCCAACCCGCCGACGCTGGCCGGCGCTGACGCATGTCTGTGGGACATCAATGCCAAAGCAGCCGGCGTGCCGCTGTACAAGTACCTCGGAGCGGCCCGCCACGAGATACGCGCGTATGCAAGCACTGTGGCCTACCCGACCATCGATGGTTATATCGAGGCGTTGCGCCCTGCGGTTGCCGAGGGCTTCACCGCCGCTAAGTTCCACCCTTTCGGCGATGCCGATCGGGACATCGAGCTTGCTCGAGCGATCAGGCACGAGTTTCCGCACCTCGACCTGATGATCGACCCGGTGTGCGCGTATACGCTGCCCGAAGCCTTAAGGGTCGGCAAGGTGCTCGAAGAGCTCAACTTCTACTGGTTTGAGAACCCCATCTCAGACCAGGATTTGGACGGGTTGTCGTACTTGGCAAGCAAACTCGGCGTGCCGCTGGCGGTCGGCGAGCAGAACTTCGCCGGATTCGAGGCGCTGCACCAGTATTTGAGCACCACGAGCGGCTTCTACGTACGCACACTGGCCGAGTATGCCGGCGGTGTCACTCAGATGATGAAGTCGGCGCATGCGTGCGAGGCGTTCAACCACAACTACGAAATCCACAGTTACGGGCCCCCGCTCAATCTGGCGATGTACCTCAACGTGGCACTCGCCATCCGCAACTGCGACTTCGCCGAAATCATGGTGCCGCAAAACCTGTTGGGCATCGGAATGGCCGACCTGCCGACGATCAACGAAAAGGGCTACATCGCCGGTCCGCAAAAACCCGGCCTCGGTTACGACATCGACCGAGACAAGATCGACAATCTCACGTTGAAACGCTGCTGACAGCATCCGAAGTCAACATCCGCTGACCCGAAAGCGCTGCCGAGACGGCACGCAGCAGCGGTAAGGTAACCGCGACTGCCCTGCAGATGCAGGCGGATGCCACCGTTGCGGGGATGCGTGATGAGGCTGACGGGTCGGCGCGTTGAGCGCGGCATGCTGGACCAGTTCGTCGAAGCGATTCGCGCCGGCGAGAGCCGGGCCCTCGTCATCTGTGGTGAGCCGGGCGTCGGTAAGACGGCGCTGCTGAACTACCTGGCCGAGCAAGCCGCGGAATGCCGTGTGTTGCACGCCACGGGTGTGCAATCCGAGATGGAACTGGCCTTCGCTGCGGTGCATCAATTGTGCTCGCCGATCCTCGAGGAGGCTAACCGCCTGCCGGCGCCGCAGCGCGATGCCCTGCGGACTGCGTTCGGCCTGAGCTCTGGTGCGGCACCGGATAAGTTCCTCATCGGTCTGGCAGTACTGAATCTGCTGTCCGAGGTCGCCGAGCAACGACCGCTTGTGTGTGTAGTGGACGACGAGCAGTGGATCGATCGGACCTCTGCGCAAATCCTCGGCTTTGTCGCACGGCGGTTGGTGGCTGAATCAGTTGGCTTGGTTTTTGCGGCACGGGTCCCCAGCGACGACCTCGCAGGGCTTCCGGAGCTGGTGCTGGCGGGGCTGCCGGCGGCAGAGGCGCGAATTTTGTTGGAAACCGAGCTCACTGGACCGCTGGATGGCCGGGTGCGAGATCTCATCATTGCCGAGACGCGGGGAAACCCCTTGGCACTGCTGGAATTATCGCGTGGCGCGAGGTTCGATCAGCTGGCGGGCGGGTTTGGGCTTCTCGGCGCGGTCCAGCCCTCGGAGAGGGTCGAGGAAAGCTTTCGGCGGCGGATCGAGGCGCTCCCAATGCAGACCCGACGTCTGTTGCTTGTCGCGGCGGCGGATCCGGTCGGAGATCCCGCGTTGGTGAGTCGGGCAGCCACGCGATTGGGGATCGGTGGGGAAGCGGCAGCACCCGCGCATGAGGCGGGCGTGGTCCACTTCGACACCCGCGTCCGGTTTCGTCATCCGCTGATGCGCTCGGTGATCTACCAGTCGGCGTCACTGGAAGAACGACAATGTGTGCACAGGGCGCTCGCGGAAGTAACCGATCCGGAACACGACCCGGATCGGCGGGCGTGGCATCGGGCTCACGCCGCCCCGGGGCCCGATGAGGACGTCGCCGCCGAGCTGGAACGCTCCGCAGGACGTGCCCAGGCCCGTGGTGGGCTGGCCGCCGCGGCGGCATTCCTTGAACGGGTGACGACGCTGACCCTCGATGTCGACCGGCGCGCCGACCGGGCCCTGGCCGCCGCCTCGGCCAAAATCGAGGCCGGCGCATTAAACGCGGCGCAGGAATTGCTGTCCCTTGCCGAGGCCGGTCCGCTCAGCGATTGGCAGCAGGCCCGCATCGATCTGATTCGCGCTGAGCTCGCTTTCGTCGCGATCCGAGGCAGGGACGCGCCCGCTCTGCTGTTGAAGGCCGCGCGGCGGCTCGAGCCGATTGACGCACAGCTCTCCCGCGCGACGTATTTGCAGGCACTGTCCTCCGCGATGTTTGCCGGCCGACTCGCGACCCACGGAATTGCCCTGGAAGAAGTGGCACGCGCGGCCGGCGGCGCACCGCCGCCGCCGAACGCGCCGCGCGCATCCGATCTTTTTCTGGACGGACTGGTCGCCCACTACACCAAGGGATATGCGGCTGGATTGCCGATTCTGCGTCAGGCGCTGAGCGTATTCGGCGACGATATGTCGGCAGACGAGGAGCTGCGCTGGCTGTGGATGGCCGGCGTCGTGGCCCGGCACGTTTGGGACGACGACAGCTGGCAGGTGCTTTCCGAGCGGCATGTGCAGCTTGCCCGAGACGTCGGGGCGCTCGGTGAACTTCCGTTGGCCCTCAACTCTCGTGCCTTCATGCTCTTGTTCGCTGGCGACCTGACGGGCGTTGACTCGCTGCTGCAGGAGCTGCGGCCGGCGATGGCGGTGACCGGTAGCAACCTCGCGCCCTACGCGGCCCTCGGTCTGGCCGCCCTGGCCGGCAGGCAAACCGAAGCGGCGGCCTTGATCGACGCGACGATCACGGACGTGCGTGCTCGAGGTGAAGGTATCGGGATAACCGTCGCCGAGTGGGCGAGCGGCGTGCTGAACAACGGCGTCGGTGACTACCAGAAGGCGATGACGGCGGCCCGGTACTCAGCCGACTGTATGAGCGAAATGGTCGCGCCAACCTGGGCGACGGTCGAGCTCATCGAGGCAGCCGCGCGCAGCGGGCGAGGCGACATCGCGGGCCGGGCCCTCGATCGGCTGACTGATATCACCATCGCCAGCGGGACCGACTGGGCATTGGGTATCGAGGCTCGTTGCCGGGCACTGCTGACCGAGGGCGACGCCGCCGAGAAGCTGTACCGGGAGTCGATCGAGCGGCTTGGCCGTACCCGGCTGCGCGCGGAGCTTGCTCGCGCGCACCTGTTGTACGGCGAATGGCTGCGCCGGCAGCGCCGGCGCGTCGACGCCCGGGCGCAGCTCCGCATTGCCCACGAGATGCTGGAGACGATGGGGATGGCGGCGTTTGCCGACCGGGCCAGGCGTGAGTTGCTGGCGACCGGCGAAACGGCCCGCAAGCGGACGGTCCACCCGGCTGATCAGACGCTCACCGCGCAGGAAGCTCAGATCGCGCGGATGGCCCGCGACGGCCTGTCCAACCCGGAAATTGCCGCCAGGCTATTCATCAGCGTGCGCACGGTCCAGTACCACCTGAGCAAGGTGTTCGCCAAGCTCGCCATCGAGTCGCGAGGCCAACTCGGTCGTGCCCTGCCTGAATGATCCGCCGACCGTGTCGATTGACTGTGCGGTTGGCGGATGCGAACGCCTCCGGCTCGGCTGATCATGATCGGCTAGAGCACGCCGGTTGGCTGCACCGGTCGTCGATCACACAGTGCCGGCTGTGGGTCGCGAGGACGCGATGGACGAACTACTCGCAGACAACGAACTTCCGCTGGACGCCGAAACCGCGATCGGTGATTTCGCCGAACTCATCGAGCACGAGCGGCGGCTGCTCGACGAGCTGTCGGGGCGTCCGGAGTTGATGGACTCCGTGCTTCAGGGGCGAATTCTCGACCACTGGACTAAGTGGGAAACCGCCAACCGTCTGCGGCTGCCAAGCCAGGGTCCCTTTGTGGTCGTCGCCGCCCAAGCGCCAGAGCTCGGCGCATCGCCTCTGCCCGAAATCGAATCGAAGTTGCGCAGCCTGGACGTGTATTCGGCATGGCGGGTGCTACCCGACTTGCAGATCGGAATCATCCACGCCAAGTCCGACGAGCAACTCGACAAAATCGTGGCGCTACTGGCGCGCACCACAACGGGCCGGGTCGGCGTCAGTGCTCGCTTCGATGATCTTCAAGACGCGCCGCAGGCCTTGCACATAGCCAAGGTGACGTTGCGGGGGAGCGCTGGTCGCGAGTCCCGAGTTGCGGTATTCGACGGATCCATCTTGGCTACCGCCGCGGTCAGCGCACCCGCAGTGATGCTCAGGGCAGTCCGGACCGTGCTGGATCATTTCGACGATCTGGGCGACGAGGAGCGGGAACTTCTGTTTGAAACGTTTCGGGTCTGGCAGGAAAGCGACGCGTCGGTCGCGGCGACGGCCGAAGCTCTTGTCTGCCATCCCAATACCGTGCGCTACCGGTTGCATCGCATCGAGAAACGCACGGGTCGGTCGCTGTCCCGGCCACGGGATGTAGCCGAACTATGTTTGGTCTTTGAGGTGCAGCGGCGTCTCATGTAACCGCAAGCTCACCACGGGGACGGGACGCCCGCGCGGATTCTGGCGACCTCGGCGCGGGCGAAGCGCACCCGGTCGGTGTCGGCGCCGCGGGCTGCAGCCAGCTCGTCGCCGAGGGCGTACGCGGCATTGAGGACGTAGCGGGCGCGCTTGCGTTCGTGACCTTTGCGAGCGGCCTTGCGATAAGCCTTGCGGGCCTTGCGGTTACCGGCCATCGCGTTCAGTTCGGCCGGTGTGATGACGTCGCGCGCCTCCTCCGGGGCCATGACGTCGCGGACGAAGTCCCGTTCGCGTTTCACCGTCGCCTTGTACACCTGCACAAGGATCGCGAGCGCGACCACGATCGCCCCGATGAGCAGCCCGATCAGCTTCAGTACGCTCGGTCCGGCGATGGCGCCCACCGAGTCCCATGTCCCGTGCAGCAGCATCGGTATCGCGACCAGAAGCAAACCCCGTCCGACTTTTCGTGGCTCGGCGGGCCGGCCCAGTAGGTAGACAAGACCCGCGCCGAAGATTGCGCTGTACAGGATGTGCGCGGCGACCCCGCTGACCATTCGCAAAATGATGGTGCCTATCGACGCCCCAATCTGGTTGGCACCGAACTGGGTTCCGGCCGACGTCATCGCGTAGGACACGTCTTCGATGATCTGAAATCCCAAGCCGATGAACGCGCCCAGGATGAACCCGTCGAACGCGGTGCGTACTTGCCGTGGTGCCATCGCGATGAGCAGCAGCAGGCCCGACCCCTTCGCCCATTCCTCGGTGAACGGCGCCGCCAGCCCCGCACCCCAATTCAGCGCCCACACCTGGCCGAAGGTCTTTGCATAGAGAGCAAGGATCGCGTCGTTTGCATTGGCCGCCATCGCCCCGGTCGCGGCGAAGCCGCCCCACACAAAAGCGACAACCATGAGTTTGGCGGGGAGCTTGGCGTAGTGGTCGATGTGCTGGGTGAACCACCAAAACAGCGCGGCGTAGATGGCGAACGACGTCACCGCCAGGCCTATCGCGTCGCCGTAGGCGTCGTACTTACGGGCGAGCGTGGAGACGAAGCCCAAGAAGCCCATCCCGACCAGCAGCAGATACCCCCAGAAGGCGAAGTTGCGCGGCTGGTAGAAACTGAACCGTCGTCCCCAGCCGGAGAGGTCGAGCGCGATGTCGCGTGCGCGATCAAGGTCGGCAAGCGTCGCCGCTGGCGTCACTGTCACCGCTTCCCCTCTCCGGTTTGGCTGATGCTGTCGATCATCCGCAACACCGTGGCCGTGGACTGCGAGCCGGCGTCAGACGGTCCGGTTGCCACGGCTTCGACTCCGCGAGTCCCGAATACGAAGGCGGCGATGACGCCGGCGGTGTGCGGTCCGGTGACCCGCGCAGACGCGCCGAGCTTGCCCTGCTCGGTGACGACGGTCGTGGGCGCACCGGTCACACGGACGCCGCGACCGCGATTGAGGGCTTCGGAGGTTGTCTCGATCTGGTCGAGTAGTTGGCGGGCGTCGCCGTGGAATTGTCCGGTGCGCACAGTGAATTTCATGGCGCCGTCCTCGACGGTCGCGGTCGCGGGATACTCGCCGGACAACGGGGCGTGGCCGGCGCGGAGGCCGGAGGTGATGCCCCAGCCAGCCTCCGGCACGAACGTCACGTTGCCTTCGAGCTGCAAGACATCGCCGGCTGTGACGATGTCGTGGTAGGGCACTGTCGCGTCGATGACCGGCAACACGACCGACATCAGGATGGCCAGAGCGAACACCGCCAGCGTCGGGCGGATGGTGCGCCGATCCAGGCCAAACCATCGCTCGTCGGCGGGCACGAAGCGTTCGTCGGGTTCGAATCTTGGTTGCGCGGCCGCGGAGGCCATATCCGTCTGAGGATCCGGCATATCCTGCGCCAACCCTTCTACCAGCCTGCTACTGGCTGCGGCGTCGTCTGAGTGGCATCGGGGTTCGAGAGTAACGACGGCGGGAACAGTCGACATCTAAATTGGCGACATCCGCGTCTTTGGCGTGGCCAGGACTGTTACCTCCTAGGCTGCGGACCATGGCTATCGACCGGTTTGGGCTTGTCGTGGGCGGCATCCGACTTGCCTCGGGCATCTCGTTTCTCGTCGACCCCCTCCGGGCGAACCGGTTCTGGGGCGATCCCGACGAGCCGTCGCCGACGGCGCGACTTCTGTTGCGGTCGATGGGCTACCGCGATGCCTTGATCGGTGGGCTGCTCGCCACGGCTGCGCTGCGTGGCAGAAACACGCGCGGCTGGTTCCTCGCGTCTGCCGGCGCCGATGCGTCCGATTTGCTCGGCGGGATGAGCGTCCATCACGAGATGAAGCGCTCACAGCAGCTGGTCGGGTTGGGTGGCGCTGCCGTCGGCATTGTGACCGGGCTTTGGGGTACGGCGCGTCGGACGCCGGAACAAGAATCTGAAGATGGCGGTTGAGCTAGTCGTCCGCGGATGGCGCCGCGGCAGCTTATAGGCGACTGCGATGGGAGCGAGCGTGCGTATCGGTGTGCTGACTTTCGTGACCGACGAGGGCATTGGCCCGGTTGAGCTGGGTGAGGCGCTCGAGCAGCGTGGGTTTTCGTCGCTGTTCCTCGCCGAGCATTCGCACATCCCGGTCGATGCGAAGACCCCGTACCCGGGCGGGGGCCCGATTCCTCGCAAGTATTACCGGACCCTGGATCCATTTGTGGCGTTGACGGCAGCGGCGGTCGCCACCGAGAACCTGGTTGTCGGTACCGGGATAGCGTTGATGCCGCAGCGCGATCCGATCTTGACCGCTAAAGACGTTGTGTCGCTGGATCTAGTGTCGGAGGGCCGATTTCGCTTCGGTGTGGGTGTGGGCTGGCTGCGTGAAGAAATCGCCAACCATGGCGTAGATCCCAAGGTGCGCGGACGCGTGGTTGAAGAACGGCTGCGCGCGATGATCGAGATCTGGACGCAGGAGAAGGCGGAATTTCACGGTGAGTTCGTGAATTTCGATCCGATCTACAGTTGGCCGAAGCCGGTGACGAAGCCGTATCCGCCGTTGTATCTGGGCGGGGGACCCGCGAGTTTTCCACGTATCGCTCGGCTGCACGCCGGTTGGCTTGCGATGACGCCGTCAGCGGAAGTTCTGTCGGGCCAGCTGGAGGAACTACGCGGTGTCGTCGACCACGATGTGCCGGTGATCAACTTCCACGGTGGCAAACCGACGGCAAAAGAGGTCGAGGCCTACCTCCCGTTGGGATTGGAACACCTATTGGTGGACCTGCCGACCGAGCCACGCGACCAGACACTTCGACGTCTCGATAACTTGCAGACCGAGTTCGCGCAACTGGGTTAGCGAAGGTTGTTTCGCCTGGCTACTTTGACAAGACGTCGGCATGTCGCGAGAGCTTAGTAATCTTCGCTGCATAAGCGCTGTTAAGTGACATACCTGACCGTCACGCGGCCCGTTGCGCGCGACCGCTGCCCGGTGCGCTTACTCAGGACTCAGGTCAGAACATGTTGGTCAAATACAGTTGCAGAGACTCGAATACGCTCTCGAACAGTCCGCTGCTGCCGATTCCGTTGTCAATTGCACCGATAAACGCGTCAAAGCTATTGATGTTGTCGGAGATATCGACGAGTGTGAGGTCGCCGTCGGTCGACGTGGTCGCGTCAGCGATTTGCGTTGGTGTCAACCCCAGGTAATCCGCGTGCGTGGTGAATAGGTTCACCAGCGGGTCCAGCGGACCTCCGGCCGTGAAGTCCTGTTGGAAGTCGGCGACCCCATCGCCGTCCAGCGTGTAGATCGTCGCCGGGTACAGATCATCCGGCGTCAAGTTTCCAAGGACACCGTCATTGCCGGAATCGGTGAGAAGAGTGTTCGTCAGGCTCGAGCCGAGTAGCGCGTCGAGGTCTGGTTCCAGATTGGGCCATACGCCGCCCGGGAGGGAGGGGTCGCCGATGAACACGAAGTGCAGATCGGCGCTGGGGATGCCGGCTTCTTCGAGTTGGGTCATGGCGATCGACTCGGCGGTGGCGCTCTGCGAGTATCCGAAGATCGTCAGCGGGTCCTCGGCGCTGAAAGCGTCCGGATTCGCGTTGAATTCGTTCTCCACGGCGAGAGTGACGTCGTCCGCGGCTGTGAGGCTACTCGGGCCCTGTTGAATCAGTTCGGGCGTCGTCAGCACCTGCAAAGGCGCGGCGCACGGGTCGGTCCCGACCATGTCGCAGACCGTCGAGTAGGTCGCGCCATCGTCGAAACCCAGCGGGTGCAGATACAGATCCTCGGCGGCCTGCGCGAA
>Ga0209248_10000228_pt1 | contig 18891 bp, 19 predicted proteins | sample BogFormECP04_OM1_FD_188241 | JGI IMG/M metagenome (GOLD analysis project Ga0209248, IMG submission 188241) | Bog forest soil microbial communities from Calvert Island, British Columbia, Canada - ECP04_OM1 (SPAdes) (version 2) | ecosystem: Environmental > Aquatic > Freshwater > Wetlands > Bog ... | reverse complement strand
CATCGCGCGGGCGACAGCCGCGGGGATGGGTCCATAACCGCAGACACCCGCCGGCGCGCTGTCACCGCCCAGCAGCGTTTCGTCCGACAGGACCAAGTTGACCGCGATGGGCGTCGGAACCGTCGCATCGCGGCCGGTGATCCGCTCGACGAGGGTATCCGCCATCACATGTCCGCGTGAGCGCCCGTCGCAGCGGGTGTCCGCTTCGCGGCGCAGCGCCGCATACACCGACACGCCGTGAGCCACCGGCAACAGTGCGGTCAGATATGTCATGGTGTCAGGCGCGGGCCGAATGGTGACCGTGCGTTCGGTCTCAGCCTTGGCCGCCCGGTCAACGACGGCATGGGGGTCGAACCGGTAGGCGATCGCCTTTGCGGCCGCAGCCAGCCGTGCGTCTCCCATCCCATCGAGACGGGCCGGGTCACCACACAACTCGGCATCCAGCGCGCGCCGGTCCTTGACATCCAGACACGCGCTCTCGCGCACGATCAGGGTGGCCCGCCACTCCGACAGCTTGCCGCATTCCAGCGCCGCCAACGTATGCGGCATCTCGTGTACCAGGGCCTTTCCAAAGCCGAGGTGCCGACCTCCCCGGGCGGGTGAGTCTCGTCGAGCCAGCGCAATCTCACTGGCGACACCACGTCCGCGCTTCTCGGCGGGAACACCAGCGGCCGCTTCGGCGGCCCGGCGCGCCGCGTCGAAGGCGGCGGCCGCTCGTGCCTGCGCCGCTGCGGCCGCCGATTTGATTCTCTCGAGCTCGGCTATGCGCTCGATCAGCGCCGATTGGTCAGCACTGGGGTCGACCCTCGTCAGTTCATCGAACATGTGTTCGAGTATAAGCGTCGGCTCCGACACGTGAGACGATCGTGCGGTGCGGCTGGGATTGCATGCGCTGGGAATCGGTGCCGGCGCCGACCGGGCGGTGATCGACGCCGTCGCGTCCGCGGCGGACGACTGCGGTTTCGCCACCCTGTGGGTGGGTGAACATGTGGTGATGGTGGACCGGTCGGCGTCACGCTATCCGTACTCCGAGGATGGCGTCATCGCCGTTCCCGCGCAGGCGGATTGGCTTGACCCGATGATCACGCTGAGCTTCATCGCGGCCGCCTCGTCCCGCATCGGCATAGCGACCGGTGTGTTGCTGTTGCCCGAGCACAACGCGGTGGTGGTGGCGAAGCAGGCTGCCAGCCTAGATCGGTTGAGCGCCGGGCGGCTGACGCTCGGCGTGGGCGTCGGCTGGTCAAGAGAGGAATTCGAGGCGCTCGGGGTGCCGTTCGAGCATCGCGCGGCCCGTACCGCCGAATACGTTGCGGCGATGCGCACGTTGTGGCGCGATGACGTTGCCTCGTTCGACGGAAGATTCATCGGCTATGAGTCGATCCGGGTGAACCCCAAGCCGATGCGCGATCGTCGTATCCCGGTTGTGCTCGGGGGCAACAGTGATCCGGCACTGCGGCGAGTGGCTGCCTGGGCAGACGGTTGGTATGGGTTCAACCTCGACGGCGTCGCCGCGGTGCGCGAGCGGATCGACACGCTCGAGCAACTGTGCGCCGAGTCGGGGCGCGACCGTGCCGAGCTGCGGCTGGCCGTGGCCTTGGTCAGCCCCCAGGTTGGCGACGTCGGTGCGCTTGCCGAACTGGGCGTTGACGAACTGGTTCTCGTTGAGGCGCCGCCGGAGGATCCCGACGCCGCAACCGACTGGGTTTCAACGCTGGCCGACAAATGGATGTCGGAGCTGTAGATTGTGCGCCCCGCTACTGCGATCGGATGATCGTGATCGACGTGTCGATCTTCTTGAACGAGTTGAAGGTCTCGGTGGGAACGCCGAAGATGGAAGCCAGTACGCGGGGCGGAAGTCCTTGCCCTCTTGGGTGCTGGCATTGAAGACAATGACCAGACTCAGATCTTCTTTCCCTCTGTTCTCGAAGTAATGCTCGGGTCAAGGAGCGTCCAGGTAGCAACTCCGCTGGTGACTACGTTGACCTCCCAAGCGCTGGGATGCCAATGCGGCTCACGGATGCCTCCGGGCTGCAAGGTAACGAACACCACGCTGGCCTGCTGACCTTTGAGAATCGGGAAATTTTCCTCGTGGGCCTGGCGTAGGGAGCCTCCATCGAAGTTCTTTGGCTCCTGCGCACCGAGATGGAAAACATGCGTCTGATTGGTAATGAGCTCGGCGGGTATCCGTAGCCGCGGCCCCGGCAAGGCCCGCGCCTTCGAGCATCCTGCGTCGATTGAAAACCACGAATAGATCTAAGCAAAGCTCTTTGCCCGCCACACTGAGAACGATCTGTGAGATCGCTGTATCAGTACCAGTAATCGTGCTGTGCCATATCAGTAGTCGTGCTGGGCCAGTCTGATATCACCGAGCCGTTGTGTCTCGTCGAGCGACAGCACCGCGGGAACCATCTCACTGGTCACCAACCCGTGGTGGGCCGTCAGCGCGTCGACGATATCGAAGCTGCGCGCGATGGAATTCGGCGTGTCGACGATGATTGTGGTCACCGGCACCGTACGTGCAATCTGGAAAAGCTTGTCCCCTTGCGGTTTATGATCGCCGTGAAATCCCCAGATGCCGCGCAGCACCGTCGCGCCGCGGGCGGTCCCGGAGCGCAGCAGTTGTTGGACAAGTGCGCGGTGGATTGGCAGCCCGTCGTGCCTGGTGGCTTCGGCGGTGTACACCATCAGCTTTTGCCATAGGGTGCGTCCTTGGTCGTCAGTGACCGGCAGCTCCTGCGGGGGTGCGAACAGTTCACCGTCGCGTTTGCACAGTCGCACCCGTTCGACGCTCAGCAATGGGTTCGGGACCGCAGCGGCGAGCTCCGTTGCGGCGGCGGAAACCTGCGCGGTCGAGCCGATGGCGATGATCATCAGCGGAACATTGACGTTGCGACCGAAAAAGCGGGCTCGGCGGCGCTCACCGTGCGCGGTGCCGTCGACGCCGAGAAGCACTATGGCACCGGCGAATCCGTGTTCATATAGCAGGTCACATATCGCGTAGTGCGCCGGTCTCCCGGCGACACGCTCCTGACGGCCTACGTACACGGTGAGTTTGGCGGCATCTCCGTTGTGGGCTCCGTCTTGGTCGCCGAGGTCGCGCAGCACATTGGTCCCGAGTTGCCGGGTGACCAGCCGTGCCCGCTCGAGAGTCACCAGTCCGCGGCCGGTCATCGCGATCACGTCGTTGACCAGGGAGCGGATCTTCGGCTCGACATCGATCGCGGCGATCGCGACCGCTGGATCCTCGGACAGGCTCAGCGACGCGTCGCTGCGCAGCTCGTGTCTGGGGCCGAAACTGGCGATACCGCGCAGCATTACGCTGCTCGCGACGTTGCTGGTGCCGAGCAAATCCAGCATCGAGTCCGCCAGAAACCGCCCGTCGTCGCCGACTGCGCGTTGGCGCTCAGCGAAGTACGCGGTCAACTTCAAGCACGGGTCAGCTAATCCGTATCGCGGCAGGTCAGCGGCATTGTCAGGCATTGGTCAGGCCATCCGGTCCGCAGCCAGTCCGCAGCATTTCTACTGCGCCTCCGCAGCCGCGAGCCGCTGCGCGATCACCGCGCCGATGGCGTACCGTGTTGACTCGTCGGCATCCGGCCACAGGTGCGAGTAGGTGTCCAACGTCGTGCTGGCGCATCCGCGCCTGGACGGTCTTGATATCGCTGCCCGACGCGATCAGCAGCGACGCCAGATAGTGCCGCAGGTCGTGGAATGAGAACCCCTCAGGCAGACCGTCGACGGTTGCCCTAACCGCCCGGATCGCCTGCTCGATGTCGCCGGGTGGGCAGCTGCCGCCGTGGCCATTGGTCACCAGCGTGTCGCCGCCATAGTCCCGCACCGACGCGGACCGCAGCAGAGTGAGGTCACGGGGGATAGGGATGGCGCAATCACTGCCGGCCGTCTTCAGTGGCCGACCGCCCCACTGCTGCACCGGATGCACCACGCCGCGGGTGAAGTCCACATCGGCGGTCCGCAGCCCGGCTGCCTCAGCGATGCGCAAGCCGGCGAACGCACCCAGCAGCACCGCGACCCGTAGGTGAGCCGGCATCGCATCGTGGATCGCCCAAACCTGCTCGGTAGTGGCGACATACACCTTGGCGCTGCCTTTTGGTGACGATGTACGCCGGGAGCACGGATTGCAGCCAAGCACCCCGTCATGCACCGCATCGGACATGATCTGGCTTAGCCGGCCGTGCAGGGCGTAGACGTAGGACGGCCTCATGCCCTCGGCCTGCAACCCCGCCACCCACGCCCTGACTTGCGACGGCCGCAGCGCCGAGAGCGCCATCCCGCCGAACTCCGCGACGATCCGGCCGATGTGGACGCGGGCCTGTTGCACCGTGGAGGCGCGGTGCATCTGGTAGCCCTCAATCCACAGATCGCACCACTGTTCGACGGTGAGTTGTGCGTCCCGCGGCACGACGTGAGTCCCTGACACGACAGCCGCGGTCTGGCTGTCTAACCACTTCTGCGCGTCGACTTTACGCGCGAAGCCTTTTGCGTGCTCCCGACTGCGTTCGTCGACATATCTTGCCCGCCAACGCATCCCCTTGCCATCGTTGGCGCTGGGCACCGTCCGCGTTTTGCCGTGGTCGTCGCGGATCGTCTTAGTCCAACGGTCCTCGATGCCGGCCCTACGATTGCGTTTCATGGCGCCCCCTCTTCGTAGATAGACCCTTCACGCAAGAACCGGTCCGTTATTAGATCGAAAGCTTCCCCAAAGCTGCGTTCCGTTCGGAGCTGCAGCGCCGCATCTGGCTTAAGCCGGAACGCCGCGGCCCTGCCGAGCGCAGCGCTGCTGTCCGTGAGCGCCTGCAAAGCTTGCGCGGCGTCGTCTCCGAGGTCATAGAGTCCATCGAATTCCATCGTCAGCAGGTCCCTGAAACGATCGTGGAGCGTGTCCCGGATCGCCGCGATCTGCGCGGCAGACTGGCGCGCGGTCTCCAGCACACCCCGCAGCGTGTAGGCAAGGTCGTTCTCGAGTCCGACCTTGCGGCCCAGGAGCGCGTCTGTGGACACTTCAAAGAGGTCGGCTATCGCGGTCAGCTCGTCGATTCGTACGGCGCGGTCACCCGCCTCGAGCTTCGCGATAGTGGTCGGGTAAACGCCTTGGATTCCCTTGTCTGACAACATCTTTGCCATATCAGATTGCGACCAGTCGCGCCGCTCGCGCTCAGTCTTCAGGTGCTCCCTGAATCGCTCTCCGATGCGGCCCTGTCTTCCCATATTCGGAAACCATACCGACTTGGGTTGACCAATACAATCACCGATGATCACAATCGTGTCATTACCCAAACGGGGAAGCAACACCAGATCCGGAAGGACACGAACGTGGAGAGCGAATACATGACAGCTCCCGAGCTTGAGCAGTGGACGGGCACACCGGCGTCAACTTGGCGCTACTGGGCGTTTGTCGACAAGGAGCGAAGCCCCGAAGGGCAGCTCGGCCCACCGAGCTTCAAAATCGGCCGGCGCCGGGTCTGGAAACGGGCTGCCGTCGAGCAGTGGCTCAGGAATCAGGAGCTGGCCTCGGCCTAACCGGCTAGACCTCAAAAGCAGCCCCGTCGATCTCGGCGCAGGGCGACCGAACTGCAGCACCAACAAAAAGCTCATCAACCCAAGGCCACGCAGACCAAGGACAGAGTTTTAGTGAAGACACTGACGAACGACCGTCCGGCGACAGATCGCCGACGTCAACTGTGGTCTGCAACTCAACCGGGAGCACCAGGTCGCCCACCAAACGGTCGCCGCCTTGTGGATCATCGCCGGCATCATCGCGGTGATCGTCGTCGGGGATGCTTTCACGCTATTGGCGCTCGCGATTGTGACGACGGCGTGGTGGATCTTAAGCGAAGTTGAGCATCGCGTGGAGAGAAACCACGCGGAGATGGCTGCTGCGGAGAGGAGTAACTAATGGCTACAACGATATGGATGTTGCTCTCTATCTTCGTCATCGCTCCCCTCGGTGCTCTTGCCGTTGACAGGCCGCTCTTCGGCAACTGGATCTGGCCCATCGCTGATCGGCCAGCGCCGCCACAGTGACGGCCCGCCCCTCAGGAGAGCAGGAGCGGCCCGATAACTAGTTCAGACGCGCACTAGCGCGATCTGGTTCCAGGCTGCCCACCTTGTCCAGAGCCTCGACGATCAGCGCGGCCGGGCGGTTGCCTGACCCCCCGGCGGCACCACTTGGTAGCTGTAAGGCCACTCCATGTCGGTGCCTTGTTCGCCGCCAACCGGAGAGCCTTTGCCGAGCTGCAGATCGAACACCTTATTACCCTTCCCGACCTTGCGTTGCGCGTTTTGCATCGCGAGCGCCTGGACGTGATTTATGGGCATGCGCTCCGGCGCCGTGATTTTGTCGTGCCGGACCTCGGGTTGACTGGCCATGCTGCTTATCCTGCCCGAGATGCCGCGCCCGCTCGTCGAGCAGCTCGTCTATCCGCGCGGTGGACGGTGGCCGACCCTCTTCCTCGCGGACCATCCGGCGAATCGCCAGCAGGAGCCGCAGCTCGGAGTCGATGGTCTCGATTGTCGCGCACGGCGTGGACAGTAGGCGCGCGAGGGGCGCGGCGCACTTCACCTCGCATCGGTCAGGTCCTAGACGAGGTCACCTCCGATCTCCTGGTCGCGCGAAAAATCGGGTTTAGCGAGCGAGAAGGCGCTGCTTCTGCTCGTTGAATTCTTCATCGGTCAGAAGCCCCGAGTCGCGAAGTACGCCGAGTTTGCCTAAGACTTCAGCGAGTTCGCTTATCTCGGCGGCGATTCCCGTCATGGGGCCGCCCGGCGACTTGGGCGACGGCGCCGGGCATGCACGAGTAGTCGCCCCGACGCGCTCCCGGCGGCCGGGGCTAACAGTGCCGCTGATCGCTTGTCCGGCCATGCTTGCCAGGGTCATCTCACTGAACAGGGTTGCCGGGCTACCGGCGAAGACTTCTGGGGCGGCGCCGAGGCTGGTGGCCGGCAACGCCATCGCGGCCAGCCTGATCTCTGGCGCCGCCGTGGTCCAGCCCGGCGGCACCGATAACGCCCCGACCGAGGTCGCCTGGCCCAGACCCGCTGAGGCCGCCGACCCCATCGCACCCAACTGGTCGAACCGGTTCATAATTCGATCCCCCCAGTCCTTGAATTTGTTGGTAAGCACATCCCGTTGGTCGCTGAATTCCGCCGCGGTTTCAAGCTGGGTGTTGTGAATTTCTTCGTCGCCTTGCGATGCGGACGCCCATGCCCCTGACGCGGTGGTCAATTCAGACGACGCGATACCCACATCCGTGGGCTCCAATATGGTCGAAGGGGATATCATCAGGCCCAGCTGCTGCAGGATCCCCAAGAGTGCCGTGGGCAACCCAGCCGCCGACGTGGAGGACAAGGGCGAGGCGAGCCCCTGTAGCGCCGCGGGCACAGCCGAGGTCAGCTGCGACAGCACCGTCTGTGTCTTGGTCGGTGCCGATGTGGCGGCGGCCTGGGCCAGCGCGGCGGCTTGGCCGCCCAGCCCGCCGGGGTTGCCGCTCTGCGGTGGTGGGGTGAACGGCGTCAGCGTGGTCGCGGACGCCGACACGCCCGCATAGCCGTACATCGCGGCGGTATCTTGGGCCCACATCTCCGCATAGTGGGTCTCGGTGGCCGCGATCGCCGGGGTGTTTTGCCCGAATAAGTTGGTGGCCACCAGCGCCATCAACAGGGCGCGGTTGGCCGCGATCACCGGCGGGGGCACCGTCGCCGCAAACGCCACCTCATAGGCGGCCGCCGCCGCTTTGGACTGGGTGGCCGTCTGCTCGGCCTGCGCGGCGGTGGTGCTCATCCACGCCACATAGGGACCGGCCCCGGCCGCCATCGCCGCCGATGCGGGGCCCAGCCAGGGCCCAGCGGTCAGCCCCGAGATCATCGACGCATAAGAGGCCGCCGCCGATTGCAACTCGGTGGCCAGCCCGTCCCAGGCCGCCGCGGCGGCCAGCATCGGCCCCGACCCAGGACCGGCATACATCCGCCCGGAGTTGATTTCCGGTGGCAATATTGCGAAATCCATTGCTGTACAACCTCCTAGCTGATCGCGATCGTGTTGGTGGCCTCGGTGGGAGCAAACGAGCCGCGAGATGGAACCATGCAACGTAATCCTGCACTGATAAGTGGCTGGCAAACACGGCCGCCTCGAAAAAATCAGCCCAAACGAGGATCTTCTTGAACTCGACGTCCCGATAGCCCGGGTGGCAACGGCGGCCGCCTAATCCGCGAGGGCTTCAGGCAAGCCATTCCCGTCGAGAAGCTGGCCGAAGGCGGCCGGCCTGTCCGTACCCCGCGTGTACCAGATCCGCGACGGGCGACGATAGTCGCGTCCGCAGAGCGTCCGCAGCAGTATTTACGGCAACTTCCAACGACCAACACACCTAACGCTCTGACCTGCAAGGTTCTTTCATAACCAACACAGCTAATGCATTCAAACGCCCAGCACGTAGTTCGCGGTCAACTTCAAGCACGGCTGGTTCATAGCTGCTCCGCAACCCATTGTCCGAGAAACGCGGCAGCCATACCAAGCACGACGCTGACGACGATATTGGCGAGCGCCGCCCACATCTGGCGCTCCTCGGCGAGCCGCTGGGTTTCCAGCATCCAGGTGGAAAAGGTGGTGTAAGCGCCTACGAACGCGGTGCCGGCCAGCAGGGCCGCATCCTTGCTCAACGCCAGGCCGCCGAGGAACCCCAGCAACGCGGCACCGCTGATGTTCACCGTCAGCGTGCCGAACGGGAACGGCCGCGCCACCCGCCGGGCCAGCGCGCGGTCCACCAGGAAACGCAGCACTGACCCGATGCCGCCGAGGAGGACGACGCCGACCCACACGAGTGCCGTCGTCGTAGCCGGCCCGGCTGTCATCGGCGGACCCGTACGCGGCGAACCAAAACGGTGGCCAGGTGTACCGCCAGTAATCCCAGCACGATGCTGCCGACGGTGTATATCGCGGCCTTGACCCAATGGCCATGCTCGATCATCCTCAGCGTCTCGACTTGCAGCGTCGAGAAAGTCGTTAACCCGCCGCAAAATCCGGTGCCGAGCAAGGGGCGCCGATAACTCGACAGCGGCAGCCGCTCCAGCAATCGGGTGGTGAAATAACCCACCAGGAAGGTGCCGACGATGTTGACGGTAAATGTCGGCCATGGCCAGTGCTCCGGGTCGCGGATGGCGAGGGTGTTCAGCGCCGCACGGGCCAGGGCGCCGAGCGCTCCGCCAACGAAAACCGCGGCCAACTCGCGATAGTCGTGGTCTGCCACGGGTCAATTCCCTTCGGTGTGCGAGTGATGCGTCTAGCAGCGTAGGGGGGGACTTACAAGTGGGTAAACCCGAGAAGTACCTGAGAAGTTTAGGAGGCGGGGAGCCTCGGGGTACGGGCAGAATTGGTAGCCATGGCCAACCCGCGTGCCGGTCAGCCGGCCCAGCCCGAAGATCTTGTCGACCTGCCCCACCTGGTTACGTCGTATTACTCGATTGAGCCCGACCCCGACGATGTCGCTCAGCAGGTGGCGTTCGGTACGTCGGGTCACCGCGGCTCGGCGCTCAATGGCGCATTCAACGAAGCCCACATCCTGGCGATCACCCAGGCCATCGTCGAGTACCGCGCGGCACACGGCACCACGGGGCCGTTATTCATCGGCCGCGATACCCATGGGCTCTCCGAGCCAGCATGGGTGTCGGCGCTGGAGGTGCTCGCCGCCAACGACGTCGTTGCGATGATTGACGCGGCTGACCGGTACACGCCGACGCCGGCGGTCAGTCTGGCCATCCTCAACTACAACCGCGGCAGGACCGAAGCGCTGGCCGACGGGATCGTCGTGACGCCGTCGCACAACCCGCCACCCGACGGCGGCTTCAAGTACAACCCACCCAACGGCGGCCCGGCCGACACCGACGCGACCAACGCAATCGCCAAGCGCGCCAACGAGATTCTGCGCGGCGGTGGTTCGGCGGTAAAGCGGACGTCACTGGCCCGGGCGTTGCGGACGGTACAGCGCTACGACTATATGGGCAGCTACGTCGACGACCTGCCGAATATCGTCGATATCGCTGCGATCCGCGAGGCCGGAGTGCGGATCGGTGCCGATCCGCTCGGTGGGGCCAGCGTGGAATATTGGGCCGAGATTGCGCAGCGGCACAAGCTGGAGTTGACCGTGGTCAATCCGCTGGTCGATGCGACATGGCGGTTCATGACGCTCGACCACGACGGCAAAATCCGGATGGACTGCAGCTCCCCGGACGCGATGGCCTCGCTGATCGCCAACCGGGACCACTACCAGATCGCCACCGGAAACGACGCCGATTCCGACCGGCACGGGATCGTGACCCCCGACGCCGGGCTGATGAATCCGAACCATTATCTGGCCGCGGCCATCGACTACCTCTACACCCATCGGCCGTCCTGGCCGGCCGGCATCGCGGTCGGCAAGACCGCGGTCAGTTCGTCGATCATCGACCGGGTGGTCGCCGGCATCGACCGCAAGCTCGTCGAAGTGCCGGTCGGGTTCAAGTGGTTCGTCGACGGCCTGATCGGCGGCACCATCGGCTTCGGCGGTGAGGAGTCGGCGGGGGCGTCGTTCCTACGGCATGACGGGTCGGTGTGGACCACCGACAAGGACGGCATCATCCTGGCGCTGCTGGCCTCCGAGATCCTGGCCGTCACCGGGGCCACCCCCTCGCAGCGGTATAGGGAGCTGACCGGTGAATACGGCACCCCTTTCTATGCCCGCGTGGACGCGCCCGCCGATCGTGAGCAGAAGGCCCGGCTGGCCAAGCTATCGCCCGAGCAGGTGACTGCCACCGAGTTGGCAGGTGAGCCGATCACCGCGAAGCTCACCGCCGCACCCGGCAACGGCGCTCCGCTGGGCGGACTGAAAGTGACCACCGCCAACGCGTGGTTTGCCGCGCGACCGTCGGGAACCGAGGACGTCTACAAGATCTACGCCGAGTCCTTCAAAGGACCCGAGCATCTGGCCGAAGTCCAAAAGACCGCCCGGGAAGTGGTCAACGAGGTCATCGCGTAAGGGGCCCTGAGCAGCGACTTTGAACGCTTGTTGACAGTGGTGTAGCTTCGATGGGCATCACTTCATGGGGCTATGGCGCAGCTGGTAGCGCACCACACTGGCAGTGTGGGGGTCAGGGGTTCGAGTCCCCTTAGCTCCACTATAAAACGGCAGTTCAGCGGTGTAATTTGAAGTGACTTCCAGTGTTACGTAACAGATGGCGTAACATTGGCGGTTGTGGCAAGCATCCACGCCCAGAAGAACCGCACCGGCAAGACTTACCGGGTGCTGTGGCGTGCTACTGGCAGACAGCGCTCGTTGACGTTCGAGAACCTGCCGTCTGCAGAGCGCTTCAAGACCCTGTTGGAGGACCACGGTCCCGATGAGGCGCTGCGGGTCATCGAGCTCGACGAGATCGGGCGCCACGTCCCGACGGTCACCGAGTGGCTTCACACCCACATCAACAATCTCACCGGTGTGCAGCCGGCGACCCTGGCGCGCTACCGCACCTACGTCACCCGCGACATCGACCCGGTGTTTGGTTCCATGCCGGTGTCTGCGGTCACCGAGACCACGATCGCGCGATGGGTCCAACAGCTCGGCGGCAGCGGCAAGACGATCTCCAACAAGCACGGTTTCCTGTCGGGGGCGTTTAACGCGGCGGTGCGCGCGCAAGTCATAGCGTCCAACCCGTGTCAGGGTCGTCGCTTGCCGCACACCCGGGTGGCGGAGACCGTGTTTTTGACCCCGCCGGAGTTCGTTTTGCTGCGTGAGCACATCGAGCGGGATCGGTGGAAGAACCTGGCGACATGGCTGGTGAGTACCGGCATGCGGTTCTCGGAAGCCACTGCACTGACTGCGGCCGACATCGACGCCGAGGCACGAACCTGCCGAATCACCAAGGCCTGGAAATATTCCGGCGATTACCGGCCGGTGATCGGGCCACCCAAGACCCGCAAATCGATCCGTACGATCAGCCTGCCGCCTGCAGCGCTGGGGGTCATCGACCTGACGGCGCCCGGTTTGGTGTTCACCAATGGTGCGGGCAATCCCGTTCGCGCCCAGGAGTTCTTCAACGGGGGCTGGAAGCCGGGCCGTGATGCTGCCATGAAGGCGGGCCTGACGAAGTGCCCGCGCGTGCACGATCTGCGCCATAGCTGTGCGTCGTGGATGATCGCTGCCGGTGTTCCGTTGCCGATCATCCAGCAGCATCTGGGGCATGAATCCATCCAGACCACGATCGGTGTGTACGGGCATCTGGACCGGCGCAGCGCCCAGCTGGCCGCCGATGCCATCGGATCGGTGTTGGGCTAACACACGTTCGAGGATGACTGTCGCCACGGATTGTCCGCGCACGGTAGCCGCGCGAGGAGGTGGCACGGTTGCGCGGGGGGCATTGGTCGGGCGTTCGGGTGGGAATGGTCGCCTGGGGGTTATGCGCCGCGTTGGGTGTGCAGTCGTCGGCTGAATCTGCTGTGTTTTGACAGACCCGACGGTGAGGGCGGATCGGCGGGCCGCGCGTCGATGCACATCGATTCGATGGCGGCTTCGATCTGCGCTTCGGTCATGGCCCATCGGCCGGCGCGTTTCATCCCGGCGAAGGTGCGGTCTCGCAGCTTGGCTCGAAGGTAGGACTCGGACAATCCGAGGATGCGGGCCGCTTCGGCGAGATCGTAAATGGTTGGGATCATTGGGTCTTCCTGATACCGCCCCGATGGTTGGAGCCATTACTCTTCGTCGTTCTCGGTCGTGATCCGGATCGGCAAGCAACACTTGGCTGAACGTGCAATACAGCATGGCTTTGATGGACATCGGCGGGTGCCCGATCTTGAACTTGTGTGTGCGGTGGCCGATCCTGCATGGGCCTCACGGTAGGTAGGCGGTTGAGGTTTCGTCTACCAGTACGGCCGGATTCGGTACGAAGTTTCTCGAATCGTTTGAAAGGCAACCATTGTCAACCATGCGTGTGGACAAACGTCCATCCGCATGAGTCGAGCGTGCAGTGGGAAAGGGGCGGGGGCAGGGCGCTATCTACAAGTCTGTGAGACGCGATTGGCTATCGTTTCGAGGTGGCGAGACGGGCCGACGACCCGTCATCTGAAGCGCCTTGCGGGACCTGCTGCGGATCGGCCAGATCACGCACCGGGATGTCGCAACGAGCGTTAGCCGAAGGTGGGGGCTTGCCACAGTCGACCATTGCGGATCGAATCCGGTGCGCGGCAGCCGTCGCTGCCGGTGCTGGCGCGCATCCTGGCGGCAGTCGACCTCGAGTCACGTAGCACCGGCAAGGATTACGACTCCCCGATAACGTATTGATGCGAAGGATGATGCCTGCCTTGCCGACGATGCCCGCCTTACTGGGGGCCAACCAGCATCGCACAAGGAGAGCCTGAAAGCCCGTCTGGTTGAGGCACCGAAACGGTATCTGAGCTGACCATATAGCGCCATCGGACGCCAAGCGAAACCACAGCGTGTCGCAGATTCACCGACGAAGCACCGACCACAGGAAGGCGTTGGCCATCTCGTCCAGGAGCTGCTCGGCGGCGGGGTCCGGTCTGACGCGCGAGCACGCTTTGCACCCTGCTTGAAAGGGTGGGCGCTCGTGCGCTTGTCGACCGAAACGCGCGGCTCACCCGCCGTGTCGTGCACCGGCGGTACTGTGCGCGATGGGACGCAGTCGACGACGAAGGGCCGCTAAATCGATGTATTTCCAGAGCAGATCGAAACGATGGTTGCGTGTCTTGCGCAACGCCGAGCCGGTGCTGCGCTCAGCACTGCAGTCGATCGAAATGTTCGCCGCCAGCGCTCACCGGCCCGGTGTCCGGATCATCAGCGAGCGCGACAGAAGGATCATGATCGTGCTGCCGATGGATCAGCTCGCGTTGACGCTGGAAAGCCAGCCACTCGCGCCGGGGAGCTGGCTGGCCGAAACCCTGAGCGACGTCGTGACGGCTGCCGAGAACGTGGTCTACGACAACGACGACGGATTCATCCCCACCGTGAGCTTGCTACTGGCGGCCATCGGGAAAGCCATACCGGCGCTGAGCGAGCGCGCCACAGAGCCTGATGCATCGATCGACGAGATAGTTGACGAGCTTGAACGAGCGTTTCTGCTCTCGCTAGTGATGACGCTGACCACGCACACGTCGATCCTGGCGAAGGAAAGCGATTGGTCGCACCAACACTCGCGTTTCATGCAGGGCAACCGGCCCGACGATTACGGCCACTATCTCGACATCAGGCTTAATCCGGCGGCGCCTGCGGGGCTCGGATTCACCCACGAAGCGGGCCCCGGTCGCGTTCACATGCAGCATCTGGTGTCGGCGTTGGACGCCGGCATGACGCTCTTCTTCGCCGGCGCGCAGCAGGGCAGCAGCGTCGACAACTACCCCGAGGCGCAGGCCGTCACCTATGCGCAGTGGTTCGCCTACATCTTCAGCCTGTGGGAAGAGCAGTTCCGCGGCAGAATCGCGAAGTTCTTCGACAAGCAGACCGACGAGACGATCCGCAAAAGCGACGTGCTGGTCGACTACTTCGGCGATATACGGCTGATACGCAACGATTTCGTCCACAACAAAGGAATCTGCAAAGAGTCGGCGGCCACCGTGCTTCTCGACTGGGGCTTCGTAGAGGGTCAACCGCTGGAAATCACCACGGCTCAGATGATCTCGCTAATTGAGCTGTTTCCGCACGACGAGCTGTGCACGCCGCCGGTGCCGAAACCGCCCGGCGACACGAACGCATCACCAGGGCGGCTGAATGCTTACCTGTTCGAGGACGTCAAAGAGCTGGCGAGTGAACTCGGGCTGTCAGACAACGCCCTGGCCGATGCGGTGTTCTCATTGTGGCTGCAAGCGAACCGCGGAGCGATCGGCCCCTAATTCACGCGGCGGCGCTATCGTCGTGGTGACGCGGGCCAGCCAGTAGCGCGAGCTCAGCCGCGGGAAAAACGTCCGAGCGTTACGCGCGGCCCCGGTCGGTCGTCGGAGACGACAAGTAGTCGAGGTCAAGGAGCTCACTGCGATCGAGTTCCGTGAATCTGAATTCGTCGGCTGAAACAACCTCCGCCGTGCGGCGTGGCGACGTGTGTCGTTTGGGTTGTCTGCGAGCTGGGTTGGTCGGGATGTTGAGTCCGCGGCGGTGTAGTGCTTCGCGCATGGTGTCGGCTATTACTGGTGATTGGTGTGCCGCGACAACTCTGATGGTTTCGGCTGCGGCCAGTGCAGTGACTTTGTCCAGTGCTGTCTGTCGGGCTATCCGTTGCGATAGGGGGCTTTCGGGGTCGTTGCGGTGATCGTTGAGGATTCCTGAGGCGTCGAGGCGGCTTTCTCGGTTGGCGTGGGCGAATTCGAACAGCGCGCGATCGAGCGAGCGGAATTTCGACCAGCCCGCGATGCTCATCCAACGGCGCGGGGTGGTCCAGGACGTGGACTGCAAGGCTTGGGCGGCGTCGGTGTGGACGTGCCAGCTGCGCAATCGAGCGGTTTGGTGCAGGGTGCATCGCAGTATTCCCATGGCACGGTCGTCGTCTTCGAGCCAGAGCCAGTATCCCGAGAGCAGGGTCGACGAGATCTGCGTGGCGGCTGCGGCGATCTCTGGTCGGGATTGGTTCCAGAGCGCGCACAACGCGGCGAACTCCGCGGTCAGGACGTACGGGGACGCAGTGGTGAGGTGTTGGTGGATCTTGAGGCGCCCGTCTGAGATTTTGCGGTCTTGGGCGTGCGCGGCTGCGGTAACTAGGAGCCTTGAGAACCGATGTGCGGCGAAGGCGAGTTCGGCGAGTTCCTGGGGTGTGCATTGCCGAGCGGGGGATCTGGCAACGAGCACAGCGTGGTAGTCGGTGTAGAGCGGCCAAAGATCGTCGACAGTGGTGAAAGTGGCAAGTTCGCTGTCGACCAGCGGCACAAGAGCCGGGGTCAGTCGGGTGACCGGCGGCTTGCTAACGGGCAGTTGTATGTCCGAGGTGTGCTGGGAGAGTCGTCGTTCTGGCGCCGACACGATAGGGATTCCGCGCATCGTTTCGGGGTCTCTTGAGACTACATACGTTGCTGCTGTGGCGAGTTGCATCTGAATCATGCACAGCGCCAACGTATCTAAGAGAATATCGGCCGGATCGTTTACATCGGTCGGCGAGTTCTCGACGTCGAGGTCGTGCAAAACCTCGCACTCGATCCGCTGATCAGCTTGTTGTCCGTCGATGAGCTGGCATAGTGCGTGGTACACGTGGGCCGGGCATAGGGCCCGTCCGTCGATTCGCACATGCTCGTGGTCGGTGTCAATGACGCCTGTTGTGTGTGGGTGGTCGTCGAGATCATCGAAGATGTCACCGGCCGCGACGTGGGCGGAATATAAGCCCAGCTTATCCATGGCGTGCTCCGTCCATGCTCTGGCGATAAACGACTCGATCGACTCGTGACGACGCCACACGACAGCGTCAGCCCGCGCCAGCAGTAGTGTCCATCGGCCAAGTTGTTGCCGTAAAACGATGGCCGCGCCGACGATTTGGCCGGCCAGCATCAAGCGAAGAGCCGCGGTGGTGCTCTGCACGCTCCAGGACAGGTGTGTCGGCCACGGGCTCTCATGCGGCGTCGCATGCTGCGTCAGCTCATGACCTTGGCGGATAAAGACCGCGTCCATTTCGCAGACCGATAGCAGATGAGGAAGGCAGTAGTCCATCGAAAGTTGGGCAACGGCATCAAGATTGTCGATCCGAGTCGAGTGACGACTGATGAGTGTCTCAGTGAGTCGTGCCGGGCCGCTTGCAGCGACGCGTTCATATGCTTCGACGGTGGGTGGAAGGTGCCGAGCGCGTCGTTGGGCCTTTACCCTGGCACGCTCGGCTTCCTTGGATGTCGGTTGCACCAGGCCGAGCCTGCGCTCGAGCTTGTGGCGACTCTTGCGTCCCATAGTGTTGGCCCCTCCCATTACTGGCCGCCACGCTGTGCGATTCCGCAAAGGCGATGCGGACCGCACTCCGAGAGGCGGCCACCGCCTGTCTGCTTCGGCTCGCACTGTCCTTGTATGGCCGCAGCGTAAGACGCAGCGCGAAAAGCCGTCTACCAGTGACCCGGAAATAACTCGCCACGGCATGACGCAACGTCAAAGACGGTGAACCCTCAGGCATTGATATGTCGACGGCTCGTACGCGGCGTGCAACGCGTGCAGTGGCAACGGCAGCTTGCCCACGATCTGCAGTTCTCATCCCAACGGCTGGCCGCGTTGCTGCTGCAAGTGCCGTGTGACCCTGATTCGTCATCAAACTGCTTGCAATGCAGCCATTATCAACCGCGCGGGTCGACCACCGATGATCCTTTGTGGTGTGCAGGCGGGCGGCGGCGGGATCCCGTGGTATCGACACCTCAATGATGGTCGATTGGCTATCATGTCCATATGCCGAGGATGGGGCCGACCAAGACGGCTCACGTGAAGCGGCTTGCCGAGAATCTGCTCCGCATCGTCAGAGCGCGCACCGGGATGTCGCAACGGGAGTTGGCCGACGTCGCGGGTGTGCCGCAGTCGACGATCGCGTGGATCGAATCCGGAGTGCGGCAGTCGCCGCCACTGCTGATGCGCATCTTGGCCGCCGTCGACCTCGAGCTGCGTATCACCGTCGATGATTACGACTCGCGCGATGACGTGCTGGATGCGCGCGACGCTCGCCGTACCGGGGCACAACGAGCAGCGCGGCGAGCATCCCAGGACAGGTTCGTAGCCCAGCTACGACAAGGCCGCGCGTCGTAGGTGCAAACGACCCAGATCGGCCCAGGCCGGGTTCAGGCTTGAGATCCGTCAATGAGAGGCCGGTAGTTCAGGGCGTGCATTCGCACCAAAAGATGTTCCGCCAGCGCAGAATTGCAGTATGGACGATTTGGTACCTACCGAGTTGCTCGCCCGGGTGTTGGGCCGGCATTTGCGGCTGCCAGTGAGCTGGGATGACGCGGAGCGGGGAGAGTTCGTCGACGAAGCCGCTCAAGAGGTTGCGCTGAGAGTGGCTGAGCTGGCCGACGATTGGGCTGACCGGGCAGTGACCGAATGGGGCCGATGGCAGTGGCAGTTACCCGATGCTGAAACGCAGGCGGAGCTGGTGCAGCAGGCCCGCAGATCCGCATTGGTAGCGGTGTTGTGCGAGGTCCTGCCCGAGGTGCTGGTCGCCGAACTATTTGCGGTGGCCTGACTTTTTTGGCCGCCGCGTCGACGCCGCCGCCGCGTCGACGAACCGTGGTCGAGCTCGCCGGCTAGGTCGGCGCACCGCGAGGACAGTAGGAGATGGAGCGCGTGCCGGCGCGACGGTAGCGGCGCGGCGCGGCGTGCATCGCCGCGGGCGCGGGTCGTCGCTGCTGCGGTTAGGTCAGCAGCCGGGCTGCGCGCAGCGCAGTCAGAAGGCGCGCGGCTGCGCGCACGGTGGCGCTGTGCTCGCCGCGATGCAGCGTGCCGAGGCCCGCGGCGTCGGCGAGGCTGTCGAGCACAACGCGGCAAGCATGTGGCGAGGTGAGGACGATTGCGGCCGCCTGGGCAGGGTCTGGTGGTGGCGCGGTCACCTCAACGATGCGGTCGCGATACTCGACGCACCACACCGGCTTTTCGACCCGCTCCACAACACGCTCGACGCGCAGTCCGATCGCTCCAGAGCGAGCAGCTCGACGTTCCTCGTAAGCGGCACGGCGGCACGTTTGCGAGCACCACAAGCGTGGACGCCCCCTGCCGACAGCCGCAGGCAGCTCAGCCCGACAGCGCGGACAGACGGGCCGATCGGACACGATGACACACTAACGTAATTTCGTACGGGCGAAAAGCAGTGACCGATCTGTGACCTTAATGCAAGAGGTGTGTGGTTCGTGGGCTGGTCGAAAACGGTTGGTGGCGGTGCGCTGTGGTGAGAGGGCTGTGG
>Ga0209248_10000226_pt1 | contig 18970 bp, 6 predicted proteins | sample BogFormECP04_OM1_FD_188241 | JGI IMG/M metagenome (GOLD analysis project Ga0209248, IMG submission 188241) | Bog forest soil microbial communities from Calvert Island, British Columbia, Canada - ECP04_OM1 (SPAdes) (version 2) | ecosystem: Environmental > Aquatic > Freshwater > Wetlands > Bog ... | reverse complement strand
GATCGGCCTGATCAAAGCCGTTCTCGGGCTGCAGCACGGCCTGGTGCCGCCGATGGTGCACTTCAGCCGGTTGCCCGACGAGCTTGCGCAAATCGAGACCGGTCTGTTTGTGCCGGAGAAAGTCACCCCGTGGCCGGTTAAAGGTGACGGGCAAGGTTATGTTCCAAGACGGGCTGGGGTGACGTCGTTCGGGATGTCCGGGACCAACGTGCACGCCATCCTCGAGCAGGCTCCCGAGACCCAGGCCGACGGGGTCGACGGGCCGGCGCAGACCGGGACGACGCTGTTCCCGCTGTCATCCACCTCGGCCGCCGAGCTGCGGCGGACCGCGCAACGGCTGGCTGAATGGCTGGACAAGAACCCGCAAAAGGAGGGGGCGGGCTTAGCCTCGGACCTGGCCTACACCTTGGCGCGACGGCGCGGGCACCGGACGGTACGCACCGCGGTGATCATTGAAAACTCGGACAACCTTGACGGGCTGGCCACCGGGCTGCGCGAGATCGCCGACGGCGAAACCCCGTATTCGCCGGCGACGGGTCACGACGACCGCGGGCCGGTGTGGATTTTCTCGGGTCAGGGTTCGCAATGGGCCGCAATGGGCGCAGAACTGCTGGCGAAGGAGCCGGTGTTTGCGGCGACCGTCGCCGAGGCCGAGCCGCTGATCGCCGGGGAGTCCGGTTTCTCAGTCACCGAGGCGATGTCGGCGCCAGAGACGGTGACCGGTATCGACCGGGTGCAACCGACGCTGTTCACCTTCCAGGTCGCTCTGGCCACGGCCATGCGGGCCTACGGCGTGCATCCCGGCGCGGTTATCGGGCATTCGCTCGGCGAGGCCTCGGCCGCCGTTATCGCGGGGGCACTATCGCTGGCGGACGGGGCAAAGGTGATCTGCCGGCGGTCTAAGTTGATGTCCCGCATCGCGGGTGCGGGTGCGATGGCCTCGGTGGAACTGCCCGCCCAGCAGGTGCGAGATGAACTGGCCGCTCGCGGTGTGACCGACGTCGTCGTCTCGGTGATCGCCTCACCCAACTCGACCGTCATCGGCGGAGCGACCCAGACGGTTCGCGACCTGGTCGCGGAGTGGGAGAGTCGTGAGGTCATGGCGCGTGAGGTGGCCGTCGACGTGGCCTCGCACTCGTCTCAGGTCGATCCGATCCTCGCCGACTTGGCCGACCAACTCGCAGACCTGACGCCGACAACACCCAAGGTGCCGTATTACTCTGCAACGCTTGACAATCCGCGCACCCCGCCGACCTTCACCGCTGGCTACTGGGTGGACAACCTGCGGCAGCCGGTGCGGTTCGCGGCTGCGGTGCAGGCCGCCCTGGACGACGGTCACCGGGTCTTCGGCGAGCCCTCGCCGCACCCGCTGCTGACCCGTGCGGTGGAACAAACCGCCAGCGCGGCCGACATCACCGTGCAGGCCCTTGCCGGTATGCGGCGCGAGCAGCCGATGCCCTTCGGGCTGCGCGGCTTCCTGGCGGATTTGTACAGCGCAGGTGCCGCGGTCGACTTCTCAGTGCTGTATCCGAGCGGGCGTCTGGTGGATGCCCCGCTGCCGACGTGGACCCACCAGCGGCTGCTCGTCGAGTCTGACGGATCGGGCTCGCGCGCAGGCTCCACGGTGCCGGTCCACCCGCTGCTGGGCGCGCATGTCCGGTTGCCCGAGGACCCGGAGCGCCACGCGTGGCAAGGCGAGATCGGCACCGCGGCGCTGCCGTGGCTGGCCGACCACCAGGTGAACGGGGTGGCGGTCTTTCCCGGAGCGGGCTTCTGCGAGATGGCGCTGGCGGCCGCCGCCGCCGTACTGGGGCCCGGCTCCGAGGTGCGCGACGTTCGCTTCGAGCAGATGCTGATGCTGGACGACGAGACCTCGGTGAGTGCGGTGGCTTCGGTGGAGGATGCCGGGATCGTCAACTTCTTGGTGGAGACCGATCGCGAAGGGGAGCGCACTCGGCGCGCCACCGCGGTGCTGCATGCCGCAGACGACGAGGCGCCACAGCGGCGGGATATCGCCGCGCTGCTGGCCACCCATCCGCACCGGGCCGAGGGTTCCGCATTGCGGGAATCGTTCACTGAGCGCGGCATCCAGTACGGTCCCGCCTTCACCGGTCTGTTGTCAGGGCGCACCGCCGAAGGTAAGGGCAGCAGCGTCGTCGCCGAGATCGGGCTACCCAGCGGGGTCCGGTCACAGCAGGCCGGTTATGACGTGCATCCCGCACTGTTGGATGCCTGCTTCCAGTCGGTGATGGCATACCCAACCATCAAGGACGCGTCTCAAGGAGTGCTGCTGCCGCTGAGTGTGCGGAGGTTGCGTCGCTACAGTCCGACGCGCGCCACTCGCTACTGCCACCTCCGGGTCACCCCGGAAACAAGCTCGGATGGCGGGTCGACGGTTGAGGTCGACCTGGACCTGCTGGACGAGAACGGGGCCGTCCTGCTGGCCGTGCAGGGTCTGCGAATGGGCACCAGCGGCGAGGGCGCCGACCAGTTGATGGCCGAGCGACTACTGACCATCGACTGGCAGCAGCAGACGCTGCCGCCGGTACCCGACCGGGCCGTCGGAGGTTGGCTGCTGATCAACACCGCCGAAGCTGACCTGCTCGCGTCACGACTAACCGATGCGCTGAAATCTCTTGGCGCACAATGCACAAATCTATTCTGGCCGGAACAGGCCGACCACCTGGCCAACGCCGAACAACTCGGTACCCAGGTGCGCGGCGGCCTCGAGGGAGTGGTGATCGTCTGCCCGCCACCCGCCGGCGAACCCGACGAGGAGGGTTTGCTGCGCGGCCGCGAGCAGGTGCGGCACATCGTCCGCATGATTCGCGAGCTGCCGGAACTGGCCGGATTGTCAGGGGAGCCGGCCCGGCTGTATGTGGTCACCAGGCAGGCCCAGGTCGTCCTTCCGGACGACCGGCCCAACCTGGTGCAGGCCGGACTGCGCGGCCTGCTGCGGGTGGTCGGCGCGGAGAATCCCCAGCTGCGGCCCAGCCAGATCGACCTGGAAGGCGACGGTTCGCGAGAAGAAGTCGCCGAACAGCTCGGGCGAGAACTGCTGGCTGGTTCGCAAGAGGACGAGACCGCCTGGCGTGGCGGCCAGTGGTACTCGGCACGGTTGCGCTGTACGCCGCTGGGAGCCGATGAACGCCGGGTCACCTCCGTCAAGCACGACTCCGACCGCATGCGCGTGACGGTCCGCAATCCCGGTGACCTACGGACCCTGGAATTCATTGCTCTGCAACGCAAGACACCGGGGCCCCGGGAGGTCGAGATCGCGATTGACGCGTCCAGCCTCAACTTCCTCGATGTCCTTGCCGCGCTGGGTCGTTACCCTGACCTCGAAGGCCGGCCACACCAGTTGGGGTTCGACTTGGGCGGCGTGGTGACCCGGGTGGGCGCCGACGTCACCGACCATCAGGTCGGTGATCGGGTGGGCGGTTTCTCCGGCTACGCCAACGGCTGCTGGGGCACCTTTGTCACCTGTGACGCGAGGCTGGTCGCCACTCTGCCGCCCGGCCTGACCGCCGGCCAGGCCGCCGCCGCGGCAACCGGTTACGGCACCGCGTGGTACGCGCTGTGCGACCTGGCCGGGATGACGGCCGAGGACAAGGTGTTGATCCACTCGGGTACCGGCGGTGTCGGGCAGGCGGCGATAGCTATCGCCCGGTTGGTGGGAGCCGAGATCTTCGCCACCGCGGGCAGCCCGGAGCGACGGGCGATCTTGCGCGACATGGGCATTGAGCATGTCTACGACTCGCGGACCACCGAGTTCGCTGAGCAGATCCGCCGCGACACCGACGGGTACGGCGTCGACATTGTGCTCAACTCGCTGACCGGTGCCGCGCAGCGTGCCGGGCTGAACCTGCTGGCCTACGGTGGACGATTCGTCGAGATCGGCAAACGCGACATCTACGGCGACACCCGGCTGGGTCTGTTCCCGTTCCGCCGCAACCTGACGTTTTATGCGGTCGATCTGGCGCTGCTGTCGGAGACGCACCCGCGGCGGTTGCACGAGCTGCTGCGCACGGTTTACCAGCGGGTCGCCGACGGCGATCTGCCACGGCCGGTCTGCACCGAATACCCGCTCTCGGAGGCCGCTACCGCGATCCGGGTGATGAGCGGTGCCGAGCACACCGGCAAGTTGGTGCTCACGGTGCCGCGCACCGGGGAGACCCGTGCGGTGGTGCCGCCGGAGCAGGCTCCGGTCTTCCGCGACGACGGCGCCTATATCGTCACCGGCGGTCTCGGCGGCCTGGGACTGTTTCTAGCCGGTCAGATGGCCAAGGCGGGCTGCGGGCGGATTGTGCTGACCGCGCGTTCCAACCCGACTCCCAAGGCGCGGCAGGCGATTGAGCGGCTCCGGACGACTGGAGCCGACATTGCCGTGGAGTGCGGCAACATCGCCGAGGCTGAAACCGCGGCCCGGGTGGTGGCAGCGGCCACCGCCACCGGGCTCCCGCTGCGCGGGGTGCTGCATGCCGCCGCGGTGGTTGAGGATGCCACCCTGGCCAACATCACCGACGAGCTGATTGACCGGGACTGGGCGCCCAAGGTCAACGGTGTGTGGAACCTGCACCAGGCCTTGCATGAGGTCGAAGCAGGACAGCCACTGGACTGGTTCTGCTGCTTTTCCTCGGTGGCCGCGCTGTTCGGCTCCGCCGGGCAGGGGGCATATGCCGCCGCCTCGAGCTGGCTGGACGCCTTTACGCACTGGCGCCGCAGCCAGGGCCTGCCGGCGAACACCATCGCGTGGGGGGCGTGGGGCGAAATCGGCCGGGCCACGTTCCTGGCGGCGAGCGGCCGGACCACGATGATCGCTCCGGCGGAGGGTGCGCAAGCGTTCGAGACGCTGTTGCGTTACGACCGTGGCTACACCGGCTACGTTCCGACGGCGGGCGCACCGTGGCTGGCCGCGCTGGTTGCGCGCAGCCCATTCGCCGAAGCGTTCCAATCCGCCGGCGAACAGCACGCGGGCGACAACACCACCCTGCGCACCGAACTGCGATCATTGGCACAAGACGAGTGGCCCACCAGGCTCAGGCGGCTGGTGGCCGAGCAGACCGGCCTGATCCTGCGCCGCGCGGTCGACCCTGACCGTCCGTTCGCCGACCACGGGCTGGACTCGCTGGGCAACCTGGAACTGCGGACCCGCATCGAAGCCGAGACCGGCATCCGGATCACGCCCAAGGCCATTGCGACCTACAACACCGCGCGTGCTTTGGGCCTGCACCTGTCGGAGACGCTGACGGCTGACGAGATCACGCCTCCGGCGTGAAAGGCGACGTGATAGGCCGGTTTTCAGCTGAGCCGGGTCGTCCCCACGGAAACCCCGGCGGATGGGAGACGCGCCAGCAGGGCATCGCCCATCGCCGCAGCGGGAGTGAGCACACCGCGCAACGGCGAGAGCCGATCGCGATCGAGTGCCAGCGCCAGACCAGCCTCACCGAGCAGCACTGACGTGCCGTGGTAAGCGTCGCAATTCTGCGCGAAAGTCGCCTTGTAGCGGGCACCGGTCGTGGTGGTGGTGTAGGTCTCGACGGTGTAGTGGCCGCGCTTTCGAGCGGCCTCGCTCGGACCGGCGCCCGGCTTCGGCGTGATGCGCTCCACGAATCGTCGGGGTAATCGCCTGAAGTATCTGTTGCCCAAGCCAAAGGCACCCGCCAGAGCGCCAGTCACAGTCGCGGAGGCGACCGGTGCCGCGAACGACTTGCCCAGACTCATCGTTTCGGAGTAACGGAGCCGGCGGCCATAAGCCCATTCTTGTAATGTGTTGCTGCGCCGGACTATTCGAGTATTGTGCGGGCCCATCGCAAATCCGCCGACCCAAAAGCCCGCAAGCTCGGGCGCCACGTCGCGCCCTCGACGCCACTGGAAGTCAGGCTGGCGACCGAGTTCTGGTTCGGCGCCTCTGTCGGTGGCCAGCGTGTATGGGTCGTTGATGATCCGGCAGGCTTCAGGGTCACTAGATGCAGTGCGCATCGTTCCGAGTAGCGATGCGACCGTGCCGCCGGACGCACCGAGTTGGGAGAAGGACCGCAGCACAAAGGTCGTGTCAGTGAGTTTACCGGTGCCGTCCTCGATCGCCCGGCGGTAGAGTTGATAAACATTGAGATCTGAAGGGACCGAATCGAATCCGCAGGAGAGCACGATCCGCGCGCCAGTGTCGGCGGCCTGTTTGTGGTAGAGGTCGACGCCGTTTCGCGCGAACATCACCTCACCGGTCAGATCAGCGTAGTCGGTTCCAGCCTCGGCGCAGGCTGCCACCAGCGGCAGGCCGTAGTGTGCATAGGGACCGACAGTCGTCAGCACGACCCGTGTCCGGATGGCCATCGCCTCGAGTGTCGATGGTTGCGACGCGTCGGCGACGATCAGCGGCCAATTCTGTGCGGTCGGCCCAAGCACCTCCCGCACGGCGAGTAGTCGTTCGGTTGAGCGTCCGGCCAGCGCGATACGTGCTGCTGTCCCGGTGTGTGCGAGGTATTCGGCTGTCAACTTGCCCGAAAAGCCAGTGGCACCGTACAAGACGATGTCGAACTCACGCTCAGCTGAGCTCATGTGACCGACACTCCTCGATCACTCCATGGCCCAGCTGTCGTCGGCGGCAACCGAAGACAGCAACGAATGTATCGCCTCTAGAGATTTTTCCCGCCCGGGCAGGTGCGCCTGGTGCTCGATAAACAGTCGGTCTGCAAAGGTTCCGCAGCTGTAGGCATCGACCGGGGTCCTGGCGGGGAAGTGCAATTGGCTCTGAAAGTCTTCCAACTGCATACCCGCGGGTGTGCGAAGCGCCGGGATCGGACCGGCATCCGTGCAAAAGACTACCGGAGGCAGACCGGGAGGAGTTCCGTCGTATTGCAGGCTGAAGTGCAGCGGAGACTGCTGAATCACACCGTCGGACAAGTCGGCCCGAAAAGCATCCACGATGCCACGGGCGAGGTCGACGAGGTCGGTATCGGGCCCGATCTCGGCGAGATAGGTTGCCGCCCCCGTCGGGATGGTGCCGCCGGTCGTGCTTATCGGCGGCGAAAGCAGGTAACGCAAATCGACAGGATAGACGTAAGGAATCGGGACGTGCGGAGTATTGCGAAGTCCCCACTCAGCCAACAGGATGGCTGCGGCAACCAGGGAGTTGAGGCTGAGCTGATTGGCGAGGCCGAACTCGACCAGGTCGGATGTCTCCTGTTCGGTCAACCGGATCCGGGCAGTTGGAATAGGCTGGGGTGTAACAGCATCCGCTGGCATCGGCGGCTTCTCGGTGACGGGTAGATCGTAGGCGAAAATCGCCGGGAGGAAACGCTCGAGTCCCGACCGCGGTAGCTTTGTGATGCCACGCTGCTCCAGCAACAGTTCCACCGATTCGGGCGCGGGTTGTGGGGTCACCGGGCCGACGTCGCCGCTGACCACCACGTCGGTGTATCGGGAGAAGAGTTCTTCGAGAAGTCCGAATGCATGGTGGGCGTCGGCCAGGCTGTGGTGGGCATACAGGGTCAGCTCGGCCCGTCCGCCGCTGAGCTTCAACCGCAGATTGAGCAGGGATTGGCTCTGATCGAGTTGTGTGCCAGCGGTTGCCGACTGGGCGCCGTCGCTGGAGCCGTCATCCTCCACTAGCCATATCCCGGGGTGGAGCAGGTCTTCGGCCACAATCTGGTGGCGGCCGTCATCTGCTTGCTCGAGGTGACCGGCCCAAATCGGGTGAGACTGCAGGAGCGCGTCGAATGCGTCTGCCATTGCGTCTATGTCGACTGGGGGATCGGTGCCCCTGATCTGGACTGTCAACGCAAAATAGGTCTCGTTGGCCGCGAATACTTCCTCGCTGCGCGCCAGCTTTCGGATCACAGACCCGGGAAACACCGTAACACTCCCTTTTTCAATCGTTTGTAAGCGTGCTGGCCCGTCGATAGCCCAACAGCAGTGGCGCTGTGCATACTGCGGTGATACCGGTGGCCCACAACACCGTGGCGATCATCGGCCCTCGCACCGGACCGCCCAGCGACAATCCGCGCATCGCCTCAATCGCGTAGGTCATAGGCTGATGCGCCACCACCGGCTGAATCCAGCGAGGATATTGGTTCACCGGCAAGAAACCTGTCGAGAAGACGACGGCGAGTACGTGTACGAGCGTAACCGCCTCAAGAAGAAAGTTTTTCGCCGTGTACAACGCGACCGTTGTGATCAAGGTGGCGAAGGCCAGTCCGAACATCACGGGAACTACCAGCCATGCCAGGCCCGCGAGCAGCCCCTGTTGAAACCGGAACCCCAGTGCCGCTCCCACGGCCAACACAACCACCGTCGTGACCATGATCCGAACCGTCTCAGCGACGATCCGCGACAAGACACCCGACGCTCGGTGCACGGGTAGCACCCATAGCCGACGCAAGAAACCGTCGGAGCGCTCCCCGATGAGACCGATCGCCCCGATCGTCGATCCATTGATCGCAGCGGCGAGGGCGTTCAGCGGAACTGTGCCGTACAGCGCGCTGTGCCCGGTAACTTGTGAAATTGAGTTGCCGAGAACGATATTCAAAGTCAACAGGAACATGACAGGCAACACCAGCGCCTCGAGCACCGTGGTGACGTCGCGTGACCACCGCAGAAGTATCCGCTGTGTCTGCACGAGGGTTTGCGGAATCACTACCCGTGCGGAGTTCTCGTGGTACTCCCGGCCGACTGCGAGAGTCATCATGCCCGCCTGGACAAAACGATCGCTGACACCGGTACCAGGACCGCGGCCAATCCGCATATCCATGCCAGCGAGGGCGCTATGCCGGACCAAGTCACCGATCCACCAAACCCAGTGGTGTCCCCGGCCAAGGCACGCAATGCGTCGACGAACTGGGAAATCGGCTGGTCGCGAACAAAGGGCTGGATCCAACGGGGAAACTGCTGCACCGGTTGGATACCGGTGGATAGCAGTCCGAATATCAACGGCGGCAGGATCAGCAATGGCGTCATGGCCTCTGGGTTCCGGGTACCTGTGCCGATGAGGTCAGCGGCGAACGACAACAACGCCCCAATTACGAGTACCAACGCGCAAAAGGCAACGATGTATACGGCCGAGCGGTGGAACCGAAATCCGATCACGCGACCGCAGATCAGAGCCACGGTTAGAGCTACCAAGCACCGGTACACCGCGGCTGAGATGCGGGCGGCCACCGGCGTAAACCGGACGATCGGCATGGACCTGAACCGGCGATTGATGCCCTGCACCGAGTCTGTCGCCGCCCGAAATGCTGTCGAAATTGCGGCGAATACGATCGCCTGTAGTGCAATCAAAGGCATGATGTACTGCGCGTAACTGCTGGCGACGCCCCTAGTGGCAGTCCCCATGACTTGCTGCAACGGGATGTAAAAGCCGGCCGTGAAAACGATCGAGGACGCGATCGTGATGGCGAGTTCACCGTTGCGCAGGGTCGGTGCGATGAAACGGGCGGTGAGCACCCACCACTGTGCGCGCGTTGACTGGCGGGGCTGCACGGTGCCCAGCGCTGTCACCCGCCGACCTCCGTCGCAACGGGGGTGCGTGTCTCGGTGGAATTATTCCTAGCGGAATCCTCTGTCAACGCAAGGAATACGTCGTCCAGCGACGGGCGCCGCAGGGCAACGTCGGCAACGTCGAGATTGGCCGCCGCGAGCCGCGCCATGGCCTCGATAAGTGTGCTGGCACCATCCGGCGCCGGCATGGCGATCCGATCTGATTCGGGGGTCAATGCGGCTCTGACCTTCTCCGGCAGGAGCGGGCCGAGCGCGCGAGCGATCACTAGCAGATCCTTGAAATCCCGCGGAACGATTTCGCAGAAACTGCCACCCGTGCGTGCCTTCAGCTCATCAGCCGTTCCCTCCGCAATGACCCGTCCGTGGTCGATCACGATGATCCGATCAGCGAGGGCATCAGCCTCCTCGAGATACTGCGTGGTCAACAGCGTGGCGATGCCGGCACCCTTGAACTTGCTCACCAGATCCCAAATACATTGCCTGCTCCGCGGATCCAGCCCGGTGGTGGGCTCATCCAGGAATGCCACCTGAGGCTGGACCACCAAACCGCAGCCAATATCTATCCGTCGACGCATCCCGCCCGAGTAGGTTTTCACCCGCCGGTTGCCGGCATCCACCAGATCGAACTCTTCAATGAGCTCTTTGGCCCGGCTGCGCGCCGCCGACTTACTCAATCCGAACAGCCGCCCGAACATGATGAGGTTTTCGTTTCCGGTGAGCATGTCATCGATAGCCACCTGCTGGCCGGTGAGCATGATCGACCGGCGCACATCGGCTTGTTCGGAAACGCAGTCATGGCCGGCAACAAAAGCGTGGCCTCGATCCGGCCGGCTCAGGGTCGACAAGATATCAACGATCGTCGTCTTGCCTGCCCCGTTGGGCCCGAGCAGACCGATCACCTCACCGCGATGGACCTCGAAGCTGACCTCATTCAGGGCCACCACGTCACCGAACGTCTTGCGAACTCCGTCGACGACTACCGCTTTGTCAAAATGTCGCATTTACGTCTCCTTAGCCCGCGTCAAGCGTAGACAAGTCCACCAGACCCAGTTCCACGGGTTCCGAGCCTTGCGCGCCGAAGTGGCCATCGTCGTCCAGGATTGCGTCGATGGCGTCTTGGATCAGCACCCGCAGTGCTATCGGGAAGCGCTGCGCCAGCGCATCCGCCCGCGCACTCTGCACCCGCCGGGCGTCATACCACCAATCGAGATGCAGCACGCCGGCGTGGCGGTACACCCGAAATTCGATGGCATGTCCCAGCCCGGGAATCGTGTCGCGCACCGGCAAAGCCGCGTCGGAGTCGAACTGGATTGGCGCGTCAATGGATGGCAGCTGGGGGATCGCCCCCGCATAGCGGAAGTGGATGTCTGACGGGCCCGCGGCGGCCAGGAGCCGTGCGGTCGGCGCATAGATGTGGCGCAACAGCCCGTACCCGATCCCGTAATGCGGAACGGATTCCAGAGTGTGACGAACGGCGGCCAGCAGCTTGCCGGCCCCAACGTCGGGATTGTCCCTCTTGCACTGAATCGGAACCGGGTAGATCGTGGTGAACCTGCCAACGGTTCTACGCAGGTCGACGTCCGGTCGCAACACGGAGCGGCCGGTCCCCTCCAGGTCGACCGCGACCACACCCTCACCGCTGGTCTGGGCGATGGCTCGGCCCAACGCCGCCAGCAGGATTTCCTCCATCGACACGCCCAGCCTGCGGCGCGCATCGTCGACTTCGGCTGTCTGGTCGACGGTCAGCACCGACGGCAGTCGCGTCAGGTCAGCGGAACCGGGTCGCTGGCCGATCTCAAGATCGGCCAGGCGCACGGTCGCCTTGCTCGAGTTCCCTAGCCAGTAGTCGCGCGTGTCCAGAACCGCTGGATGTGTTGCCAGTGCACCGGATCGTAGCGACCACTCGCGCCATCCAGCGCTGGTCGGCGGCAGCACGATCTCTTCACCCGCCAGCTGTTGAGTGAATGCGGTGAAGAGGTCGGTGACCAGGATTTCGCGAGATGCATTGTCGGCAATGACCTCGTGCACGAACAGAACCAGGTAGCAAGCGCCACGCGAATCGGTGATGTAGGTAGCAGTGAACGGGGCGGTCAGGTCATCCTCAGCCGCCAGCTCGGCGACGATGTCCAGCACCGCTGCCCGCTGCGCTTCGGGTTCGGTACCCGCCGCGCCTTCCAAGTGGTCGGGAAGGGAACGGGACGATAGTCGCTCGAATTCCCGTGGTGCTGCGATGTGTTGTTCCCACGTCCCTGCGCGGTCGACGAGCTGAAGCCGCAACGCGTCGTGGTGGCTGGCCACCGCGGTGAGCACGGCCTGGATGTCCTCAATGCTCACGCTGGGGGCGAGCCGGAAGATCAACGGGACCCGCCAGCGCCCCGGTTCACGCACACCTTGCTCGAGGAAGTGGGCGATATTCGCGGGCACCGGCGGATGCGCTTCGGCGCCGGGCGGTTTCGTCAGCCCCGCCCCTATGAATTCGGAGTCGAGAGCCGTGGCCAGCCTGGCCAGGGTCGGGTGTTGGTACAGATGCTGGGGAGTGACATCCAAACCTGCGTTGGCGGCGTTGGTGGAAATGCTGATCGCGATCAGGGAATCGCCGCCGATCTCAAAGAAGTTGTCGTTTGGACCGATCGAATTGATGCCTAAACACTGCATCCAGATCTGGCGCAACGCAGCCTCGGTGTGCGACTGCCCGTTGGCAGCCACATCGGGATGGGCGCTGGCGCCGTTTGTCGAAGCGTCGGCTACGACGTGCGTTTCGGTGGGCACGTCGGTCCAGGCGATTGGCTTCGGATCGACCCAATGCCGTTGGTGGGCATAGGGGTAACCGGGTAGGGAAACAATCCGCGGCTCCGGTCCCGACAACGGTGCCCACTGGACCTGCGCACCGGCCGCCACCAATTGGCCGAGCGCCAGCAAGAAGGTGTCCCGATCATCGGTGTTCTGAATCGGATGCCGCATGAGCCGAACCGCGCGGTGCCCGCTCGACCACTTCGGGTGCCGCATCGCCGAGCCCGTCAGGCTGCCGCCGGGGCCCACTTCGACAAGGATCCGGTTCGGATCGGTCAGTACCACATCGAGTTCGTCGGCGAACCTGATCGTGGAACTGATCTGGCGCGCCCAGCTGGCCGGATCGGTGACCTGTTCATCGGACATCCAGGTTCCAGTGAGGTTACTGAGCAAGGGTGTGTGCGGAAGGCGAAGCTCGACACCGGACAGGAAATCCTGGAACTCCGGCAGCATGGGATCCATCGAGCTGGAATGAAACGCGTGGGTCGCGCGGACCCGTCGAGCGGTTATGCCACGCTCGCGAAGGCGCTGCGCGAACGCGCGAATCTGGTCGTTCGGCCCGGCGACGACGCAGTTGCCGGGATCGTTCACCGCGGACAGGTCCACCCCCTTGGGGGCGAACTCCGCGAGGTATTCCGCGATGTCGTCGGGACCCAGCGCCACCGCGACCATGGCGCCCGGCGGAGATTCATGCATCAGGCGGGCCCGCAGTGACACCGTTTTGATCGCTGTCTCGAGGTCGAATATCCCGGCCAGGGTGGCGGCGATGTATTCGCCGGTGCTGTATCCGATATAGGCCCCGGCGCGCACACCATAGGTGTCGATCAACCTCGCCAGCGCATATTCCACCGTGAACAGCGCGGGTTGCGAATGGTCAATGCGCTCCAAATCCGTTGCAGCGGAGCCGAATACCTCCGCATGCAGATCGATACCCATCTCGTCGCGGAATCCCGCGGCGCAGGTATCGAAGTGTTCGGCGAAGACGGGCTCGTTGTCGTAGAGCCCCCGGGCCATTCCGACGTGCTGAGCGCCTTGCCCCGGAAACATGAAAACGACGCGGTCCGCGGCCGATTCGGCGCGCTCGTTATTACTACGCTCCTTACTACTAAAGGACTCCCCAACGAAAACATTGTCGTGCTCGGACGCCCGCAACACCGTGGCCGCCTGCTCGCGGTCGTGAACCACCGCCGCCATGGTGATGTTGTGCTTGCGGCGCCCGGTGAGGGTAAAAGCGGCGTCGGCCAGGTCCGGGCCATCCGGGCTGGCTAACGCGTCGGCCAGGGCGGCCCGCGACTCCGCAAGCGCCGCCGAGGTTCGCGCCGACAGCAGGAGCACTTGGGGGCCGGCCGGCTCAGCGCGCGCTGGAACTGGCGGCGCCTCCTCGACGACGACATGCGCGTTGGTACCGCCCACCCCGAATGAGCTGATCCCGGCCCTGCGCACGCCATCCCATTCCCATGGGCCGTACGCGCTTTGCACGGTGAACGGCGTCTCGGCGAGACGCAGTTCCGGGTTGGGACTGGTGAAGTGTAGCGTCGCGGGAATCGCCTTGTTCTTCAGGCACAGAATCGTTTTGATCAGACCCACCACACCGGCCGCCACCTCCAGGTGGCCGATGTTCGACTTGACCGACCCTAGAACACAAGGAGCCGCACGGGTCGTCTGAGACACGCCGAACGCGTTGCGCAACCCCTGGACTTCGATGGGATCACCAAGCGGTGTGCCGGTTCCGTGTGTCTCGACATAGCTCACAGTCGACGAATCAATGCCTGACACCGCATGGGCTTCGGCGATGACATCGGCCTGCGCGGTCGGATTGGGCGCCGCGTACCCCATTTTCATGGATCCGTCGTTGTTGATCGCCGATCCCCGGATGATGGCGTGAATCCGGTCCCCGGCGTCGATGGCGGCCTGCAACGGTTTCAGCGCCACAATCGCGACACCGCTGCCGAAGACCGTGCCGTCGGCTCGCACGTCGAAGGGCCTACAGTGGCCGACCGCCGACACCATCGATCCCGGCGAGTTCCAGTAACCCACGTGGTGGGGGATGGACAGCGACACCCCGCCGGCAAGCGCCATATCGCATTCACCGCTGAGCAGGCTCTGGCAGGCCAGATGGACCGCGACCAGCGACGACGAGCACGCGGTTTGAACCGTGATGCTCGGGCCCCGAAGATCGAATTGATGAGATACGCGCGTTGCCAGAAAATCCTTGTCGTTCTGCAGGAACAGGTTGAACTGCTCGAAGTTGAGTCCCTGCGCCATGGCGGCGTTTTGGCCATGATGAGACAACAGGTTGTGCAGGAGATAGCCGCTGGGGGAGCTGGTTCCGTACACGCCGATTGAGCCGTCGAACTGCGCGGGGTCACAGCCGGCGTCCTCGAACGCATGCCCTGCGCACTGCAGGAACAACCGGTGTTGTGGATCCAGCATCCGGGCGAACTGCGGCGGGAATCCGAAGAATTCGGCGTCGAACTCGTCGACCCCGTCAATCATCGGTGCGCGCCGCACATACGCCGGATTGGCCAGCACGTCATCGCTGATTCCGGCAGCCCTGAGCTCTTGCTCTGAAAGTGTGACGATCGACTCTTCGCCGCGCCGAAGGTTGTCCCAGAACGCCGCCACATTGTTGGCGCCCGGGAATCTGCCGGCCATGCCGACCACCGCGATTGCGTTGGCCGGCAGATCCTTTGAGTAAGATCCTAGGTCCGTGCTCATACTTGCTGTCCCTGCCTCCGCCGCCTCGCGGCTTGTTGGCGCGCCGCCGCGCGCTGCTGTGCCCGGTCGCGAACAGCATCTTCCTGCTCGAGTGATTGAGAGTGCCCAGTGAGGCCAAGCTGGCGGACCAGGTCGGCGGTGAGGTCTTGTAGCGACGCGCCTTGTAGCAGGAGCGTTACCGGCGGCTCGACTCCGAAATCCGCGCGGGCGGTGTTGCGAATACGCACCGCCATAAGGGAATCCATCCCCAACTCGGTCAGTGGCACGGTGGGATCCACAGCCGATCGATCCGCGTAGCCCATGACCGCCGCGATGCGCGCGCGCAGTCGGTCTGTCATCAGGCGCTGCGCTTCGTCGGGATCGAGGCCGGTCAGCGCGCTGGGACCGGCCCAGTCACCGCCGTCACCCGTGGCGTCCAGTTCCTCGACCACGCTGGTGAAATAGCCGAGGTTGCGGATCTCGGGGAAGGTGATCAGCGCCCGGTCGGGACGCAGCCGTGTCACGCCGGTGTGGGACCGGTCGGTGGCCAGCAACGAGTCCAGAGCCGCGACGCCCTCAGCCGGAGTAATGGGGTCGAGCGGGCTGCCGACCAGCGACTGGGCAATACCCACCTCCGACCACGGCCCCCAGTTGATCACGGCCGCCGCAAGCCCGGCTGCCCGGCGCCATGCAACCAGCGCATCCAGCCACGCGCTCGCGCATGCGTATGCGGCCTGACCGGCCGAACCCAGCAGTGAAGCGGTGGTGGAGAATCCCAGCCACCAGTCGAGCTCGAGGGTGGAGGTCGCCTGGTGCATCCGCAGCGCCCCCGCCGCCTTGGGGGCCCAGACTCGCTCCAAACTCTCCCTGGTCATCGAGAACACCAGGCTGTCGTCGAGCACCGCCGCGGCGTGCACGACGCCCCGCAGATTCGACTCGCCGGCGGCTGCCACAAGTTTTTCCGCCACGCCTTCAGACGCCACATCGCCTGAGACCACCACGATCTCGGCCTTGCTTTCCAATTCGGCCAGGACCGTGCGCTGCTCGTCTGAGGGTTCGCTGCGGCCGTTGAGGACGACCCGGCCCGCGCCGCTGTCCACCAGCCATCGCGCGACAACCAGGCCGAGCCCGCCCAGACCGCCGGTGACGATGTATGACGCTCCCGAGCGGACGACTTCGTCGCGCGTAGGCTCGCCGAGGGTCGCCCGGGAAAGCCGCTCGACGTATCGCTGCTCGCCGCGCCAAGCGATCACGTCGTCTATCGAGTCCGAAACCGCTGACCCGAGTTCGGCATTCAGGGCCGCCATCGGATCCCGGGTGACATCAAGGTCTACCAGCGTGGTGCGCAGTTCGGGGTGCTCGTAGGCCAGTACTCGCACCAGACCTTTCAACGCGCCGATCCCTGGCTGGCCCGGCTCGTCGTGAACCGCGAGCCCTCCCCGGGCGACCAGCCACAGCCGCGGTGATCGACCATGCCAGCCGCCGACGATCGCACGAACGACGGTCGATACCGCCCAGACAGATTCCCGCGCCTGGGCGATCCCGCCGTCGGTAACGCTCGGGTTGGCCCCGACGAATACGACGACACCGACGGGCGGACGCTCGGGATCGCCTGCCGTTTCGGCGAATGCGGCGAGAATGGCGGACTCATCGTTGAGGTCGGCAGTGATCAGGCGGCGTGCCGGTGAACGCCAGCCCGCAATGAATGTCTGGGCCTGTTTGAAGGTCTCGGGCGCTTGCGCATCGGTGAGCACAAGCCAACTGCCGGGGACCTCGGGTTGCGTGCCGCTAATGGGTTTGGCTACCCAGGTGTTGTCAAAGGCCTTTTGCGACAGTGGAAGTGGCACGCTGCGTCGCTCGACACGCCGCACATAGATGTCGTTGATTTCGGCCGTGACGGTCCCGGCGTCGTCGGTCAAGACGATTCTGCCGAGCTTACCCACACCGTCTTCGTCAAAACTGCTCAGCTGGGCCCGGCAGCGCGCCCGTCGGCCGGGTTCGCCGTACACCCGCACCGTCTCGAAGGAGACTGGCAGATAACTTGCTTCGGCAGCTCCGGCGAGTTCGTCATCCGGTACCGCGGCGGCCAAACTTTGCAAGGCCGCATCCAGCATGACGGGGTGGATCCGATACCCGGAATGCCGGGGCGCCCCATCAGGAAGGGTGATCTCGGTCTCCACGGAACCGCCGGGTAGCCGGTGGATCGCAGTTAATGCTGCGAAAGCGGGACCGTGGTATTGACCGGTATGCCGCAGAACGGTGTACAAGTCGGCGGGCCTGACGGCCGTTTCGCCGTGCCCTGCGGCGGGTGTGTGCCCGTCGGGGGCGGCGTCCGGCATCCGCACTTCGGCCTTGGCAGTGGCGTGCCGGGACCAGTCGCGGCTCGATGATCGCGAATAGATTTCGATCCGGGTCTTGTCGTCGGCACCACGAGTCAACTGTGTTGTCAGCTGGGTGTGGTCGTTGAGGGTGAGCATTTGCTCGACTTCGAGTTGGTTGATCGACAGGGCTTCGACCGGCATGCCGAACGCTTCGCTTGCTGCGGCCAAAGCGATTTCGGCGAACCCTGCGGCCGGCATCACGGCTTGGCCGAACACCTTGTGGTCGGCCAGCCATGGGCACACCTTCGTGCCGACGTCGGCCTGCCACACGTGGTCCCGGCTGGACGGTAGTTCGACGTGCACACCGAGCAGCGGGTGGGTGACCAGATCCGACCTGTCGTAGCTGGCCGACTGATCCTCGACCCAGAATTGGGTGTGCTGCCAGGGTGTTACCGGGATGTCGGCGAGTCGACCGTTGGTGGTGCCCGGCGGGGTTTGCCCAACAGCGGCGAGTTGCGCGTGGAAGGTGATGGTGTCGTCGGTATCGCGTTGCAGGGTGCCGATGGTGTGTGTGTTGGTTTCGCCGAGGGTCTCGGTGATGGCGTGGGCGAGCAGCGGGTGGGGGCTGATTTCGATGAAGGTGTGGTGCTCGGCACCCGCGGCGGTGATGGCTTGGTGGAAGCGCACCGGGTTGCGCAGGTTGGCGGCCCAATAGTCGGCGTCCAGCAGTGGTACGGGACCCTTGCAAGTCGTGGTGATCATCGGGATGCTCGGCGGCTTGGGCGCCAAACCGGATAGCGCCGAACGCAATTGAGGTAGCACCGGATCGACGATCGGGTGATGGGAGGCCACGTCGACCTCGATGCGCCGGGCCAGCAGGTTTTGGGCGGCCACCGCCGCGATGACCGCGTCCACCTGCTCGGGTGGGCCTGCGATCACCGATTGGCGTGGTGCGGCGTGCACGGCCACCGTCACCTGCGGGTAGTCGGCGATCAGCGCCTCGGCGGCCGGGGCGTCGAGTTCGAGCAGCGCCATCGCGCCTTGGCCGGACAACTGCGCCATCAGCGCCGACCGGGTGGCGATCACCCGCAACCCCTCCGCAGGGGTCAGCGCCCCGGACACCACCGCGGCCGATACTTCGCCCATCGAGTGCCCGATCACCGCGTCCGGTGAGACGCCGTAGTGGCGCCACAGCGCGGTCAGGGCGAGCTGAATGGCCACCAGCACCGGCTGAATTTTGTCGATGCCGACCACGGCGCGGCCTTCGGCCAGGGTTTGGTGCAGCGAAAACCCGGTCTGGGCCACGAATTCGGGCTCCAGTTCGGCGATTGCGGCCGCGAAGGCGGGTTCATCGGCCAGCAGTTGGCGGCCCATGCCCGCCCATTGCGCGCCCTGACCGGAGTAGACAAACACCGTGCCGGTTCCACGGGTGGCCTCGGTGGCGCCCACCACACCCGGCGCCGGGGTGCCCGTGGCCAAGGCACGCAACCCCGCCACCGCAGCGGTGTGGTCGCGGGCGACCACGGTACCAAACCAGCTGTGGCGGGCCCGATGATGATTCACGGTGTGCGCTACATCGGCCAGCGGTACCGCAGCACCCGGGCCGGCCAACCACTCGGCCAGCATCGCGGCCGTCGACGCCTGCCGCTGCGGCGTCTTGCCCGTCA
>Ga0209248_10000223_pt1 | contig 19115 bp, 20 predicted proteins | sample BogFormECP04_OM1_FD_188241 | JGI IMG/M metagenome (GOLD analysis project Ga0209248, IMG submission 188241) | Bog forest soil microbial communities from Calvert Island, British Columbia, Canada - ECP04_OM1 (SPAdes) (version 2) | ecosystem: Environmental > Aquatic > Freshwater > Wetlands > Bog ... | reverse complement strand
AGGAGTTTAGTTGACATAATGTGGCTTATCGGCAAAGACTATCTATCGAGATCATCACTGGATGAATACTCGTGATGAAATGCTTTTCGGCCTGACCTGCACGTTCGACTGCTAGCGGCTGGGCGGCAGCGACGGACCGGTTCTCTGGGCATCTGATTTACCTGCATGGATTGCAGTTTCATTCGTCTAACGAATGTCACATGCATGGCTCGGCGCACGCTGTGACGATGTGCGCGATGGGCCCCCGCCGGGCCTCCGTCTGATCACCGGCCCGTCTCAGCACCCTTGGACGCTTTCGTCACTGTGACGTAATCATCTGTGCCACAGTAGGTTTCGGCATCCGTATCTGGGCTAGATCAAATCGGCCGCGACTGCGACCCGCGCCGCCGTCACGCGTTGACGCAAGGCTGCTGTTACGTTGGCAGCGCGCCGTTTTTCATGGATGATTATCCATGATCTTGCCCGGTGGACCCTGCCGCAGATCCCCAACCACTCCCCTGCGCAGGAACTCGCACCTCTTGAGCACGCACCGTTACCTGCTAACTACTCCGGGTTGCATCAGATGAAAGTGCACGCAACCCTTGATGATCGGTGTCCTGTTGTCCTTTTGCAGGTTATTTCAATCATGCAACTAGGCAACGGACGGGCCAAGCGGGCCGACGCCTTGTGCATCGGGCCCCGGTGTGATCGTCACGACCGCCCGGGTCGGCGCAGGTGGCGCGGATGCGCCGGCGGCGACCCGTTCTCACCTTCCGCGGAATATTGTGGCAGCGAGGCGGCTCCCAGGTTACTTCGCGACGACTTTTGCGGCGTTGCCCTTGCCGAGGAACGGTGCGAATAACGACATCATCACGCCGCCGCCGACCGCTAGGCAGCCGGAGCAGATCGCGAACGCGGTCGCGGAAACGTCGAACTGCAGCGGGGATCCCGGCACTGTCAGCCCGTAAACCGCCATCGACAGGACCGCGGTGAGAACAGGCCGATATGGCAGGTGCAGTTTGCCGAGCGCAGTGACCTGGGCGGGGCCCGGTGCGTCAGCTTTGGGCGGGGCCGACCCGACGCCCGGTCCGGGCCCGGTCTGCGTGTCATCGAAGCCGTAGTCCCGCTGCGCGAGGTAGCCGCCGATCACGGCCACCGCGCACACCACGATGGCGGCCGCGTAAAGGCCCCAGCGGCCGGTGTTGTAGGCGCCACCACCGACGGAAAACAGGGCGAGCAGGGTGGTGTAGGCCAGCAGCGCCTCGGTCGGGATCTGAGCGACCAGCAGCTGAGCGAAGCTGGCCACACCCCCCGCCGCCACATGCCCGCCGCCATCTAGCTGACCCTCAGGTTGCTCCGCCGCATGCTCCACGGCCTGTGCGTCGGGAGCTGGTTGCTCCGCGCCTGGGCCAGGAGCGAGAACCCGCATCGTCGACAGGGCCGGGTTTTTGGCTAGCGGCTGTCCGGCATCCGTGAGGTCACGAGCGACCGCGACAGAAGCTAACGTCAACAGGCTCATCGCATTCCCCGTCCTCGAAACGCCAAGACCACGATCCCGACTGGCTCGCCCGCCGGGTGGTGGTCATGTTTGTCTGGTCCGATCTCGTCAGCGACGTCTGCGCGATGTGATTCACATGAAGCAACCATCGCAGCGAGATCTCGGACCGTTGTTGGCAAGTCCATTGCGCGGCATTTGGATCGATCCGGGCAAGAGTGCGGTCCACTGAGCGGACCAGGACTGCATCCGATTTGACCGGCTTCAGCGGTTATCGGGGCGACTCAACGTATGTATAACACGGCTTTTGGCGGCGACCATGGCCGACAGTAGACGTGAGCGGCCGATTGAGGCCACGGCGGCCCCGACTCCGGCTGGGCCGGAGGCTGATCGCTATCCGTCATAGCGCCCTCCAAACCAAGTGCTCTCATCACCGTCTCATAACATGAGGGCGCCATGAAGGGCGGGCCCCCGAGGGCTGACTGGTCCGCCGGTTGGGTGTGGGTCAGAGCGCTAAAACAGCTATTGGATCTGGTTGTCGGAGCTGGCGTACAACGTGTACTAGTTGCCGTGGGCCTCGAAATGCGTACGCCACGAGGAAGACGCCAAAATCGCTGTGCGACTCCAAGCCGTCATCCGCTTATATCGCGATCGGCGCGAGAGGCTTCCACCTGCGGCAGGGTTGCCGGTACTTCCTGCCGCGACACAGACCCAACCCAGATAGCGTCCAGAGACGGCGCCGGGTTGATGATCCCGATCCCCAACGAGGTTCGACCAACCAGTCGGCGCCAATCACAGGTCCCCTGTAAGCGTCGTCAGGCTCCTGCACGCAGGGGAACGATATCCGCAAGGTCTATCCGTTTCAGGTGCTGTTGTCGGCGGCGACAAGTGGTCTCGCTGTAGATTCAAAGGCACAGGCCGAGCAGGTCAGATCCGTTGCGACACAGCTTCTGTTACGCCGCATGGGCCGGGTCTCAGCCGCCGAGCTCGCTCACGTCGATGATGCGCTCAGACTCCATCTCGCGCTGTAGCCGTACAGAGCGTCGGTCTCATCAGTCCGATGCGAAAAGATCAATCCGGTTGGAAGCGCCGAGGGCCTTCGACTTTCGTCGGCGCCGGACCGAACAGGCGCGGCCCCGCCCAGCGGCGGTGTCAAGTCGGCAAGTGCCCGAACGGCCTCCAAATGATCGAATGTCCTTGGCCGCCATACCAAATCATTTCGTCACTGTGACGTAATGGTGGTAGTACCCCCTGCGGTGGCGGCCCGCCGACCCTCCTCCATTTGCACGTGTTAGCCGACGTTCGCGGCTAGCAGATCAGCAGTTCGACTCCGAGACTGTCGACGTCGGGCGGGTTTCTCGTCACTAAGATCGCGCCCAGGCTGCTCGTGCCCGTAACACCACGAATCATGAGGCCCCAGGCCCGCTTCCAGACTCAGCCAGTCAGCCGCGTCGACACTACTACGGTCATTGCAAAGACCGGTCAATCCAAACCTCCCACTTTGGCCGCCTGACATCCTCGGCGGCGGGGACTGAAGAGCTAAGCTCGGTGAGGACAACGGCTGGATAAAGGCCGCCGAGGACGAGCGATATGATAATCCGCGGAAGGGGCCATAAAGGTCCCTGTGTCAACGCGGCAACGAAGATAGTTCCTAATATGGCCAAAAGGACAACGTTGTATGTCGTCAGGCGAATCATTCCAGCGACGTAATTGATCCGGATGCGCTCTACGAATTCTGCGTTCGCCGGTGGGACAGCTTCGCTGTTAGCGGGGGTGTCGTCCTTTTTGGCCGATACCAGTTCGACGATACGCTCAATCAGGACATAGATCGCTCGGACGATAACATAGAAGACAACCACATAGATGACTGTCTTGGGGCTGACCGCGATCCCCTCCCGTCGCTGGCCAAAAGCTTCTCCTGATGTCATATAAACGGCCACGAGTGCACCGAGCGCGACCGAAATCACGACGACAAACTCCTGTGCGGCACGCATTGCTCCTGCATTACGCCGTGCGAATCTTGGATCCTTTGCGGCGGGTGGACGCACGGGGCCTACGTCGGCTTTTATGCCTTCGTCATCTGTGGCGACAGGTGGGCCACCGGCGGCATAGGCGGCACACGATTTCTTGTTCGCACGCATAGCGCTGCGTGTGCGACTAAAAACAACATACGATGAGCGGCCGATAAGATACAGGCCAAATAAATAAATGAAGAACAGGAGGTACCACTTGACGCCTATAAATTCGCGGGACATGTCCGGAGAGCCAACGGCGTTCAAGTAAATTACACTTGTGACCATTAACATAGTGGTCGCCGCGATTATAGCTGCACTTGAAAGCCACGCATTTAAACGGATGAGGGTCGCGCGACGAATCTGGACCGTCTTAATCGGAAAATTTTTTTTACAGAGCTTTACCGCGTCATCATTAGCGTAACTTACGAGCAACCACCCTAACCCGCACACGAGGACAGCGCTACCGATCCAAAGCAAACCGATTGCAAGGAGCCACTCACTCCACAACTGGGAGCAAAGGTTATCACCCGGGCCTCCGGGAGTCTTATAGTCAACCGGCCGACCGCCAATCTTCTCTGGGTAATCCATTCCGGCGATTACGGTGAAGAGATAGGTAGAAAGCATCAGAGCCGGCACGCCGGATCCGAACAACGCTATCGTGGAACCTGCTCCCTTATGCCACTGTATGAGCAGCGCCGCGGCCGCGGCGATTAGCAAGCCGGCAAGCAGACCGGCAAGAGTCGAATCTGCTGAGGCAGCAGTTATGGTGCTCCAAAGCGTCTTCGTCGTACAAAAGTCGTGGTCCACGGTTCACCCCTTTATGGCCAGCGAGTAGAAGTGCTCGTTCCATTGCACGCCAAGGCAGTTTGGCCGGGCAACTATGCGGTCCGCTGAGCGGACCAACCCGTCAGCATCACGCCGCAATGATCTGCACCGGCGAGACATACAAGAACGTCGTCAAGATGACCTTCCGACCTTCGCCAAAGGCGCCTTGTTGGAAGACCCGTCCGGACTTTTCAACTCCAGCCTGGACGGCAACACCACCTGGTACCGGCCGTTACCTACTCACCGACGTAATAGCAAGCGGCCCAGCGATGTTCGAAACTACACGACTGGACCATGTCGGCGGTGTGCGTGGCACCGACCCGGACCCGATCGCCGAGCTCAGGCGACGAGCGGCTGCGGCTGGGTTAAAGACCGCGAGCCTCGACGAAGTCCTCTGCATCACCGCAGTCTGACGAACCAAGTCAGGGCGCTTCGTCGACGGCTTCCTCGGCGATGTGCCGGGTATACGCCGCTTCTCGCACTACATCGTCGGATTCCAGCGCCGCGCCCAAGGCGCCCCCGATCATCGCCAACGATGAGATCAGCCAAGCCAATTCGAAGTAATCGCGCAGCGAAGCCGGGTGGCCGACTTGGCCGACCCAGACCTGCGGCATCACGAACCAGAACGAAGCGACCAACGCCAGTGCATACAGCGCGGCATACAGCACGCTCACGCCGATCAGGACGGTGAGCGTAGTCACGATGTTGAACAGAATTACCTGCTTGCGCACTCCGCGCGCGACCATGGGCTCCCAAAGCTCGGCCCCGACAATCAGCGTTGCGACGGTCGCACCGATCGAGACCAGCGCCGTACCGGCAAGCCGCGGCCACCCATAAGCGTCGGAGAGCCGCCAGATATCCGCGGTCACCAAGCCGAAAACTCCGGCGGCCACCGCACCGGTCAGCGCGCGCGACAACCGCAACGACAGCCGCCACGGCCGGTTGGCCGCCACCATCCCGCTAATCAACGTCAGATTGCCGGTCAGCACCCGGGCGGTGTAGAAGAATGCTTCATCAGCGGGGTCGCTGCCCAGTTCACGCACCCGCTGCACAGTCACCCTTCGTGACGGTCCGCCCACGGCGTGAGTGTGGTCGCCGTGCAGCTCAGCAGATCCGGCGATCAGCCGCACAAGCAGGCGCACGATCGTCTCGCGAATCCGATGCCGTGCCCCCATCGCACCCAGCGCCGGCACCGACACAATCGCCACGTTGCGCACCGGATTGGCGTGGGCCACGACCGGTCGTTGTTCGACGTGCAACGGGAGGTCCGTTAGACAGATCACCACGTCCCACCCCTTGTCGAGCAGTGTTTTCCGCGCGGCTTTTACGATCTGGGCGTCGGTGGCCGGCGGCTGCACCAGGCGGCCCTCCATCACCTCGATGCACCAGCGGGCGCCGGGTAACCGCCGGTCGAGCTCGCAATGCAACTCGGTATCGGCGAGCTCGCGGGCCAGCGCAGCAGCCGCGCCCGGATCGCCGACGAGACCGAGCACAATGTGTGGATCCGCGTCGTCGTGGACTGGATCGGTTGCAGGCGTCACGGGTAGATCTTCACATTCCTACGGTCGTGTCGCTCATTCCCGAGGGTGTGGTGGCAGCACCGCGAGCCACGAATCCGAGAGCAGCTCCAGCAACTGCCCATCCGGGTCGCGGATCATCGCCGACTGATCGGAGACGGTGCTGTCAATCACCGATCCCCCGTAGCTGTCGACCGTTGCTAGGACGCCGGTCAGATCCGAGACAGATAGCGACAGATGGGTGAGCCCCAGTTGGTCCACCACACGACTCGGCCCGGGCTGGAGAGCTCGGTACGAGTAGGCGAGAAGCTCAAGTACCAAGCCGTCGCGGACGAGGTACGTCGCACGCAATCCGATCGGCTTGTTCAACTGGAGTAATTGGTCGGTGCCCTTGTCGGGCGGTTCGAGTTCCCACCAGAACTCGAATCCGAGCAGGCCCTCGTAGAAGCGGCGCGACCGCGTGGTGTCGGCGACGCACAACCCGACGTGGTTGAAAACGATTTGGTGACTGGCCATTACAGCCTCCATGGATGCCTACTGTCAAAACGCCTAAACTTGCAAAGATTGCGCAATAAGCTGCCAGCTTAGCGATGGCATCGCCCTCGCAGACTGACTTCGCCGACTCGGGTTGGAGGGTTTCGATGGCTCAGGTGACCGGGCGTCCCGACGTCGACGCCGACGTGGTTGTGGACTTCGATCACCACTCCGACGAGTTCAACCTCAACGAAGTGGCGATCAACGCCGAGCTGCGCCGAAAGTGTCCGGTGGCGTGGAATGAGAATTACGGCGGATTCTGGTTTCTCACGAGCTACGACGCAGTGAGCCAAGCGGCGCGGGACGGCGACGGGTTCGCACACAAATACGAGCCGGATGCTGTCGACGGCGTTGACTACCAGGGCGAGATGGGCGTACCGCGGCCCGAAGGCCAACCTGCACTGGGCATCGGTGAAGTCGACGGCCCATACCACCAAACCTTGAGGCACGCCCTTGCGCCATTCTTCTCCCCCGGTGCCGTGCAGAGGATGCGGCCTTTCATGGAGCAATCGGCGCACTGGTTCCTCGATCAACGGATCGGCGACGGGCAGATGGATCTCGTGCTCGACTACGCCAGTCCGGTTCCGGCCATCCTCACGATGAAGTTGATGGGCCTGCCCTACGAGAACTGGCACCTTTATGCCAACCTGTTTCACTCCGTCATGGCCGTCCCACAGGACAGCCCCGAGTACGCCAAAGCCATCGCGGAAGTGCCGGCCATGATGCAGGGCGTACTCGAGTTCGCCGCGACCAGACGGGCCGAGGCCCGCGATGACCTGACCAGCTTCCTCATTCAGTTCGAATTCGACGGCAAGCGGCTCGACGACGCGCAGCTGCTCAACATTCTCTGGAACCTCATCGCCGGCGGCGTCGACACCACCACATCACAGACCGCACTGACCCTGCTACACCTGGGCACCCATGCCGAGTTGCGGCAACAGCTTATGGAGCGCCCCGAGCTCTACCGGACCGCGACAGATGAATTTCTGCGCTTCTTCTCGGTCAACCAGCAACTGAGCCGCACGGTGACTCGTGACGTTGTCCTTGGCGGGCAGCGACTTCGGCGCAACGACCGGGTCATCGTCAGCTGGCTGGCCGCCAATCACGACGAACGGGAATTCGAGCGACCCGACGAAATCGTGCCGGATCGCGCGCCCAACCGTCACGTCGCGTTCGGGCTCGGACCGCATCGTTGCATCGGATCACACCTTGCGCGACTGATGTCCGAGGTGCTGGTAAGGGTGGTCCTCGACCGAATTCCCGACTACCGGGTCGACATCGGCGGTGTGCACGAATACCTCGGGAACCCAAGCATGACCGGGCTCGGCACCTTGCCGGTCACGTTCACAGCCGGCGAATCACGCGGCACCGCGGAGCCTTAAGGGCTACCCGATCCGCAGCGGGAAGGGATCGTTGGCGAAGTCGATTTGCGCCGACGGATTACTGACTGCGGTTGTCATGCCCGATCCGAAAGCACCGTCCTGGTCGAAAAGCATCGCAGTCCCGACGGCGACACCTTCTGATGCCCAATGCGAATCGCCCTGCACACCGATCCACTCGCCGACCGGCAAGCGCGCCAATCCCACTGTCAAGTCGCCGTTGATGTAGCCGACGCCTTGTGTGCCCAAGTTCATCACCAGGCTGGTCGCCTCGGCAGCCATCACCGCCCGCGTGAACGGTGAAAGCTGCTCCCCTGCGACGACTTCAATCGCGCGGTTGTAGAAGCTTTTACGCGAATCATTCTGATGCTCTCCGGGTGAACGACTCAGGCCCCCGCCCTCGCTTCGAACCTGGGTGAGCGCTGTCTCGTCGACGGATGGCAGCGGTGGCAGAGTCATCGGTGCAGCCCACAAGCGACCCGGCGGCGCCGCCGAGCGGCGATACTGCAGCAGCGTAGCCCGCGCTACCAACCGTCCCTCTTGAGCCAGGTCGCACTCGCCGCTGCGGATTCGTCGACCGTCGCGCACGACACGTACGTTGACCGTCGTGGAAACACCACGGGCCGCTCGAAACAAGTCCACGGTCAGCCGTGCCGGCATGAAATCGGGTGAGCCACATTCGCCTTCAAGTGAGCGAGCGGCCAAACCGACGACAGCCGGCCCGTTGAGGTGGTCGTCACCCCAGTGACTCTGCGCGAATGGTGTCGGCGCGAATTCGCCAGATTCGGTCAGCGTGAAATGTGCGGCTTTCACAGCCGAACCGTCAATCGGCACGGATGGCATCGACGGCCTTGACCAGCAGGTCTTGCAGAATGTCCTCCGCTTGGGGATCCAGGGGCAGCAGGCCCTGGACGGCGACAGCCACCGTGTCGCTGAGAAGCCCTACAAAAACGTAGGATTTGGTGCCTCCCGCGGCGGCTACATCCATGGTTCCGGTAGTGGTGACCCCATCGATCGACGGGCCCGGAAGGTGTTTGACCGTCGAATCGTACTGTCTTCGGCCCATCTTGCGGATGACCGCAGCATGATCGCAGCCTGCGGGAGCGGTGGCTACCGGAAGCGGGTCGCGCGACTTCACGGCAGCGACCATGATCGCCCCTTTCCCAACCCCGGCAACCATCGTGAATTGCGCGTCGGGGGGCGGGGTCACCGGTTGAAGCAGTGATTGGCAACGTGGCGGGTCGACCGAAACGACTTGACCTATTCCAACACTGGAGAACTTGTCGGCAGCCGGCCCCAGCGTCGTGACAGGCATCGCTTCGACGTGGCTGAACCCCGGCGGGAACTCGGTCTGCAGCTTGCTGAGTCGGCTGATGTCGTAATCTTTAACCGGTTGCCCCGGTGAGCTTTTCGCGCCTGACGACGGCCCATGCGCTGCCACCGGCGTTCCGTCGACAGATCGCGCGCATCCGGGTAGCACGCTAACGGCGAGCGCGACCGCGACCGCCAGCGCCGCTGCCCGTGCCGGACGATTGAGAGGTGCACGATCTGAGGTCCAGGGACGAATCACAGATACTCCTTCCGGAACTGAGTCGGCACGCCTGCGGGGCATCGGCAAAATTAATTCATATCGCTGTGTTGAGGGGAAGGTAGCACCAACAAAGGGCCAACTTTCCACGCCGACCTCCCGCCGACCGCTCATGGCAGCCGGCGACCGTCGGCGGCGAAGAAATGCAGGTGGCCCGGCTGTGGATGCAGCCGCACCCGATCGCCCCGCAACGGTGGATTATGGCCGTCGGCGCGCGCGACCACCGGTTGACCGAATGTGTTGTCGGGCCCGGTGACTCGGCCATAGAGATAGGCGTCCGCGCCAAGTTCTTCGACGACATCGATCTGCATTTCGACACCGCCCGCGCCGATCTCAAAATGTTCAGGCCGGATGCCGACCACGATCTCTCCTGCGGCGTCGGCGATCTCGCGCGGCACCTGAATCGGCCAGTCACCCAACGCAACCGAGTGGTTGACGACAGGAAGGCTGAAAAGGTTCATCGCCGGCGAACCGATGAACTCCGCGACGAACATATTGACGGGACTTCGGTACAACTCCCTGGGCGCGGCGCATTGCTGAAGCACGCCGTCACGCATGACCGCGACGCGGTCGCCCATGGTCATGGCCTCAACCTGGTCGTGGGTGACGTAAACCGTGGTGGTGCCCAGTCGTCGTTGCAATCGGGCGATTTGGTTGCGGGTTTGCACTCGAAGTTTCGCGTCCAGGTTGGACAGCGGTTCATCCATCAAGAACACTTGCGGCCGCCGCACGATCGCGCGCCCCATCGCCACGCGTTGGCGTTGTCCACCCGACAGGTCCTTGGGTTTGCGATCCAGGTACGGCTCCAGGTCGAGTAGCCGCGCAGCATCCAGAATCCGTTCGCGGATCTCGGCTTTCGTGATTCTGGCGATCTTCAGTGCGAAGCCCATGTTCTGGGCCACCGTCATGTGCGGATACAAGGCATAGTTTTGGAAGACCATCGCCACGTCGCGGTCTTTGGGGTCGTCGTCAGTGACGTCTCGAGTGCCGATGTGGATACGCCCGGAATCCACTGCCTCCAACCCGGCGATCATCCGCAGCGAGGTGGTCTTGCCGCATCCGGACGGTCCGACCAACACGACGAACTCACCGTCATCCACGCTCAGATCCAGATGGTCAACTGCCGGCCGCGTCGTACCCGGATAACGCCGCGTGGCTTCCTCGAAAGTCACCGATGCCATGTCACCCACCAAGCCCGGTGACCGCGATACCGCGGATGAAGGCGCGTTGCGCAACCACGTAGACCAGAAGCAGCGGCAACAGGATGAGTATGGATGCGGCCATCAGCACCGGCCATCTGGCGACATACTCGCCCTGCATCCGTACCAGCCCGAGCGTCAGCGTCGCAATGCTCCGACGCTGAATCATCAATAGCGGCCAGAGGAAATCGTTCCAGACGTTGACCCAGGTAAGCACCGCCAGCACCATGACCGCCGGCCTGGCGTGCGGAAGCAATATCCGCCAATAGATCTGCCACGGTGAACAGCCGTCCAGGATCGCCGCCTCCTCGAGTTCCACCGGCAAGGTCCGAAAGAACTGGCGCATCAGGTACGTGCCGAACGCACTGCCAAACAATCCCGGCACGATCATCGCCCACGGCGTGTCGGTCAGCCCGGCGATGCGCATCAAAATGAACTGCGGGATGACGGTAACCGTCAGCGGAACCATCAAAGTGCCCAGGTACAAGACGAACAATGTGTCACGGCCCCGAAACCGTAGCCGCGCGAAGGCATATCCGGCGAGTGAGCAGAAAAACACCTGGCCGGCGCTGACGCAGCCGGCATACAGCACAGAGTTGAAGAGCATCCGCCAGAACGGCATCAGCGCGAACACCTCGCGGTAGTTGGACCACAGCGGGTGCGACGGAAACAGCGTCGGCGTAGTCACCTCGCCTTCATCCTTCAAGGATCCCGATACCGCCCACAGGATCGGGAAGAGCGCACACCATGCGATAACGGTCAGCGCGGTATACGACACGACGCCACGCACAATGTTGGGTTTGACCACCCGCTCGGTTAAGCCCACGATCGCTCCTCCTGGGCGGCCCGGCGACGGCCGAGCCGCAACTGCAGCACGGTCAATACCAGCAGGATGGCGAAAATCACCCACGCCAAGGCCGAAGCGTAACCGAACTCCAAGAAGCCGAACGCGTGCTGGAACAGCATGATCCCGAATACGTAGGTCGCGGTCTCCGGGCCGCCGTTGCGTCCAGTCAGAACATAGACGAGGTCAAATGCCTGGAATGCGTGGATGGTCGAGATGACCATCACGAAAGACACGGCGCCGCGGATCAACGGCACAGTGATCGAGACGAACTGCCGCAGCTCCCCCGCACCGTCGAGTTTGGCCGCCTCGTAGAGGTTTTCGGGGACGCCCTGCATGGCGGCGAGCAGTATGACGGTCGCGAAGGGCACGCTGCGCCACACGCTGACCGTGCACAGCGAGAGCATCGCCCATTTCGGGTCGACCAGCCACGGGATGGGGCCGATCCCGATCCAGCTGAGCATGATGTTGAGCAGACCGTTGTTGGTATTGAAGACGAACTGCCAGACGACGGCCATCACTACCGATGACACAGCCAAGGGTAGAAATATGATTGTTCGAAAGATAGCGATTCCCCGGACTTCCCGGTTGAGCACACCGGCCACGGCGAGGCTGATCAAGATTGTGGGCACGACGGTGCCGACGGTGTAGACCACCGTGTTGCGCAGCGCGATGGCGAACAGCGGATCGCCGGTGAAGAGGCCGCGGTAGTTCGCCAAACCGACGAACTTGGCGGGCCTGAACAAATCCCAGTTCTGCAAGCTCATGTAGAGCGAGAAGCCGAGCGGGAACAGCATGAATACGGCGACGGCCGCCAAGTTCGGCGCGACGAACATGCGCCCGGCTCGGGCGCGTCGTTTGGAAAATCGGCGACGCCGGGTCACCGCGGCGGCGGACTCGTCGATCTGCGTCATGGCTTACGGAGTACCTCGTCGACCGCGTGTGACAGCCCGTTCGCTAACGATGTCGCCGGCCGCACGCCGCGCAGAACGGGGCCGATGTTGCGGTCCATCAAGGCGACGATCTTTGTCCACTCCGGGGTGATCGGCATGCCCTCGGAATGGGCCGGTCCGCCGGTCAGCACATGGAGATTGTCGATCCTGGCGTGGGCCTCGGCGAAGCCGGCCGATGTGATCGCGGACCGCAGCACCGGCACGAACAGCTTGGATTCAGCAATCACAGCCTGCCCAACCGGGCCGGTGGCGAACTTCACGAATTCCCACGCCTGCTGTTTGCGGCGACTGCTGGCCGCGATGGCGAGCCCTGTTGTGCCGATGTTCGAGCGGGCGACGTGCCCTTTCGGACCGGTCGGCAACACGGTGATATCGAAATCCAGGCCGTTGGCCCGGTCAACCGTCTGGTACCGCCAGTGCCCGCCGAGCGCCATGGCCGCCCGGCCCGAGATGAAGAGATCCATCGTGGACATCGACTGGGTGTCCGACGAGGTGGGCGCGACCCTATGTTTGTGGGCCAGGTCTGCGTAGAACTGGACACCTTCGAGGAACGTCTCGTTGTCGAAGTTGAGATGGGTCGGATTCGTCCGCGGCGTGGACCACGGGACGCCATTGTTCATCCCGAACAACCCGGCCGCGTAAGACGCGACCCAGCTGTCGACGTATCCCCACTGACTGACCCTTCCGGATCGGCCGCGCTTGGTGAGCGCTTTGGCGGTGTCGAGGAACTCGTTGAAACTCCATGGTTGTTCCCATCGCCCGGGCGGCGGGCGCACGCCGGCGTCGGCGAATAACTTCTTGTTGTAGAACAAGAAGTTGCCGGACCATTGCTCGGGCAGGGCGTACTGACCGCCGTTGAACGTGAACGTCTGATACAGCGACGGGATGCTCTCTGCTTTCAGCTGCGCGGCAAAGGCTTTGTCTTGTGCCAGCATGGTGTTGAGGTCCAAGAGGACTCCCCGGTCGGCCAATCCGGCATAGGTGAGATCCCACGCCATCAGGATGTCCGGACACTTCCCGCCGGCGCAATAGATCGACATGTGCTGCAACGGATCGGCCCCTGATAACAACGTCCGAACCTTGATATCGGGGTGCCTGCGCTGAAAGGCGTCGACGACTCGCTGCCGGGCATCCGCCTCTTCCGGATTGGCCGCGAAAAAGAAGGTCAGTGCATCATCATCATCGGAACTACATGCGGTCGGCCACACCGCCAGCGACGCCGCGCCCAGTGCGCCAGCGCCACGTAAGAGCGTCCGCCGATCAAAGTGCTTGTCGACAGTGGGGCCGGTGTTCGTAGTTCACTCCATGGTCACTGTGGCAGCGCGAGTACCGCACGTTTCAAGCGATCGGCATCGCCGACGATGTCGATGGTGTGTATCTTGCCGTCTTCAATGCCGATCTGCAGCAACGCCTCAACGCGACCCTCCGGCGCGATCGCAATACCGGGGACTCCGTCGACGAGGACCACGACCCCGGCCCGTGCGCGCAACGCGAACCGTCGGGTTTCCTCGGCGACCTCCTTGGCGCCACGCAGCTCGGTCGGCACATCGTCGGGCACCAGTTCGCGGTCCACTCTGCGCACCACTTCTGGAGCCAATAAGTCCAACAGCATCCGAATATCACCGCCACGCGAAGCATCCAGAAACGCTTCGACGATCTTGAGGTGTGCGGCCGTTCCCCTCGGCTCTATCGAGCCGCCGGCGTGTAGTCGACCGCGGGCCCGGCTGGCCAGCTTCTTGGCGGCCTCCGGCGACCGATTCAGCAGTTCGCCGACGGCGTCGAAGGGCATTGCGAATACGTCGTGCAGTACAAAGGCAACGCGCTGTGCCGGCGAAAGCCGGTCGAGGACGACGAGCAGCGCCCTGCTGACCGAATCGGCGAGCAGAGCACCTTCGTCCGCTCCCGCGGAGGCGGCTGCCGCGATCCGCTCGAGCTGATCGGGGTCGGCGAGCGGTTGCTCTGCTCGCCGTTTGCGAGTGCGCAACTGGTCGATTGCCTCGCGGGCGGTAATGGTGGTGAACCAACCCGTCAGGTTCTCGATCATGCCGTGGTCTGCCTGACTGGCTTTCAGCCAGGCGGACTGCACCGCGTCTTCGGCGTCAGCTGCCGAGCCGAGCAGATGAAACGCCACCGACTTCAGCTGCCGCCGATCGCTGTCGAACCGCCGAGCGAGATCTTCGATGGTTCTCATGGTCACCTTTCCCAGGCGAAAGCCGTCAAGGAGATGAACCACATTCGACGAACAGTCCCTGTAGAGGAGGAGACCAGCGTCATGAGCCTATACGTCGTCACGGTGATCACCGCCATTGCCACCGCGGCCGTCGCGATCCCCGATTTCATACCCGCCGGCTTCGTGCTGGCGAACTCAGCCAAGGTGCATTTGCCGCGTTCCTGGCTACCGATGTTGGGCACCCTGAAACTCGCCGGAGCTATCGGGCTTCTCGGCGGTCTCATTGGTCCGCCGGCCATCGGAATCGCCGCCGCCACCGGCCTGGTGTTGTATTTCATCGGTGCGGTGATCGCACATCTTCGGGCCCGCGTTCTGTACAACATCGCCTTCCCAGGCGCTTACTTAGGTTTATCGGCGGCGTCACTGGTGCTGCTGGCGGGAAAGTAGCGGACCCGGCGGATTTCGTTGCGGCGCCGTGCAACATCGGCGAACATGACGCCGCGCCCGTGCTGCGACGTGATCGAGGCGGCGACGGTGGAGCCCGCAGCGATGAGCTTCGACGCAGTGGCCCCGGGGCACCGCGCGACGAGGGCTGCGATTTCTGCGGTCTCGCGATCGCCGAAAGTCATTGCGGCATCAGATGACAGCGCGCGTTGTGCGGCGAGTTTGTCTCCTGCGCCAAGCGCGGCCACAAAGGTGTCCACCAGCTCTTTGCGGCGGGAACCCACGCGACGGAAGCCGGCCGCGAAACCGGCGGTGCCGCGTAGTCGCTGGTTGCGGATGAGCCCCTGCGACAGTTGGATGGTCGCCGGTACCGCGGACACGCCGTTGCGCAGGAATTGCAGCATCATGCTCGGCAGTTCCCAGTAGGCGCATAGCTTCGGGATTTTCCATTCGCCGTTGACCTCGCGCAGGTCGTAACGCAGAAACGCCGGAATAGTCATGGTCACCGCCGACCCCGCTGAACCCATTGCCACCTCGAGATCGAGACTGCGGATGACGGCCGCGCCATGGACGATGTCGAGGTCGCGATGAAAGACAATGTCGCGGGGGCCGATGAAAGTGTCGTAGAAGCGGCCGATCTCACCGTGTCCCACGTGGGGTCGTGATCCCACCGGGTCTTCGATACGACCGTCGGCGGTGAACAGCCCGACCCAGCCCGCCCGGTCGTGTGCCGCCGCAGCCCGCGGCGACCGCTCCACCGCCGCCAACAGCGCCGACTCCGCCTGGCCCGTCATGCGCTTGGTTCTATCGCGACACCCGCGGCCTGCAAGGCTTTGATGGCCGCGGCGGTGGACTCCTCCCCCACGCCTGCTGTTAGATCCAGCAGCACCCGGGTGGCCAAGCCCCCGCGCGCGGCGTCCTCGGCGGTGCGGCGCACGCAGTGGTCGGTGGCGATGCCCACCACGTCAACCTGATCGACACCGTGTTCGGCCAGCCAATCGGCCAGCGGCGTTCCGGCATCGTCGCGCCCTTCGAAACCGCTGTAGCCCGCGTCGTAGGCACCCTTGCGAAAGACCGCGTCGAACCGGACGGAGTTGAGATCGGGATGAAATTGCGCGCCGGTGCTTTCGGCGAGACAGTGCGGCGGCCAGGACGACGAATAGTCGGGCCGGTCGGAGAAATGATCACCGGGATCGATATGGAAATCCTGGGTGGCGACCACGTGGGCATAGTCAGTGCCGGCCGTCAGGTAATCACTGATCGCCCCCGCCAGGGCGCCGCCGCCGGTCACGGGCAACGAACCGCCCTCGCAGAAGTCGTTCTGTACGTCGACAACGATCAACGCGCGCATATCGCCCACGGTATCGCCGTTGAGCGGAGAATCTTCAGCGCGGAGAACCTTAAGCGGCGTGACGGCGGCCGCGCCGCGATGCGGCGGTGTCCAGCGACCACAGGTGCGCACAGGTCGGGCACTGCAGATGCAGGACCGCGGCGCTGTTGCCGAGCAGGTATTGCCAATGGGTGTGGCAGTTGCGGCCGCTGCGGCAATCGCCACACCCGGCGCCGTGATCACAACTCGGGCAGGCCAGCCAGGCGCGACGACTCTTGTCGGCGTCCGGGTCAATCGGCAGCACGGTCCACCGCCCGGTCCGGCAGCACGCCGGCGCTGACCAGGTTGTCGTAGAGGCGCTGCTGCTCGGCGTCGAGATTCGAGTAGAGCATGTCGTACGCCTGCTCTTCTTCGGCCAGCGCGCGAATCGGATCCCAGTTGTCGCCGATGGCCTCCAGCACGGCTGTGCGCCGGCGGACCTCGTCGAGGGTCAGGTCATAGGCGAATTCGAGCCCAGTTGAGTTGTCCGGCATGAGCCACTCCCACGTCCACATACAGTGGCAGGTTAGGCTGCCCTAAATTAGGTGATTTATGCAATGACGTACGTCACACTTCGCGGTTGATCTGCGTCACAACCAACTGCGCCAGTCGTCGTGGCATTTCAGCTGGGTAGGATGGGCAAAGCCGGCGACGCTAGCAGTGCGTTGCATCACGTAGATAGTCAAACTATAGTCCAGACACGTGTCCAGAAAGTTCCCTGACATCGTTCCCGAAGCCTTCACCGTGATTTCTGTGGGCAACGCGTGTCCGGGATGGGCGTGAGTATGCGGATTGCGTTGCTGTCGTATCGCAGCAAAACGCACTGCGGCGGCCAGGGGGTCTACGTCCGTCATCTCAGCCGCGGATTGGTCGAACTAGGACACCAGGTCGAGGTGTTCTCCGGGCCGCCCTACCCCGAAGGCCTTGATCCCCGGGTGGTGCTGACCGAGGTACCCAGCCTGGACATGTATCGGGAACCCGACCCCTTCCGGATCCCGCATCCCCGTGAGATCCGGGACCGCATCGACCTTCGCGAGCTCGCCACCGTGTGGACCGCCGGCTTCCCTGAGCCGCGCACGTTCAGCCTGCGCGCCGCCCGCCTGCTCGCCGCACGGCGGCACGACTTCGATGTGGTGCACGACAATCAGAGCCTGGGCGTCGGCCTGCTCAAAATCGCGGAGACCGGCCTGCCCGTGGTGGCGACCGTACATCACCCGATCACTCGTGACCGGGTGCTGGATCTTGCCGCGGCGCGGTGGTGGCGTAAACCGCTGGTACGCAGGTGGTATGGCTTCCTGGAGATGCAAGAACGCGTCGCCCGCAGCATTCCGGATTTGCTGACCGTTTCGTCTTCCTCAGCCGCCGACATCACTACGGACTTCGGCGTCGACCCGGACCAGCTTCACGTGGTGCCGCTGGGTGTCGACACCGACTTGTTCGCCCCGTCCACGCAGCCGCGAATTCCCGGCCGCATCATCGCAATCGCCAGTGCCGACCGGCCCCTCAAGGGCGTCGGGCATCTGTTGCAGGCGGTCGCCAAACTCCGGACCGAACACGACCTGGAGCTCCAGCTCGTGGCCAAGCTCGAACCCAACGGACCCACCGAAAAGCTGATCGCTGAACTCGGAATCTCCGATATCGTCCACATTTCCAGCGGGGTGTCCGACGCCGCGCTGGCGCGGTTGTTCGCCTCTGCTGAAATCGCTTGTATTCCTTCGCTTTACGAAGGCTTTTCGCTTCCAGCGGTGGAGGCGATGGCCAGCGGCACGCCAATTGTGGCCAGCCGTGCCGGCGCATTGCCCGAGGTGCTCGGACCCGACGGCGAGTGCGCCAGGCTGGTGCGGCCGGGTGACGCCGCCGAGTTGATGAAGGTGGTGGCCGAGCTGCTGGCCTCTCCCGGACAACTGCGCCGGCTCGGCGTGGCCGGTCGCCGCCGGGCCGTCGAGATATACAGCTGGGAATCGGTGGCCGCGCAGACCGCCCGCGTTTACGAACGCGCGATCACCCGTCAACTGCCGGTTCAGGATTCGGCGCAGACGGTGGGCGAGCCTTGCTGACAGTGGACTTCGATCGCCTCGGTATCGGTCACGGCACCAAGGTCATCGACGTCGGGTGCGGGGCGGGAAGGCACAGCTTCGAGGCGTTTCGCCGGGGTGCCGATGTGGTCGCGTTCGATCAGGACGCCACCGAGTTGAACAACGTCGACACCATGTTTCGCGCCATGGCCGATTCTGGTGAGGTGCCGCCAGCAGCTCGAGCCGAGACCGTCGTCGGTGACGCGCTGGCATTGCCCTACCCCGATCGAACCTTTGATTGCGTGATCGCTTCGGAGATCTTGGAGCACGTCCCGGCCGACAACCAGGCGATCGACGAGCTGATTCGCGTGCTCAAGGTCGGCGGCAGGCTGGCCGTCACCGTACCCAGATGGTTACCCGAACGATTGTGCTGGCTACTCTCCGACGACTACCACAGCAACGAGGGCGGCCACATCCGCATCTACCGGGCAAACCGGCTGCGCGCCAAGATCGCCGGGCGCGGAATGACCTTTACTCACGCCCATCACGCACATGCTTTGCACGCGCCATTTTGGTGGCTGAAATGCTTAGTAGGCGTGAACAATTCAGAGCATCCTGCTGTCGCTGCCTATCACAAGATGTTGGTTTGGGACATGATGCAGCGGCCCCGGTTTACCCGGCTGGCCGAATCAACACTCAACCCGCTGATCGGCAAGAGTGTCGCGTTGTACTTCGAGAAACCGGTACCGGCCGTTGAACTGGTATAGGGCACCGGGCGTCGCTGGCGTC
>Ga0209248_10000222_pt1 | contig 19219 bp, 10 predicted proteins | sample BogFormECP04_OM1_FD_188241 | JGI IMG/M metagenome (GOLD analysis project Ga0209248, IMG submission 188241) | Bog forest soil microbial communities from Calvert Island, British Columbia, Canada - ECP04_OM1 (SPAdes) (version 2) | ecosystem: Environmental > Aquatic > Freshwater > Wetlands > Bog ... | reverse complement strand
CGAATCAGCGTTGCTGAGCGGGCCAGACAGTGTGATGCGAATTCCGTTTCGCACCACTGAAGTGTTCGTCCGCGAGGATCACGAGGGCAACCCGGTCTGGAAAATGTGGCACTTCCATTGCTCTCCGCACGCTCCTGAAGGCGAACGCCGTATGGGTTTCTAACTTCATCGCGACATTTGCCAACAAAAGTCAGGAGGGCGTCGTTGCCGGCTGTTCGCCCGTCGAGCGGGCAAGGTCCGGTGGGAGTGATCAAGCGCAATTTCGAAATAGAAGGCGGTCGCCAGCAAACCTTCGTTCCCGACGCGATCGCTACGGCACGCCTCTTATAATGTTGAGACTCAAGGGGCATCGTGGCAGCATCCTGATCTCATTGTCCCGCGGGCCGGCCGAGCGCATCGCTCGGCCGAGGTAAGGGAGCACGATCGTGCGAAGAATCGCCGCAATCGCAGCGTCGGCCGCTTTCTTAGCGACTCTCCTTGTTTCGTCTGTGAGCTTCTCCTGCGAGGGTAAGCCCTGCCGCGCCGATTTCGACTGCGATCCGCATCATATGTGCATGCAATGGCAAAACGGGTCGGCGACCTGCGAGTGGCCTGGCGCGAACCCGGTGATGCCCATGTCGAGTCGAATTAGTGTGCAATCCTGCAAAAACGACCTCGAGTGCCCGGAGGGATGGCGATGCGAGATGCACGGTCAGCGCGCCGGCGTGCCAGTTTCGTCCGCCGAATGCGTACCCGAGTCGCGACAATCCATCTCTTACTGAGAGTTCGCAAATCAGCGTGCTGCCGCTCGGGACTCGGAAGTAGAGGCGGTCTGGATTTGGATAACAAAGCCCGCGCCCGAGCTCGCCCAAATGCAGGAGCGGGTCAACGCGAAGCTGAAGTGATCACATGTTCAGTCTGCGCACACATGCGCTGATAACCGGCGGCCTGTTCGCCCTGATAATCGCGATGGCGATTGTTGGCAATGCGTTACAGGCCTCCGGCATCGTTAAGCATCCCGAAGCGCTGCAGACGCCGATGCGGATCGTCTTCTTCACGATCTTCATCGTTTTCGCTTTCTCGCTCGTGCCAACCCTGGTCAAGCTGTTTGTCGCAGGGCAGGGTGCGATCGGCAACGCCGACAAGGGATTCATCCAGCTAATCGCTCGGCATCAAGTCGGCGTCATCGTTGCGATTTGGGGAATCTGGATCCTGGGCATTGCGGTCGCGCTGCCTGCAATGATTGGCAGCGGCTTCTTTACTGACTTGGGCGGTGGAACTTCGCCGACTACCAGCGGGGCCGACAACAGTGATGCCGAGATCGCCAGAGAGATCGCAGCGACTCCGGTGCAGGGCACCCTGGTCGTCGCACCGGGAATGACGGTCGCTGAGATGCGGTCCGGCTCGAGCTTGAAGATCGAACAAGCCGCCGGCTTGCCAGTATATGCCGGTGGCGCAATCTTCAATTTTCGCATCGCCGGCACGGTAGTCGAATTTTCTCGATGCCGCTATTACTACGTAACTACAGTCGCCAAGGACCCCAGCCGTATCGACTCGATCAATATCGGCACTGCGCAGGCGAAGATGACGCGTGCGGAGCTGGCCGCAGCCAATGCTGAGGTGCGCGCCCGGCTGAAGGCCGACGGTTGGGAGACGGGCCACGAGGTTTATCGCGACGCAGAGGATCAGCAACTTCACGGTAGCGCGAGCCGCGGGCCCGAGGGCAAGCTATGGCTCAAAGGCGATATCGTTCTGAATATCGAGGAGCGCCGGATCGACGATCCTGAGCCCGGCGAGGACTCCGCCACAGCGGGGGCCTGGATCCAATATGTCGATCTCAGCACTCGCGAGAACTATCCGAACATCGATCGTTACGTGTTTGCGCCGCCCGAGAAGTGATCCATGAGAGCGAAGCATATCGCGCTTGCGTTTCTAATCGCCCCGTCTATCTCGACCTCGACACTGGTCGCACACTACAATTTCTGGGTCCTATGATGATCCCTTCAGGCCCTACTAATCGGTCGTTGCGACACCTTCATTACTGAAGTCAAACACTCCTTCATCCTCAACCCCACGTGCAGCTTTCGCTTCGTTCTGATAGCAGATTGGTGGTCGTCCAGCGGGCTCACCGCGTTCAACCAAAGGGGGCGGAAGCTACCGGAGTAATTTTTCGTGACCTGCGCTAAATGTGGCTTTCAGGATGTGAACGACGCGGCGCAATGTCCACGCTGCTATGGCGCTTCTGCATCTTTCGACGCTGAATCCAAGGCTGGCAGTTCCATCCGCCAGGACGTCTTGTTCGGAAGGACGAGAGTCGGCCTCGAACGAATCCGCTCTCGGCTGCTCGACCTGACCAACCGAAACAGGTTACTCAATTTTCGACACACACCTCGATCCAGTCTCTCAGTCGTCGATGTCCTGCCGGATATCCTCTTCGGCACCGTGATCGAGGGTCATTCCGTCACTTTCAAGTCCGTTCCCGAGCCTAACGCTGACAGTCCCAGGCCTAAGGTCGTGGACCATGCTCGTCAAATCGGGCTTCCAGTTTCGGTAGATTTGCCCGAGCGCGGATCTCTCCGAGTTATACGCGGCGGCCGCACAGAGAAAGTCCAGACGCTTCACTATTCGAAGGATCTCGAAGCGATCCTGCGGCGCATTTCGTACATCGCCAGTACCGCAATCGAGGAGTCTGGAACCAAGATGCTGCATCTCATCTTTGGATTCCTCGAATGGTTTGAAAGCGACCATTCCGCCCAGCCCCACTTAGCGCCTTTACTATTGGTTCCGGTGACGATCGAAAAAGGGAACATCGATCGAACGTCCGGGACCTTCACCTACAAGATCACGTATTCCTCAGCGGACCAAATCGAGCAGAATCTTTCGTTACGCGAGAAACTGAAGCGGGACTTCGGGCTCGATTTGCCTGAACTCTCGGATGAAGAAACTCCGGAACGTTACTTCCTGAAGTTTCGAGGAATCCTCGACGCGAAGCCGCGCTGGCGGCTTCGACGGCGGGTCACACTGGGATTGGCTTACTTTGGAAAGCTTCTCATGCTCAGGGACTTGGACCCGAAGAACTGGCCGAAGGAAGCTGACCTTATCGAGCATCCGCGCGTCAGCGAGTTACTCGCGGGCATTAAGCTCCCAGAGGCTTCGTTTGCCGAGGACTATCTGATTGACGCACCGGATCAACAGGAAAGAGTTCCTGCGCTGATTCACGACGCCGACAGTTCGCAGCACAGCGCACTGATCGACGCTCTGGAAGGAAAGAACCTCGTCATCCAAGGCCCGCCCGGCACAGGAAAGTCGCAGACCATCACGAACCTGATCGCCCTGGCGCTCGCGAATGGCAAGACTGTCCTCTTTGTCTCCAAAAAGCTGGCAGCACTGGAGGTTGTCCGCCGTCGTCTCGACCAGGCAGGGCTCGGGCATTTTTGTCTCGAGCTTCACAGCCATAAGACTGACAAGCGCAAACTCTTCGATGAACTCGAAGACAGGCTAGCCGCAAGGCGTTCACATAAAGGACCGCTGGACGTTGATCTCCTGATCTCCGAGAAAAAGGCTCGGTTGCAAACCCCGAAGCAAGAACTGATCGAATATGCTGACCTGATCAACATGCCTTTCGGTGCGCTCGGCACCGCATTCGATGTCATATGGCGCCGTGAACGATTTCGTCAGGCACTGGCATTTGATCCCGGCCTCGTCGAAAAGATTGCGCTCGATCGAGACCGCGAGGTGCGGCTGACTGATTTCGATTCTGATTGTGCGATTCTCGATGCGTACGGCAGACAGCTGGCCGAGTTGTGGAAAGCCTTCCCTGACATTCAGTCCCACCCGTGGCGACACGTGTCGAACGTTGCGCTCGACCATTCCGTGGAACAGGAGTTGCAAAGCAAACTCGAAGAAATCATCTCAGGCGCACGACAAATGCGCACCGCGAGTGAACGTCTTGCTTCGATGATCGGCGCGGCCAGCGAGGATTTCGCGTCGCGAGAAGCCGTCGCAGGCCTAATCGCAAAAGCCAAGGAAATTCCAGACGCGCAAAACAGCATAACCAAAGCTCTTCTGACGACGATGACCAGCGCGACGCGAGAAAGCCATCTTGTCTCGTTTATCCATGACGTTACCGCATGGAAAACCCATCGTGCAGAATTGAACCAACAGTTCCCGGAGACCGCCCGCGGCGTGGATATGGACGGCATCGAGCCTCTCCGGTTGGCGTGCGAACACGCAGTCGAATTCGGACTGGGCAACTTCGATTTATCGACGCTCAGGAATCTTGTGACAGAGTGTGAGTATTTTCGCGCTGCCTTGAAGAGTACCTCGGCGCTGAATCGAGAGTCACTTGCGAGTGATCTTTCGACCTGCGAATCAGCGACGGGCTATTTCAGCCAGCTTGATTCTTCGTATCGGCGAATGAGACGAGCGTTCGAGGAAACCTTCGTTTCGCCTAATTCGCCGCAGCGGAAGGACATGGTGGAAACGCTTCGACGGGCGCTTGAGTTCGTCGACAAGCTCGCTGCGGATGAAGACTTCCGCTCGCGGCATGAGACTGCCGCCCTCTCATACGATGACTTGGGCATTTTGATCGAAAGCTCACGCTCCATCGTTTCTTTCTTTGAACGCTTCGCGGTGGGTGAAGGGCGAAATGCCCGCGATGTTTTAGCGGCCATCGCCCAGTTCTCGGTTAACTGCGAAATGGCTTTTACCATAGCGAGGTATCATCCAGCCCGGGATTTGATCGGAGTTCACTTTCACGGCGTCTCCACAGATCTCCAGGTTATCTCGAGCGCCATGGCCGACTTCGAGGCGATTCGAGGTGCCGAGGTTCCCGAAGTGGTTAGGTCGTGGCTGTTGCAGTCGGATACGGAGGCGCGACTTTCGTTATTGAGAATCGGTCTAACCAGTCTTGGCAACCAGTTGAGAGCTTTGGATCGTGCAGTCTCTCGTTTTACCGAGCTCGGCCCAATAAACCTTCAAGGATGGTCGGGACCCACGCCCCGGACGTTTGCCATGCTCGAACAAGCTGCGAAAGCTGCGCTTGACCAGATCGATTCCTTGCCGAGTTGGCTAGGATTTCAACGGGCCAGTCGCGATGTGAAGTCTGCCAGCTTGGAGGACATCAGCAAGCTCGCTGAGGCTAAGGTCATTGAGGTCGGTGACCTGGTTCCTGCATACGCCTATGTCTTCCACAACACGCTTGCTCAAAAACTCGTACGAGATCAGCCACTACTTTTGCAGGCCTCGGGGCTGCGCCTGGAAGCAGTTCGCGAGAGATTTGTTCGGTTCGACCAGCAACTGATCGAGCTGAATCGACAGGCTGCGGCGGTGCTGACTAGTCAGCCTGTGGTTCCGGCTGGTGTCAGTTCAGATCCAGTAGGCCAACCGACCGAACTCGCGCTGATTGAGCAGGAAATTGCGAAGAAGAAGCGGAACATCCCCATTCGTCAACTCATTGGGCGGGCTGGCGCCGCCCTGCAAGCTCTGAAGCCGTGCTTCATGATGGGGCCGCTCTCAGTCGCTCAGTACCTTGCGCCGGGCCACTTAAAATTTGACCTGGTCGTGATGGACGAAGCATCGCAAATCAAACCTGAAGAAGCCCTCGGAGCAATCGCAAGAGGTAGTCAGTTGGTCGTGGCGGGTGATCCTCAACAGTTACCGCCTTCATCTTTCTTCGAGAGGCAATTCGATCAGGACCTGGACGAAGATTCCGCAGAGGACACGTCAGCTGTCGAAGAACACGAGAGCGTCCTCGATGTTGCTACGGCGCTCTATCAACCTATCCGACAGCTCCGGTGGCACTACCGATCGCGACACCCTGGACTGATAGCTTTCTCGAACGTGGAGTTCTATCGCAGCCGTCTCGTCCTCTTCCCATCGCCTGCAGACAGTGGCGGGCAACAGTGTGTTCAGTTCAGGCACGTCGCAAACGGTGTCTACGAATCCGGACACGCGAAATGGAACCGTCCCGAAGCCGAGCGGGTGATTGGTCTGGTGCTTCATCATATGCATGAGTCGCCGGAACTCTCTCTCGGAGTTGTCGCGCTAAACCACCAGCAGCGCGAGCTAATCGAGGAGCTTCTGACAGACAGGCTTCGAAATGACGAGATCGCACAGCTCTTCATTGAGCAGCACAAAGAAACCGCTGAGCCGTTCTTCATCAAGAATCTGGAGAATGTTCAGGGCGATGAACGGGACGTGATCGTGATATCCGTGACCTATGGTCGCGATCAAAACGGAAATCTCTCTCGGCGTTTTGGACCGATCAATCAAGCTCAGGGACCGCGGCGCTTGAACGTGCTCCTTACGCGTGCCAAGCACCGCGTGGTCGTGTTCTCGTCCATTGATCCCGACGAGATTCGGACGGACGCTTCCAGCCCGCGCGGCGTGATCGTTCTAAAAGCGTACTTAAACCGTGCAAAGAACGGACGCCTTAAGACCGAGAGCTTTTCGGAGTTGCAACCCACGAGCGATCTAGAAATCGCAGTCTCGAACGCAATAACGGCTCGCGGTTTCGAGTGCGTACCTCATGTCGGCGTGGCGGGGTTCTTCATTGATGTCGCCGTCAGGCATCCCGAAAAACCAGGCGTTTTTATTCTTGGCGTGGTATGCGACGGAGCAAGCTATCACTCGGTGAAATCGGCGCGAGATCGCGACCGCCTGCGACCGATGATTCTCGAAAATCTCGGTTGGAACATACACAGAATTTGGTCTACGGATTGGTTTAGAGACAGCCGGCGGGAAATCGAGAAAGTAGTCGAGCGCGTTCGAGAGATTTCAGAGCTGAAGCTGCATTAGACCAATCGTTCGCGTTGGCACGCAGTTGTCTGATTCAATGAACCGCGCTGGTGACAACCTGTTCATCGGGGTGACATACAAATGAGAAGGTTTCTGACCTTGATAGCAGTTCTCGTGCTGCTGGTGGTCATCTGGATCGTGGTGCAGCGCAACTCCAAGCTGCCTGACGGCGTCACCAACGGACTCGGCACGGCGCCCACGGTCTTCGAAACTTCCATGCAGAAGGGTTATCCGGACATCGTCGAGGCCATGCTGACTGCAGGTGCGCGCGCGGCCAACGCGCAGCATCTCGATGCCTCGCAGATCAACGCGGCTGCTGTTGTCCAGCTTGCAGCCGCGCAGGGTTTTCAGCGCCTCGACGATCAGACCCTCACGTCGATCGTGCGCCTGCGATCTGACTTCGTTGCGCACGCCGACCCGGAGGCTTGTGCAGAAATGTGGTCGGGCGGCGGAAACAACGAGATGCTGGTGCGCGCGATCGAAGCGTTGCCCGACGACCAGCAGCGTCAATGGGCCCAGCTCTTCGACCTGGCTGCTATCGCGACGATAAAAAACCAACCGGCAGTGCCGCCGCCGTCCGCGGATCAATTCAATGACGCGATGGGCCGGCTGATGGCGACGATGTCGCCCGCCGATCAAGCTACGGTCGAGGCGATGGCGACGAGCAGCTCCGCCAATGCGGCCCCGGAGCAGAAGTGCAACGCGGTCCGGCTATTCTACGGCGGTCTTGAAAAAGTGAGCGCCGCCGACGCGCTGACTATCGCCCGCTACATGCAATATCACTAGTCAGTCGCGGATCTCCGTCGCTGTATCGATCGCCGCTCGATCAGTGATTCGGATACAGCCACGAAAAGTTGATTTTGTTTTCCGCATACAGCGCCTTCATCTGTGCGAGGGTCTGGAGGCTCACGGTCGAGTTCGGCAAGTAAGCAGTCGCGGTCTTGCCGTTTCCTACCTGGGGCCCGTAGTTTGCGCCCGGCGTATTTCTAAGTGGCCACCGATCCTGCGGATAGTGTTGAACGAGCTCTTGCAGCGGGCTGTTGCGGTACTGCGGATCTTTGATCAACTGGTCGAAGAATTGGTCCGTGACGTCGTTTCCGGCGGAATCGTAAACCCCGTGAAGGTCGATATCGCTGTAGAAATACTTCCCGTCCTGTGAAACGAGGCCCGTGTTCGGGTCTATTTTGTACCCCAGCTGTTGCTCCTGCGCGCTAAGTTCGTCGGCACGAACGAGCCCCGCGTAGGGTTGTTCCGACATCGGCTTGGCGGGGTCATATGGAATCGACTTCTGCTTTAGCGCTTGCGGCTTTGGCAGATAACCTTGCTTACCCATCCATCTTTCAGCCGCAGGATTCGAATCGCGCACGATGATCGTCCACTTGTTCTTTTTCGCGAGCGCTTTCAGCGCGTCGTCGACTGCGGGTGGCATGCCGCGCGAGACCGGGTCTGATGCAGGAGGGAACTCTTCATTGCCGGCGCCTGGACCCGACGATTCATCGGAAGGCGCGGCCTCCGACGGCGCATTGCCGCCTCCAGCTGGTTCGCCATTCTTATCGACGTTGCCGCTGAGCTTGTTTCCATTCGCAGCGGCCGGGTTGGAGGCCTCGTCGAATGCGCCCGGACCGGGCTTCGTGAGCGCGCCGAGTCCGTTGGGGCCGCCGAGCACGCTGTTCTTCAGAGCGGCCGATCCACCTGTTCTTAGCGCGTCCTTCAAAGGTGCGCCCGCCTTCATCGCGGTGCGCGTAGCGACCGCGCCCTGAACGCCTGCGCCCAAACCCTCGAACGCAAAGACGGTCGCTACTTGCTTCGCCCCGCCGTAAGGATCTTCGGTCCATTGCGCTTCGAGCTGATGCGCCATCTGTCGCGTAATGTTCTCGTAATCCTGCAGATCCTTCGTGATTGAATCGGCCGCGGCCTGACCCGCAGCGCGTGATACTTCCGCTGCCCCCTGCAGAATTCGCTCGCCATTGGGGACGCTGCGGACGGCTTTGTTGACCGCGTCGGCAACGGCATCCAGCGGCTTCGAGGGCTGTTGCGCAACCGCGGGCGGTGCGGAGTTTTGTGCCGGCGGATTGGAATTGCCGGCCGCAGGATTCGCGGGATTGCTGCTCGATGGATTCGACGCGGGCGGCTGCGACGACGATCCGCCGCCGGACTGGCCGCCGCCATTGAGGGAGTTGCCGACGGCGCTGGCCGCCCCTGACAACAATTTGCCGGCCGCCGCCATTATCGCCGCGAGCCGTTGATCGTGCCGTTGATCCTCCGCGGCCTCCTGTCTTTGGAAATGTACCAGCGCGTCCTGGTGCCGTTCGTTCTCGTCGGCGATCGCCTCCTGCTTGACCTCGCCCGGCGCCTGCGATTGCTCAATCCCCTTCAAGTGGTAGTCGTGCGCGACATTCTCCGCGCGAATCGCGCTGTGGATCGCGGCGTCGTTGTCATCGTGCTGATCGTCCTCGGCATCGATCTTCAGCTTCGTGTCGAGGTCGTTCCTGCTGAGCGACGTCGCGGGAACGCTATTGGTAACGCTACCCTCCAGCATCTTGGACGGGGCGGGAGCATCCTGGGCGAGAGCGGGTAGAACGGCGAGGCCGGATAGGTGGAATGAAAACGACAGTGCAAAGACGACGCTTGCAACGAGGGTCGGGAGCCACGCCTGACGCCGTCGGCTAATCATCATGACGATCTCTAACCGCTGACCACCGTCGGTGTCCAGCCCATCGCTCGGTGCAGGTTCTCTAGGATGTTGCTGCGACTCAGACGATTGTTTGGTAGGTGGGTTTATAGACCTTCTGTCGGATGAATTCCTCGATGCTGGCTGGACGCTCGGCGCGCGCCAGATTGCGCGCGAAGATAACTTCTGCCACGCGCGCGGCCGCGCGTACCTCTGTGTCGAATATCGCAGACTGCGGAGGATAGATGAGGCCAACATCCAACTCGGCCGGAGTCACCTGCTCGGCCACCGCGCGAGCGGCCGCTATGAACATCTCGTCGGTGACGCGCTTGGCTTGAGTCGCATACACGGCCAGGCCAATCGCGGGAAAGATATACACGTTGTTTCCCTGCCCGGGCACGAAAGTCCGGTCGCCGAATCGCACTGGAGGAAACGGGCTCCCGCTGGCGAATATGGCGCGGCCTTCCGACCAGCGGTAAGCCTCCTCAGCCGTGCACTCGGAGTGCGAGGTTGGATTCGAGTAGGGGAAGATTATCGGGCGTTGATTCACTCGGGACATCGCCTCGATCACTGGCTGGTTGAATGCCTTGGCCACCGTGCTGACCCCGATGATGGCGTTCGGCTTTATCGTCTCGATTGCCTGCACAAAATCCTTAGTCGGCGCGTGATTCTGCGCGTACGGCTTTTGGAAATCGGCCAGGTCCTTGCGCGACGTTTCCAGCAGTCCGTTCACATCGAAAAACCAAATCCGCGCGCGCGCCGCCTCCGCAGAAAGTCCCTCCGCAGTCATCGCCTGCACGAGGAGATCCGCGATGCCGACTCCGGCCGAACCTGCGCCGAGGAACAGGAACGTCTGATCAGAGAGCTTGCCGAGCGAGATACGTAACGCACCAAGCAGTCCGGCCAGGGCGACGGCCGCAGTGCCTTGCATGTCGTCGTTGAAGCAGCAGACCTTGTCGCGATAGCGGGCGAGCAGACGCACCGCGTCAACTCCAGCCCAATCCTCGAACTGGATACAGCAGTTCGGGAACTCTTCCTGCACGGCGGTAATGAACTCATCGACGAATTCGTCCAGCTCGGCGATTTCCGGGCGCGTCCGGCGAAGTCCTAGATATAGCGGATCGCGCAGCAGTTCCTCGTTGTTGGTGCCGCAGTCCATCAGAAGGGGCAGCGTGAACTGCGGCGGCACCCCGGCGCACGCGGTATACAGCGCCAGCTTTCCGATCGGAATACCCATGCCGTTGGCGCCCAGGTCTCCGAGTCCAAGAATCCGCTGACCGCTAGTGACGACGATGAACCGCACATCGCGTTGCGGCCAGTTCCGGAGAATATCTCGTACGCGTCCCTTGCGCTTGATTGAAACGTAAAGACCCTTGGGACGGCGCATGATGTGGCCGAACTGCAGGCAGGCCTCGCCGACGGTAGGCGTATAGACGATCGGCAGAAATTGCGCCGGGTCGGACATCAGCACCCGAAAGAAAAGAGTTTCGTCGGTATCCTGCAATTGCGACAGGTAGATGTACTTCTCAAGATCGTTTGGCTTTTTGGATAGCTGAAGCTGCACCCTCTGAATCTGGGTCTCCTCGGAATCGATCCCCTCAGGCAGGAGGCCGAGCAGGCCGAGCGCCTCGCGTTCGCTCTCGGGAAACGCCGTCGACTTGTTGAGCAGCGGATCGCGCAGAATCGCCATTCCACGCAAAGCAGTGCTCATGTTACCGGCCTCCAGCGTTTGACCTTCAAGTCCAACGAACCGATTAGATTTTTCGACAATTTCTTCCTGCTACATCCTGGTCGCAGGACTACTGCGCTTCCTCGCGAGATGTCTCTTGCACGACGGCGGCGACAACCAGGGGTTCACGGCGGCGGCGCGTCACCGCGCGAATCAGGTCGTGGTTCATCCTGCCGATGAACTCGAGCGGTATTTCCTTGGGGCATACCGCCTCGCACTCGCCGTGATTCGTGCAACTGCCGAAGAGTTCCGCATTCATCGAGGCCACCATGCTGACGGTTCTCTGGTCGCGCTGCGGCTGACCTTGCGGAAGCGAGTTGAGGTGCGTGAGCTTGGCGGAAGTGAAGAGCATCGCGGCTGCGTTCGGGCAGGCGGCGACGCAAGCGCCACAGCCGATGCATGCGGCCGCATCGAACGACGTATCGGCGGCTTCTTTTGGTATGAGGATCGCGTTGGCGTCGGGAGCACTTCCCGTGGGCGCACTGACAAAGCCTCCTGCCTGAATGATTCGGTCGAACGCCGAGCGGTTGACGACGAGGTCCCGGATTAATGGGAAGGCCCGCGCGCGCCATGGCTCGAGCGTGAGCGCGTCACCATCCTTGAAGAAGCGCATCGACAGTTGGCATACCGTCGTGCCGCGATGGCCGCCGTGCGCAACACCATTGATCAGGAATCCGCATGAGCCGCAGATTCCTTCGCGGCAATCGTGTTCAAAGGCGACGGGCGGCTCTCCGCGGTCGAGCAGGTCCTCGTTAAGTTTGTCGAGCATCTCGAGGAAAGACATGTCCTTGGTCACGTCCTTCACCTCGTAGGTGACGAACTTCCCCGCTGCCTGCGCGTTTATCTGCCGCCAAATCTTGAGTGTCAGGTTCATGGCTACTTGTAACTCCGCTGCGCGAGGTGAACGTACTCGAAGTTCAGTGGTTCCTTGTGAAGGACGGGGGCCTGATCTAATCCTTTCCACTCCCAGGCCGCCGAGTAGGAGAAATTCTCGTCGTCTCGTTTCGCCTCGCCTTCAGGTGTTTGGCTCTCGACTCGGAAATGGCCACCGCATGACTCGGTTCGATTCAGCGCATCGATACACATGAGCTCCGCGAATTCGAGAAAGTCAGAAACGCGGTTCGCATTCTCGAGCGACTGGTTCAACTCCTCGCCCCCACCGACGATTCGAAGGTTGTGCCAGAATTCTTCACGTAGCTCCGGGATCCTGGCGAGAGCCTTGCGCAGACCAGCCTCTGATCGGGCCATCCCGCACTCGTCCCACATGAGCCTGCCTAGTTCCTTGTGGAATGAGTCGGGGCTGCGGGTGCCCTTGATTGCGAGGAGCGCTTCGATGCGCTGACTGACGTCATCTTTGGTGGCCGCAAAGGCGGCATGGGAAGTGTCGACGGGCTCCAGCTTGGTTGTTGCCAGGTAGTCAGGCACGGTGGCCGGTATAACGAAGTAGCCATCGGCGAGACCTTGCATGAGCGCGCTCGCGCCGAGCCGGTTGGCGCCGTGATCGGAGAAGTTGGCTTCACCTGCGACAAACAGTCCCGGAATGTTCGACATCAGGTGATAGTCGACCCATAGCCCGCCCATCGTGTAGTGGGGCGCGGGATAGATCCGCATCGGCACAGTGTACGCGTCCTCTCCAGTGATCCGCTCGTAGATGTCGAAGAGGTTGCCGTACTTCTCGCGAACCGTTTGCAGACCGAGCCGGTGGATCGCATCGGCGAAGTCCAGGTAGACGCCCTGCCCGCTCGGCCCGACGCCGCGGCCGTCGTCGCAGACCTCCTTGGCGTTTCGCGACGCGACGTCGCGGGGGACCAGGTTGCCGAAACTCGGATACCGGCGCTCGAGAAAGTAGTCGCGCTCGTTTTCCGGGATATCATTCGGTGCGCGCGTCTCGCCCTTTTGCTTGGGCACCCAGACGCGTCCGTCGTTGCGCAGCGATTCCGACATCAGCGTCAGCTTCGACTGATGCTCGCTGCTGACCGGGATGCAGGTCGGATGAATCTGCGTGAAGCACGGGTTGGCGAACAATGCACCGCGCCGATGCGCACGCCATATCGCAGTGCAGTTGCACGCCTTCGCGTTGGTCGACAGATAGAAGACGTTGGAGTACCCGCCCGTCGCCAGCACAACCACGTCGGCGGCGTGACTCGTGATCTTCCCGGTTACGAGATCCCGCGTCACGATGCCACGTGCTCGACCGTCGGCGACCACCACGTCGAGCAGCTCGCTGCGGATGTGCATCGTCACGCTGCCGGCTGCGATCTGCTCTTCCAGGGCCTGGTAAGCGCCGAGCAACAACTGCTGTCCGGTCTGACCGCGCGCGTAAAAGGTTCGTTGGACCTGCACTCCGCCGAACGAGCGCGTGTCGAGCAGTCCTCCGTACTCGCGCGCGAACGGCACGCCCTGGGCAACGCACTGGTCGATTATGTTGAGGCTGATCTGGGCGAGGCGGTGAACATTCGACTCGCGCGAGCGAAAGTCTCCGCCCTTTACCGTGTCGTAGAAGAGCCGGAAGATGCTGTCGCCGTCGTTGCGGTAGTTCTTGGCGGCATTGATTCCACCCTGCGCCGCGATCGAGTGCGCGCGGCGCGGGCTGTCATGATAGGAAAAGCATTGGACGCGATAGCCTTGCTGACCGAGAGTGGCCGCGGCGGCAGCTCCCGCCAGACCGGAACCCACCACGATGATGTTGTACTTGCGGCGGTTGGCGGGGTTCACCAACTTCATATCGAAGCGGCATTTGTCCCAATTCTGCTCGATCGGTCCCGGCGGTATCCTCGCGTCAAGCATGTTCGACTCCATTGTCAGTGCACCAATCCTGTCATCACCGCGACCGGGACCGAGACGAAACCCGCGAACACGATGATCGCAACGACGCGTGAAAGGGTCTTGAGCGTCCTGCTATTGCGGGAGGTGCTCCAGCCCAGCGTCTGCAACATGCTCCAGATGCCGTGGTCGAGGTGCAGGCACAGCGCGCCCATCGCCACGATGTAGAAGACGGCGACGGGCCATACCGAGAATCCGGCGACCACGTTCTGATACACCTGCAGATCCTGGTACTGTCCTGGCTGGAAGCCGACCGCGCCCAGCGTGAAGTGCGCGATGTGGAAGACTATGAAAATCGCCAGCAGCACGCCGCCCCAGCGCATCGTGAGACCTGCGAACGAAGTCTCGACATTTTTTTTGCTTTGGTAGCCCACCGGCCTCGCCTGCCAGTTAATGCGCGTGAGCTGGTAGGCCGCGACGATGTGAAGCGTCACGCAGGTCAAAAGGACGATGCGCACCAGCCAGAGCAAGTCACCGTAACCCAGTTCGGGCTCGCCTACGGTGCGCAAAAATCGCGAGTAGGCGTTGATCTCGTCGGGCCCGGAAAAAATCTTCAGATTCCCGACCATGTGTGCAATCACAAATGCGACAAGCACGATGCCGGTGATCGCCATGACGATTTTCTTGCCAATCGCCGAATCCCAGAACAGGGTCAGCCTGTTTGGCGTGAGTGCCATCGGCCGCTGTGCCGCTTGCGCACCGCCTTGAGCAGCTGACTTACGTTCCGCAACCAACGTTCCCATGCAATCGCTCCTCTTCAACGCTACGAACCTGGTCTCCGAGAGGCACAGCTCTACCTACTTCACGGCCACCCGGAGATGGATCGAGTCGTAGGGATGCACAAGGCACCCTCAGGTTTGGTTCGAACGGATCTACGGAAGCCTTCTATCACTGCAAGCCCCGGATAGGCCAATGCCTTCGGCCGACGCCGACGCTGAAGTCGTTCACCAAAAATCTTCGATCCGATGTGCAAACTTGGTTGAAGTTCGACCTCTAATTTGACAAACAGGACACCTTAACTTCGCTCTCGGACTGAATGAGGATGGGTCCTGCCCAAAGACCATCGAACCGTTCCGGACGCTCTTTGCAGAACAGCGTTGTTGCGGCCCTCGCGTCGCTGGTGAGCATTGCGCTTTGGTTTGGGCTATCAACCAGGACCGGACGGCGCGGGTCGGCGGTATTTTCGGTGCCTCCCGTGTTCGCGCAAATGCCCCAGGTACCGATCCAATTCCTTGGCGGCGAGACCTACACGCCTGGCAACGCCGACGGAGGATTTGTCCTCAAGCGTGAGAGTGATTGCACGCTATCCGAGTACTTCGTGAACTTTGTCGCCGCGTCGGTGACACTGGTTCAGCCCAAGTACGAGGATATCCTTCACCAGCAGGCAAAGCTGACCACCACACCAGATACGTTTCCCAACGGATGCAGCGTCGGCAAACTCGGAATTCCTTCGCAGTACTTCTCCAGCGCCACAATGTCCAACGGCGCCCTCTACGGCGTGATTGCTCAAGCGAGCGCTCCGTTTCCCGGCGCCAGTAATCACATATTCGTCGCAGTCGTGAACAGCACGGATACCGGGGTGACTTCGGTCAACGAGTACACCGTGCCCACCAGTCCGCGATCAGCGCTGTTGGTCGACCTCAACAACGACGGGATTCCCGACATCGTGGAGGTGAGCCAGACGAGCGCATTCGCGACTTCGTTATCGGTGTTGATCGGCAAAGCTGACGGGACCTTTCAAGCGGCGAAAACCTATCCGACTGCCGTCGAAACCAGTTCGGTGACCGTCGCGGACCTGAACAACGATGGGCTGCCGGATTTGATCGTCGTCGGCGGACCAATCAGCGGAAATCTAAGTGACCCTGGAGTGCAGGTCTTTCTAAACCAGGGAGGCGGCGTATTCGGCAGTCCGATCAACGGCCCCGCAGTAGTTGGCGGATACTTCAACACGATGGGAGTCACGGGGTTTTTCAACGCCGGCAAGAATCTCGATCTGGCGCTGCCCAGCGGTCAGATTCTGCTCGGCAACGGCGACGGAACATTTACCCAGGTGCCCGCGCTGCAGTTCCCCCAAGCGGAAGGAATCATCACCGGTGACTTTGAGGGCGACGGAAGCGCGGACCTTGCAGTTGCCAACGCGACCAACAGCACTATCTCGATCTACCACGGCAATGGCGACGGAACTTTCACTGCCGGGGCCAGCTATCCGTCGACCTACCAGCCTTCATATATGGGTGTCACCGACATCGACGGAGACGGCAACCTCGACATTGTCGTCGGCGTCGTCGATCCCAACCTGATAGCGCCCGAAACCGGAAAAGGTGGATATGCCTACTACTTGCTGGGGCGCGGCGACGGCACTTTTGCAGGAGCATACCAGGCGCCGAATCCCAACGGCTTCGCAGTATTCGCGGCCTCGGATTTCACCGGCGATAGCGTCGCGGATCTGCTCGCCTCCGATGGTGATTCCTTGTTGCTCTTTGCCGGGAACGGCGATGGCACATTTCAGGCGCCGAACAGCATCACCGTCAGCGCTGTGCCCGACCTGGTCGTGCCAGCCCACCTGACTGGAGCGTTGAAAGAGGACGCACTGATTGGAGCCTTCAATCAGATGGGAGTCGGCGAAGTTATCGTGTTGCCGGGCAACAACAACGGCACCTTCGGCACCGAGAAAGATACCACGATCGCGTCGCCGCAGGTCGACGTGCTCGCGACCGGCGATTTCAACAACGATGGAGTGCAGGACGTGGTGGTGGGCGGCGTCGTGAACGGCAGCAAATCCGCGCCGTCGTCGGGTGGACTTTATCTCCTGCCCGGCAAGGGCGACGGCACGTTTATGCCCCCGAGCACGATCGCCACTCCGCTCAATCCGGTTTCGATTGCCGTCGGGAAATTCGCCACCGGCGGCGCCGGCAACACCGATTTGGTAGTGGCAGACGAGGGCGGCGACCCCCTTTCCGAAATGCCTGGCTCGGTTACTTACTATCCGGGCGCGGGCAACGGCACCTTTGGCACTCCGGTAACGCTTACCTCGCAGGATTACCCGCAATTTGTGGCTGCCGCCGACCTCAACCAGGACGGCAATCTCGATATCGTGGCCGTAACGACCGACGACAGCTTTTTGTCGACGGCCTATACCTTCCTTGGCGACGGCAAAGGGAATTTTGAACCGACGCAGACGCTTCCGCTCAACACCTTAGCCAACGGTCTGGCGGTGGGGGATCTCAATGGCGACGGATTTCCCGATATGGTTGTCCCCGAGTGCTGCGGGCAATCCTACGCCGTGCTGTTTACCGGCAATGGAGACGGAACCTTCGGTAACGAGACGACTTTGCCGGTAGCTCCTGGGCCGACCACCGCGCTGCTCGCGGATCTCACGGGCGACAACAAGCTCGATCTGCTGCTTGGATTCAATCAAGTTGGAATCGATGCGTTCGTGAACATTTCAAATTCGGGGATTCCCACTCCGGTACCGCCTCCCGCAAGTTCTCCGACTGCCACTGGCCAGCCGACCGCCACCGCAACGGCCACCGCGACGCAGACTGTCACTGCGACGCCGACTGCGACGACGACGAACACACCGAGCGCAACTGCTACCGTCACACCGACCGCAACCGCGACCGCCACACCGACCGCAACCGCGACCGCCACTCGGACAGCAACGGCTACCGCCTCGCCCACTGCGACACCTACAGCAGTGCCGGTAAAGCTGGAGATCAAACCGGCGTCGTTGAAATTTGGCACGGTGAAGATTGGGGATAGCCGAGAAAAGAGTGTCGCCGTCAGCAATCCCAAGGGCAAAAAGAAGAAGCCCGGAATCACGGTGTTGATGGAGGGAGTCACCGGCGCGGTCAGTCCATACAAGGTGACCAATGGCTGCGATGGGCCGCTCGCGCCAGGCGCGAAGTGCTCAATCGAAGTCACGTTCACGCCGACCGCGTCGGGAGCGCAAGACGGCACCCTGATGATAATCGACAATGCGGAACACGAACCGCAGTCGGTGAAGCTCATAGGCAAGGGGAAATAGGCCGGCAAACGATCTGGCCGGACGCAATCGGCGGACGGTATCAGCTTCCGCGAACGCCCGTCAGGTAAGCGTCAGGCCCCCATCGACGATCATCACCTGGCCCGTCGTGTAGGTCCCGCGCATCAGGTAGAGATAGGCCTGCGCCACCTCGGCAGGCTCTGCTCCACGCGGAATCAACTGGCGCTCCGTGTACTGGCGGACAAGTTCCGGGGACCCGGAGAACCTCTCGGTAAGTACGAGGCCGGGGCAAACTGCGTTGACCCGAAGAGGCGCCAGGTCGACCGCCAAGCCGCGCGCCAGATGTTCGAGCGCGCCGCCGAAAGCCGTGACTAGCGGCGCGCCTTTTCGCGGCCGATGCGCTAGAGCTCCGTCGGTGAGCGTGATCGAGCCGTTTGGCAATATCCGCCCGTGGGCGTGCTTGATTGCCATCAGCGCACCCCAGAACCTGACCTTCATGCCGTCGCTCGCCGAGTTGAAGTCCATCTTCGCGAGTGGACCTGAGAACAGGCTCGGCCCCCAGTCGCCTGCCGTGAAGACGAGATGATTGAACTCGCCCAGCCGCTCGAAGAAGGCGGCGACGCTGCCCTCGTCGTTCACATTTACGACGCCGCCGCTCGCGCCCTCGCCGAGACGCGCGACCGCGGCCTCGACATTGGCCGCATTGCTGGAGGCGATCATCACGCGCGCACCTTCGGCGAGCGCGCACTCGGCCACCGCATAGCCGATGCCCAAACTGCCGCCGATGATCGCGATACGTTGTCCGTTGAGACTTGGTAAGGACATGATTTACTCCGGATGCTCCACGTCGGCGATCAGGCCGGTCTGCGTTGGGTGCCATCCGAGCCGTTTCTGCGTTTTCGCGCTGGACGCCGGAGCGTCGGTGCCCACCCAGAACGCGATCCAGCCGAAGTGCTCGGCTGCCTCCTCGGGGGTTTTGGAGACTACAGGCACGTTGATGCGCCGGCCGATCGCCTCGGCGATGTCTCGCAGCGGCACGCCCTCCTCGGCGATTGCGTTAAACACTTCTCCCGCAACGGCCTTTTCGAGCGCCAGCCGGTACAGGCGCACCGTATCGAGCACGTGCGCCGCAGGCCGGCGTTGGCTCCCGTCGCCGACGTACGCCGACACGCCCTTCGCGCGAGCTATCTCGATCATGGGCGTGATGAGACCGGCCTTGAAGCGGTTGTGGACC
>Ga0209248_10000221_pt1 | contig 19265 bp, 17 predicted proteins | sample BogFormECP04_OM1_FD_188241 | JGI IMG/M metagenome (GOLD analysis project Ga0209248, IMG submission 188241) | Bog forest soil microbial communities from Calvert Island, British Columbia, Canada - ECP04_OM1 (SPAdes) (version 2) | ecosystem: Environmental > Aquatic > Freshwater > Wetlands > Bog ... | reverse complement strand
AGCCTTCTTCTTCCATGCGGTGCAGAGCGGGGAAAAGCGAGCCCGGCTTTACATGAAACGTCTGGCCGGTGATCTGGAGGACTCTGCGCGAGATCCCCAGCCCGTGCCGTTCGCCGGTGACCAGCGACTTCAGAATCAGCAGGTCCAGGGTGCCTTGCAAAAGGTTCGTTGGCGCGGAACTCAAGGCGGGTCTCCTATCGGCAATCTATAGGGATGCTAGCGGTGCACCTATAGAATGTCAATAGGAAGCAGAACTATTGTCTATTGCGGTCGAGCTGCTCTTTCCTGGCCTGCGATGCGGTTCGCCGCGCGGCGTCGGCGGAATCGCCGAAGACCGACAACCGCAACGGCGCTGCCAACGTCAAGCAATGAATCGCGCCCTGCGATTTTGCCGCCTCCGTGGCTTCGATGCTCACAATATTCGTCTTGGGTCCAAACGCCGCCGCAATTTCTTTCAACGCCGCGGATTGTACGTCCATCTCATAATCCTTATAAGACGGAACAAGAAGCTCCCGGTACCCATCCGCACCTTCCCGTACCAGCGCATTCAGCACACTCGGGTAGTAGGTATGCCGGTTAGGCGGAATTTTCGGAAATGGCGAAGGCACTGGCACCACTTCGTACCCCAGGCGCTTCAACCGTTCGGCATTCAACTCCATGGCAAGTTCGGCTTCCACCGCCAGGTCGCGTTCCTGCGCGCTCAATTTGCTCCAATACACCGCCGCGAATGGTTTTGACAAGTCGTAGGAAGCGAGCAGAATCCGTTTGCCGCCCGCCGGAAGTGCAAACATATCAATGTGCTCAATCACCCCGCCCGGCAGCGGATCGAGATAGGTCACCTGCTTGCAGCCGCCGATTCTCTCCAGCTCCTGGTCCACATTGATGTTTTGATCCTTATTGCGCGAGAGGAGCACCCGCGTGGTCAGGCACCGGCCATCTTCCAGCTTGAAGAGGTTTCCTCCGTCGAGTGCAACTCCCGAGCTCTGATACTGAAAATCTGGAGCCGCCAAAACCGCATCCGCTATGTCGTATGCGGAATTTTCGTCGTTGGTGCGTTGCGGGGACGTCTCGCTCAAAAGCTGGGAAAACTCTTTAAGGACAAAAAGCTTGGCGTCGATCGTGGCCACCGCCGCTTTGTGCGCGTCAGGCGTCGAATCTTTGCTCAACGTGTCCGGCTGATCTTCCTGTTGGCGCGCCTCCAGCAACCTCAGCCGCGCGGTTTCCAACTCCTGAGCCCTATCCCGCTTTGCTTCTTCCAATCGAAGATCAAAATACCGCCAGTGGACGACGTAGGCCGCACCACCGGCAGACTCGATCTGCGGCCCGAAATCGCGAATCCATACGCCGTCGTGAACGACAACTTTTATGCGTGCTCGATCGTTCTTCAACAGCTCGCATATCTGAAACTCCGCACATCGTTGAACCACGGCTGTCCTGGTTGTCTCGTCAGGAGCCAGCAGCAGGACGGGGCCGAACTTAGCGGTCTCCCGGACAATATTCATCTGAATCTCGAGCAGATGTTTCTCCGCATTGAGCTCTGCTTCCGAATTGCTGAGAACTCCTTGGCGCACATGCTGCCGGTGCTCCACAAGAGGATTTAAAGCTTCCAGCGCCAGCACCACGACATCGCTCGCCGCATGTTGCGCCGGAGCCGGCACCGGTTGAGTTTGTGATCTGGCGGCGGGAAGAAGGAAATGAGACGCAAGGAAGACAGGCAGAAGGAAAAGAAGGCAGAGCGGCCTCGTACGATTTTTACCCTGGATCATGCATCTTCTCCGCTCGTCAACTATGTTTCCATCATCTGAGTCTCACTTCCTCAGCCTAACCAAAGACCCACCCTGCAACAAGGCGCGCCTTGCGGCACCCCGCGCGACACGCCCCAATCACTTCTTGATGGCGGATCCTTTGCGCGGAATGAAAATCGTCCCTGGTGGCGTGATCTTGCTCAGCACGGAGAAATTCCGCTGGTTCAGCGCCAACCCAATCCGCCCGCGCGAATCGATATACAGCAGCGGTTCACCAACCGGCACATCCATGAATGTCTTCACGTACGGCACGCTAATCGGCTTCTTGTCCACTTGCACGATGATCTTGTCCCCGAGGTCGTAGCCCAGTTTCTTAAACTCCTCGCCGGGAATATCCGAAATCAACGAGCCGTATGGATCGTCCAGCCCAATAATTTCGCCGTCGATCCCGTTTTCCGACGTCTTGGAAACTTTCGGCGTCAGTTGCACGAGCTGAGCAACCTCTGGTCCTGCCATCGTGTAGTCCCAGCCCTCGGCCAAATGCGCGGCCGCCGGCGAAAAAATGTCTCGCCCATGGAATGTCGATGAAACCTGCGGCTGCAGCATCCAAGCTGTGTTCGTGATCTCTCTCGCGGAGTCAAACCCGTCCCGCTCAATCACCGGCGTGATGATTCCATTGTCCGGCAGAACGAAATATTGCCCCTTTTTCGATTTCACGATCACCGCCTTCCGCGAAGTCCCGACTCCCGGATCGACCACCACAAGAAATACTGTCCCGGAAGGATAGTAGGGTGTCACTCCCGCCAAGAATCGCGCCGCTTCTTCGATCTGGAACGGCGTCACCTGGTGCGTAATGTCCATCAGCCGCGCATCCGGCGCAATGCCCACAATCACCGCTCGACAGATCGCCACGGCGTCGTTGGCAACGCCAAAATCCGTCATAAAAACGATCGTAGGCCGCGTCGCCGCGCCCGTCTGTCCATTCGCTGCCTTCTCCGCGGGCGCCTTGCCGCAAGAAATGCAAAAAACAGCGCTCGCGAGAATGGAAATCACAAAAAAACGAATGCGCAATGCCATCGAATCTCCCGAATTCCTGAGTCTTCTTGCTAAGCGGGCGGATGCCGCCCGTCTTTCAACTTAAGGTTGGCCGAATGCTATCACCAGATGCCCAAACTGGATTGAAGCTGCGTCAAAAAAATACCCTGCCATCGCCCGAACCTTGAAAAGTATACAGGAAGCTCAAAAGCAGTGTCTTCCGCCGTGGCCGCCGATTCGCCCGGCATCGATCCTCAATAAACTCGATTGGATACGGTCCCCATCTCCAGTAGAATATTCGGGCTTCGTAAGGAAGTTACGCAAGACCAAGCAGCCGACCGCGCCCAGAGAAGGCCCAGCCGCATTGCGTACGTTAAATCAGCAGTCTAAGAGGAGAATAACTGTGCGTCGAAGTGTTCTTGTAATTTTGCTATTGGGTGTCTGCGCCATGAGCGCGCAAGCCGACCAGGTCACCCTTAAAAACGGCGACCGCCTGACTGGAACCATCGTCAAGTCCGACGATAAAACGCTTTTGATCAAAACCGATCTCGCCGGCGACGTCAACGTCCAATGGGAAGCTGTCACCGGCATCGCGTCCTCACAAACGCTCCATCTCGCTCTCAAGGACGGTCAAACGATCGTCGGCATCGTTAATACCAACGATGGAAAATTTGAAGTGGCGACCAAGGAGACCGGTCCGGTCACGGCCGCAAAAGACGTCGTCGTTGTAGTTCGCAACGACGCTGAACAAAAGGCCTACGACGATCAGATTGAGCGCCTCCGACATCCCCATCTCACGGACTTCTGGAGCGGCCTGCTCGACACCGGCCTGAGTCTCACCCGAGGCAATTCCGAATCCCTGACCTTCTCGCTCTCGGGCAAGGCCGCCCGCGTCACCGATCTCGACAAAATCTCCGTCTACTCCACCGCCATCTACACCGACAGTACCGTCAACGGCGTCAACTCCACCACCGCTCACGCTATTCGGGGCGGGATTCGCGGCGACCTTAACGTGAGCAAGCGCATGTTCGTCTTCGGCTTTACGGACTTCGAGTACGACGCGTTCCAGGATCTCGACTTACGCAACGTCCTTGGCGGCGGCGTCGGCTATCACGCCATCAACACAAAAAACACCACTTTTGACCTATTCGTGGGCGGTGATTACGACCAGGACTACTTCGGGGCCATCGCTGCTACTGCCACAACGCCTGCCACGGCTGCCGTTACACGCAAGAACGGCGAAGTGGACCTCGGCGAAACCTTTAACACGAAAATCAACAATCGGACCACCATCACCGAGCAGTTCAGCCTGTTTCCTAACGTCTCGAATACCGGAAGCTACCGCTTTCAGTTCGACGCCACCGCCGCCACCAAACTCAAGGGATGGCTTAGTTGGCAAGTCACTTACAGCGACCGCTTCCTGAGCGACCCTCTCCCCGGGTTTAAGACCAACGACCTGATTCTGTCCACAGGCGTTCGCTTGACATTCGGTAAGGGGGTGTTCTAAATGGGACACCTTCACGTCGGCTCCATTTAGTAGCATTCATAAGAGGCACGAAATGATCTATTGGCTTGTTGTTGGTCTTATCGCGGGTTGGCTCGCCGGGCTGGTTATGAAGGGTGGGGGCTACGGCATTATCGTGGACATCCTTCTTGGCATCGTTGGCGGCTGGTTGGGCGGCTGGCTCTTTGGTCGCTTGGGAATCTGGCCCGCAGGGGGCATGCTCGGCTCGATCATCGTGGCTTTCATCGGCGCCGTCATCCTCGTTGGAATCACGCGGCTCATTAAAAGAGTGTAACCCTACGCATCGGTCAGTGAGCGAATCGCGCTGAACCCAAGGCAGACTCTTGGGCCAGCGCGATTTCCATTTTGGAACAATTCGAGCCCCGTCCAAGACCCTCCGTGGCCCATTCCAAACACAAAAACTGCCCCAATTTTGAAACGAAGGATGCTTCCGGCACACAACTAAATGAGCCGAAAACCCCTGTCCGTTGGGTCAGGTCGAGAATGACTAGTACAGGGAAAAACAGGCGAAAGTAGAGGCGAAAGATCGTTGTAAGCCAAGTCATTTATTTTAAATAACTTACGAATATTAGAAGGCGGTAATGGAGGTACTGAACCACTAGTTTGGGCACCAAAATGTGACTTCTGTACCATCGCGTTTAGGACAGGTATGATGTCTAATGGGACAGGTCAGAAGACATGGACCAAACGGACAGGCTGCCGCATCCAAGTACACGTAATTAGGCAGCTAAGAAAAACCAAAGCAAGCCGGATGGGTTACAGCAGAGTGGGGATTGAAAACAGAGGAAAGATGAAGAATAAAGACAGCAAGCGAAAGTGGATGTGGTGGTTTCTGGGAGTTGTGGTTGCGCTTCAGCTCTATTTCGTACGCGAACTCCTGGCGGCATTTGCGATTTTTGCGGTGGGATTTGCGGCTATCGCCCTTGTGGTAATGAGCCTGTACATGCTTCAAAAGGTGTGGGAGACAGGCGTGCAGCGCGTTGCGGACAGCCAGAACCCAGTGGTGAATATGGCGCGGCGTGGAGTCAACAGCGTCGAAGATCTAGTCCGGCGGCCGTTGCGCCGTCCGGGTTCAGCCGCGGCAAGGTAAGCCGCTAACAAATTTGTGGTTTTTGCCAGAGCGCACACACGACGCGATTCAAAACTGCCTCCTTCAGGGTTGAAACGCGACGTGAGCCGTACAAAGAAAAGAGCCAACCGTCCTGAGAGAGCGGCTGGCTCTTTTCTTTTTCCACCGGCCTGATGGTCTAATCCCTTTAGACCTCAGCGTCCCGCCGCAGCTGCTTCTTTTGTTTTCAATAACTTAGATACCCGCCTGAGGAAAAAAGGAATTTCGTCACAAAGCGCTTGACACTTTCCTGGGAGTCGTTGTATTTAACCAGTAGGTTAAATACGAAATGACCTCCGAACAGCTAAATTCGACGTTTTCAGCACTTGCCGATCCCACTCGGCGAGCCATCCTGGCTCATTTGATGACGGGAGACGCGTCGGTAGGCGAACTTGCCGAACCGTTCAAGATGAGCATGCCGGCCGTCTCCAAACACCTTAAAGTACTTGAAAACGCGGGGCTTATCGTGCGCGGAAAGGCGGCGCAATCGCGCCCCTGCCGGATTCAGGCCGCGCCGCTTAAAGATGCCTCCGACTGGCTGGAGAACTATCGCATGGCGTGGGAGCAGCGGCTCGATCGCCTGCATGACTTTCTGAGCAAGGTGCAAGCAAAGGAGAAAAAACGTGGCCGACCCAAAAAGTAGTTCCGCGGCAGGTGAGGCGCCGCAAGAGCTTTTCCTTACGCGGATTGTGGGTGCTCCGCGGGAGATGGTTTTCAAGGCATGGACCGATCCGAAACAGGTGGTGCAATGGTGGGGTCCGCGCGGGTTCACTAACCAGGTCTGCGAGTGGGATGCTCGGCCGGGCGGGGCGATTCGCATTCACATGCGTGGGCCTGACGGGACGGTTTATCCGATGGGCGGCGTGTTTAAGGAGGTTGTCGAGGCGGAGCGGCTGGTATTCATCAGCACCGCGCTTGTGGACGAGAACAGCGAGCCCTTATTCGAAGTTCTCAACACCATTACTTTCCAGGACTTCTACAGCATCACAAAACTCAGGCTGCACGCGCGCCTGCTAACTCCTGAATTCAAGATGACTCCCCAGGTCGCTGCGGCACTTTCTGGGATGGAGCAAGGTTGGAGTGAGAGTCTTTACCGGCTTGCGGATCATTTGGACGCGGTGCGTCGCTAAGGCGATCGGCTATTCCACGAGGGATTTATGTTTTTGGGCCCATTTTTGGCGAACGGAGGCGATCAATTGTTCTTTGTCGCGTCGCATTTCGTCGACCAGAGGCTGATTGCCGGTTTCTTCGTGGCGGGCGGCCCAGAGGACCATTTCGGCGAGGACGGGTGCGAGATCGATTCCTCTGGGTGTGAGCGAGTAAATCACTTTTCGGCCGTCAGAGGAATCAGGCTCCGCGGTGATGATTCCGTATTCTTCGAGACGGCGAAGGCGATCAGCCAGGATGTTGGTGGCGATTTTTTCGTCGGAGTTGAGAAGTTCGTGGAAGGTCTGATAGCCGCGGAGCATCATGTCGCGAATGATAAGGAGGGACCAGCGGTCGCCGAGCATTTCGACGGAGGCGTTCAGCGGGCAGCCGGAGCGGCGCTCTGGGGCGGCCTTGGTTTTGGGCATACCGATACCGTAGCGTTTTCACTTGCATTTTGCAAGTAACGTTGGGACACTCTCGTTCGTTAGGTAGTGGTGGCAAGGCGGGATAAAAGAGGCCTGTGAGGTTAAGAAAAGCGGCCTGCGGGGGTAGGAAAAGCGGGATCAGGCACCCGCGCTCCATAGGGTGACGTGAAACAAATGGGCCTTGGGTAGCGTTGAGAGAGTACGGCAGACTGCATTCGACGAGGATTGAAGGAGGGTGTCGTGTCATTGAATCCTTATCTTTCATTTAACGGGCAATGCGAAGAGGCGTTCGAGTTTTATGCGAAGGCGCTTGGCGGCAAGGTCCTATCGGCGTTCAAGTACGAGGGATCGCCGATGGCTGGCCAGCTTCCTTCGGAATGGGGTGGCAAGATCATGCATGCGTCGTTGGATCTGGGCAACGGCATGATTTTGATGGGTTCTGATCCACCGCCAGGGCGTTATGAAGCGCCGAGGGGATTCTCAGTGTCCATTAGCGTGAAAGACGTTGCGGAATCGGAGCGGATTTTTGGCGAGTTGGAGAAGGGCGGAACGGTGCATATGCCGATCCAGCAGACGTTTTGGTCGGCTCGGTTTGGGATGCTGGTGGATCGGTTTGGGATTCCGTGGATGGTCAATTGCGACCAGGCGGCGGCGCAGACGGCTTAGCGGTTTTGAGATGAGGGTCCTCGGCCGCGGTCGCTGTGAACAAGCAACGGCTAGCGGTGAGTCCCGCTGTGGAGCCATGGTCATATGCAATCTCACTGGTGTGGATATTGTCTTCAACCACTTCGTGAGATAAAAGGATCCTGCACAGACGTTGTATATGTATGAGGAGATGCAGATATGAGCGTGAATCCCGGATTGTTTCTGAATGATCTGAAAATTGCGCTGCGATCGTTGAGGCGGGCCAAGGGACTGGCCATCACCGTGATTCTCACGCTTGCGCTTGGGATTGGGGCTAACGCCGCCATTTTCGCGTTGGTTCGAGGGGTATTGCTGCGGCCGCTCGCGAACCGCGACGAAGACCGGCTCATTTATATTCGCCAGAGCGCGCCCGGCCTCGGCTCGGAAAATACTAACTTCTCCGTTCCGGAGCTAAAGGATATTGAGCCCAACGTTCACAGCATTACCGAATTCGGCGAGTTTTCCACGATTGGATTTGTGATGGTGGGGCTCGGGGAGCCGCGCGAAGTGCGCGCAGGAGTTGCCGGTGGCTCTTATTTCGAGGTGATGGGGCTTCATCCTGTGCTTGGCCGACTCATTGGACCTCAGGATGACGGGCCGAATGCCGCAGGAGTCGCCGTTCTTACTTACCGGTATTGGTCATCCGCTTTGCACAGCGATCCTTCGGTGATCGGCAAGACCATCCGGCTGGGAAGCGGCGCGATGGGCACCCGAACGGCGACGATCATCGGCGTGCTTGAACCCTCGATTCCTTATCCCGCGGACACGGAAATCATTTCGAATATCGTTACCAGCCCGCATCATCTTTCGGCCACGATGGTCACCGGCCGCGTACATCGCATGACCGAACTCTTCGGGCGGCTAGCTCCTGGTGCGACGCTGGAGCAGGCGCGCGCGGAACTGCGGACTGTCTATGCTTCGATGATGAGCGAGCATCCGGAAGCGTACTCGAAGCAGGCGGAGTCGCAGATCGGCGCGACGCGATTGCGTGATCAGGTCACTTCCGGCGCCCGAACGGTGCTGCTCGTTTTGCTGGCTGCATCGGGGCTGGTTTTCATCATTGCATGCTCGAATGTCGCGAATCTGATTCTGGCGCGGTCCGTTCGGCGCGAGGGTGAGCTCGCGATTCGCGCTGCTCTCGGCGCCAGCACGAGCGCGCTTCGCCGCACGCTGCTTGCGGAAAGCCTGATTCTCTGCGTTACGGGAGCCGTGCTTGGAGTGCTCATCGCGAGTCCGTTGCTCGCGGTGCTGGCTCGCTACGCGTCGCGCTTTTCCATCCGTGCTCTCGATCAAGTCACGCTTGACCCGACCATGCTATTGGTTGGCGCGTTTCTGGCGATTTTTGCGTCCGTACTGCTGGCCTACATTCCGCACCTGCCGACGGGGAATACCGCGCAGACACCCGGCCTTACCAGCGGGGGCGTGCGCATAACGGGCGGGACCAACCGTCGGCTGCGCGTTTTCGCGATGGTGCAGATTGCGGCTTGTTTCCTGCTTCTGGCGGGCGCCAGCATGCTGTTGAAAACTCTTCTGGATATGCAGGGAGCACACACGGTACTCGATACGCAGCGGGTACTAGCTATCAATGTGCCCGTGGATTCTTATGGCAAGACGCCCGAAAAGGTTAACGAGTTTTATCGGGAGACCATTCGGCGCGTTTCGCAGCTGCCTGGCGTGGATGGTGTGGCGGTGGGCGACTCAACACCCTGGCGCGACAAGGATTTTAACTTTCAATTGCAATTTTCCGCCGACGGCCACGTTAAACAGCCCGGAGAAGAGGATCCTCGCTCGCAATTCCGGGACATCTCGCCGGGATTCTTTGCTGCGCTCCACGTTCCCATTTTGCAGGGGCGCGATTTCAATGACCTGGACCGAAAGGAATCCGAGCCTGTGGTCATTGTAAGCCAGAGCCTGGCGGAGCGGATGTTCCCTGGGCGAGATCCCATCAACCGGCATCTTATATGGACTGACCCGGTCATCGCGTTCATCGGAATTACTTCCGCTCCGCGACGCATCGTCGGAGTGGTGGCTGATGTGGACGACGTACACGTTGTCCCTGCCCCAACGCTGACGGTGTATAACCCGATGGAACAACAGGGCCTGTTCGGTGGCCGGCTCTTCGTCCACACGCACTCTGATCCTTACGCGCTTGTCACGCCGATTACACAATTGATCCGCGGCTTGTCGGCGGATCAGCCAGTGGAGCATGCCGCTACGCTCGAGGATGTTCGTGCGGAAGTCTTGACGCCGGATCGGTTGAACACCATGGTGTTTGGCGTGTTTGCGGGTGTTGCGCTGGCCATTGCGTTAGTAGGCGTTGCGGGCGTGCTGGCGTTTTCGGTCAGCGCACGGACGCGCGAATTTGGGATTCGGCTTGCGCTTGGTTCGCCTCCGCAGAAGCTTTTGGCGGGGGTTATACGCGAGGGCGCGGTGATGGCGATTGCCGGAGTGATAGCAGGCGCGGTTGGGGGATATATTTTGGCGCGATTCGCTGGAAGTTACTTGCTTGACGTGAAGATGCCTAGCGCTCTGCCGGTTATTGGATCGGCGCTGGTGCTGCTGGCCGCCGCAGTGATTGCGTCAGCGTTGCCTGCGGCGCGAGCGGCGCGCGTGGATGTTATCCAGGCGCTCCGAGCGGATTGAGCGCCGACCCTCGCGCGACGAGTTTGAAATCAGTTTGAGGCAAGGGGCCGTTCCGCGCGGTCTTCCGAGTTATAAAAAACCAGGGGCTACTGCCAAGTCACGTATGCCCATGCGCGGAAATGTACACGTACGTCAAGAACGTGTACAAAACAACAAGCGCAATCGCTATCCAGCCAAGCATTTGCTTCTTCTTCATCTTGCTTCCTGCCTGGAGGCCCAGGCCCGGGCGCAGTCTTTCTAGTATTTCCAGATGTGCCGATCTCGTCGCAGGAAATTCAGTCAACTGCCCGCTTGCGTCAAAGAAAAAGTAACCGGTGTTCGCCAGCTGGTCGGGGAGTGCAGCGGCGGCCGAGGGAAACGACTTCGCTAAAGCCCTTTTAAAGCGCTCGTACTGTTGCTGCGTGTTCGTAACGGAGTCTTCCTGCGGTATCGGCGCACAGATCAGGACAGGTTTGGTCTCTGACAATCTGGAAGTTTCCCCAAATTCCCAGAGCAGCTCTTCCGTAAACCCGGATCGAAGAACGAGTAGCTGCGATCGTTCCATCAATTCGCGAGCTTGCGCCTGCCAATCGGCCGATTTCATTTTGATGCGAGCCGCACCCAGACGCGGAATTCTCTCCGTCGGCTTTCCGATGGCAATCACCGGTCCTAGAGAGTTCAAGGCCGACAATAGATGCTCGTCCGCTCCGCGACGAAAACCCGTGTCACTGTCTTCCGTCAGGTCGTCCTGCTCAAAACTTCGCAGATATAGCACAGTTGGACGGGGGTCTCTTTGCATAAGCGCCGCTGCGTTCGGAGAGCGCAGCCGGAGCCCGAGGCGAGCAACTTTCCAGGCGCCGAAACCGAACACAAGAGGAATGATGAGAGCCCCGCGCGGATAGCTCGAAGCCGCGTCGATAAAAAAGGGAAGTATTGCCAGACCGCAAGCTCCGATAAGCGCCGACAAAAAAAAGAACAGAGCCGACAAACTTCTGCCGAGGAAGCCGAGTTCAAAGTCGGAGTTCTTCATAGTTCACCTGAAGCCCGAGTTTTCACCTCTCGCCTGTCCTCCGTCACTTTTTTGTTTTTTTCACGATGTGCATTTTTACTTCGGAGCCGGTGGTGTCGAGAATGTAAGCGTGGTGGCCCTCAATGGCGATTTTTGTTAAGACGCTCATGGCGATGCTTGGCGGGGCGTTCTTGCTGTGCGGGTCGGTCGGCGGGGCGGTGCCTTTTGGGTGGTAGGAGTAGTCGAGAAATAAGACGAAATCGTCAGTCTCGACAGTGTAGTGGATGGTGCTGGTTTCGCGGACCAGTGGGCCCGAGACGTTCGTTTCCGAGATGCTTAATACTGAGGCGGTTTTCCAGTTGCGCGTGTTTGCGAAACACAGCGTTGCGAATAGAAATAAGAGAAGCGCGGCGCTTTTTTTCATGGGACTCCTCAGGGCGTCTGAGCGCCCTCCGTTCCTACATAGACAGCATAGAGAGATTGGCTGGCGGCCATGAAGAGGCGGTTTTTTTTGGCGCCTCCGAAACAGAGATTCGCGCAGGTTTCGGGAAGATGAATTTTGCCGATGAGCGTGCCGTCTGGAGCAAAGACGTGGACGCCGTTGTAGTGTTCGTCTCCCCAGCCTGCGGCAGACCAGACGTTGCCATCCACGTCACAGCGGATGCCGTCGGAATTGCCGGGGGCCATGTTTACGAACATACGGCCATTCTTCAGGAGCACGCCGTCGACTACGTCGTAGACGCGAATTTGGTGCGGATCGTTCGCGTGTTTTGGGACGCCAGTGTCCACGATATAGAGAAGTTTTTCGTCGGGAGAGAAGCAGAGGCCGTTGGGCTTGTCCATGTCGGTGGCGACGACGGTAGCTTCGCGCGTCTTTGGATTGAGACGGTAGACGACTGCGGGGAGTTCGAAATTGGCTTTGTGGCCTTCGTAATTGGACATGATGCCGTAGCCTGGGTCGGTGAACCAGATGGCGCCGTCGGAATGCGTGACGATGTCGTTAGGGGCATTTAACTTTTTGTTCTGGTAGCTGTCCATGAGGACTGTGATTGTGCCGTCGTGCTCGGTGCGCGTGACGCGGCGTGAGTCGTGCTCGCAAGTGAGGAGGCGGCCTTCGCGGTCGCGGAAGTTGCCGTTGCTGTAGTTCGAGGGGTTTCGGAAGACGGTGACTTCGCCGGAGTCCTCGAGCCAGCGTAGCATGCGGTTATTGGGGATGTCGCTGAAGAGGAGATAGCGGCCGTCGCCGAACCAGACGGGACCTTCGGCCCAGCGTGTGCCGGTGTAGAGGCGCTCGACGGCGGCACTGTTGACTTTGTATTTAGCGAAGCGCGGGTTAACTATTTCCACTGCTGGATCTGGATAGCTGACAGGGGGCTTGCGCTCTTGCTCTTCGGCTAAAGCTAGGGGAGTGAATGCCATGGCCGCTGCGGCGCTGGCCGTGAGGTTCATAAACGCTCGTCGCTGCATCGGCTTTCCTCCGATAGAAAAATCCGCCCGACGCACAGTATCATGACCAGTCTGGGGTAGCATGAGCTTTCCGCTGGCGGAAGGCTCACCGCCGAGGGGCGCGGGGCGTCTAAATATGCTGGTATTTCGTCAGCGGTAGGAGAGGCAGCAATGCAGACACTTTGGCAGGACCTGAAATTCGCTGTACGGATGCTGAGGAAGAATCCTGGATTTACAGCGGTGGCCATGCTCACGCTGGCGCTCGGGATTGGGGCTAACACGGCAATTTTCAGCGTGGTGAATACGGTGCTTCTGCAGCCGCTGCCTTATGGCGATTCCGCGCGATTGCTTTATGTATCTGGGACGGACCGCCAGAGCGGGACGACTGGGATTCCTGTTTCGTTCACGAAATTCACGGCGGTAAGCGAGCAGAGCACGACCCTTGAAAGTTCTGCAACCTTCTTTTCTTTTTCGCCGAGCCTTGTGACGGAACGCGGCCCGGAACTCGTCAATGGCATGCGTGCTTCCAAGGATTTTTTTCACGTGCTGCGCGTCACGCCGGCGATGGGCAGGACCTTTCTTCCGGAAGAGGATGAAACCGGAGGAAATGACGTTGTTCTGCTAAGCGATGGATTCTGGCAAAGCCATTTTGCCGGCGACCGCAACATCATCGGCAAGGTGCTTTTGCTCGATGGAAAAAGCACGGCGGTCATCGGCGTTCTTCCCGCGAGTTTTCGGTTTCCTCAGCAATTTCCGGAGCCGGACGTCTGGGTTCCGCGCGTAACGGACACGCCGGTTGCGAGGCCCGAACAGATCCGCTCCGGTGCCGGATACCTGGGCATGATTGCACGGCTGCAACCCGGCGTTACACTCACTCGCGCGCAGGCGGAACTCGACACCATCAACGCGCGCTACCGCGAGCAATTTGGCAGCTACGCGGACGCCACGAAATATACGCTGGCGGCCACATCGCTGGAAGACAGTCTCGTGGGACCGCTGCGTCTTTCGCTGCTAGTCCTGCTGGCGGCGGTTGGATTCGTTCTTCTGATCGCATGCGCGAACGTTGCGAATCTTCTGCTTGCGCGCGCAACGGCGCGAGAGCGTGAAATGGCCATTCGCAAAGCGCTGGGAGCTTCTCGCTCGCGGCTGATCCGCCAACTGTTGAGCGAAAGCCTGCTGCTTGCGGTTGGCGGGGGGATATTGGGCGTCTGGCTGGCCGCAGGTCTCATGCCTGTGTTACGGACACTGAGTCCAGGCGCGGTGCCGCGGCTTGGCGATGCGCATATCAGTCTAACCGTCCTCCTTTTTTCTCTTTTGCTATGCAGTGTTACCGGAGTTCTTTTTGGCCTGATGCCTTCGATACAGGCGGCAGGCAAGGATTTTCAGACGAGCCTGAGAGAAGGAGCCAGAGGCGCTTCGCAAGGGAGGAAACGAGGAAAATTCCGCGCCGTTCTGGTGGTGGCAGAAATGGGAATGGCGCTCGTGTTGATGACCGGAGCGGGCTTGTTGATCGAAAGCTTCGCGCGGTTGATGAATGTGAATCCAGGCTTCTCGCCGCAAGGTTTGATGACTTTTCCACTGGCGTTACCGGCAGCTCGCTATCCGCTGGCGGAACAGCAGGAAGCATTTTACCGGTTGCTTCTGGAGCGGATCCGGACAATCCCGGGAGTGCAAGCTGCGGGAGCAACGACTTACCTGCCGCTTTCAGGCAGCTCTCGATTCAGCTTCTTTTGCCTTGAGGGACGGCAGTGCCTGGGAATTGGCAAAGATCCCATCATTGCGGCTCGCCAAGTCAGCACAGGCTATTTCGATACTGTGCGCACACCGCTGCTGCAAGGGCGTGTCTTCACGGAAAAAGATATCGCAGGCGGATTGCCTGTGGCCATCGTGAATGAGGCGACCGCGAAACGTTACTGGCCGGGTCAAGAGGCCATTGGCAAATACGTGGCGAATGATCGGGATAAGGTGCAGAGGGAAATCGTTGGAGTCGTTTCCGATGTGAAATTCGGCGGGCTGAATTTGCCTGACACGGAAGAGATTTATCAGCCCATGTCACAGGTTCCGTGGCAAGTGATGACGGTGATGGTACGCTCGAACGCAAATCCGCAGCCGCTGGTGGCGGCGGTGCGCGCGAAGATTGCCGAAGCGGATCCCAATTTGCCCGTTTCGGGAATAGAGAGCATGCAGGATGTGGTCTCCGAATCCATTGCGCAGCCGAAGCTGATCGTTCAATTTGTCGGAGTGTTTGCGGGGTTCGCGCTGCTTCTTGCGGCGATTGGAATTTATGGGGTGATGGCGTATTCGGTGAATGCGCGCAAGCAGGAGATGGGTGTTCGCATGGCACTGGGCGCGACGCCCGGCGATATCCTGCGGCATGTGGTGGGGCAGGGAATGCGGATGACGCTCATTGGAGTAGGGCTAGGCGTTGCAACCTCGCTGGCCCTGACGCGGTTGCTGGCCAGCCTGCTTTTTGGAGTGAGAGCAACCGATCCGCTGGTGTTCGGCGCGGCGGCAGTGGCCCTAATTGGAACGGCGCTAGCCGCGTGCTACCTTCCCGCGCGGCGCGCCACGCGGGTCGATCCCATCGTGGTTTTGCGTTACGAATAGAGGCCTACATGACGATACCAGCGTTGTGGCAGGACATTCGATTCGCATTGCGGATGCTCGGGAAGAATCCCGGATTTGCGGCGGTGGCCATCCTTACGCTGGCTCTGGGAATCGGCGCGAACGCCGCCATCTTCAGCGTCGTGCATACCGTTCTTTTGCAACCGATTCCTTATCCCGGCGCGGACCGGTTGATTGCCATTTCGCAGTCAGATCCGCGCACCGGTGCGCGTGGGATATCGCTCTCGCTGCCAAAGTTCAGGCAAATCCAGGAACAAAGCCGAACACTGGAGAGTGCCGCCGTTTATTACACGCGCGAGATGAGCCTGGCGACTGGGCAAGAGCCGGAAGCCTTGCGCGGAGCGCGGGTGTCCGCGGAATTTTTCCGCGTGCTGGGAGTCGCGCCGGCTCGCGGCCGTACTTTTCTTTCGCAAGAAGATCAGCCGGGCGCGGCGGACGTGGCGATCGTAACCGATGCGTTCTGGCGCGGCCATTTTGCGCATGAGGAAGAGGTTCTCGGCAAAACACTGGTTCTGGATGGAAAGAGCGTCACGATCATCGGGATTCTTCCGGCCAGCTTTCGTTTCCTGTTCGAGACTCCCGATCCGCAGGTGTTTCTCACGCGCGTTTCCGAGCATCCCTTGTTGAAGCCGTTGCAGGTAAATCTGGGCGCCGGCTATTTGACGGGAATTGGGCGCCTTGGTTCCGGCGAAACAATTGCGCGGGCCAAAGCGGAGGTGGGGACGATCAATGCTGGCTATGCGCAACAATTCGCGAGCCATGCGGACGCGCCCAATCACGATCTCGACGTTGAGTCCCTCCAGGAAAGTCTGGTCGGCGGAACGCGCCGCTCGTTGCTTGTGCTGCTTGGCGCTGTCGGGCTGGTCTTGCTCATCGCGTGCGCGAATGTCGCGAATCTTTTGCTGGCTCGTGGAACGGCCCGCGAAAAGGAGCTCGCTCTGCGAAAGGCGTTGGGCGCGTCGCGCGGCCGAATCGTCGCGCAACTGCTCTCGGAAAGTTTTGTGCTGGCATTTTGCGGCGGCGTACTTGGGATAGCTCTCGCGTCCGTCCTGATGCCATTGTTGCGTTCGGCGAAGGAAACAAATGTGCCGCGCCTGGCCGAAGTGCGCGTCGATCCAACGGTCCTCTTGTTCGCGCTGTTCTTATGCGCGGTCACCGCGATAGTTTTCGGTCTGGCTCCGGCAATGCAGGCAGCGGGCAGGCAATTGCACGAGTCCTTGAAGGAGGGACTGCGCGGTTCATCCGGGGGCGGGAATCGCGGAAGATTTCGTTCTGCGCTGATTGTCGCGGAGGTCGCCGCAGCGCTGGTGCTGCTGACAGGCGCTGGATTGCTGATAGAGAGTTTTGCGCGTTTAACGGAAGTGAGCCTGGGGTTTGCTCCGCACGGTGTTCTGACATTTCCGATTGCTTTGCCATCCAGCAGCTACGCTCAAGCGGAACAGCAGGCGTCGTTTTTCCGGCTCGCGCTGCAACGTGTCAGGACTGTTCCCGCGGTGCAAGCTGCCGGCTTTGTGAGTTTTCTGCCTCTTTCCGGAGGCTACCGCGTCAGTTATTTCTGCTTTGAGGGGCAAATCTGCCAAGGTCTTGGCAAAGATCCTCTGGTCACCATCTGGCAGGTAAGTCCCGGGTATTTCGAAGCGATAGGAACGCCGCTGCTTCGCGGGCGGGTTTTCAACGACCACGATATCGCGGGCGCTGCGCCGGTGGTTCTCGTAAATGAAAAGACCGCCAAACATTTCTGGCCGAACGAAAATCCCATCGGCAAACACGCGACCGGCGCGCGCGATCTGTTACCACGGGAAGTCATCGGTGTCGTGGCCGATGCCAAATTCAGTTCCCTAAGCGATGCAAGCGCCGACCAGCTCTACATGCCTTACGAACAGTTGCCGTATGCTTCGATGACTCTGGTGGTGCGCTCGTCAGCGGCGCCAGAACAAATCATCGATGCCATTCGCAGCAAAGTCGCGGAGATCGATCCCACGCTGCCTCTTTCGGGGATTCGCAGCATGGAGAGCGTGGTTTCCAGCTCCGTCTCGCAGCCGCGGTTGATCACGCAGATTACCGGAGTGTTTGCGGGTTTCGCACTTTTGCTGGCCGCGATAGGAATTTATGGGGTGATGGCCTATTCCGTCACGGCGCGCAAGCAGGAGATGGGTATTCGCATGGCACTCGGTGCGAGTCCCCGCGATATCCTGCGGCTCGTGGTGGGGCAGGGAATGCGTATGGCGCTGATTGGTGTTGCCCTGGGAGTTGTCGTTTCGCTGGCGCTGACGCGCTTGCTGGCTAGCTTGCTCTTCGGAGTTGGCGCCACCGATCCGTTGGTATTCAGCGCCGCGGCTGTCGCTCTGATTGTAACGGCTCTGGCAGCCTGCTACCTACCTGCTCGCCGTGCCACGAGGGTCGATCCGATTGTTGTTCTTCGCTGCGACTAGCAGGTTTAGGAATTTTCAGGACGCATTCGCAAGGTCAGCAGGAGATAAATTGCGATGAGCAGGCTGCCGATTACGTAGAGAAATCCCGGTGCGAAGGAATGCGTGCGGTCCAGGAAAAAGCCAATCACCGACGGCGTCACGAAACTTCCCAGATTGCCAATCGAGTTGATGAGTCCGATAGAGGCCGCTGCGGCCGATTCGCCTAGAAATGCGGAAGGAATGGGCCAGAAAGAGACCAGAAACGAGTTGGCGCTGGCGGCGACGATCAGGCAACCGAAGGCAAGCCAGAAATGCGAACCGGCGAGGATGGTCAACGCAAACGCCACCGCGCCACACATCAGCGGTAAGGCCGTGTGCCAACGGCGCTCGCCGGTGCGGTCGGAATGCCAGCCGTTAAAGAGCATGGCGAACAGCACGAAGACGTAGGGAAGAATCGAAAGCAAGGTCACGGAGAGATCAGACTTGCCGGACGTGCTTTTCAGAAAAGTGGGGAGCCAGATCGTTAGCGCGTAAATGCTACTAACGCCGAAGAAATAGATAAACGCCAGACGAATGACGCTTGGCTGCCGGAGCGCTTGCCAGATTGTGTAGGAGCGTGCATTTCGTTTTGCCAGCGCTTCCTGTTCGAGCTCCGCGGTGATCCACGCGCGCTCTTCGAGCGAGAGCCAGTGAGCTTCGCGCGGCCAGTCCGTTAAATAAAAAAACGTGACCATGCCAAACACGATCGCGGGAATACCCTCCAAAATAAACAGCCAGCGCCATCCTTGAATGCCGAACCAGTGCACGCCCAGGAGCCATCCGCCGAGCGGCGCGCCTACGATGTTCGCGACGGGAATCGCAATCATGAACATCGAGCCGGCTTTTGCGCGGTCTTCGGACCGGAACCAGTGCGTGAGATAGACGAGGATGCCTGGAAAGAAACCGGCTTCGGCAGCGCCGAGCAGGATTCGAACGAGATAGAAATGCATAGGCGTCTTGATGAACGCCATAAGCACCGTGATGAATCCCCAGGTAACCATGATCCGCGCAAACCATTTGCGGGCGCTCCAGCGCTCAACGATGAGGCAGCCGGGGATCTCGAAGAGTAAGTAGCCGACGAAAAAGATTCCCGAGCCGAAACCGAAGACGCGATTGCTGAAAGAGAGGTCGTGCGTCATTTCGAGGGCGGCGTAGCTGACGTTTACGCGGTCGAGGAAGGCGATGACGAAGAGGAGGAAGAGAAAAGGTAGAAGGCGCCGGGCGATGCGGCGATGCGCTGACAATCCTATCGTGGTGGTGGAAGTGGAGGCAGGCATGCCCTTTGGGCTTCTAACATAACGAAGCGTGGATTGCACGCGAGCGGCGAAATGGGTAGTGGGTCATCTCTAACGACGCCGGCCGTGTCAAGCGTGTTTTGATTTTGTTTTTACCTGATAGGGTCTTTGGTTTTTCCTCGTTGAGCACACCCGTGCGACTACGCG
>Ga0209248_10000218_pt1 | contig 19342 bp, 17 predicted proteins | sample BogFormECP04_OM1_FD_188241 | JGI IMG/M metagenome (GOLD analysis project Ga0209248, IMG submission 188241) | Bog forest soil microbial communities from Calvert Island, British Columbia, Canada - ECP04_OM1 (SPAdes) (version 2) | ecosystem: Environmental > Aquatic > Freshwater > Wetlands > Bog ... | reverse complement strand
GGCGGCGGGATGGTGACGCACGTGGGGCGTTTGCGGGCTTGTCCGGTGCTGGGGCACAAGTTCGTGTTGCTGAGCCATAACACGATTCGCGGTGCGGCTGGGGCGGCGATTTTGAATGCGGAATTGATGGCGGCGAAAAATATTCTCGGTTAGTTTGGTCCGCATCGGTTCTCGCACGACGATTCGAAGAAATGGCTTCAGGGGCTAAAGCCCTCTTTTCTCGCGGATGGTGACGGCGGGGCTGAAGCCCCGCCCTTCCAAACCCTTCCGAGGTTTTACTTTCCCACCAATATATTTCTATAGTGGCTCATTGCAAAAAAGCAGATCCCTGCCTGCGGCAGGCAGGCCTTACTGCGTCCCGCGCCCGTCCCGCACTCGCGGGATGGGAAAGAAAAAACGCGGAACTCCGTGCGGGATGACACGGGGTACTTTGTTTTTGCGGGGGGAGCGGGTTCGGGATGACATGCAACTTTCTCTGTGTGCGATCCTCGTCGCGTCGTCCTAAAGCAAGCCAGTCTTCGTACGTTTAGGTTTTGTTTACAGCCGTTGGTGGGCGGGTTCGGCGGCGTGTCTTGCCAGGATTTGATTGAACTGCGCGATTTGCTGCTCGAGGGCGCGAAATATTTCCGGGGCTCCCGCGAGTTGGCCGGACTGGGCGAGCAATTCCAGGCGTTGAGCGGTTTCCCGCGGGCCGGACATCGCGAAATTTCCCACCGAGCCTTTCAGAGTGTGTGCGGCTATTTCAAGAGCCTTCGCATCGGCGGCGGCCAGAGCTGCGCGAATCTCGTCCAACATTTTGGGACACTCCTGAAGAAATATTCCCGCAAGCTCTTTCAGTAATTCGCCGTCGCCGTCGAAACGCGCCAGCAGTGCGGAACCGCTCGATCCTTCCACGACGGGATCGCTGGGCCCGGGGACAATTTTTGCGCCGGTGGGAACAGTTGCCAGGATTGCTTTCGCGAGTTCGGCAGGATTAATGGGCTTGGTGATATAGCCGTCCATTCCGGCGGCGAGACAGCGTTCGCGGTCGCCCTTCATGGCGTGGGCAGTGACGGCGATGATCGGAATGTGCGCGCCGGTGGCCAGTTCCCTTTCGCGAATGCGCGCGGTGGCTTGCAGGCCGTCCATTTCCGGCATTTGCACGTCCATCAGGATGATATCGAACTGGCTGGACTGATTTTGTTCCCAGAGTTGCACGGCTTCGATACCGTTGTTCACTGAGGTCACCGTGTGCCCCTGTTTCTGCAGGAGTTTTTGGGCCAAGACGCGATTGACCGCATTGTCTTCGGCAAGAAGGATGTTGAGTTTCCGAGGCGATTCTTCCGGGAGTGCGCGGATGATCAAGGGGACATCCTTATGCGTGGCGCGAAGCTCGTCCACTAGCGGCGCCAGCAATTATTGTTTTTGGGGAAATGCTGCACGAGCGAACTTTGCAGCAGGAAGGGGGGATTACAATTCGATCCTAGGCTCCGCAGCGTGGAACGTCAATGGACCTGATGCTCTGATATGCAACAGCGACGGGCGGAAGGTTGGGCGTTGCGGTGGATTGAAAAGAGATGAGCTGAAGAAATTCAACGAATCTGCGAGGCGGCGCAGATTTTGCGCCCTCGTCCCCCACCAGACCGCGCTTGGCTGACGAAGGACGAGGGCGTCCGTGCAAATTCATTTCCGCGAAGGCAGCATCCAAATCAGAAGCGCGGGCAAAATAGCGGCTTCCACGGCCCTGCTTCAAGCTGAGAGGTAAACTTGTAGCGCTGATGGATGGGCCGGTGTGTCGCCGGTGCGTCTGGAAATTGTCAAAAGATTGCAACTTCGAGCGGGGCTGTTAGGCTATAGCTTGCGGAGGACGCAGGATCGTTGAACGGAATGGCCAGCGCGAGAAATTGCGCAAGGCGCCGGTCTCAATATCTGCGGGGCGCGTGGAAGAACCGTGGGATTGCAAGCCACCGTGCCGGAGTTGAAGGCGGCGTACATGACGGGCTAGTAAGACTGTGCAACCTCCCATAGTGAATCGGGTTCCAAACAGGGTCCGATACTTCAGAAACCATTTTCCTCGCGTTCTCTGGCCGGCATGAACCGCGACGTGCTGTCGGGAAAGGCCGGCTAGAAGGCGAGCGACGCCAAGGAATGCCGCGTCCTCTAGGGAACGCTGAGAGATTTGCAAGCGTGCGGCGCGCGGTCCGGGGCGAGCGAACAGGCCCAAGCAAAATCATCCAGGAGGCCCGCCATGCCAGGCATAGGGCGCCGAAATTTGTTTCTGCAGGTGTTGGTGACCGCCACTTCGTTGGTGCTGCTGCATTCTCCACTCGCCAAATGTCAGAACGCGCCGGCCGCGGGCTCGGCGGGTGCGCCGCCGGCAAATGCGATGCCCGATATCAGGGCGCTGGCGGAATCCGTCCGCGCGCTGCAGGCGCAGGTGCAGAGTCTGAATTCGCGGGTGAGTGAGTTGAGCGCGGCCGAAGAAAGAGAGCACGCGGAGGCGCGCGCGCTGCGCAACGAACTGAATCGCGCGACGGCGAAATTGGATGTGAATCCTGGCGGAACGCATGACGCGTACGCTTCGTTGACGTCGCCGGGGAACGCCTCGCCTGAGGTTATGTCGCCTGGGAACATCTCGCCCGTGGCGGCGGCCGGAGCGGCGACAACCAGCGAGCAGGGTGCGGCGCTTGAGGAGCGCGTGACGAAGCTGGAAGACAATCAGGAGCTGACGGACGCGAAGGTGCTGGAACAGAGCCAAACGAAAGTGGAAAGCGGATCGAAGTACCGCGTGCGCCTGTCGGGAATAATTCTGCTGAACGCTTTTGAGACGCGCGGCGCGGTGGACAATCTGGATTTTCCGCAATTCGCCACTCCTCCGGCGGCGCCGGGTACGGATGGAGCGTTCGCCGGATCACTGCGCCAGTCGCAAATCGGAATTGAGGTGTTCGGGCCGGATGTGGCGGGAGCGCACACCAGCGCGAATGTGAAATTCGATTTTGCGGGAGGCCAGGCGGACACCTCGAACGGCGCGGTGCTGGGAATCGTGCGCTTGCGTACCGGCACCATCCGTTTTGACTGGGCCAATACTTCCATTGTGGCGGGACAGGATTCGCTTTTTTTCGCGCCGCTGGTTCCGACTTCGCTGGCCACGGTGGCGATCCCGGCGCTTTCGTATTCCGGAAATCTGTGGCTGTGGACGCCGCAGATCCGCATCGAACATCGCGTGGCGCTGGCAGAGGATTCGAGCTTGCTGCTGCAGGCTGGGATTCTGGACTCGCTTACAGGCGATTTGCCCAACCCGCAAGTGCGAGTGCCGAGCGTGGGTGAACAATCGGGCCAGCCAGGGTATGCTGCACGTGTGGCATGGAGCCGTCGCATGCTGGGAAGAGACGTGACGGTGGGTATCGGCGGGTACTACGGGCGGCAGAATTGGGGATTCGGACGGAACGTGGACGGATGGGCGGGCACGGCGGACGTGACCGTTCCGCTGGGAAAATATTTTGACTTCACCGGGGAATTCTACCGCGGCAGGGCGGTGGGTGGATTCGGAGGCGGCGTCGGGCAAAGCGTGCTGTTTTCGGGGCCGGTGATCGATGCCACCACTACGATTCGAGGATTGGATTCGCTGGGCGGCTGGATCCAGATGAAATATAAGCCCAAGGAGAATTTCGAGGTGAATTTTGCGCTGGGGCAGGACAATCCGTTCGCGGGAGAGCTGCGGAATTTTCCTGCAACCGCGAATTATTATGGGCCGCTGATTTCGCGCAACCTCACGCCGTTTGTAAATTTTATTTATCACGCGCGGTCGAATGTTTTGTTCTCCGCCGAATACCGGCGGTTGCAGACGTACAATCTGGATAGCAATCCGGATACAGCCAATCAGATCGGGTTGAGTGTGGGGTACATATTTTGAGGCGGAGGTTGCAACTGAGGCGGTTCGCATCCGGCGTGGGCGGTGTGGTGGCGCTGTGGGCATGGGCGAGCGCGGGGGCGGTTGCGGCGCAAACGACGGCCGCGGTGACGGCGGAGGTGACGGTGTCTAGGCCGGGATCATTTTCCGGAGGACATCATCACGGGAACATTGACAACCGTGGGGATGAATCTCAGGTCGTGGTGTGGCTGACACCTGTGGACGGTTCGGTTTCGAAGAATCAGGGCTCCTCCGCGTCGGATGCGAAGTCGCCGGAACTGGTGCAGCGCAACAAGATGTTCGAGCCGCACATTATTGTGGTGCAGCTGGGGTCGCTGATCCGGTTCCCCAATAAAGATCCTTTCTTCCATAATATTTTTTCGATGTACGACGGGAAACGATTTGACCTGGGGCTGTACGAGGCGGGCACCAGCCGGTCGGTACGGTTCGACCGGCCGGGAGTGAGCTACTTATTCTGCAATATACACGCGGAAATGAGCGCGGTGGTGGTTGTGGTGGATACGCGGTACTTCGCGATGTCAGATCACGCGGGGCATGTGACGATTCCTGATGTTCCGGACGGGCGATATCAGCTGCACGTGTGGTATGAACGAAGCCTGCCGGAGAATCTGAAAGAAATGAGCCGGGAGGTGACGATTTCCGAGAAAACGCGATCGCTGGGCGCGATTCGCGTGGTGGATAACCCCAATTTTACGTTCGCGCACAAGAACAAGTACGGAGAGGATTACGTCCCGCCACCGGCCGAAGGTTACCAGAATCCCTGACCCTAGGTCCCGCATCTTTAGAATTTACACGTTATTTACAACTCCAAAACGGCGTGATGACAACGCCGTGGGGCTGTGCCGGCATTCTAGTGGAGGGGAAACTCCGGGCCGGGGTTGGGACTATAATGGCAAGGGTTATTGCGCCCACCTGCGTTAGGGTAGAACCGGCTGGATTGGCGATGCGGACCCCTGCGCTGACGACGGATTCTTTACGGCGGACTGCTATGGCGGAAAGCACTGTGCAAGCAAAGGAAGAGTCTGTGGATACAGTATTGGTGGTGGAAGACAGCCGGGCGATGCAGCGCACTTTGCAGCGTTTATTTGAAGCAGACGGGCTGCGGGTGCAAATTGCTTCGGACGGAATCGCGGGATTGGAAAGTTTCCGAAAGCAAACACCCGCCGTGGTGGTATTGGATTTGAAGCTGCCGCGGTTGCCGGGGAAGGAAGTTTGCCGCGCGTTCAAGGCGCACGCGGCGGGCGTGCCTATTGTGGTGTTGAGCGCGAACTGCGAGGTCGAAGATAAGGTGTTGCTGCTGGAGCTGGGCGCGGATGATTACGTCACCAAACCGTTCAGCCCCAGAGAACTGCTGGCGCGAGTGCGGCGGGCGATGCGCCGGGGCGTGCCGGCGGCGACGGATGCGGCTGCGGCAGCCAGCGCGCCGGCCGCGCATGAACTGCTAACTTTTGGCGATGCCGCAATTGATTTCACCAGCATGGTGGTGACGCGGGGAGGAAAGTCGCTGGCGTTTACCGCGCAGGAATTCAAATTGCTTAAGTACTTCGCGCGTTGTCCGGCGCGAGTGATTTCGCGGCAGGAACTGCTGAATGAGGTGTGGGGTTACGAAAACTACCCGACCACGCGGACCGTGGACAATCACATTTTGCGGATCCGACAAAAGCTGGAGCCCGACCCAGCGCGCCCGCGATATTTTCTGACGATGCATGGCACGGGCTACAAGTTCATGCCTGGTGAAAACGCAGCCGCTTTGGAACTTTAACGCTGCTGGTCGAGGAACCTTTTGGCACGTCTGCGATTACGCACACAACTTCTGGTCGCCACCCTGGTGATCATCTGTGCGCTTTTGGGTTCGCTGCTGCTGTTCGTGCGGCACACCGTGCGCTCGGAGATTGACGAGGGCGTGCAGGAAAGCACGAAAGAATCGCTGCGCGCGTTCGAGAACGTGCAACAGGAACGCGAGCTGCAATTTTCGCGCACCGCCGCGATGCTGGCCGAACTTCCCCCGCTGAAAGCGTTGATGACCACCGGGCACGCCTTGACGATTCAGGATGCTTCAGAACCATTGTGGAAGCTCGCCGGCAGCCAACTGTTTCTGCTCGCGGGACAAGATGGGCACATGCTGGGGTTTCACGGCACAACGCCGCGCTGGACCACGGCGCTGGCAGAGGAAAATCTCCAGAGGTCCATGGAGCTGGGCGAGGACGCGTCCTGGTGGTACTGCGAAGGTCAACTGTATCGCGTGTTTTTGCGGCCGATTACTTCGGGGACGGAAAATGAGCGCAGGCAGCTGGGAATTTTGGCGGTGGGATATCAGATTGATGGGACGGTAGCGGAACAGCTGGCGATCGTATCGGGCAGCCAGATCGCGCTGACCACCGGCGACAAAATCATCGCATCCACTCTTTCGGCGGCGGACCAGGCAGAGTTCGAGAATTTGATACAGAGGAACGACGGCGCGGACGCGAGCACGCGAGAGATGGCTTTGGGACAGGATCAATACCAGGTGGCTTCGGTGGTCATTCACCAAGGGCCGCCGGTGTCGGTGAAATGTTACGTGCTGATGTCCTTGCAACCGGCGAACGCATATTTGCGGAGGCTGAATCGGACGATTCTGCTGCTGGGAATTTCCGCGGTGGCGCTGGCCGCGGTGCTGCTGGGATTCGTGGCGCAGACGATTACGCACCCGCTGGATAATCTGGTTTCGGGCGTGCGCGCGCTGGCGGTAGGCGACTATACGTATTCGATCACGCCGCGCGGCAGCAGCGAAGTGGCGGAACTGGGCGAGGCGTTTTCAAAAATGCGCGGTGAGTTGCTCGCTTCTCAGCAGCGGCGAATCGCGACGGAGCGAATTGCGGCGGTGGGCCGGGCGGCTAACTCTATTTCGCATGATTTGCGGCATTATCTGGCGGCGGTGGTGGCCAACGCGGAGTTTCTTTACGAAGCGGAGAAGTTGAAGCTCGATCGAGACGAAATTTACCAGGAAATCAAGACCGCTTCGGAGCAGATGGTGGATTTGCTGGATTCGCTTCGGGAATTGGCGCGGGAGGAAAACTCGATTGCGCCGATTCCGGCCTCGTTGAATCAGACGATACGGCGGGCGGTGGACGCGGTGCGGGCGCGGGCGGAATTGCGGCATCTGGAGATTTCGATAATTGCGCCGGGACACATGGACGGAGTATTCGATCCCAAGAAAATCGAGCGGGCGTTTTTTAATCTGGTGTTGAATGCGTGCGAGGCGACGGTGCCGTCGCAGGGCTACGTGAAGATTGAGATTTGTTCGATAGGTGAGTCGTTCGAGGTGCGCGTGGCGGACAATGGCACCGGGATACCGATGTCAATCGCCAGCACGTTGTTCGATCCGTTTATCAGCTTGGGGAAACCGAATGGGACGGGGTTGGGCCTCGCGATTGTGAACAAGATTGTGCAGGACCACGGGGGTGCGGTCACCGTGGAGAAAACTTCGGAGAGCGGGACTGTATTTTTGGTGCGAATGCCGCGGGCGGCGCGGGCGGAGACGGTGGTGGCGCAGGCGGTGGTTTCGTAGCAGGCGCGGCGTTACGGGGCGCGCGGCAACAGCTGTACCGCGGTTGCGGCGCTGGTTGGTTCCTTGGCGGAGTGCGTCGCGAGGTTGACGCCTGGGCAAGCTGGGGCGCAGCAAGCAGCGCCCCTACCGTGGCTGACGCGCGGAAGTGGTGGTGCGGATCGCCACTTGGGAGATTGGCGTTCCCAGGCGATCAATCGGTGCGGTCGGTTTTGGGGCGCGGGGTTTCGCGCACGAAGCAGGAATCGCAGACGCGAGTGCCGTCTTTCAGAGTAAAGTCCACCCTGCGATTCGAGTCAATCGCGGCGCCGCATTTTCCACAGACATCTGCGAGGTTTTCGCTCATTGGCTCTGACCCATTCTACTACTCAATGGCACGGGTGTGTCTCGTTTTCGCGTCAGATAGACGGCTCCTTCGGCGCAACTGCTGGATCGAAGTGGAGAACGGCTAGCAGCGAACGTGGCAGAGGTCGCGTTCAGGAAACATGGCGCGCTGGGAGGCGCTGTGGACGTTTGTCGGCGGCGGGTGGTAAGCTTGCCGCCCGAATGGTGGCAGGCGGCGCAGACTGTGCTGAACGAGCGAAATTCAGGGCGCGCCTTCAGGATGAGAGGCGATGGAACCCAATCCCAAAAGCGCAGGTGATGCAGCGCAGGGCGCGCTTGGTTTGGCGCAACCGATTGCCGCCCCGCTGACGCGTGCGGCGATCTTCCTGGTGATGGCGGTGAAGCCGGGCGCGGAGAATCGGACGACGGTGCGTTCGTTCTGCGGAGATCTTTCGGCGCTGTTTCGCGCGGTGGAATTTCGCGACATTGAAGCGGGGCTTTCCTGCGTGATGGGGTTTGGTTCGGAGGCGTGGGACCGCTTGTTCGGGGCGCCGCGGCCGGCGGAGCTGCATCCTTTCCGGGAGATTCGCTCGGGAGGGCGGCACGCAGTGGCGACGCCGGGCGATTTATTGTTTCACATTCGCGCGAAGCGCATGGATTTGTGCTTCGAGCTGGCGACGCAAATCATGGCGCGGCTGGGCGACGCGGTTTCAGCGGTGGATGAGGTGCATGGATTTCGTTACTTCGATGACCGGGATCTGATCGGATTCGTGGATGGGACGGAAAATCCGCGGGGACAGGAAGCGATTGACGCCGTGGTGATTGGCGACGAGGATGCGGCGTTCGCCGGGGGCAGTTATGTAATCGTGCAGAAATATTTGCACGATATGGCGGGGTGGGATGCGCTCTCCACGGAGGCGCAGGAACGGATTATCGGGCGGAAGAAACTTTCGGATATTGAATTGGACGCGGCGGTGAAACCGAGTTCATCGCACAGCTCGCTGACTACGATCGAACAGAACGGCGTCGAGGTGAAGATCCTGCGCGACAACATGCCTTTCGGGCGGCCGACGCAAGGGGAATTCGGGACTTATTTCATTGGCTACAGCAAGTCGCCGAGCACAACCGAGCTGATGTTGCAGAACATGTTCATCGGACGGCCGCCGGGAAATTACGACCGGTTGCTGGATTTCAGCCGGGCGGTCACGGGAAATTTGTTTTTTGTGCCGTCTGCTACATTTCTGGACGACGTGAGCGACGAGCAGGCCGCGGATCCCGCGGCTTCCGACGCAGCGCCTGATGCGCCGAGCGATTCCACGTCGGGCGCGCCGTCACCAGATCAAACGGGCCAATCTACGGCGCCGAGCGGGGATGGTTCGCTGGGCATCGGGTCATTGAAAGGAGACATCGGTCATGAATAATTTACATCGCGAGCTGGCACCGATTTCGGATGCGGCGTGGGCGTCTATTGAAGAGGAAACGACACGCACGCTGAAGCGCTACCTGGCGGGACGGCGCGTGGTGGACATGCACGCCCCGGGCGGCAGCGCTCTTTCCGCAGTGGGCACCGGACACTTGCGCAAGATCGCGGCTCCGGCTGACGGAATTCTGGCGCGGCAGCGTGAGGTGAAGGCGCTGGTGGAGCTGCGCGTGCCGTTTGAGTTGGAGCGCCAGGGGATTGACGACGTGGAACGCGGCGCGGAAGATTCGAACTGGCAGCCGGCGAAGGATGCGGCACGAGAGATTGCCTTCGCGGAGGACCGCGCAATTTTTGACGGTTATGCGGCCGCGGGGATTGGCGGGGTGCGACAGGGGACGAGCAATCCGATCAAGACGCTGCCGGCCGATGTGCTGCAGTACCCCGACGCGATCGCGCAAGGGTTGAGCCAGCTGCGATTGGTGGGCGTGAACGGACCTTATGCTGTGCTGCTGGGCGCGGACGCTTATACGGCGCTGGCGGAGACGAGCGATCACGGATATCCGGTGCTGGAGCACGTGAAGCGGCTGGTGAAGGAGCAGATTATTTGGGCGCCGGCGATTGCGGGGGCGTTTGTGCTGACCACGCGCGGCGGGGATTTTGATTTGCACATTGGGCAGGATGTTTCGATCGGTTATTTGAGCCACACGGATACGAAGGTGCAGCTGTATCTGCAGGAGTCGTTCACTTTCTTGTTGCTGACGAGTGAGGCTTCGGTGGCGCTGAATCCTCCCGGGAAGGCGAAGAAGGGTTGAGTGCCATAAAACCGTTTGGAAAAAAGGCAGTGGCTAGTGTTTAGTGGCGAGTGGCTAGAAAGAGCTGCGCTGCGACGCGAGTGAATCCTCGCTAGAGAATTCTGGTGAGAAATTCGATCATGCGTTTGGCGACGTGGTCCTTCTGTTGTTCAATCTTCTTTTGCACGGCGTAGTTGGGGTTGGGAAAAGTCTGCAGCGCATCCCATTGCAATTTTAGTTTGGACGCTTCGGTGGCTGCGTCTTGCAGATACGCGCCGGGATTGTCCGCGACTCGCCGGCACATCGCCGCTAGCTCGGCTGGGGTGGTTCTTTCGAGTTCGTGTACCGAGGGCATGACCCTATTCTACGCTCTATTGCCGACGGGCGGCGGATTCGCGCGCCATTGTTAGCTGCCGGGGTTACCAGTCGGGGCGGTCTTTGTGGAAACGCATGCGGATGGGCGTGATTCGCTCGGGCAGCCAGCCGTGCACGGGACACTCGAGGCGTTGCGGGAATTTGAAGGCGCCGGGTACGGGCTTGGGAACGAGCGGCGCGTTGCACTTGGGACAGGTCATGCGACTTTCGGTGATTGCGATGGGAAATGAAAGTGGCGGAGAGAGTGGGATTCGAACCCACGGTAGGATTTCTCCTACACACGCTTTCCAAGCGTGCTCCTTAAACCGCTCGGACATCTCTCCGCCGAGCTGGAACGTTAGCAGCGTAACAAATCGAAGGCGCGGCAGCAAACGGCGGGGCGCGGCGAAGGAATATTGAGTTCGCGCGCGTGGTAACAAATCGGCGAGAGGTCTGCTACACTTTTGTACCCTGTTCCGGGGTAGTGCAATTGGTAGCACGCCAGCCTTTGGAGCTGGTTATCCTGGTTCGAGTCCAGGCCCCGGAGCCAACCTCTCATTCTTGTTCAATTATTCAGAGACGGCAATTTTCTCCGTCTTGGTTGTTAACGTGCGACTGTTGCAACCGCGAGCGAGAGTTTCTTGCGCGCACTTCGTCAGCTTGCCCGAGTAGCAAGAACACCTTTCATGCTGGCCTGGAACGCAATATAAAGGAGTTCCTATGAAGACAACGCGCAAGATCAGCGTCGAGGTGCCGCGGGATCTTCTCGCTCAAGCACAACAAGCCAGCGGTACCGGCATCACCCAGACTGTACTAGCGGGGCTGCAGCTCGTTGCGGCATCGCGGACATATGCTCGGATACTCCGTCTGCGAGGCAACGTTCGCTTCACACGCACGTTGGCGGAGTTGAAGGCTGACCGGTGATCGCCGCCAAGCTACGCTGCTGAATCGCGGCGGCGGAGCGGCGGAACTATTTTGAGCGAGCTCGACGGGAGCGATTCGGGTTTGGTTGCGCTCGAACGCTGGGATTTCAGATGTTCTTCGCTGCGACGGAGGAGCTTTTCGAATTCCTGCTCCGAGCAGACTTGGGCCTGGGAAGAATTGCTTTGATTCAGACTCACGGCCCCTCCTTCTAGAAACAACCCCTTGACACCACTGCGCGGAAACCTTGTTACGGGAGCCTAGACCTGGCGTCGCAGACTGTCAAGAATTTTTGTGGGAATTGCTGAGATTTCCGCGGGAGGTAATGCGGCAGCAATGGCGGCGCAGCCTTTAGGCGCAGCGAGCTTGCGCGACGGGCTTGCGCAATGGGCCGGGACACTTTAGTCTGTCGAGCGGCATGACACCCCAATTTCTGCTGCTCGGAGTTATCTGGTACATCGTATTCCTGTTCTCGACTACGTGCCATGAGGGGGCGCACGCGCTGATTGCGCGGATTGGCGGAGACCCGACGGCGTTTCACGGCGGGCAGGTGACGTTGAATCCGTGGCCGCACATACGGCGCGAGCCGTTTGGGTTGGTGGTGGTGCCGATCCTTTCTTATTTCGTGGCGCATTGGATGATCGGCTGGGCCAGCGCGCCTTACGATCCGGCGTGGCAGCAAAAGTATCCGCGGCGCGCGGCGGCGATGGCTCTGGGCGGTCCGGCGGCGAATTTCACGCTGGTGATTCTGTCGGCGATCGCGATCCGCGTCGGGATGCATTTTGGAATCTTCGGCGTGCCGGACTCGGTGGATTTCACGCATATCACGGAAGCGCTGGTCCCCGGGATCGCGGGATTTGCCGCGACCTTTCTGAGCATCGTCTTCCTTTTGAATTTGCTGCTGGGGACATTTAACCTGCTGCCGGTGCCGCCGCTGGATGGAGTGACGGGCGTGACTTTGCTGATGAGCGAGGGAACGGCGTTGCGATTTCAGCACTGGGTGCGCACGCAGGGATTTGGGCTGCTGGGATTGGTGGTGGCGTGGTACGCCTACGATAAATTGTTCCCGTACATATTCCGTTTCGCGCTGGCGATGCTTTACCCGGGATCGTCCTGGGGATAGCGCCTGGAAGCAGGCGCGCGGCATCGCGTGCGTGCTGGGATTGCGAATGTCGTTTCACTAGCACACATGAGGTGCGTACGGAACAGTGGGAGTATTTTGCCGTGGTTGCATCGCCGAGTTAAACCCTTCCGCGTCAGTGTAAATCTGGTGTCCTCGTTGGTATCGCTTCTGCAATGTACCTGCGTGAGGTGGAACCATGACGCGCGGAATTGACCAGACCCTGAGGGTGGAAACGATGGCAAACCCCGGCCACCGTTACCGCGTGGAAGTATCGGGATGGGACGCGAAGGAGAATTTCTTTGTGGAGAAGACATCGCTGGAATGGGGCGAACGGGAAGGAAAAACGGTAGCGCTGCACGTGGCGGTGCGGGTTGACAGCGTGCTGTTTGTGCGGCTGCTGCGACCGCTGGGCGGAGGAGCTGATTTTCCGGTGCCGCATCGAGCCGTGAAGGTGGAAGAACGAGACCAGGATACATCCTGCAAAGACGTGGGGCTGGAGCAGTTGCAGCCGCGCAAGGGCGTCAAAGAGAGCATGGTTGCGTCCATCGAACGACTCATTGAGGGTAGCGTGCACCACTGAGGCGGAAGGGCGGGGAGAGACGGGCGGGACCGGGGGATGAGTTCTGTTTCGAGATTGGATGCCAGAATGGTACGCGAGTCGCGCAGAAGGTAGGTGGGCGTCGCAGGGTGAAAACCAGGAATTTGGCAACGTTTAGATATTTCCTCGCAGTAACACGAAGGAGCGGCTGGCATTAGGCACGCTGGGAACTTCGGCGCAGGCCGCAAAGTAAGATCGCAGAGAAAACCAATTGTTGTTCCGCTCTGGCCCCTACCTTGCCTATGTGTGGTTACTATGAGCGTCCTGCTAGAACGGCCATTAGTAGAATTATCGCGCAAGAATCTCTCCATCTGCATATTGGACGATGAGGCGGATCACGTTGAGCTGACCTCCAGGCGACTGGAAGCGGCGGGGTTCCCGGTGTCGGGAACGACGAGCGCCCAGGAAGCTCTGCAAAAGGTGCGTTCCGGCAGCTGCCGCGTGGTGGTGGCAGACATGAAAATGCCGGGGATGGATGGGCTGGCGTTCCTGGAAAAAGCGCTGCAGTGCGACCCGGGAATGTACGTGATTCTGATGACGGGATTCTATGCGGTGGACTCTGCGATTGAGGCTATCAAGCATGGCGCTTACGATTACTTGTGCAAACCCATTGATTACACGCGGCTGCTGAAGACATTGGATGATCTGACGGATTCTTTTACGCGCGGGCTGCAGATACGCGACCTTGAGGACAAGCTGCTGGACAATCTGCTGTTCCATGGAATTGTGGGGCGCAGTCCGGCGATGCTGGAGGTTTTTGACCTGGCGAAAAAAATCGCGCGGCATTATACCAACGCGCTGATTACCGGGCCGACGGGTTCGGGGAAGGAACTGGTGGCGCACGCGCTGCACCAGATGAGCCCGGTGTCGCAGGAACGCTTTGCGGTGTGCAATTGCTCGGCGCTGGTGGATACGTTGCTGGAAAGCCAGCTGTTCGGGCACGTGCGCGGATCGTTTACGGGCGCGACGGAAACGCGGCCGGGATTATTTGAGTATGCGAATGGCGGAACGGTTTTTCTGGATGAGATTGGCGAGACGTCGCTGCAGATGCAAGCGAAGTTGCTGCGGGTGATCCAGAACCGCGAGATTCAGCGGGTGGGTTCGCCGGAAGTGCGCAAGGTGGACGTGCGGCTGATCGCGGCGACCAATCGCGATCTGCGTGCGGAAGTGCTGGCGGGACGCTTCCGCGAAGATCTTTTTTACCGGCTGAGCAGTATTGAGCTGCGCGTGCCGGGTTTGGCTGAACGTCCTGGGGACATTCCGATTCTGGTGCAGCACTTTGTAAAAAAGTATGGCGAGACGTATGGGAAACCGTTCCAGGGATTGACGCGCCGGGCGCATATCGTGCTGCTGCAGCATGATTGGCCAGGCAACGTGCGGGAACTGGAAAACGTGATTGCCAGCGCGGCGATCACCGCGAATTCCGATTTCATTGACGTGGGCGATTTGCCGGAGCATTTGCAGCGCTCGCGGCGGCACTCTACTTCAGCGGCTACGGTATGGAGCCCACTGCCGCTGGACGAAGTGCGCAGCGTGCACATCCAGCGCGTGCTGGAAATGTGCAATGGCAACCGGGTGCGCACGGCGCAGGTGCTGGGGATTGGACGCACCAGTTTGTATCGTTTTTTGAAGCGCTCTGACCGGCCGACGAAATCCGTGGCAGCTCGGGGGGCGGCCTGACGATGCAACCAGAGTTGCTGGCGCGCGGCGGGCGGGGTGACGGGGGCGGCATGGATTTGGATGAGCCGAAACCATAAGGACAGGATCATGAGCAATCAGGCCATGTCGTCGAAAACGTCCGCAGCGCTGGCGGAGTTAGGGCTGCAGCGGGCGGAGCGATTCGCTTTGCAGTTGTCCATCGAGGTGTGCGGGTTCGACCGTTGCGGGCGATTCTTCACCGAACGCTCCGAGACATGCGACATCAGCGACGGGGGCTGCAAGTTTTATCTGCGCACGGAAGTGGATCGCGAAGCGGTGGTGGCTTTGCGAGTAATCGAACGTTACGATCAGCGCGGAAATGGCGCAGCGCCGGTGCTGTTTCAGGTGGCGAATATGGAGCGCGGGTCGAGCGGATGGACTTTAGGTGCGCTGAAGTTGCGCGCTGAAGATTCCTGGCCGATGCCGGGCGCGCAGGCGCGGGGTGGTGCGGCGGCGTGCGAATGATTTTTGGCGCAGTCGTTACACAGGCACCAAATCAGAATCGTACTTCGGCTGCCGGACAGCCTTCGCAGCGGCGGTATTTGTACCGCCGTCGGTGATGGCCCCGCCGTCGATGGCGCACTGAAGTGCGCCGCTACAACTGCAACCGCAAGTTCTGATCCCCGCTGCGGAGATGCTTGCCCGATGAGGTTACGTCTAAGCCCCCACCCACTCGCGATGAGTTGACGTTGCGTTATTTTGTGGAAATGTGTTTTGCCGTTCCGCAAATTCCTGGTGAATTGCTGGCGGTGCTTCCCTGCACCGCCCCGGTTGTGCTCATCGCTGTTTGGCCGCGTTCAGTTGCCGGCGGAATCTTGCGTGGTTGCCGCGCTGTGGAGCAGCGCTGGTGGCAGCGTTATGGTGGAATCCATGCGCACTAACATTCCGGTTTGGGCGGGGAGCTCCACGTCCTTGCCTTTTTTCGTGCAGATGTAGGCCGAGGTGCCGACCAAGCCGATGATCGTTCCGCGGGTGACATTGCTGAACAGGACGCCTACGAGCGAGCCGGCACCGGTGCCCAAACTGCCCAACGTGATGTCGCCCTTGATGTCGCGCTTCTGCTGGATCACCACGCCCTCGGTGGTTTTCAGGTCCTTGCGCTTTTTGGTGTCGTCGGCGCTGCCGCTATAGAGCGAAAGGATGCTCAACTGCACCGGAAAAATACGGCTCTGGATTTCGACGGAATTGAAAACCAGGTTCATGGAAGCGCCGCCGCGTTCCATGGCGAACCATTTGGGACGCGTGACGCTGGTGACGGTGCCGTGGACTTTGGATCCGGCGGGCAGGATCAATTGATTGCCGGAAAATACGGGTTCGGCAACGATGGCGGTGAACGGGTCGCCGGCGCGCGCTACCGCCGTGGTGAGGCCGGAGACCATGGTGATGCGAACCTGCGTTCCGGGTTGAACTACGGTGGATTGCGCGTGTACCGCGGGCGTCAGCCAGAGCATGGCTGACAACAGTGCTGCAAGTGAAACAAGACGCTTCATGGATCCTCCGTGATCCTTGGCGGGAACCGGGAAGCGTTCCCGCGAAGGTGGCTCTGGACATAGCCGAGCCGTCCCCGTGTCGTGGGGGTACCGCTGGCGCCGCGGTGGAGTGCGGAGGATGCACTCGGTGGATAACATACTCCAGCATATGGAAAGGATTCCAGGAAATGAGCGAGGGTGTTCCTGAATGGCACCTGCAGGGTTGGGGAGCCGGCGGCGGGGCGTCTAGACTTTCACCCTTCAAGGACCGAAGTTGGGCGCCCTCCCGCGGTGATTTGAAACTGAGGTAGTTCATCGGTGCGCGTTCTGTCTCCAGCGGCAAAAATTTAGAACCAACGGCGACTGCTGCCCGGTCCTGCAAAACGGGACCGGCCGCTGCAGAGTCAACGGCAACCGCGCAGCACAAATTCAGATGACGGGGCCACTAAGGAGGCGAAACTGCGGCAAATACTTTGTAGTGGAAGATTTTGGCACTGCAAGTTTACTGGCGCGACACTTCATCGGCAAATCGGCGGCTCGCGAATTTCGGGGAATGCTATTTTGTAGGCAGGCGAATTCCTGAAAATTGAAAAAATAGGTACATGTGCCATGCGAAACCGGTTGCTGATTGTTGGTGTGCTGATTTTGAGCGTCGCGTCGGTCGCGTTCGGGACCGATTACGCGATTGTGGTGAATCCCGCCAATCCGCTGCGGGCGTTGAACCTGGCGGAACTGGGGAAAATTTTCAGGGCCAAGACTACCATCTGGCCCGACGGCAAAGGCATCACGCTGGTGCTGCGCGATCAGAATTCGCCGGGAACGAAATTCATCCTGGAGAAGGTGCTGGGCGGGACATTCGACGAAGAAAAGGCCGTGCTGAGTGATCCGGGCCGCAAGAGCGCGGTGCCGGTGGTTTTCGCCGAAAGCGATGAGGAAGTGATGCGAATCGTCGGAGCAAATGCGGGAGCGATCGGCGTGATTGATGTGTACAACATCACCGGCGGCGTGAAGGTAGTGAAGATTGACGACAAGCAGCCTTTCGATCCGGGGTACGTCCTGAAAGGCCGTTAGCGGGCGCTGCAAAATCCCAAACGAGGAAAACCGTGAAAACCCGAAACTTCTTCCCCTGGATGGTTATCGCCACTTTATTCGCCGGCGGTGCGGCGGTGCGTGCGCAGGAAGCAGCACCGGCGGCCAGCGCGACGAGCACTGTGCCGGTGACTACGAGCTCCCCCTTGGCGGCGAACGCCTACGAGATGGGGTTGGTGCAACGCGAAGACCGGCTGTTCGTGGACGAAGGGTTGGAATTTGTTCGCCAGGCGGTGAAGGCGGATCCGCAGTTTGCGCTGGGGCACGCGGCGCTGGGTTATTTCACGGTGGATCCCAAGGAAGCGAAGGACGAAAGCGCGCTGGCGCTGAAATTTATTGCCAATGCAGCGCCCGACGAGCAACTGTTGATTCACTGGATGAATGACACCAAGAACGGCGATACGGTCGAGGCGATTTCGGCGATGAACGACCTGCTTGCGAAATATCCGACCGACAAGCGGCTGGGCAACATGGCGGCGGAATGGCTGTGCGCGAATCAGGGCGCGTATGAACACGGCGAGGCGATACTGGTGCGGCTGCTGAAATACGATCCGCGCTATTATCCGGCGATGAATAATCTGGCATATTGCTACGCGTTGAGCGGACAGCCGCAACTGGCGCCGCCGCTGATGGAGCAGTACGTCGCGGCATTGCCCAACGAACCCAACCCGCAGGATTCCTATGGCGAAATCATGCGCATGCTGGGGGACTATCCGGCGGCGCTGGGGCATTACCAGAGCGCCCTGAAGATCAATCCGCATTTTAATGCTTCGCAGGTGGGCGTGGCTTCGACCTACGCTTTGATGGGCGACGAAACGCGCGCCCGCGCGCAATATCTGGTGGCGATCAGGGGAACCAAGGAACGGTCCACGCAGGTTGGTTACCGGATTCTGTGGGCGATGACTTACTACCGCGAAAACAAGCCGCGGCTGGCGCGTGAGGCGTTCGAGAAGGTGGATGTGGAAGCGCACCTGGCGGGATTGACCGTGCAGGAAGCGGAAATTCATCGCGCGCTGGCGCTTTTCAATCCTGATCCGGCGGGCGCGCTGAAGGATTTGGACGAGGCGCGAGCCGACCTCTCCCAATCCGGCAAGAGCAATTTATTGCCGGGTGACCGCGACAACGAGCTGGCTTTGATTCTGCAGGCGCGGGCGTTCATCGCGGTAAACGCGGGAAAGACGGACGCAGCGCAGGCTACCGAGAAGTTGCTGGAGAATATGGCGCAGAGCAGCCGCAGCACTCCGGTGCAGCAAGCGTATCACTCGGCGAACGGGGCGGTGTTGCTCGCGCAGGGAGATTACGCCGGGGCGATCGCGGAGCTGCAGGAAGATCCCTACAATCCTTTGTCGCTGCAACTGCTGAGCGAGGCGCAGACCAAGGCGGGGCAAGCGGCCGACGCGCGAAAGACGCTGGAGACTTTGGCGGCGATTAGCGATGAGCGCGTGGAGACGGCGGTTGCGGCACCGGCGGCGCGATTGGCGCTGAAGCATGATGCTGCGCATCCAGTGCAAGGCGGGGCGAACTAGATCGCTGCTTTTTGATATTCGACAGGCACGCAATCTCTTCGGCGTCAAAGACCTTGTAACCCTCGTCCTAAATACCTTCGTACGACCGCGGCGACGGTCTGCTTGTTGATATTATTCGTCCTGCAGTATGCGGAATCGAACCATTCCGGAAGGCTTTTAGTTCCCCTGCTGGTGTTGCAATAGCCGCAACACAGAGCGATGTTCCACTTTCTTGGGTGCTTCTCGGAGTGACCGTCCATATGCTCCCAACTTGCCAGATTGTTGCGGCTCCGCGCGCCGATCCGAAATCGCAGCTTGCAGTACACACAGGACTTGTCTCTCCGCGCTACATGTCTCACAACTGCCTCCGGGATGTCGTACCTCTTCGCATTCCCCAGGACCCGTAACGGAACTCCCCACCTTTTTGTCATCTCTAGTCCTTCCAGTTAACTTGTCTGTTCTTACCGCTTGAGGGGCGGCTGTAGCTCTCTGCGATGTTCCAGCCGCGCTGCGCGCTGGCGTATGCGCGCCGCGTTCTGTCCTGCCGTCGAGCCCTCGATGCGGCAAAGGCTAGCACGCTTCCTTTCCTCCAAGAC
>Ga0209248_10000213_pt1 | contig 19496 bp, 22 predicted proteins | sample BogFormECP04_OM1_FD_188241 | JGI IMG/M metagenome (GOLD analysis project Ga0209248, IMG submission 188241) | Bog forest soil microbial communities from Calvert Island, British Columbia, Canada - ECP04_OM1 (SPAdes) (version 2) | ecosystem: Environmental > Aquatic > Freshwater > Wetlands > Bog ... | reverse complement strand
GCACCCGCCCTGACTCAGGCCGACCTTGGAATCGCACTGGGCACCGGCACCGACGTAGCCATTGAGGCCTCCGATATCACGCTGATGTCAGGCCAGCTGGACGGTGTTGTGCGTGCGATCCACCTATCCCGGCGGACTTTGCGGACGATCTACCAGAACCTCGGCTGGGCGTTCGGCTATAACGTCGCCGCGATCCCACTGGCAGCATTGGGTTTACTGAATCCGGTCGTCGCGGGCGCCGCGATGGGACTCTCCTCGGTCAGTGTGGTAGCTAACTCTCTGCGGTTACGCCGATTCGGCCGCCAGACCTGACGTGTGGCCTGCGCGCCGAATTCCGTTACAGAGTTAATACTTTGGCTGACAACCGCTCAGGGCGGTCCCATCATGCCGCCTGGTCCCATCATGCCCGGTCCCATCATGCCGCCCGGTCCCATCATTCCCCGCATCATCGGCGGCATGCCTTCGCGTACAAATCCACTCACTTCCTGGGCGTGCGCACGGATGGCTTGTATGAGATCTGGATCATCTGCGGTCTCCTCAGCGATCACCCCGGTGGGCGTGATTGTGAGCTGACGGCGGTATCCGTCGGAGCGGCGGAAAAGTGTTGGCAGGCTGCCGCTCATGCACATGACTTCGGCGCCTTGTTCGATATGGGAATACATGCTGGACACGTGCGCCTTGAGTTGCGCAGCAAGATCTGGTGATGCGGATTGGGTGGTGGTGCGAATACCACCCGGGATCTCGTCGACAGTGCGGGTAATCTCGCTGTGGCGGTTGAACATTTCCATATAGCGGGACATGTCTGTCGGGGAGACGCCCATCATGTCACCGTTGCCGTCGTCGATGAGCCGAATGATCGGCCCGGGCGATCCGAAGGCCCCGCGCATCGCATATCCCAGACCCGCGACAGCACCGACGGCGAGCAGGGCTACCGCAGCGCGTCTGGTCATTTGGCGTTCAGAACGCATGGCGCTCAGCCACCTTGATGCAGCGTCTCGAAACGCCGCTGGTATTCATAGTCGTCAATCTCCCCGCGAGCGTAGCGCTGTGCTAGCACTTCCTCGGCGCCGCCGGGTAGTCCAACGGTGGCGTTGGCGCCACTCCCACGTGACGATGAATTCAAGTGCCGAGCCGCCAGTACCAGACCGGCGATCAATAAGGCCAAGAAAATTACCGTAGCCGCGGGCATAAGAATCCATCCCGTGTGCCATCTTGACGTCATGCCACACATCGTCATCGCTTGGACCTCCTTGAAGCGCTCTCTTTACTCTCCTCGACCGCGGCCCACTCCGTCATCGAGTATGCGTAGGACCTAGGAATCATCGAAATCGACTTGCGCACAAGCGATGCGGGAATGAACAGCTCACGTCACAGACCACCGCTGAAGTCGTAATTCCGAGGAATGGTTTCGCCAGACTGCGGTCTGTCGTAGAGCACGGCGATTTCATCGTGTGCACCGAGCATGATCGCCCCCGGGTTTCCGTTCCGCTGTGTGCCGTTGACGAAGACACGGACGATTTTGCCGTCGCCGGTCCGCAATGCGCCGATGTTGTCTTCGGACAGGCTCACCTGCCACTCGGAAAAGAACTCACCAAGGCTGAACTGTCGCTTCACCGGCGACTCAATGTGGAGGACGCCGCTCCCGTCGTGGGTGTGCAGCGGGCTGATAGTGCGGCGGTGGACGTCAATACCAATGTCTGCCGGCACGGGTATTGCCTGACCGTCAACCAGCACGTCGAGGTGTGCGTGGATATGTTCCACGTTGCCTTCGCGGCCCAACATCGGCAGCCCAGCCGCGTTCACCGCAGCCGAAGCGTCGGCAGGGGCTGGCCACGGCGGCGTGGTGTAGCCGCCCACCGCGACGGTCGCCGGGGGATTATTGATGTCGTGGCCTTTCGTCTGTGATGTGCGCTGCCCACCAGTTGATTTCGCGATGGTGAGTAACACAACCAGAGCAGTTGCGACCGCCACGATGCCGCCGGCGACGACCCACCACACCACCCCGCTGCGGGCGCTCGATCGGGCGTGCGCAACGGCTTTGCTTCCGTCACGCCCTGACTTTGCGGCAGCATTGGAGCCCTTCCTAGTTGCCATCAGCACCCTCCATCCGCGGGCATTAGCCACTCAATTGCGTTGGCCGCATACTCGACGATCTACGATCTACGTACATAGATAGTAGGCCGGGTCAACGTGGATCGCCAGCGGAGACCCTATGCGCGGATTGCGCCGTGGGGTGTGTGGCATCCCGTCATTTGCAGCAGAGCGTGCCGCCCCACACCGCCTGTGCGCCGGTGTGACCAATCTGCACCACGGACCACGTGGCTATCGCCGCGAATAGCAGCGTGGCTGCTCCGGCAAGCGTCATTGCGCCGCGCCGGGCCACTGGCGGCAGCGTCGCTATCTCATCAGCGAAGAGCGGCGTGTGTAGGGCCCACCAAAACACCATGGCGATCGTTAGCAGCGCGGACCACAGGACTAGCTGCCCACCCAATGCGGCGTGACGGCTAAGGGTTTCGCTGCCCATCACGCGCTGTTGAAGCCAGCCACCGGCCGACGTGGTCAGCGGGATCGTCATGAGGGTGCCAGTGGCCACGAACAACGAGGCGCCACCGATGCGGCGGCGCGCTGCGGGCCAAACGACCACGAGGATGGCGAGCAACGCGGTCAGCGGCACAAAGATCGCCACCACGTGCGCGAGGAGGGGATGAGCCGGCAGCCCACCGACCGTATTAAGCATCGTGATTTCCCGAGTAGTTCAGATGTCCACTACCTGCCGCCATTTGCCTTCTAGCTAGCCCGAATTGCTGGGCATCGGCGTGCCACCGGGCATCATCCCGCTGGGCATCATCCCGCTGGGCATCATCCCGCCAGGCATCGGCGTCCCGCTGGGCATAGGCATACCGCTGGGCTTGGGCATGTCGGGCATCATCTTGTCGGGCATCTTCATGTCGCAGCACATGTTGCCGGGCTTCGGCGCAGCAGGTGCTGGCGGATTGTCGGGGTGGGGGGCCGAGGCTGTCACCGGGTGCAGCGTGAAGATCCCCGAGGACCCAGCCCAAGTTCCGGCTAAGAAGGTCGCCACCGCGATACAGGCGAAAGCGAAGACGGCAGCGATCACACGCTTGCGTTCGCGAAGATCGCTACTCAGCTCGCCAAAAAATCCCATCGGTCGATTCCTCTCAATCGGGGTGAAGAGGCGCTTCCACAACCGGATGACATCGCCGCAGGCACCTCCGCCGGTCTACTATCTAGCTACGTAGATCGTAGACGCGAGTTGCGAGGACAGGCAACCAGAGCCTTTAGGCGGCTACGGAAGGCGGATCGGCTTGGCGTTGGGCGTGCGCCCACAGTTGGCTCGCGTCCCGCCATCGTGGTCTACTATGTTAGTACGTAGATGTGGCTTCGCGATAAACCAGGAGATCAGCAATGCGGATCCGAGGATTCGGCGAACTCGAGGCGGTCATCATGGACCGCATCTGGAGCCGCGACTCCACGCCACCGACCACGGTGCGTGAGCTCTTCGAGGAACTTGCCGCCGAGCGCACCATCGCCTACACCACGGTGATGTCCACCATGGACAACCTGCATACGAAGGGCTGGCTGGCGCGGGAACGCGACGGCAAGGCCTATCGGTATTGGCCCACCCTGTCGCGTGAACAGCACAGCGCACGGTTGATGCGCGAGGCCCTCGATGGCGGCGGCAGCCCTGAAGTGGTACTCCAGCATTTCGTCGAACAAATCGGCGCCGAGGAATCCGAGCGCCTGCGCTCCGTCCTGCGACGGCTAGCCCAAGGAACGACCCGGTGATCAGCGTTGTAGTCGGCCTGCTGCTGTACAGCATGGCGATGCTCGTCGCGGCGCCTCCGCTGTTGCGGGCACTGACCTCCAGCGGAAACGCGCCGCGCCTTGGGGTCGTGACATGGTTGAGCGCGATCGGCACTGTGGTGGGTTCCTGGTTGGCGACCGCGGCGATGGTCATCGTCGAAGTGATTAGCCACTGGACTCATCCCCGCACGGTTGCTGCGTCCTGCCTGGCCCGTCTGCAGCGGACCATCAGCGGAGATGCCGGGATTGCGCCGCAGATCACGCTTGTCGTGATCGCTGCGGCGTTTACGGTGGCGGTCGCAATCATCGGTATGCGACTGGCCGCCGCCGTGCTGGGAATGCGTGCTCGCGCCCACGAGCATGCTCGGGCTGTGCGGTTGGTCGGTTGTCACACCGGTGAGGCCAACGTGGTGATGGTCGATGCCGCCAAAGCCGCCGCCTACTGTGTCGCGGGTCGACCGCCGGCCATCGTCGTAACCAGCGCCGCCCGAGCTGCACTCGATGATCGCCAACTGGCCGCGGTGCTTGCCCATGAAAGAGCCCACTTGGCCGGACATCACGCGGTGATCGTCAGCGCCCTGCGCGCTCTGGCGGCAGTGTTTCCTAGGCTGAGCCTAATCACCGAAGGGGCACAACAGGTTTCACGATTATTGGAGATGTGCGCCGATGACGTTGCAGCGCGACGTCATAGCAGCCGAGCGTTGCTGTCCGGGCTGATCGCCCTGTGTACGGCGGCCCCAGCTGAAGCGCTCGCGGCGGCCGATTTGGCCGTGCTCGCCCGAGCCGAACGGCTCGCGACGCCGCCAGCGGGCTCGGCGAAAGTCAAAACTCGAGCTGCGCTGACGAGTGTCGTTGCCATCATGGCCGCCGGGCCGCTGATCGCCGTGGCCGACTGCATCCGGCGGTCCCACGTGTGGGGTCCGGGCATGCGCGCGGATCCCCACACAACAGTAGGACTAATCGCAGCGCCCTCACCGTCGAAGGCGTTGGGGCATAGTGCATCTGGAAAGGTGGTCTCGATGATGATGATGATGGACGACGGTCACTGGGGTTGGGGCAGCTGGCTCCTCACGACCGGAACGACGATTGTGTTCTGGGCGCTGGTAATTACTGCCGTGGTGCTCCTCGCGCGGTATTTGCTGTCGTTGTCGCAGCGGCCCACCGGCACGCCGCGCGCGGCGGGGGCGAGCAACGCAGAGCAGGTGCTTGCCGAACGCTATGCGCGCGGCGAGATCGACGACGAGGAATACCAACGGAGATTGGGACTGCTGCGTCAAAATATGGCCTCAACCACGACGACCTGATCCCATCGGCATTCGACCAGCTGCTGCGCTACCGTGCGCGGTGCGGCAACCCCGGGTAGCGATCGGCCGCGACAGCTAGGGTGCCAACCATGGCGGTCACCGCACGCGCCAGGCTGGCGCTCCGTTTCGTCCTCGCGTTGGGTGTCACGGTCGGCGCCGTGTCCGCCTGCGACAGCCACTCGGCAAAGGTCGGGGACAATCCACGTGAAGTGACGGTCGTCGGCTCCGGCCAGGTCCAGGGCGTCCCGGACACCTTGACCGCCGACGTCGGCATCGAGTTCACCGCGCCGGACGTCACCGTGGCGATGAACCAGACGAACGACCGCCAGCAGGCGGTCATCAATGCCCTCACAGGCGCCGGCGTCGACCGCAAGGACATCAGCACCACCGAGGTCAGCCTGCAGCCGCAGTACGACAGTTCCGGCGGCACCATCACCGGGTATCGTGCCGACAACTCGATCCGGGTCAAGATCCACCCGGCCGACTCGGCGTCGCACGCGCTGGCGGTCATCGTCGGCGCCGGCGGTGACGCCACCCGGATCAATTCAGTCAGCTACTCGATCGCGGACGATTCGCAGCTGGTCAAGGACGCGCGTACGCGCGCTTTTCAGGACGCCAAAAACCGGGCCGAGCAGTACGCGCAGCTGTCCGGGCTGAAGCTGGACAAGGTCATCTCGATTTCGGAGGCATCGGGTGGAGCTGCCACGGCGCCCCCGGCGCCACCACGCAGCGGCATGCAGGCCGCTGTTCCGCTGGAACCCGGCCAGCAGACGGTGAGCTTCTCGGTCACCGTCGTCTGGCAACTGCGGTAAGGGCTGCTCGAATGGTGGTGGCGACCCGCTGCGTCCGGCTCCGCCGGCTTTGCGATCGCCACTAGTCCGCGTAGACCCTGGGATCCAGGGTCCCGATGTAGGGCAGGTCGCGGTAGCGCTCGTCGTAGTCGAGGCCGTAGCCCACGACGAACTCGTTGGGGATGTCGAAACCGACATAGGCGATGTCCACGTTGGCGCGCTGCGCATCGGGCTTGCGCAGCAGCGTGCACACCCGCAGCGAATGCGGATGCCGGGTGGCCAGGTTGCGCAACAGCCAGGACAGCGTCAGCCCGGAATCGACCACATCCTCGACGATCAGCACATCCCGGTCGTTGATGTCGCGATCGAGGTCTTTGAGGATGCGCACCACCCCCGACGACGACGTCGACGACCCGTAAGAACTGACCGCCATGAACTCGAACTGCGTCGGCAGCGGGATCGCGCGCGCCAGGTCGGTGACGAACATGACCGCGCCCTTGAGCACAGTGATCAACAGCAGGTCTTGGTCCTCACCGACAGCCAGCTCGCGGTAGTCCGCGCCGATCTGCGCTCCGAGCTCGGCGATCCGGGTCTGGATCTGCTCTTCACCCAGCAACACCGATTTGATGTCCCCGGGGTACAGCTCTGGCGATTCCGCTGCCACGACCACAGCGTGCCATGTCATCGGGCGGACAACCAACGGTGGCCGCTAGATCGGCTCTGAACGCAACGTCAAAAGCCCGCCGCTGCGGCCGGCGACCAACCGCTGATTGCGCAATGTGGAACCGACCGCCACTCCGCCCTGGCCACGCCAGGCGGTGATCAGCCGGTCCACGCCGCGGATCTGCTTGTCGGTCAGCCCGATCGCCCCGCCGGCAAGCAGCCAGCTGCGGATGACTCCGCGACGAACGGGGTCGGGCAGCGCCGCCAAGGCGCGGGTGTCGAGTCCCTCGGTCGTCGCGGAGCTGGTCATCGCCTGCGCGATCAGGGCATCGACCAGCTCGGTGTCTTCGCGCAGCGCGGTGGCGGTGCGGGCCAGCGCCTCGGCGACGCCGCCGCCGAGCACCTCCTCCATCAGCGGTAGCACCTCATGGCGCAGCCGGGTCCGGGTGAAACGACGGTCGGCGTTGTGCGGGTCCTGCCAGGCGCTCAGCCCCAGCTCCGTGCACGCGGCGTGCGTCACGCTGCGCCGCACACCCAGCAGCGGCCGACACCAGGGCGGGTCGTAGGGACGCATCCCGGCGATCGACCGGGCGCCCGAACCGCGTCCCAGCCCGAGCAGCACGGTCTCGGCTTGATCGTCGAGGGTGTGGGCCAGCAACACCGGGCGATCGCGACGAGCGGTCTGCAACGCGCGGTAGCGCGCAATCCGCGCGGCGCCTTCCGGGCCGCCGTCTGCGCCGACCTGCACGCAAAGCACTTGCGCGTCAACGCATCCCAGCTCCTCGGCTTGACGCTGCGCGGCCGACGCGATCGCTGCCGAGCCGGCTTGCAAACCGTGGTCCACGATCAGCGCGATGGTCGGCAGCAGGGCGGCGGCGACGCCGGTGAGCGCCAACGAGTCCGGACCCCCGGAGAGCGCCACACACCAGTGATCGGCGGTGGCGAGGTATTCCTTGGCGAACGCCGCTACACTCGCGCGGAGCTCGGCTACAGCACCCGGTCGATCCATCGTTGCGGGAATTCGATCTCAATCGGGCGGGGCAGGGTGTCCGGACCGGTCCAGATGGTGTTGAACCGTTCCATCCCCACCCGGTTCACTACGTGGTCGACGAACGCCTTGCCCCGGGTGTACTGGCTCAGTTTGGCGTCGATGCCCAGTAACGCGCGCAGCAGCCGTTGCAGCGGCGGCTGCTTGCGGTGACGACGCTCGTCGAAGCGGGACCGGATGGCCGTCACGGACGGAACCACAACGGGCCCAACGGCATCCATCACGTGATCGGCGTGGCCTTCCAACAAGGTGCCGAGCACCAGCATCTGGTCCAGGGCTTCGCGCTGAGGTTCGGACTGCACGGCGCGCAGCAAGCCGAGGATGCCCTGCGAATGGGGGTCGTCGGACGACGAGTCGCCGCGGCTGCGGGCGAAGTCGGCCAACCTGCCCATCACCCGCGCGACGTCCTCGCCGCTCTCCTGAGTCAACACACCCAGCGCCTGTGACATGTAGCCGGACAGCCACGGATTGGCGGTGAACTGCACGCGGTGGGTGACCTCGTGCAGGCACACCCACAATCTGAAATCGGACGGCTCTACCCGCAATTGCCGTTCTACCGCAATGACATTCGGATATACCAGCAGCAAGGTACCGCCGTCGCTGAATGGGTCGTACTGGCCGAGGATCCCCGACGAGACGAACGCCAGCAAGGCACCGGTCTGCGCGCCGGTGACCCGTCCGGAGATGACGCCTCGCGGCTTGTCCGTTCCGCCGGTCATCGCCCGCATCGACTCGGCGGCCGCCCGGATCCACCCTGACCGGTCGACGATGCGGGCCTCGGGAACGACGCCGTCGGTCTGCAGCCCGGTGACGTCGCGCACCGGTGGCTCAGCCGCTTTCGCGGCGCTAGCCAGGTTGTCGACGACCTGGCGGCGGGTGTAGTCGGTGGACGGCGGGCCGGGACGGGCCAGCCGTTGGCCGACCGTCGCCGCGAATCCCCAGTCGACCGTCCGCCCGACGGTCAAGTCCGTCGACGCCGTCACGCTGCGCATCCACACGACCATAGGCTGGTCGCGACCGCGTCGATCGCCGTGCGGCCACTCATGCCGGCGTCATTGGAGATCAGCGCGAAGGTCAGCACCCGTCCACTGCGATCGGTCACCACTCCAGCTAACGCGTTAATGGCCGTCAGCGAGCCGGTTTTGGCCCGCAACCACCCGGCGGGCCCGGCGGCGTGGAAGGTGGCGTCGAGGAAACGATCGGACAGCGTGCCGCTGCCACCCGCGATCGGCAACAGGTCCAGCAGTGGCCGGAGTTTGGGCTCGTCGGGTCCGGCTGCGCCCTGCACCACGGCGTCCAGGGTCTTGGCGCTGAGCCGGTCGTCGACGGAGAGCCCGCTGGAGTCCTGCAATGTCGCGCCGCTGGTGTCGATATGCGCGGTGCTCAATCGGTTGGTCACCGCGTCGACGGCGCCGGCGAAGCTCAGTGGCCGTTGCATCGCAGCCGCCACCTCACGGGCGATGCATTCGGCCATCACGTTGTCGGAGACGCTCATCATCTCGTTCAGCCGCTCGATCAGCGGCGCGGAGCGGACCGCGGCGAGCTGCCGCGCACCCGACGGTCCGGGATGGGCGGCGATGGTCACCTGTCGCGGATCGACGCCGAGCGCGGTCGCCAGCGCGTGCCCGGCGTCCAGGGCCGGGGTCACCGACCGGCGCGACTCGTCGGTCGCCGGCTGGATACGTCCAGCGTCGAGCATGACCGATTCGATCGGTGCGATATCGCCGCCCTCGATGTCGGCGGGATCCCAACCGGGCGCGAAGGTCGGACCGCTGAACAGCGAGGTGTCCACTTGCACCGCCGTCGGCGTCACTCCGCTGCGGCGGACCTGATCGGCGAGATCGCTGATGCGAGCCGCGCCGTGATACCAGGTGTCCTGCCCGGGCGGGGCCGCGGAAAGCGTCGGGTCGCCGCCGCCGACCAGCACGATGACTCCTGAGGCTCCCGGCTGGTCGGCGGTGACCACACGAGTGGTGACCCGGGCCTCGCGGTCCAGCGCCAACAGCGCGGCGGCGGAGGTGAGCGTTTTGTTGGTCGACGCCGGCTGCATCAGCATGTCGTCTTGCTGCTGCCAGAGTTCTTCGCCGGTCAGCGCGTCGGTGACCCGGCCGCCCAGCTTGCCCAGGTTCGGGTCGGCCACCACCGTCGCCAGCCCGGCGGCCAGCCCAGACTGGGTCGGCACCGGCGCGGTGGCGGCCACCGGGACGATGCTCGGCTTGGCGGTGACAGCGGGCGGCGGGGGTGGGACCTTGGGACCGCTTGCGGTGCGACCGCTCGCGGTGAACAACGCAGCGGCCGCGACGACCGCGGCAACGATCACCAGCACACCCACTGCCACCATCAGGTGCGTGGACGGACGCCACTGAGTGGGACGCATGGCTCTCCTGACTCCTCTCCGCCTATTGTGCCCAAAGGCCTACCGACCCACGTGCTCCGGGAGCCGCATTACGCGCCCAATCCCTGGACTAGTGTTGACGCGCAGCGACCACCCCAGCCGAAGGAGCCGAGACGGTGCAATTCGACGTCATCATCGAGATCCCCAAAGGTTCACGGAACAAATACGAGGTCGACCACGAGACGGGCCGGATTTTCCTGGACCGCTATCTGTACACGTCGATGGGCTATCCGACGGATTACGGCTTCATCGACGACACCCTGGGCGAGGACGGCGACCCGCTGGACGCCCTGGTGCTGCTTCCCCTGTCGGTGTTCCCCGGTGTCGTCGTGAAGGCGCGGCCGGTGGCCATGTTCCGGATGACCGACGAAGCCGGCGGCGACGACAAGGTGCTGTGTGTTCCGGCCAAGGACCATCGTTGGGACCACATCCAGGACATCGGCGACGTCCCGGAGTATGAGCTGGACCAGATCAAGCACTTCTTCTCGCAGTACAAGGCGCTCGAGCCGGGCAAGTACGTGGAAGCCGCCGACTGGGTGGGCCGCAAAGAGGCCGAAGAAGAGGTGGAGCGGTCCATAGAGCGGTTCAAGACCACCGGGCACTGATCTTCGCGCACAGCGAAATTCGCGACGCTGATCTACCGAGCTTTGGGGTCGAGCCGGTAGCGCCGCAAGTGGCATCCTGGCAAGATGGGCCCGCTGTATCATTTCGCCGCGAATTTCTGGTGGCTGGTGTTCCCGCTGGGTGGTGCGATCGGCGGGACTGTTCGCGCGATCGCCGCCGCCAACGAACGCCGGGCCGATCGACGGCTCGAACGGTACCGGCTGAAGCAGCAGGCCAAGATTGCGGCTGCGGAGGCATCCGGGCGGAAACGCAACAATGACGAGGGCTACCGGCGCGAGGTCGCCAAGCTCCTCGCCATGCATGATCGGACCGACGCGCGCTGGCTGGACTACGAGGTCGACATCGCTAAACTGCTCGACTTCCCGTTGATGACCGACCTGCGCAATCCGCTGACCGTCGCATTCCACAATGCGAAGCGGCAGGCCGAACTGCTGCGCCCGGACCGGCCCGAGGACCTGCTCAGCGATCGGACCGCGCAACTGGAATACCGCGACGCCGTGCACGACTACGTCGGCGCGTTTGAAGTCGCTGAGGCCGAAGCGATTCGCCGGCGCCGCAGCGACTTCTCCGAGGACGATCAACAACGGCTGGCGCGCGCCCAGCACCTGCTACGGCTTGCCGAGGACGAGGCCGCTTCCCCGCAGGAGCGGCAGACCGCCTATGCGCGCGCAAGCAGGGAGCTCGACGGGCTGATCGTGTTGCCGGCCCCGGCACGGGCCAGCATCGAGCGACGCATCGCCGCCGCGATCGAGGCCTAATCGTTGTTGCCGGCCCGGGTGGCATAGAGGCTGGCGGCCACGGTGATGGCGAGGGTCACCACGATGATCGCCAGCGTGAGCAAGATCGGGACCTGCGGGACGTCGACGGGTTTGCCGCCGTTGATTAACGGCAGATTGTTTTCCCGTAAGGCCTGCAGGATCAGCTTGATCCCGATGAACGACAAGACGACGCCAAGGCCTTTGGACAGATAAACCAGTCGCTGCAACAGATTTGCGAGCAAGAAGTACAGCTGCCGCAGTCCCATCAACGCGAATACGTTGGCGGCCAACACCAAATAGGCCTCACGGGTGATTCCGAAAATCGCGGGGATGGAATCGAGCGCGAAGATCACGTCGGCGACGCCGAGCGCGAGGATGACCAGAAGCATCGGGGTCATCGACCACCCCGACCCCTCTTTGACATAGAGCCGGAGCCCGTGCCAGCTGTCGGTGGCATTCAAGTGGCGGCGGGCGAACCGGACGGCCGCATTCTCCACGTTGGCGTCGTGCCCGGCGCCGCGCGCCAGTCTGATCGCGGTGTAAACCAGAAACGCACCGAAAAGGTAGAAGACCCACGAGAACCGCTGGATGGCCGCGGCGCCGAGCGCGATGAAGATGCCGCGGAAAATCAGCGCGATCACAATGCCGACGAACAATGCTTGGCGCTGATAGACCTTGGGCACGTTGAAGCTCGTCATGATGATGACGAAGACGAACAAGTTGTCGATCGACAGGCTGTACTCGGTGAGCCATCCCGCGAAGAACTGCAGTGCGAACTGCTGACCGTGGAAGTACCACGTCCAGATTCCGAAGCACACCGCGAGGCCGACATAGGCCGACAACGCGATCGCGCAATTGCGCATCGTGGGCTCGCCGGACCGGCGCGCCGTCGCCGCGACGTCGAACAACAGCACCGCGATCGTCGCGCCCAGCGTGACGACCCATTCGAGCGGGGACACAAACAACAGAGGCCTCCGGCCGCTTAAACGCCAGAGGTCTCTTCCACCGTCGCGACCAGAGTCGCAAAGGCCCGCGGCCCCGGTCGCCCGGCTGTGGGTGACGTGATGACGACACCGCGGCGGAGGAATACTCCCCTCTGCGCTCAGTCTGTCAGGTCGGGGTCGTCGCAGCTTGCTGAGCGCGGTAATGCCTGTGAGTATTTTCGAACCGTGACCGAAGTGGGCGGCACCCCCATCATCGGAGCCTCCGCCGGCCCGATCGCCCGCGCCAGCATGGCCCGGGTTGGTACCGCGACTGTCCTGACCGCCCTGTGCGGCTACGCGGTGGTCTACCTGGCAGCCCGCGATCTGGCTCCGGCCGGTTTTTCCGTCTTCGCCGTCTTCTGGGGAGCGTTCGGCCTGGTCACCGGGGCCGCAAACGGCCTGCTGCAGGAGACCACGCGGGAAGTGCGCGCCGCGGGCTATGAAAACCGAGCGGAAAGCCGAGCGGGAGTCTTGCCGGGCCGGCGCACCCATCCACTGCGGGTCGCCGGGATGGTCGGAATCGGCGCGGCCCTGGCGATCGCCGGGAGCTCACCGCTGTGGAGCGGTCGGGTGTTCGCCGAAGCTCACTGCCTTTCGGTGGGCCTGCTCAGCGTCGGGCTGGCCGGGTTCTGCGTGCACGCCACGTTGTTGGGCATGCTCGCCGGGACCAACCATTGGACTCAGTACGGGGCGCTGATGGTTACCGACGCCGTCATCCGGGTCGCGGTCGCGGTGGCCACCTTCGTCATCGGCTGGGGCCTGGTCGGGTTCTTGTGGGCCACCGTCGCGGGCGCGGTGGCCTGGCTGATCATGATCGTGGCGTCGCCGACGACCCGGTCCGCGGCCCGGCTGTTGACCCCGGGCGGCACCGCGACCTTCCTGCGCGGAGCTGCCCACTCGATCACCGCGGCCGGTGCCAGCGCGATTCTGGTGATGGGTTTCCCGGTGCTGCTGAAGGCGACCTCCAACCAGCTCGGCGCCGAAGGCGGGGTAGTCATCCTGGCGGTTACCTTGACCCGCGCGCCGCTGCTGGTGCCGCTGACCGCGATGCAGGGCAATCTGATCGCGCACTTCGTCGACGAGCGCACCGCGCGGCTGCGCGCGCTGATCGCACCGGCGGCGCTGGTCGGCGGGATCGGTGCGCTCGGTGTGCTGGCCGCGGGCCTGGTCGGTCCCTGGCTGCTGCGGGTCGGCTTCGGGCCCGACTACCACGCTGCCGGCGCGCTGCTGGCCTGGTTGACGGCCGCTGCGGTGGCGATCGCCATGCTGACCCTGACCGGCGCGGCCACGGTGGCGGCCGCGATGCATCGCACCTACGCGTTGGGCTGGGTCGGGGCGACGGTGGCGTCGGCGCTGTTGCTGTTGTTGCCGCTGCCGCTGGAGACCCGCACTGTCGTCGCGTTGCTGTGCGGTCCGCTGGTCGGTATCGCCGTGCATCTCGCCGCGCTGTCGCGCGCGGGCGGCTGATCAGCCGCGTTGGGCGAACAGGCGTGTAGCTTGTGGGCTTGAAATGCTCAGCGAAACGCGCAACGTCTGGATCGTCGTGCCGGCTTTCAACGAAGCCGGCATGATCGGCGAGGTCATCGCCGATCTGCGCTCGGTTTTCAGCAACGTCGTGTGCGTGGACGACGGCAGCGGCGACGACACCGGCGAGGTCGCGCTGCGGGCCGGGGCACATCTGGTGCGCCACCCGGTGAATCTGGGCCAGGGTGCGGCCATCCAGACCGGCGTCGAGTACGCCCGCCGTCAGCCCGCCGCACAGGCTTTCGCCACCTTCGACGCCGATGGTCAGCACCGCGTCAAGGACCTCGTCACGATGATCGACCGGCTCGGTACCGGCGACGTCGACGTCGTCATCGGAACGCGATTCGGCCCTGGTGTCAGCAGGCCCCCGCTGTTGAAACGTGTTGTGTTGCAGACTGCCACGCGACTGAGCCCGCGCGGTCGCAAGCTGGGATTAACAGACACCAACAACGGCCTGCGGGTGTTCAACAAGACCGTCGCCGATGGGCTGGACATCACGATGAACGGGATGAGCCACGCCACCGAGTTCATCATGCTGATCGCCGAAAACCGTTGGCGCGTTGCCGAAGAGCCCGTCGAGGTGCTCTACACCGAATACTCCCAATCCAAGGGCCAGCCGCTTCTCAACGGCGTCAACATCATTTTCGACGGATTCCTGCGAGGAAGGATGTCGCGTTGAACTGGATTCAGGGTCTGCTGATCACCTCGATCGTCGCGTTGCTGGTTTATCTGCTGCGGTCTCGTCGCAGCGCCCAGTCGAAGGCGTGGGTCAAAGTCGGCTATCTGGTCTTCGTGCTCGGCGGTGTGTACGCCGTGCTGCGGCCGAATGACACTACGGTGGTGGCGCATTGGCTCGGGGTGGACCGCGGCACCGACCTGATGCTCTACGCCCTGATCATCGCGTTCAGCTTCACCACGTTGAGCACCTATTTGCGGTTCAAAGACTTAGAGCTACGTTACGCGCGACTGGCCCGTGCCGTCGCGATCGAGGGCGCGCAAGCGCCGGAATGATCAGCCCGCGCCGACACCCCAGTGCAACACGCGGGAAGTGAACAACACCAATCCAAGCGAAACAGCCGCAACGACAACCAATCCGATGATCGCCACCACCAGGGGCCGCCATCCCGTGCGAACCAGGTCCCGAACGTTGGTGTTGAGTCCCACGCCGGCGAAGGTCAGCAGAAATGCCCACTTCGATACGTTGGCGATGTTGGTGCTTTGACCCTTGCTTAGCCAGCCGGCAGTCGCGATCGCGGACACCGCCAGAAAACCCAGGACGAACTTGGGGAACTTGTCCCAAATGAATGCGGCTCGTGCCCGCAGGCCCGGTGCGATCTGATCTGCCTGACCGCGGGACGCCCAGAAAAGCGCGAAACCCAGCACCACGAAACCGATCAGAGCGTTGCAGGTGGACTTCACCAGCACCGCGACCTTTCCCGCCTGTTCGGAATACAGGTATCCGGTCGCGGTGGTCTCGGCGGTGTTGTCGACCGCCAGACCCGCCCACAAGCCGAATTCGTGGTCGCTAAGCCCAATCCCGTGTCCGAGTAGCGGCAGTGTGAACAGTGCGACGGCCCCCAGTGCCAAGATCGCCGCGATCGCATAGCCGACGTCGGAATTGCGCGCCCGGATAGCCCCTTTGGCGGCCACGATGGCCGAGACGCCGCAGATGGAAGTTCCGATGGCAAGCAGCGAGCCAAGCTTGCCCGACAACCCGAACAGGTGGGCGGCGCCGAGAATGATTGCGCCAGCGACGGCCATGTCAACCAAGATCTGCACCAGGGAGATGCCGCCCAGCTTGACGACATCGCCGAGGACGAAACGCACGCCGAGCGCGACAATCCCGATCTTCAACCAAAATTCGTAGGTCTGGACGCCGGCGCGGAAGATGCGATGCAGGCCGATGGTATTGGTGACAAGAAGGCCGATCACGATCGCCCACAGCACGTACTCGATGTCGGGAACTGTCCAATGTTCATGGTGGGCGAGGGATTTCCACCCAATCTGGGCATATTTGCCGAGTAACCCGACTGCGATCAATAAGAGGACGCCCGGCACATAATCGACGAAATTGCGGCTGGTGAAACTCGCCTCTTCGGCAGGCTCGGTCTGATCGACGGTTACCACGCTCATCGCGTCACCACGGAATTCTGGGCAGCAGCCCGGCAACAGCCAACAGCACCAGGACGCCGGCCACTATCGTCGCCCACCAATCAACGCCTATCCGCCCCAGGCGTTCGCGCCAAATCGGCGTATCTCGACTGGCTTCGCCTGCGTGATCGCTCACGGTCACTGCCATCTCCTTACCGCCAATGCCTGGCCAGATGCTGACCGCTGGGCGTTGCATTGGACAAGGGATTGACTCCGGCTGATTGATACCCGCCGGGTCGGAAGGCGTTCGCTACTCGGCGTGGGTGTGGCGGAAGTACTCGACGGTGCGGCGCACTCCCTCGTCGAGCGCCACCTGTGGCCGCCAGCCCAAAACCCGCTCAGCCAAGCCGATGTCGAGGCAGGACCGTTTCAGATCGCCCAGCCGCGGTGGACGAAATTCCGGATCGTCCGGCCCACCGACGGCTGCGGCCACCGCTGAATGCAGTTGGCGGTCCGAGGTTTCCACACCGGTACCCACGTTGAACCGTTGCCCGCCGCCTGCGGTACCCGACGCCTTGATGAACGCGTCCACCACGTCATCGACGAACACATAGTCGCGGGTGTGCGAGCCGTCGCCGAACACCTTGGTGGGCTTACCTTCCAGCAGCGCCTGGGCGAAGATCGCCACCACCCCGGCCTCACCATGCGGGTCCTGTCGCGGGCCGTAGACATTGGCCGGCGCGATGTGCGAGCACTCCAGGCCGTACAGATGGCGGAACGTGTTGAGATAGATCTCCCCCGCGACCTTGCCCGCCGCATACGGCGACGCCGGGTCGGTGGGAACGTCCTCACTGGTCGGATACGACGGCGGGGTGCCGTAGATCGATCCGCCCGACGAGGTGTGCACGACCTTGCGCACCCCGGCGCGGCGGGCCGCGTCAGCGACTCGCACGGTGCCGATCACGTTGACCGACGCGTCGAATTGCGGATCGGCCACCGAGTGCCGCACGTCGATCTGCGCGGCGAGGTGGAAAACCACCTCCGGGCGATGCTCGTCGAGGATGGCCTGCAGATCGGCCGAGACGATGTCGGCCTCGACGAAGACGAACTCGCCGACGTCGGCCAAGTGCTCGAGGTTGGTGGCCCGCCCGGAACCGAAGTTATCCAGGCCTGCGACGCTGTGCCCGTCGCTCAGCAGTCGGTCGACTAGCGTCGACCCGATGAACCCGGCTGCCCCGGTGACCAGTACGCGCACCGGCCCACCATACCGACGGGCTGCCGGGGTACCGAAGGTAGCGGTAGCCGCCGCCGCTCTGATCCTGGTGCAGCTCGTGATTCGCGCGGTGCTGGCGTTTCGGGGCTACTTCTACTGGGATGACCTGATCCTGATCGGCCGGGCCGGCACGCACGGACTGCTGTCGCCGTCGTACCTGTTCGACGACCACGACGGCCACGTGATGCCGGCCGCCTTCCTGGTCGCGGGCGCGATCACCCGGCTGGCGCCGCTGAACTGGGCCGGGCCGGCCATCAGCCTGCTGGTGCTGCAACTGCTGGCCTCGCTGGCGCTGTTGCGGGCGCTGCACGTGATCCTGGGCTGGCGGCCGGTGCTGCTCGTCCCGTTGACCTTCGCGCTTTTCACGCCGCTGGGTGTTCCGGGGTTCGCGTGGTGGGCGGCAGCGCTGAACTCGCTGCCGATGCTGGCCGCGCTCGCCTGGGTGTGCGCCGATGCGATCATGCTGGTCCGGACCCGCGACCAGCGCTACGCGGTGACCGGCGTGCTGGTCTACCTCGGTGGGCTGTTGTTCTTCGAGAAGGCCGCGGTGATTCCCTTCGTCGCGTTCGCGATCGCCGTGCTGCTGTGCCACGTGCAGGGTGATCGCGCGGCGCTTGCGAGAGTGTGGCGGGCCGGGGCTCGATTGTGGACGGCGTCGCTGGCGCTGACCGCCGTCTGGATTGTGGTCTACGCCGTCGTGGTCAACCAGCAGCGGTGGAGTTCGGATCTGACGATGACGTGGGATCTGCTGCAGCGCTCGGTCACCCACGGGATCGTTCCCGGTCTGGTCGGCGGGCCGTGGGCCTGGGCCCGCTGGGCGCCGGCCTCGCCGTGGGCTATCCCGCCACCGGCGGCCAGAGTGCTGGGCTGGCTGGTGCTCGCCGCGGCGCTGGGCGTCTCGCTGGTCCGCAAACAACGCATCGCGCCGGTGTGGCTGACCGCGGCCGGCTATGTCGTCGCCTGCCAAGTGCCGATCTACCTGATGCGCTCGTCGCGGTTCACCGCCCTGGAATTGGCCCAGACGTTGCGCTATTTCCCCGATCTGGTCGTGGTGCTGGCGCTGTTGGCCGCGGTCGGGTTCTGCGCGCCGAACCGCCCGTCGTCGCACTGGCTGGACGCGTCGGCGGGCCGTGCTGTGGTGACGACGGCTGCGGCGGCGGCGTTCGTGGCGAGTAGCGGCTATTCGACGGCGACGTTTCTGACCTCATGGCGGGACAACCCCGCTCAGCCTTATCTGCAGAATGCGCGTCGCGGTTTGGCCGCAGCGCATACGGCCTCGAGTGCGCCGCTGCTGGATCAGGAGGTCGATCCGCTGGTGTTGGGTCGGGTGGCCTGGCCGGAGAATCTGGCCAGCCACATCTTCGCGCTGCTGCGCGACCGTCCGGAATTCGCTTCGGCGACAACGCAATTGCGAGTACTCGACAGCTCGGGCCGACTGGCCGACGCGCAAGTGACCTGGGTCCGCGCGATCCTGCCGGGGCCGGTGCCGCAGTGCGGCTACTTCGTGCAGCCGGACCGCCCGGTGCGCCTCGGTCTGAACGGCCCACTGCTGCCGACGGATTGGACGGCCGAGATCAACTACCTGGCCAACAGCGACGGCTCCATGACGCTGTCGCTGTCCGAGGGGCCGCGAACAAAGGTTCCGGTGCATCCAGGGCTGAACCGTGTCTACGTCCGCCTGCCCGGGGCGGGCAATGCCATCACTGTGCGAGCTGATACGGCCGCGCTTGCAATCTGCGTCGCGGCGGGGCCGGTGGGCTATGCGTTGCCGCGATCGAGCCACCTAGGAGAATCGAACTCCTGACCTGCTCATTACGAGTGAGCCGCTCTACCGACTGAGCTAAGGTGGCGTGCCCTGACGGGCGGGACGAGTCTACGACAGGGCAGGTTGTGCACCCAAGCTCGCCCGGTGCCGATGCAGAGCGCGCAGCGCGATGAGGAAGGAGCGGGCAATTTAAGCGTCAGTCGCGCAGCGCCTGGCCGACCGTAGCCACCATGGCGTCGACGGCGAACTTGGGTTTGACGTTGACCGCCAGCGCTTCGCGGCACTCCAGCACAGCTTCGATGCAGCGGAGCAACCGCTCGGGCGGAACATGCGCGGCCATCGCCGTGATGGGCTCTGCCATGTCGGGATGGTTGCGCCGCACCGCTGTCGCGTCAGCGGAAACCAGTAGTGCGTCGCGGAAGTAGGTCGCCAGGTCGATCAGCGCGCGGTCC
>Ga0209248_10000212_pt1 | contig 19761 bp, 17 predicted proteins | sample BogFormECP04_OM1_FD_188241 | JGI IMG/M metagenome (GOLD analysis project Ga0209248, IMG submission 188241) | Bog forest soil microbial communities from Calvert Island, British Columbia, Canada - ECP04_OM1 (SPAdes) (version 2) | ecosystem: Environmental > Aquatic > Freshwater > Wetlands > Bog ... | reverse complement strand
CTCGTCAATCAGATCGGCAACCCGCCACAGCACCTTGGCCCTGTCATAGTCGGGCAGGCCGGACCACACCCCCGACTCGGCGGTCTCCTTTGCGCGGGCAACGGCGTCGTTGATCGCTTCGGGGCCGCAATCGGTGAACTCGGTGATCTGCTCTTCGGTGGCGGGGTCGATGATCGGAATCACGTCACCGGTGCCGGGTCGCTTACGGATCTCCTCCAGCACAGCCTGCACCGTCATAGGTGTATCCCTTCTCGCCTCGCTGCGACTCTATCTATGTAGAGATAGAGTCACGAGTGTAACTCAGGGTCGGCGCGGGCCCCGAGTTGCCCACTACTTCCAGGCGAAGACTGGTTGCTCCAGCTCATCGACGGGATCGTGGCGCCCCTCCAGGCCTAGCCAGCGAAGCTGCAGCAGCACAGCACCCGTGGGTGCGTGAATCAGGTCGTTTCCCAACGGTATTTGCACAACGGGCCGTGGGCTTTCCGGGATGGTGATGAAGCGCGGGGAGTCCGCGCGCTGAAGCTGGTGCAGCCCCACTCGGTAGACCGCCACCACCTCGTCGGGCGCCGGTCGGGGGTCGAGCCGTCCGCCACCCCAGATCACCACCGGGGTGATGACATATCCGGACCGAGTCGGATAGTCGTCGAGTAGGCCCAGCACGGCAGGCGCGGAAAGTTTGATGCCGACCTCCTCGTCCAGCTCGCGCAGCGCCGCGTCGACCGCGTCCTCCCCCGGGTCCAGGCGACCGCCCGGAAGCGCCCACTGCGCCGGGTGTGAGTTGAGGCGGGAAGTCCTGCGGCACAACAGGAATGCGGCACCACCGGATACGTCGACCATCCGGCCGTCGAGGCCGGCCTCCGGCATCGAGCGTCCTGCGATCCAGTCATCCACCGGCGTCGGATCGATCCTGTCTTCCCCGACCTCTGAGTCGACGAGCAGCATCGCGACGGCCGCGTGCCGCTTCGTCGGGTCGGCGACGACGCGGCGGTCATGGTCCGCCAAGTGGTCGCGGATCTGCTCGCGCAGCACCTCGTCATAAGGGATCGGCATCTCCCGAGCCTAGGCCGGTGGCCGCCCGTGCTTCATGTCCCACTGAATTCCGATGCGGTCGCCGAAGTGCTGATTAACTGGTCGGGATGGCTGACATCACCAAGCTGATCCTCGCCGACCATGACTGGTTCCGCGAGCAGTTCGCCAAGCTGGACGATCTGCAAGCGCAGACGCCGATCGACCATGCGGCACTCGAGCGGGTATGGCGTCGGCTCGGCGAGAAGCTCGATCTGCACGCCTACATCGAAGAGCAGATCTTCTACCCGCAGCTGCTGAAGCGCGGCGTCGACGATCCCGAAGGCGAGACGCTGGACGCCATCGGCGATCACAACGACATTCGCGACGGAGTGCGCGCCGCGAACGCGGCCGCGATCGGCGCCGACGAATGGTGGGCGGCGGTCGGTCAGACCCGCCGAGCCAATGACGACCACATGGGTGAAGAAGAACGGGAAGGACTTTCGGACTTCCGCCGGCACGCCCCGATCGGTCTTCGCGAAGCACTCGGGCGGCAATATCGCGACTTCATGGCCCAACATCCCACCACCAAGGGCATACCGATCGTCGACCGCGACCCGAAACGCTACGTGGAAGAACTCGAAAACGCGGAGCCGACCAAGCCGGACCACTCGCTGCGTATCGGCAGCCTGAAAGGCCAATGATCAGGAGCGCCATGGCGAATTCCGACAGCAACGTCGTGCTGCGACACGAAGCCGACGCCGGATGTGTCGGCGTGATTTCCACCCGCGCCAAGGACGACGGATAGCGGTTAGTTCGCCGTGCAGGCACGGCGAACTAACCGATCGTCAACTATTCAGTGATGGTTAGCCGTGGCCGGAGCCGCAACCGACGCCCGGAAGACAGCCGGTACCGCCCGGCACGCCGCCCGGTCCCGCAAACTGCCCGCCGGAGCCGCAACCGACGCCCGGAAGACAGCCTTGGCCACCCGGACCGCCGCCGGGACCATTCATTTGGCCACCCGAGCCGCAGTTACCGTTGGCATCGCAACCGGCGCCGCCTGGATCTTGCTTGAAGACAACATGCGTTGCTGCGCTGCCAGTCGTCGCCGTGCCAGCCGCGAAAGCTTCAGCTGCCGCCACAGGCGTAACAGCAATCGCTGCAGCAACAGCGCCACCAACCAGCAGAGGTTTGATCAGACTCAATTTCGCTAACATGTGCGGCGAGTACCCACTTCCACACACGTGCAAAACATGTTCGTCAAAATTAGCTGGCTCTCGTCTAGCGGCGGCATTTGGCGCTTCGCCCGAGCGTCGGGTCTCGGACGAATGGTCAAGATCTGTGGATCGCCATGCGGCTGACTCAGGTGCGGTCGTCTGTGCGGTGCGCGATCTGGAAGACGTTGCCGAATGGATCGCGGACCATGGCGCGCCTGTCGCCGTAGGGGGTGTTGAGCGGCGCTTCCAGGCTCATCGCTCCTGCGGTGACGGCCCGGCCATAGACCCGGTCCGCATCGTCGACGTAGACGTAGAGAAAAGCGGGGAACAGGTCGCGCTCGACGGCCGAGGTCACCATGACAACAGAGTCACCGATGCGCACTTCCGTCGGACGCCCGGCTTGCACCTGGCCGACGGCATCGAAGACCGCTCGCAGGAACTCGACCGCTGCTGCGGCGTCGCTCACAACCATGCGCGGTGTGACCGTGTGGAATTCCGGAGTTCGGTCAACCTTCACGCTGCGGCCTCCTCATAAGCCCTAGTCCCGGTGGTTCGTGATGTTGATGATGTTGCCGTCCGGTGCCCGCACAAAGAACCGGCGCAAGCCCCACGCCTCTGCAGTTAGTGGATGCACGATTTCGTAGCCGGGTTCTTGGGCTTCCGTGTACGCGCTGTCGATGTCGTCGGTGCAGACGGAAATAACCGAGTCTTCGGCGGCGGTCGCATCGCGCGTTACGAGCTGGACGACCGCCCTGCGATCGGCAGAGGTAAGCCGGGCCACCCAGCCCATGTTGAACTCCTCGTTGGTCAGCCCGAGGTAGTCGCCGTAGAAACTCTTGGCCGCCTCGATATCAGCCACACGAAGGTTGGCGAAAACTTTGGTTGCTTGCATGCGCTTCTCCTGTCAGCCGGTTTCCCACGCTAGCCGCGCGGCCCAGTAAGAAAGGTCTTCGGCGCCCGCGAGTTACGCTGGCCGCCGTGAGCAGCCAGCGAGTGCCGGGCGGCGTGGTGCACAAGTTGCCCGCAGATCTGCGTGTGGCGCTGATCGCCAACTCCGATGCGCTCGCTGCGTGGAAGGACATCACGCCTCTGGCGCGTAACGAGTTCATCTGTTGGGTCGAGGACGCCAAGCAAGACGTGACTCGAAAACGCCGCATCCGCCGGACCCGGGAGGAGCTGGAAGAAGGCCAGCGCCGGCCCTGCTGCTGGCCGGGTTGCAAGCATCGCGAGCGCACCGGCCGGTAACCGCAACTCACTCCGATCGATCTCTTTACGCGCGGCTCATCCAGTACTACGGTGCGTGGTACTACGTTGCATAGTAGATCTCTGGCTGCACAGCCGGGTGAGTCGCCGGCCGCGTAGCTGCGGTTTCGGCCGTGAGGAGATGGTCGTCATGAGCCTCAAGGTGGCGGATATCGCGGCGCGCCAAGCACACGACATCGATGCGCGCTATCACCCATCGGCAGCACTGCGGCGTCAGCTCAACAAGGTGTTTCCGACGCACTGGTCGTTTCTGTTGGGTGAAATCGCGCTGTACAGCTTCGTGGTTTTGCTGATCACCGGTGTGTATCTGACGTTGTTCTTCGATCCGTCTATGACCGAGGTCACCTACAACGGTGTCTACCAACCGTTGCGCGGTGTCGAGATGTCGCGGGCCTACGCGTCGGCGCTCAACATCTCCTTCGAGGTGCGCGGCGGCCTGTTCGTGCGGCAGGTACACCATTGGGCCGCACTGATGTTCGCCGCGGCCATCATGGTGCACTTGGCCCGGATCTTCTTCACCGGGGCGTTCCGGCGGCCTCGCGAGGCCAACTGGGTCATCGGTTCGCTGCTGCTCATCGTGACGATGTTCGAGGGATACTTCGGCTACTCGCTGCCCGACGATCTGCTGTCCGGTATCGGACTGCGTGCCGCGCTGTCCTCAATTACGTTGGGGCTTCCGGTGATCGGCACCTGGATGCACTGGGCCCTGTTCGGCGGTGACTTCCCCGGCGACGTCCTGATCCCACGGCTGTATGCCATCCACATCTTGCTGTTCCCCGGCATCATCCTGGCGCTGATCGGCGCGCATCTGGCGATGGTGTGGTTCCAGAAGCACACCCAGTTCCCCGGCCCCGGCCGCACCGAACACAACGTCGTCGGCGTGCGGGTGATGCCGGTGTTCGCCGTCAAATCCGGCGCCTTCTTCGCGCTGTGCACCGGCGTTCTCGGTCTGATGGGTGGCCTGCTGCAGATCAACCCGATCTGGAACCTCGGTCCCTACAAGCCATCCCAGGTCTCAGCAGGCAGCCAGCCGGACTTCTACATGATGTGGCCGGACGGCTTGCAGCGGCTGTGGCCGGCCTGGGAGCTTTACATCGGCCACCACACGGTGCCGGCACCGGCTGCTGTCGCCCTGATCATGGGCGTGGTATTCGTCCTGCTGACAATTTATCCGTTCCTGGAGAAGCGGTTCTCCGGTGATCGTGCGCACTACAATCTGCTGCAGCGCCCGCGAGATGTGCCGGTACGCACCGCGATCGGCGCCATAGCGATCGCCTTCTACCTGGTGCTCACCCTGAGCGCGATGAACGACGTCATCGCGCTGAAATTCCACATCTCGCTCAACGCCACCACCTGGATCGGGCGCATCGGCATGATCGTGCTGCCGCCGATCGTGTACTTCATCACCTACCGGTGGTCGATCGGCCTGCAGCGCAGCGACCGAGCGATCCTCGAGCACGGCATCGAAACCGGCATCATCAAACGCCGGCCGCACGGCGCCTACATCGAACTGCACCAGCCACTGGGGCCGTTGCCGCTGGAATACCAGGGCGCCCCGGTACCGGTCAAGATGAACAAGCTCGGCTCCGGCGGCTGCCCCGGCTCGGGCAGCTTCCTGTTCGCCGACCCCGCCTCCGAAGACGCCGCGCTCTCCGAAGCCCACCACGCCGCCGAACAACGCGCCCTCACCGCACTGCTGGATCACCAGCAGTGACGCATTGACTCGTCGCGTAATACGCTCACCGCATGACGGGAGGGACGAGTCGGCACCGCGACGCCTTGGCCGCTCTACCTCACTACCACGTCATCGCCGAAAACCACGATGACGAGCTGATTTACAGCGACGGATTCGACTGGCCTTGCGCGCAGGGGTTCGCCGCGGACCTGATTTCACCGCCGGCGGGCGCCCCGATTCATGAGCCGGTGAAAGCCGTGTGGATCATCCAAGGCGACCTATTCTGGTGCCCACTCGCGCATGGTGACGGCATCCCGGCTGACGAGCAGGCGACCCCCGGATTTCTTGAGCAAGTGATACAGCAACAGCCTTACTGGTCGGCGTAGGGCGATTCCGCCAGATCGATTCCCACGCGCTCGTTGGGTGTGATCTTGGTCTGCTGTGGCTACACGAGGTAGACCGGCTGTCACATGGACGACACCGCCGGAAGAAATGGGGTCGACCATGAAACCGATATCGCCGATGGATGCGCTGTTCCTCATCGGTGAGTCGCGCGAACATCCGATGCACGTGGGTTCGCTGGAACTCTTCAAGCCGCCTGAGGACGCCGGCCCTCATTTCGTCCGCGACGCCTATCAGGCAATGCTCGAGTCCACGGAGGTGCAACCGACCTTTCGTAAGCACCCCGCCTTCTTCGGCGGCCTCACCAACGTCGCATGGTCGTTCGACAGAGAAGTCGAGCTCGACTATCACCTTCGCCGCTCGGCCTTACCCGAGCCTGGACGAATCCGCGACCTACTCGAGCTGGCTTCCCGGTTGCACAGCGGCCTGCTCGATCGCCACCGCCCACTATGGGAAGCGCACCTTGTCGAAGGTCTTCAGGACGGCCGTTACGCGGTCTACACGAAATACCACCACTCCCTTATGGACGGTGTATCGGCACTGCGGCTGATGCAACGTGCCTTCGCGTCAGATCCGGGCGATGACTCGGCACGAGTTCCGTGGAGCCTCGCTCCACGGAAGAGCAAGACAGGCAAGAAGCGGTCATCGCTACTCGAAAGAGCAAGCGGCGCTGCGGGATCGGCGTTCGCACTGGCACCATCCACGTTGAAGCTCGCGCGGGCAGCGCTGCTGGAACAGCAGCTGACCCTGCCGTTTCGGGCGCCGCGCACCATGTTCAATGTTCGGATCGGCGGTGCGCGACGGGTGGCCGCGCAGTCCTGGTCGTTGGAGCGCATCAAAGCGGTCAAGGAAGCCGCGGGCGTGACCGTGAACGACGTGGTGCTCGCCATGTCGTCCGGAGCACTCCGCGCCTATCTCCTCGACCAGAACGCTTTACCGGATGACCCGCTGACCGCAATGGTTCCAGTCAATCTGCGCAAGGACGGCGACGACAGCGGCGGCAACATGGTCGGGACGTTCCTGTGCAACCTGGCGACGGACCTCGACGACCCGGCGAAGCGGCTCGAGACCATCAGCACGTCGATCAGCGATACCAAAGAGGTGTTTGCGCAACTGCCGCCCGTCCAGCAACTGGCGTTGTCGGCGTTCAACGTCGGCGGGCTCTTCCTCGGGCTGATTCCCGGCTACCTCTCGACCGCGTCACCGCCGTTCAACATCGTCATCTCGAACGTATCGACCGGCCGGTCTGAGCCGCTGTACTGGCATGGTGCGCGCTTGGATGGCAACTATCCGCTGTCGATCGCGCTCGACGGGCAGGCGGTCAACATCACCGTGACCAACAACGCCGACAACCTCGACTTCGGGCTTGTTGGCTGCCGGCGCAGCGTCCCGCACTTGCAGCGGCTGCTGGGCCAGCTGGACACATCGCTCAAGGATCTGGAGCGCGCCGTCGGAGCGTGAGCACCGGCACCGGATTGACGTTGTCGCTCAGGCGATCCCAGTCGGTTCGGGCGAGGGTGGTGGGTTGGTGTCGACCGCGGAGCAAGACGTCCTCGCCCGTCTGCCAACGCGCCGCCTCATCGTGACCGCTCGCCGAGACGGTGATGGCGCTGGCCAGCAGGCGGCTTGCTCTGGATTTGGCGAGGTCCGACAGGCGGGCCGCCTCGTTGACCGGGTCGCCGATCACCGTGTACTCGTAGCGGTCTTCGGCGCCGATGTTGCCGGCGAAGACCCTGCCATACGTGACGCCGATGCCGAAATCGGGCATCTCGCGTTCGACCCTCAAGGCTTCACGAAGCGCACGGCCAGCGCCCAGGGCCTGCGCGCAGGGATCGCCGAGGGTCATCGGCGCACCGAAAATTGCCAAGGCGGCGTCGCCTTCGAACTTGTTGATGTAGCCGCCATATTCGTCGATGATGCCAACGACGATGCGGAAAAAGGCGTTGAGGACGGCAGCCACATGATCGGGGGAACTGGTCGCAGCCAGCGCTGTGGATCCGGCCAGGTCGATGAACACCACACCGGCTTCGCACAGGCGTCCGGTGAAGTCCTGGCCTTGCTGTAGCGCATGCTGCGCCACGTCGCGGCCAACATGGCGACCGAAAAGGTCTCGCAGCTGCTCCCGTTCGACCAGGCCGGCCACCATATCGTTGAAACCGATTTGCAAGTAACCGATTTCGGAACTGTCGTAGACCGGAGCGCGGACCTCGTAGCGGCCCGCGCCGACATGCCCCATCCCGTCGGTGACTTCGCGCAACGGGTCGGCAACCGAGCGCGCCGCAAGGGTCATCCCGCGCAATCCCGCCACAATGCCCACCCCGGCCAGGATGAGCACCGGCGTCGTGATGGTCGCCCCGCTCGGGATGAGCCACCGGAAGTGGTTCCCGAGCATCAGCGCCGCGATACCGACTAATGGAATGGCGCTGTACAAGCCCCAGGTCACCAGCAGCCGTACGCCCACTCGGTGCCGTCGGCGGCGCAGATCGGTGACATCGGCCAATGCAACGACGAAAACCGGCCGAAGCAGTCGCTGCAAAAGTAGAAAATTCATGAAGCCGCTGGCCACGACAACCGCGGCCATGCAGATAGCGATCAAAGACAAGACTTGCGGTCCGGCGTCGTAGTGCAAGGCCAGCATGCTGATACCCACGCCAACCCAGACAGTGCCCTGTAGACGGGCAAGGCGAAACGGCAGCATCGGTGCGCACGCACGCTGGTCGGCCGTCGGCGTTGCCCCGCAGCGATACCAGGCAAGTGTCGACGACAACCTGGCGGCCGTGAGACCGCAGCCCACGATGGCAGCGGCCAGCGAGAGGGCAAGGGCCGCAACCACATGCACCCGCGGTCCGGCGATGATTCGCAGGATCACGATCACTTCGACCGACGCCGCGAGGTACGTGTAGAACAGACCGAACAGGTAGCGGGCCCGTATCTGCCCGAATGCCTGCTCGCTTTTCATGACGTCAGATCTGTATCGCCGGTAGCAGTCTGGTGAGGTTCCACAGCTGATTGCGCCTTGCCGACAGCCCCGAGATAGTCAGTGCGGCCGCCCATATGCCGATCAACACGATCACCGCCTGCCAGAGCCGGAAGTCGATGCCGCCCAATATGAGCTGCCGTAATCCGTTGACGCCGTACGTCATCGGATCGAAGCGGTGCAATATCTGGAATGGCTTTGAGGTGGTTTCCACGGGGTACATGCCGCCGGCGCTGACCAACTGCAGCATGAGTAACGCCATGATCAGTACCCGCCCAACCGCCGGGCCGACGAGCGCGTTGATCGCCTGCGTCGCAGCGACAAACGCGAAGGACACCAGGACCATGAATGCCAGCATCGCGACAGGATGAGCGGCGTGCATCCCGAGGGCGAATCGCACCACACCATAAAGGATGATGGCCTGCATTATCCCGATCACCGCGGCGGGGAGGTAGCTGGCGAGCGCCACGCGGACGGCGATCACCTCTGCGGCGATGGCGCGGTTCTGCAAGGGCCGCAGCGCCATCCACAGTACGAGTGCGCCGAAGAACAGGGCAAGGGTGAGGAAGAACGGCGCCATGCCGGTGCCGAAGTTGGGCGCGGCGTTCTCATGCGTGGTTTCGAGATTAACCGGGCCACCGATGGTGTCGGCGACGGCTTCTTTCTGCTGGTTTGTCCAGTTGGGCACCTGCTTGGCACCCTCGTCAAGCTTGGTCGCAAGCTCGGCCGATCCCGCCTTGAGCTGCCCGGTACCCGAGCTCAGCTGCTGAGCTCCGTCGTCGAGTTTCGCGATACCACTTGCCAATTCAGCGTTCCCGGACGCGAGCTGCTGGGCGCCGTTGCGCAACTGGGCGAGCTTGTTCGTGAGCTCCTGCCCCTTGCTGCCGACTTGGTCCAGGGCGGATTTCAGCGCACTACCGGGTGCCCCCAGCGTCGAAGTCATCGCGTTCGCGGCGTTTTGCGCATCGGTGAGCTGTTGGCGGATCTGCGGCGTGAACTGGTGTTGCCGGAGCTGGTCTTGTATCCCGCGCAGCGTCCCCGCGGCGTTGCTTGCGACTGGATCTTGGCTGGGGGAGAGCTGATCGATCACCGATGAGAGTCCGTTAGCGGCGCCGTCCTGCGCCATCGCGATGGCATTGATCTGGTCGGCGGCCTGCTGCATCGCGACTGCACCCTGGCGCAGCTGGTCGGTGTTGCCGCCGACCGTCGAGAGCGCCTTGGCAACCGCGAGCAGTGGGTCGGTCGCCTCGTTGATGCCGTCGGAAAGCTGCTTGGCGCCAGTGGCGAGCTGCGCGGAGCCGGACCGGGCGGTGTGCAGACCGGCTAAAAGCTGACCCGCGCCGCCATCAACCTGCGCGGCTCCGTCGGCGAGTTGTCTCGCCCCGTCGGCGGCCTGCTTGATCCCCGAGCCCGACGAGACGACCACGGACAGCACCTGATTGACCGCCTGTCCGGAAATCCGGCTCGATACGGCGTTGAGTACCTGGCTGATGGCGGTGCGACCGATGCTCGTCGAGATGTAGTTGTTGGCGTCGTTGTAGACGGCGATCAGGTTGGCTTGTCTCGGTTGCCCGGTCACGGGCGATGCGATCGCCGCGCTGAAGTCGCGTGGCAATTCGAGCATGAAGTAGTACTTGCCGTGTTCGACGCCATCGTGTGCTTCGTCGGGGCTCACGACGTGCCAGTCCAGACTGCGGTCGGCGGTCAGGCTTTTGGCGATCTCATCGCCGGCGTTGATTTTCTGCCCGGAGACGACGGCACCGCGGTCGGAGTTGACCAAGGCGACGGGCATCTTGTTCACGTGGCCGAAGGGATCCCAGTACGCCCACAGGTACAGCGCTCCGTACACGAGCGGGAGCAGCATCAGGACCACAATCGCTGCGCGGGTCATTCGGCTGCGGCCGAAACGCTTGATTTCCGAACCAAATGCGAGGCCGGCCAGCATCGTTAGCCCCTTCCCGTCAGGATGCGGTGATCGTGTAGTTCGTGTTCCGGGGCGGCAGCGCCGAGCGGATTGGTCACGCCGACAACGACGGCGCGCTGCGTCGCGATCGCGCCGAGCCGTTCGACCGCGATCGCCCGCCGAGAGTTGTCACGGACCTGCTCGAGGTCACCGACCACCAGGATCGGACGGTTGGAAAACAGCGCCAGGGTGATGCGCAGCAGGAACAGCTCCAGATCGGATAGCTCGACGATGTACGACTCGGCCGACGGCGGGGGCATCTCGCCGAACACTTGGCCGAGTTCGCCCTGCCCGGCCTGGATCGGCACCCGCGAGTACCACGGCGCCAGCCACCGGCGCTGCTCGGCGAGCACGGTCTGCACTGTCACCGACTCCTCCAGCTCATCGATCTCGTCAAAGGCCGCGATCGAGCAGTGCCGGCGGATCGCCCGCGGTTGCGTATCGCCGAGCACGGTCACGGTGCCGTGGGTGGCCTTAAGCCGTCCGGCGAGCGTCAACAGCAGAGCCGTCTGCCCCGGTCCGCCGGGCATTTGAATGGCGTGGAAGCCCGCTGTGAGCTCGAGATCGATGTCGGAGAAAAGCGGTCCGTGCTCGCCGTCCACCCCTAGCCCGGCAGCGGTGATCAGCGTCGGCTCGGACTCGGTGTCCGTCGGCGTCGGCGGCGCGGCAGCATCCTGCTCGTCCTGTGCGTCCATTGGGTTTGCTCTTTTCGCAGATGGTGGACGTTAGGTCCATTCGATCAAAAGACGCAACGGTGAGTTAGACGCGGGGCACGCTGGCGCTTAACTGGCAGCGCGGTGTCTGAGCGGCCCGCAGGCAACGCTGTCGGGTGCGCTAGATGTCAAGCGTGGGCCTAAACGCCAAATCCTTGGCGGCAATGGTCGCAGCGAATTGGTGCGTGTGTGGGGTGCCCTAGGCATCGGTGACGTGCGCTCCGGCTTCGCGGCCTAAGAGTGTTCCCGCGGCGGCGTCCCAATGATCCGGACGCGTTCGAGGCGGGGTATGAGTTCACCGGTGAGCGCGAGCCGCAGCTGATTTGCACTGCGGCCTCGCTGCCGACGGCATGGTCTGGTCAGTCGCCGCCGGCCACTGAAGGTTTAGTTGGTGACGTGCGAACCGGTCACGGGGCTGGGGGCGGCGGAACCTGCTGCCAGCCGTCTGCGTCCGAATAGGTCCAGCCGCAGGGCGTGTACGCCCAATGCATATTACCAGTATCGTTATATCCCCAGCATTTCGGCCCGTTCGGGTCAGGTCCCGGCGCGGCGGGGTCAGCAGCGGCAACGCCGCTACCGCCGGACAGCAGGGCAGCCGCGATACCCGCGACGATCATCGGTTTCATCTTCATGTACACGATTCTTTTAGGCCGCGCGTCGTTCGTCAAATTGAAACGGCAATTTGTGCCGCGCAGGCCCCGAGACATGATGGTCGTATGAGCTCCGAGATCCGCGTTCTTGACGCTGAGGACGACCTCATCGCCGCGGCTAACCTGTTTCGCACCGCCATGGTCGGATTCCCTCCTCTGCCGCACCTGGCGCCCGGCCAGATCACCACGATGCTCGAGCCTGGCCGTACCGTCGGAGCGTTCATCGACGGACAACTCGTCGGCACCGCCGACGCTGTGACCAGTGGACTGACCCTGCCCGGTGGCGCGGTCGTGGGCCACGCCGCCGTGACACACATCGGGGTGCTGCCCTCGTTCACCCGAAGAGGAATCGCCACCGAACTGATCCACCATCAGCTGCGCGACATCGCTGCGCGCGGCGAGGTGGTAGCGACGCTGCGGGCTTCGGAGGCGACGATCTACGAGCGATACGGCTATGGCGTTGCGAGTTCGACGCAAACCGTCGAGATTCAGACTGCACGCGCGGCGCTACGTGCAGATGTCGGGACCGGCGCTGCGGTGCGACTGATCGATACGGCGCAAGCATGGGATGTGCTGCCCCGGATCTACGCCGAGAATCGTTCGTCCCGGCCGGGAACCATCGACCGCCCTGATGTGTGGTGGCAGGGTCTTCGGCTGCGTACCGAATCCGCTTCGCGGGCTTCGTATGTCGCGGTGCATGGCGAGCCGGGATCCGAATCGGGCTTCGCCCGCTACCGTCCAGTCGACACCGAGACGTGGTTCGTCAGCGATCAGCGCACCATCGTGGTCGAGGATTTATTCGCACCCACGATGGAAGCGTACCTTGGACTACTGCGTTTTCTCCTTGGGCTGGATCTCATTGACCGCGTGCTGTTCTGGATGCTGCCGGTCGACGACCCGCTGCCCTGGCTACTTGTCGATCGACGGGCCGCGCGGGTGACCGCGGTCCACGACGAAACATGGCTTCGCATCATCGACGTGCAGCAGGCACTCTCGGCGCGCCGATACGCGGGCGACGGCGCCGTCATCATCGCCGTCAACGATCCCCTTTTACGGAAGAATTCGGCCACCTTCACCATCGCGCGCGGCGGCGCCGAGCCGACGGAACGCCGTCCGGAATTGCACGTCGGTATCGAGGGGCTGGCCACGGTTCTGCTGGGTGGTGCGACCTGGCACAGTCTCGCTGCCGGAAGGCTGGCCCGGGCTGACGATCCGGCGGCGCTTACCGTCGCCGATCAGCTGTTCGCGGTGCGCGATGCACCATACGCGGGTTTCTTCTTCTAGTCGGTCGTCGCATCGACACCGAGTAGTTCCGCCAGTTGAGCCGCCGAATAACGGTTCGCGCCAGGCCCGTTGCGGACTGCAGAGCGCGCCGCACGTGCTAACGCGGCATTGATGGGCGCTGCGATGCCGTGCCGATGTGCTAGCCGCACAATCTCGCCGTTGAAGAAGTCGGTCTCGACATTGCCGGTGTTGCGGCTCAACGACTGCCAGGTGGAGTTGCTCGCGCCGGTATTCGATCCCGGTACCGGCCGCGGTGTCGGCCCGTCCGCTCGCGCCGCGGTAGATATCTCGAACGAGACGAATTCGATTCCCGCGTCCCGTAATACGTGCTCGCCTTCGGCACGCAGCGCAGCCACAACTTGGGTGAGGTCGGCCCCGTCGGTGGACAGCGCGCCCGCGGCGTTGGCCAGGTTGCTCAACAGCTTGTTGTACTTCCACGGCGCGACGTCGTCGACCACACGCATCCGGATGCCCGCGGCGGTCCACGTCGCGGCCAACCGTTGCAATAGTTGGCCGTCGGCGTGCGTGCTCGGCGACGCCGGCCACCGTCCGATGTGGAACTGACCGACCACCGGCCACGACCGCACGATCACCTCACCGGGTTCGAGGTGCACGGCAGGCAACCAGACACAGACACCGAAGACCCGGCGGAAATAGCGCAGCGCTTTCTCTTCGGCGGCAACGCCGTTGAGCGCGGTCAGCACTGGCAGCAGATCGCCTGCCGTCCCGAGGGCACCGTCCGGACCGTGGACCGGCTGATCCACCCACTGCTGCAGCGCCACGTCGAGTTGTTGAGTCTTGGTGGTGAAGACGAGCACGTCGTCGGGAGTCAACCGCAGATGCTCGGCACCTGACACCGCCGTGACCGGCGTGTGGAAGGTGCCGTCGGGCGTTCTCAGTGTCAAGCCCGCGGCCGCCAGGGTCTCGGCGTGGCGGCCCCGGGCAACCAGTACCGTCGGGACGCCGGCCCGCGTCAGCACTGCACCGACGGTGCCTCCGATAGCACCCGCGCCGACGATCACATACCTCGGATTGTCATCTCCCGCGGACGAGCGCTCTTCCAATGTCATTGGGCGAGAATACGTCTGTCTTTCGGGCGTGGCTTACACCAGATAGTAATAGTGCCGTGAATCCCCGTTGCCGGATACCGCGGCTGCCTGAACCGGCTCGCCGGCTTCGTCGAAACCACGCAGCGCATGAGCGTAGCGGACAGCCTTCAGCGTGGCCGAGAATTCCTCGTCCTCTTCGGGGAAGACGCGCTCGGAGGGGAACCACTTGTCGAAGCCGACATTCTTCAGCAGGGTCCACAGGTCGTTTTGCACACCGGCAAGGAGGACGGTCACGCCGCGGTCGGTTTGCTCGCGCACAAATTTGTCGATCCGCTCGATGACGACGGCATCCGGGTGGCGCACCCGCTTGAGTCGTAGCACAAGGTATTTGACGTCGTCGTGTCTGATCCGTTCCCCTAGGTCCTCGAGATACCGCTCGAGTTCGGGCGCGGCACCGAAGAACAGTTCGCCTTCGAAGTCGTAAATCAGCGTTGACGGGTCGGCCGGATCGCTCGGCACCCGCTCACGGACCACCCGTTCGGGCGCCACCACCAGCTCCCTAGCCTTGAGCTTCGCCGCGCGCGGCACGAACAGCAGGATCGACAGGGCAACGCCGAGTAGAACCGCGGTGTCCAAGTCGATCAGCACGCCGACCAGTGCCGTGATGATCACCAGCCCGGCGTCGTAGCGCGACGCCTTGATGGCGTAGCTCAATCGCTTGATGTCGATCAGTCGTGCGGCGGTGATCAGCAGAAGTCCGGCCAGCGCGGCACGCGGCATATAGTGGAACAGCGGCGCGAACAGCAGCACAGCGATCGCCACAGTGATCGAGGCGACGACACCGGAGAACCGGGTCGCCGCGCCGGCCTGGTAGTTGATCGGCGAGCGCGTCACCGAACCCGAGCCCGGCACGGCCTGGAAGAAGCCACCGGCGAGGTTTGCCAGGCCCTCCGCGAGGATCTGGCGGTTGTAATCGATCTTCTGTCCGCTCTGGTAAGCGATGGCCTTGGCGATCGATAACGCCTCGAGCAGACCGATGAACGCGATGGCCAGCGCGCCGGAGGACAGCTGGCCGATCTCGCCAAGCTGCACGGACGGAATGTGTGGGGCGGGCAGACTCTGCGGGATTTTCGCGGTGAGAGCTACCGCGGTCTTGCCGGTGTGATCCTCGGTCGCCCATCCCGCGACGTACGCGATCAAGGCTGCCAAGATCAGCACCGCCAGCAGGTCGAGCTGGGGAAGTCCAAAGCGTTTGACGAGCCGCCGCAGAACGACTGCCAACACGACGGTCGCGCTGCTGATCACCAATGCGCGGTAATTGAATGCTTCGCCCTGGAACAGGGTGAGGTATATGCGTTGCAGCACCGGCATCCGCCCAGTGCCCTGATCCTTCACGCCCAGGGCGTTACCGAGTTGGCCCACTGCGATCAATATCGCCGCGGCCAACAGAAAGCCGAGGATGACCGATTCGGAGATATATCGAGTCAGGTCACCGAGTTTGAAGACGGCAATGAGTATCTGGAACGCGCCGACGAGGACTCCCAGCAGGAACAGCGCCTCGAACAGGACGGTGCGATTCTCGGGATCCAGAAACGCCAACGAGCTGAACACCAAAAGCGATATCGCACTGGTCGGGCCGTTGACCAGATGCGACGACGAGCCGAAAACCGAAGCGACGAACGTAACCACGATCGCCGAGTACACACCGAATTTCGGATCGACGCCGGCCACAAGTGCGTAGGTGATGCCCTGTGGCAGCGACACCGCGGCAACCGTGAGCCCGGCGATCAAATCGCGACGGGCCTTTTCCCCGGTGTAGTTCAGGCTCTTGAAGCTATCCGAAATGATCATGGCGTCTTCGTCTTTCGCCGAGGATGTGCCGACGCATTTCTCGCCGGAGCAGAAGAAACCACGTCGTAGATGCCGTTGTTGCCGAAAAATTTCTCGCGTGCGTCGTACCAGTCTTTGGCGATAGCGGTGATCGGGAACAGCTGGATCGCGGGTAGACGGTCTTTGTGCTTGGCGAGGATCTCCGGCTTGATCGGCCGGTAGCCGTACTGCGCGGCGGTCTCCTGCGCGACATCGGTGTACAGGTATTCCAGATACGCCTTGGCGTACGACGCGATCTTCTTGTTCTCGAGATTCGCGTCTACCCAGGCAACCGCCGGTTCGGCGCGGATACTGACTGGCGGATAGACGATTTCGAGCTCGTCCTTGTTTTCCGCGACCTCGCGCAAGGCCTCGTTCTCCCACGTCAGATGCACGTCTCCGACCTTCTCGACCGCAAAGGTGGTCGCCGCGCCGCGGGCACCCGGATCGGCGACCACGACGTGACTCAACAATGTTCTGACGAAATCGGAGGCCTGCGCATCGTTACCGCCACGCGTGGTGACTGAACCCCAGGCGGCCAGGACGCTCAGCTTGCCGTTGCCGGATGTGCGCGGATCGGGATTTACGATCTCGACGTCATCCTTGATCAGGTCGATCCAATCGTGAATGCCTTTTGGATTGTCCTTATGGACGACGAACACGATGGTCGACGTATACGGCACAGAGTTATTGGGCAGACGCTGTTGCCAATTGGCCCCGATCAGCCCGCGTTTGCGCAGCGCGTCAACGTCACTCGGCAAAGCCAGCGAAACGACGTCGGCTTTCTGCTTTCCGTTGATTACGTCCGTGGTCTGCCGGCCCGAACCACCGTGAGATTGCTTGACTTCCACGGTCACACCAGTTTGCCGCCGATATTGGTCGACGAATGTCTTGTCGAGCGCCGCGTACAGTTCGCGGGTCGGGTCGTAGGAGACATTGAGAATCTGGTTCGGCGAATTGTCGTGGTGCAGGTTGTGGATCGCGATGAGGCTGGCCGCTATGACGATGGCGACAATGCCGACGATATTCAGCCGGGGTACGGAGAAGAGAACGTTGCGCCAACGCGACGACGGCTGCGCGGGCTCTGTCATTGCCGCCTCCATACCCATAACCGGAATCGTGAAAGTTGCCGGCTACCGGCGACTGAGTTTTGGAGCCTATCGAGCGGACCCTAAAAACACAGCGGTGTAAATCAGCCTGATCGCAATGGCCCAGGCCGACAGGGTGATTACCGGCTTTCGATTCGGTCATTGCCGCACTCGCAGTACTGGCCGGCGCGCCGTGACCACACCGATGCCCGCTACGACCGCCTTACGGCGCCACCTACTTAAGGCGTCGCCGCGCCAGCAATTCACGCACGGGCCGTAACTGTTGGTCGTCACGCCCGGGTGCCCACAGTCCGATCAGGACCGCACTGACGGCTACCAGCAGGCCGAGCACCAACAGCGACGAATGCATGGCGTCGATGAACGCCGTCTTGCTGACCTCCGACAGTCGGGCACCCGCCGGTCCCAGCCGTCGCGCGACCTCCAACGCCTGGCCCAGCGAGGTGCTCGCGGCGTCCCCCACCGATTTAGGGAATCCGATCAGGTTGGGAGCCAACGTCTTCGCATACTGCGCGGCCAGCATCGACCCGGCGAGGGCGATGCCGAGCGCGGCACCGATTTCCCGGCTGGCATCGTTAACCGCTGAGGCCACTCCCTGCTTGTCGTCGGGCGCGGTCGTCATGATCACCGATGTCGTCGGTGCCGTGCACAATCCGATACCGGTGCTCATCACCAACATCGGCCAGGCTGCCCGCCAATAGGGTGAACCCAGTTTGATGCCGAGCATGCAGATCGACCCCGTCGCGATCAGCAGGAGTCCGCTGAACACGACTGCGCGCAGACCGAGGCGGGGCAGATACCAGAAAGACAGGACGGACAGCACCAGCATCGGGCCCATGATCGGGCTCAGTGCAAGCGCCGTCTTGTTTGGGCTGTAGCCAAGGATCATCTGCATGTATTGCATGAGCAGGAACATGTAGCCGAACATCGACAGGAAGAACACCGTGATGGTGGCCGCGCCGGTGGCGAACGCGGGAACTGCGAAAAGCCGCACATCCAACAGCGGATTACGCTGCCGCACTTCGACGAAGCCGAACGCCAGGCTCAGCAGTAGCCCGACGCTGATGCTGGTAACCACCAGTGGGTGGGTCCACCCACGCGCCGGAGCCTCGAGGATGCCGAAGACGAGTGTCGCCACGGCGCCGCCGATGACCAGGGCGCCGCGCCAGTCCAATGGCTTGGCGTCGGCATCCCGCGAACTCGCAATGGTTAACGTCAGGATGAAGATGGTCAGGGCCGCACCCGCGAAGGCCCAGAAGATGGAGTGCCACGACCAGAAATTCAGCAGGCCACCGGATCCGAGCATCCCGATGACGGCACCCGATCCGGCGACACCGGCCCAGATCCCAACTGCCTTGTTGCGCTGGTCTTTTGGGTGAGCGGCGGTGATCAATGACAGCGTGGCGGGCATGATCAACGCCGCGCCTGCCCCGGCAAGTCCGCGGGAAACGATGACGATCAAGGGGTCGGACAGAACGGCCGCTACCAGCGATGCCCCTGCGAATATGGCCAGACCGACCAGCATCCCGCCCCGTCTGCCGTAGCGGTCACCAAGCGCGCCAGCGGGCAGCAGAAGACACGCGAGGACCAAGGTGTAGCTGTCCACGATCCAGGTGAGCTGGGTCTGAGAGGCCGACGTCGCGATCGCTATGTCGGGAAGCGCAGTGTTCAGCGCCACCATCGAGGCGATCACCAACAACACGCCGAAGCACGCCACCGTGAGCAACCAGAGCCGGGCCCGTTCTGACCAGCCGGCGAGAGCGAAGTCGCTGTCTTGGCCTGGGTGGGTCACGGCGTTGGCCATTCACCACCCCCGTAGCGATCAAGCTGCGCCGCCCCAGACCGGTTCGGTGCTTAGATTCGAGACTAACAGTCTCGTTTCGAGCGGGCGCGGCGAGATTAGGTCGGCGCAGGCCCGACCAGCAACTGTTTGATCACCGGGGCGGCCCAGCGGCTGAGTTCCTCGCGACTGAGGCTGGCCACCGGCGGATTCACCAGCACGTATCGCGTGATCGCGAGCCCGATGACGAACGCACCCATCAGCCCGATCCGCTGCACGGGATGGTCGGGGGTGGCGGTGATCAGTTTGGGCGCCACCTGCTCGGCAAACACTCGTCGTAGGGTCTCGGCCGCGAGCGGGCTGGTCATCGCGGCACGCAACAACGCCAAGAATGTTTCGTCCTCTTCCCATACCGCGAAGAAGCGGGGCAGCAATATGCGGGCGACATCGTCGGGATCGACATTCGACAAGTCAGGGAGGTCGATCTCGAAATCCGCTGCCGCCGCGAACAAGTCCTGCTTGCTGCCGAAGTACCGGATGACCAACGCCGCGTCCACACCTACGTCAGCGGCGACGGCCCGCAGGGTGGTCCGCTCGTAGCCTTCGGATCCGAAGCGTCGGCGCGCCGCCAACAGAATGTCGGCGCGCGTCTGCGCAGCGTTACGGGGCCGACTCACGGTCATGACGGCGCCGGCCCAACCAGAAGCTGCCGGAATACCGGTGCCGCCCACTGCCGGAGTTCTTCACGGGTGAGCTCGGCGGCCGGGACGTTGCCCAGCACCGATCGAGTGGCGGCCAGCCCGATCAC
>Ga0209248_10000210_pt1 | contig 19832 bp, 13 predicted proteins | sample BogFormECP04_OM1_FD_188241 | JGI IMG/M metagenome (GOLD analysis project Ga0209248, IMG submission 188241) | Bog forest soil microbial communities from Calvert Island, British Columbia, Canada - ECP04_OM1 (SPAdes) (version 2) | ecosystem: Environmental > Aquatic > Freshwater > Wetlands > Bog ... | reverse complement strand
ACGGGTGTGCTCAACGAGGAAAAACCAAAGACCCTATCAGGTAAAAACAAAATCAAAACACGCTTGACACGGCCGGCGTCGTTAGAGATGACCCATTACCTTCCATGGCACGCCTAATCAGGTCGTGATCCTTCCTGCCGTCAACAGGAAGGTTCCAAGCGGGGGAGAATCCGGGCAGCAATGCTCCAGGCATGGATTCTGTTACAATTCACGCGCACCGAAACCTTTTTTTCCAATTTTTTGTTTGCGAAGGTTTTTAAAACGGCGGACTCTCACTGTGAAAACCGTGAAAAAACAGATTGCCATCAGGCGCTATTTTGTCTAAAGGCGTGCAGGTTCCCACGGCGGCAAGGGCCGAATTATCTCTCCCGCGACGGCAAGCCACAGCGGTTGCGCCGGAATATTCTTATCAGGTACCGATCAGCGAATGGGTCTACGCACTTGCGGCATTCGCGGCGCTCTTCCATTTTGTTTTCAGTGGACGATACGGCTATTTCCGCGACGAATTGTATTACGCGGCATGCGGCGAACATTTGGCATGGGGATATGTAGACCATGCGCCGCTTGTGGCACTCATTGCACGGCTCAGCCGGGCAATCTTCGCAGATTCGCTGTTTGCCCTTCGATTTTTTCCAGCGCTGGCGGCAGCGGCAAAGGTGTATTTGTCCGGCTGGATGGCGCGGGAACTTAACGGAGGGCGTTTTGCGCAGTTTCTCGCGGCGCTCGCCGTGCTGCTCGCGCCTATCTATCTGACCTTCGACAGCTTTCTCTCGATGAACTCCTTTGAGCCGCTGTTCTGGATGGCCTGCGCGGCGATTGTGTTGCGCATCCTGAATGGTGGGAACGAAAAACTGTGGCTGCTGTTCGGATTGGTTGCGGGAATTGGAATTCTAAACAAGCACTCGATGTTGTTTTTCGGCTTTGGTATTTTTGCCGGTTTGTGGCTGACGCCAGCGCGGCGAGAGTTTACGAAGAGGTGGGTGTGGCTGGCCGGGGCGATCGCCTTCGTGATCTTTCTGCCGAATCTGCTTTGGGAAATGAGGCATGGCTGGCCGACAATCGCCATTCTCCATGCCGTCATTGGGACAAAATACAGCACGGTGAGTCCATGGGAATTTATCTGGCAGCAAACGCTGCTGACGCATCCCCTGGCCGCGCCCATCTGGCTTGCAGGGCTGTGGTACTTTTTTTTCGACCGCGCTGGAAAAAAGTATGCCGTGCTCGGCTTTACCTATTTGATTGTGCTTGTAGAACTGATAGCACTGCACGGGAAGATTTATTACCTGGCGCCGGCCTATCCCATGCTGTTTGCGGCTGGAGCGGTGTGGATGGAGACGCGAGCCCTGCCGCGCACAGGAAAGTGGCTGAAGCTGGCGACGGTTGCGCCTTTGATCGCAGGCGGTTTGATTGCTGCTCCACTTGCGATGCCCATTCTGCCCGTGGAATACGCCGTGAAGTATTGCCGATTCTGGGATGTCGAAGCAATCCACGTGGAAAATATGCCGCTTGGCGAGCTTCCGCAGCTTTTCGCGGATATGTACGGCTGGCCCGAACAGGTTCAAGCAGTGGCGCAGGTCTTTAACGCTTTGCCGATCAGCGACCGGGAGAAGTGTGCGGTGCTTGCCTACAACTACGGCGAAGCTGCAGCGATAGATTATTTTGGGCCAGCCCGCGGTTTACCGAAGGCGATCAGTGGACACAATCAATACGGGCTTTGGGGCCCGCGGGGCTACAGCGGTGATGTAGTGATCGCGATCGGTTTCTCACAAGAACAGTTGCGGGATATTTTCGGCGAAGTCAATCCGGCGGGAAGGGTGGTGACAAGCCAATACGCGATTCCCGAAGAATCGAACTTGACGATCTATTTGTGCAGGAAACCCAGGAAAAACCTGCAAGATATATGGGCAAAATTGATATGGCTCGGATGAGACAACGAGAAATTGCACGCTGTGCTGGAAGTATCCGTTGGCAAGAGTGCCTGTGCTACCTTGCCGCAACTAATTCTTGACTCCTTCTGCTTGCGGCGCTACATCTCTCCTTCTATGAACAAGAGCTTTGTGCTGTTTCTCGGCTTCGCGGTCTGCGTTTTTTCCAGTGTGCATTCCTTGACCGCACCTGCGGTTACTGCGAATGCGCAGACCAGTGCGGCTGCGGCTTCGCAAACAACATCGCAAACAACTGCGCCTGCGGATGGACCGGCGCAATTGACCGCGGAGCAGGATCACCAGCGGATTATGGATTTGCTGCACATCACGGCGCTGCGGCGCGGGGCGGATGGCGACCCGAAGTCGCCGAATGCGGCGAACTATGATGAAGCGAAGGCGAAGCCCGATCCGCAACTGCCGGACCCGTTGAAATTGGAAAATGGAAAAGAGGTGACGACGGCGAAAGAGTGGTGGGAGTTGCGGCGGCCGGAAATCGTGGAGGATTTTGACCGGGACATTTATGGGCGAGCGCCGCGCGTGACGCCGAAGGTCACCTGGGAAGTGACCAGCACGACGCACGAGATGAATGGCGACGTGCCGGTGATTGCGAAAAAGCTGGTGGGGCATGTGGACAATTCGGCGTACCCGGCGATTACCGTGAGCATTGATCTGACGCTGTCTACGCCGGCCAACGCAACGGGGCCTGTGCCGGTGATGATGGAGTTTAGTTTCAGCCGGGAGTTTATGGAAGCGATTGCGAAGCGCTTTCCGGAGATGGCGGCTGCGGCGAGCAAGGGGCCGACGTGGCAGCAGCAAGTTTTGGCGAAGGGCTGGGGTTACGCAGTGCTGATTCCGACGAGCGTCCAGGCGGATAAGGGCGATGGGCTGACGTCGGGAATTATCGGGCTGGTGAATAAGGGGCAGCCGCGCAAGCTGGATGATTGGGGCGCGCTGCGGGCGTGGGCCTGGGGCGCGAGCCGCGCGATGGATTATTTCGAGACGGACAAAGCGGTGGACGCGAAGCAGATTGGGATTGAGGGGCATTCGCGTTATGGGAAGGCGACGCTGGTGACGATGGCGTACGATCCGCGGTTTGCGATTGCGTATGTGAGTTCGTCGGGCGCGGGCGGGGCGGCGTTGTACCGGCGGAATTTTGGGGAGCAGATTGGAAATGTTGCGGGCACGGGCGAGTATCACTGGATGGCGGGGAATTTTTTGAAGTATGCGGGGCCGCTGACGCCCAATGATTTGCCGGTGGATTCGCATGAGTTGATTGCCCTGTGCGCGCCGAGGCCGGTGTTTATCGGGGCGGGGGCGACGCAGGGCGACGGCTGGGTGGATGCGCGGGGAATGTTTCTGGCGACGGTTGGGGCTGGGCCCGTCTATCGGCTGCTGGGGAGAAAGGATTTGGGGACGGCGGAATTTCCGGCGATCGAGACGCCGTTGACTGACGGCGAGCTTGCGTACCGGCAGCACAGCGGTGGGCATACGCCGGGGCCGAATTGGCCAACGTTTTTGACGTTTGCGGGGCGATATATTCGGACGGGAGCGGCCGGCAAGGCGGCTGCGGCTTCTGCTTCATCTGCGAGTTCTGCTTCCGCTTCGTATTGATTGTTGATTGACACGCGGGGTGGAAGAGGGTACACCTCTCAGCCTATGAGCACTACTTACGTTTTGTTTCTGGCGTTTGCTATTGGGATTGTGTCGGGGATGCGGTCGTTGACCGCGCCGGCTGTGTCGGCGTGGGCTGCGCGTTACAGCTGGCTCAACCTTGCCGGCTCGCGGCTTGCGTTTATGGGCTCGACGGCTGCGGTGGCCATCTTCAGCGTGCTTGCGGTTGTTGAGCTGATTGTGGACAAGCTGCCTTCCGCGCCGAGCCGCACGCAACCTCCTGGATTGATTGCGCGGTTCGTTTGCGGGGCGCTTTCTGGGGCTTGCGTCGGGGTGTCGGCGGGTAGCTCGGTTGCGCCTGGGGCGATTCTCGGCGCCGTGGGAGGTCTCGCGGGAGCGTTTGCGGGTTATCAGTGGAGGACCGGGCTGGTGAGGGCGCTCAAGGTGCCCGACTTTGCGATTGCGCTGCTGGAGGACATTATCGCGATTGGCGGCGGGTTGTTTATTGTGACTCGGCACTAGACCTCGGTTATCGTAAAATGCGCCACGGCGATTTTTTCATTTGATTCAGCTGCGCATTTCCGAGACTATTTCTTCCACTTGGCCCACCCGATAACTCCATGGACCTGAATCTTTTTTTTGCGCTGCTCGGTGGATTGCTGGTGCTGGCGTTTGTGGCCAACCGGCTGGTGCGCTTCACGGGCGTGCCGGACGTGATTATCCTGATGGCTACCGGCGTGGTGATTGGCCCGGTGCTGCATTGGGTCAAACCGGAGGTGTTCCGCGGGGCTACGCACGGGTTTGGTTCGCTGGCGCTGATACTTATTCTTTTCGAAGGCGGGCTGGAACTCAAGATTCGCGAAATTATCCGCTATTTTGCTGGCGGATTTTTTCTCAGCTTGCTGAGTTACACGCTCAGCGCCGCGGGTGTTGCGCTGGTCTGCCGGCATGCGTTGCATTTCACGTGGATCCCTTCGCTGCTTGTGGGAGCGGCGCTGGGGTGCATCAGCAGCTCGATCATTTTACCTGTGCTGCAGCAGGTGAATCTTCGGCGGGAAGTGAAAGTTACTTTGTTAGTGGAGGCATCGTTTGGCGACGCGCTTGCCGTTTTGGCGGTCACCACGCTTCTCGATATCGCTGCGGGAGGCGCCGCTTCCGCAAAAATCATCGCCTGGAGCCTATTTTCCAGCGTCATTCTTGCGGTCGCATCGGGCGTGCTTATAGGAATTTTGTGGTCGTATCTTTTGCCGCTGCTCTCCGAGGAGCGCTTCTGGCATGTTTTGACGTTTGCTGCCGTGTTGCTGGTATATTCCGGTGTTCACGCGTTGCACGGGAACGATCTGGTCGCCGTGCTGGTGTTTGGGCTGACGCTTGCGAATTATCCGGCGGCGCAGAAACGCATTCATCTGGGCGAAGCTGCGGAAAGCGGCGATTGGTTTGCTGAGACGCCCGTGAAGCCGGAGCATGGCAAATCGCTGGCTCAGCATCATGGGCAGATGCTCACGTTTCATGGCGAGCTGGCGTTCCTGATTCGCACGTTTTTCTTTGTGCTGTTGGGGGCGCTTGTTGAATTTGCGGGGTTGCGGAAGCATGCGGTCCTCGCGCTGGGGTGTTTTGGGGCGATTTTTATTGCGCGGTGGTTCGCCGTACAGTCGGGGCGGTTTGCGTGGCGCGGTTTCTCGTCGCATGAGCGCGAGCTTATGATTTGGTTTCTGCCGCGTGGGTTGATCACCGCAGTGCTGGGGATCGAAATTGTGGAAGCTCGCGGGGCGGCGGTTGAGTTTCTTCCTTCGCTGGCGTTTGCGGTTATCCTGATCACGAATCTGGCGCTGCTGATTGGGTCGCTGCGAGCGCGGCAGCTTTTCCCGGAGCCCATCCCGGCAGCTGCCGAAATGGCCGAGCCGCAGGTTCGGGCTTAGGCGAGCGGTTCCTGCGGGGCTGTTCAATTAAGGTGATATCCATTCGTTTCTGATTATTCCTGGGACTATCGATTCCGATGGTGCATCCAACTATCGGCGCGGGTAGAGTGTGCACAAGCGGAGGAGCATTTATGAGCGGATCCGACCACTATCAAGCCATCGTCATCGGCTCCGGGCAGGGGGGGACGCCGCTGTGCCAGGCGCTGGCTAACGCGGGGTTGCACACGGCGATTGTGGAGCGCACGCACGTGGGTGGAACTTGCGTCAATGAAGGGTGCACCCCAACGAAAACGATGGTTGCGAGCGGCCGCGTTGCGTATCTCGCGCGGCGCGGCGCGGACTACGGCGTTCACACGGGCAGCATCGGCATTGACATGGGGCGTATACGCGAGCGCAAGCGCACTATCGTGGACAGCTTTCGCGGCGGCAACGAGCGGCGCATCCAAAAGACCGCCAATCTTGATCTTATTTACGGGGAGGCAAGCTTCACCGGTCCGCGTTCGATTCAAATCCGCCTTAGAGACGGCGGCGAGCGCACGTTAGCTGCGGACAAGTTTTTCATCAATGCCGGTTGCCGTCCTGGTATGCCGTCGCTCGAGGGGCTGAAGAGCGTTCCGTATTTCGATAGCACGTCCATCATGGAGCTGGATGCTGTGCCGCAGCATCTGCTGGTCATCGGCGGCGGATACATCGGGCTCGAGTTTGGGCAGCTTTTTTGCCGGCTTGGCAGCAGAGTAACGATTGTTCAGCATGGGGGTCATTTACTTCGTGGCGAAGATCCCGACGTTACGGCTGAAATTTTCAAGATTCTGCAGCAGGATGGCGTGGAGATTCTGCTTAGCGAGACTGCACAAAGTGTAGCCATGGCGGGTGAGCGGATCGAACTTACCGTCGCAATGGGTGACCAACGCCGTGTGCTTAGCGGCTCTCACTTGCTGCTGGCCGCCGGCCGCGACCCAAACTCCGACACCCTAAATCTCGCCGCGGCTGGCGTTGCCACAGACGAGTCAGGCTTTATCCACGTGAATGCAAAACTGGAAACAAACGTAGAGGGGATTTACGCGCTCGGCGACATCAAGGGTGGCCCGGCGTTCACGCACATTTCTTACGATGATTTTCGTATCCTACGCACCAATCTGATTGAGAAGGGAAGCGCCAGCACCGACGGGCGGCTTGTTCCTTACACAGTATTCATCGATCCTCAATTAGGCCGCGTCGGCCTGACCGAGACGGAAGCTCGCGCGCAGAATCGAAAGATTCGCGTGGCTAAAATGCCGATGGCTTACGTCGCGCGTGCTTTGGAAGTCGACGAGACACGAGGATTCATGAAAGCCATCGTCGACGCCGACACGGGGCAAATTTTAGGCGCAGCGGTCCTGGGCATCGAAGGAGGGGAAATCATGTCCATGCTACAGCTGGCCATGATGGGGAAGTTGCCGTATTCCGCGCTTTACAACGCAGTTTTTTCTCACCCCAATCTTTCCGAAGCGCTCAACAATCTCTTCCTGAAAGCCAACTTCGACTCCTAGCGCAACAAGGTTGATTCATTCACGGTCGCGGCATTCAAACGGCTAGACAGCCGCGCGTTCCAGTTCTTTGCGATTCCACCGGGCGAGATCGGCTCCAGCGACGTAGCTGCTCTGCAGAAACGCAAGCAGCGAATCTCTCGGCGAAGCGGCTCGCCGCACATCGTCGTACATCAGAATAAATTCCTTTAGTTGCGGATGGTAGAACGCTTCTGCCGGGCGGACTGGGCGCTGCGCGAATCCTTCCGGTTCAGGAGCCGCATAGGCATAAAACGCCGGTCCTTTGATGTCGCCGCCTCCGGGCCAAAATCCTGCGCTGATCACTTCGTGCGAATACGCTTCGCGCGTGATGGAATCGGCTCCGGCACGCTCCGGAGCGCGCCTGCCTGAGAAGCGGCTAACCGCCAGATCAAAACTGCCCCAGAAAAAATGGACTGGGCTGGCTTTTCCGATGAAGCCGGCGCGGAACTCTTTGAAGATCGCATCGCAGGAAAGCAAAATCCGCCAGAAGCGGTTGGCGTACTCGGGATCGTAAGAGGCGTGCTGCGTGTCCTGATCGAAGGGAATCGGACTGGGAATCTCAACGGGCATCTTCCAAATCTTTACGGCGATTCCCAGCGAAGCCAGAGCCCCCATGAAATCGCGATAGAAATCGGCGACGGAACGCGGTGCCAAGACGAGCGAGAGGATCGCATCGTTGCTGGTGCGAATGACAAGCTGGTGATGGATGAAATCGAACTGCACTTCGAAATTTCCACCTGCATAAGGAATCGGGGAAGTCGTCAAGCCCAGCGAGTTCACATACAGCGGCACTTCCCACCAGTGGTTGACTCGAGGACTCAGCGCCAGCCGGACTTTGCCGACGATTTGCGTCCACATGTGGAGGGTTGCGTAAGTCTCCTGCCAGGCTGCCAGGGGTAGTTCAGGCCAGAGCTCTTGTCCGGCGCGAGCCGCGCTTGCATCCATAAATCCTCCAGAGGACGGGCAGCCGAAACCTCAAGCGGCCCACCCGCCGTTCCTTCTGAATGTGAAGGGGGCGGCGTGTGAAGGATTATATGCCCCGAACCGTTGTCTGGACTAAAACAGCTTCCTGAACGCGAAGAACAAGAAACCGGAGAGCGTCATAGCTGCGGGCAAAGTCAAAATCCAGGCCAGCGCGAGGTTACGCACGGTGGCAAATTGCAGACCCGAGTGATTGGCCATCATGGTCCCGGCCACGCCGGAAGATAAAACGTGCGTTGTGCTGACCGGCAAGCCCAAACCATCGGCAGCGCCGATGGTCGCCATGGCAGTGATTTCCGCGGCAGCTCCTTGCCCGTAGGTCAGGTGGTCCTTCCCAATTTTTTCGCCTACCGTCACGACGATGCGCTTCCATCCCACCATCGTGCCGAGGCCCAAGGCCAGCGCCACGGCCACTTTGACCCAGAGCGGAATGAACCGCGTGGCTGTATCGATATGCTTTTTGTAATTCTTCAAAACGGCTACGTCCGCGGCTGCCAATTTCGGAGTCCCGGACTTCTGCATCAGCCGCAACGCTTCGCTGGTCAAGTACATGTCGTTCCGGAAGTTATGCACTGCCTCTTGCGGCACCTTGGCGAGGTCTTTGTAAATGGCCATCTCGGTGCCGATGCTGTTCACCAGTTCGCGCATCGCCAGCATGGTATTCGGCTTGAACTCTTTTGTGCGGATATATTCGGTAACATCCTCGCGTGGATCGGAGATCGCAGCGCTTTTCTCGACGTACTTATCCAGCGTGTTTGCCGCCTGCGCGGAGACGGCAATAAAGTCCTGCGTTTGCGCCGGGGTCACCGCGTGATTCAAGGCGTACGTTGTCGGCACGACGCCGATGAGGATAAGCATGATCAAGCCCATGCCTTTTTGCCCATCGTTCGAGCCGTGGAAGAAACTCACGCCGGTGCAAGTTATCACCAGCAAACAGCGAATCCAGAACGGCGGCGGCGCGTCACCTTTCGGGGCTTCATAAAGCCTCTTGTCCTTGATCACGGCCTTCATCCCAAGAAACAGCGCCGACGCGAGAATGAAACCGAATATCGGCGAAAGTATGAGCGACCGGCCGATACCGGCCGCTTGCGCCCAATCCACACCGCTGGTACCAGAGCGCGCTTGCATCAACTGGTTGGCGATGCCTACGCCGATGATGGAACCGATCAACGAGTGAGAGCTCGAAGCCGGCAGCCCCAGCCACCACGTGCCCAAGTTCCAAATAATCGCCGCCACAAGCAGAGCAAATACCATCGCGAAACCGGCGCCGCTTCCCACTTGCAAAATCAACTCCACTGGCAAGAGCGAGACGATGGCGAAGGCCACTGCGCCGGTCGACGTCACGACGCCCAGGAAATTCCACATTCCGCTCCAGACGACAGCGATGTGGGGTTCCATTGAGTGCGTATAAATTACGGTGGCAACGGCGTTCGCCGTATCGTGGAATCCATTCACAAACTCGAACCCCAGCGCGATAAATAGCGCTACACCCAGGAGCACATAGGGCATGGCAGAGCCAAGCTGCACTCCCCCCAGGTCGTGGGCAAGGCTAAAGCCGATGAAAATCGAACCTGCGATAAGGACTATGCCAAAGATTAGCATCCCGATCTGGCCGGGGCCTTTGCTCATCTTTTCTGCCAGGACGCTGGATGCTGGCGTTCCTGCGGTTGTCGGTACGGGCGCCGTTGCGGCCATAAGTCTCCTGTCTCGATCCAGTCTGGGACAGCGTAGAGGAAGCTCTGGTTGCCGAGTGAGGGAGGTTTATATGCAAGATTTGTTACAGCGAGATGAATACTTTACTGCAATCTGTTCATGCTTCCAAGGGCGCGGTTTTCCTGATACTGGGAGGTTCTTCACTGAGTTTCGCGATTTAGAGTGTTGACCCGGAAGAATGGTTTGGACTTTTCCGAGGGATCCATCTCGAAGGTTTGGGCGGCTTTGGAAGGGTCATAGTCTCGCCAGAGCCAGGTCATCTCCGCGGGAAACTCGGCGGCGCCTTGCCCTGGATTGTGGGTGCCCTTGCCGAAGCTGAAGTGAAAGTCATATTCCTGGGATTTCAGAGCATTAGCCATGCGGAGATTCGCCAGCGCCCAGTCGCCGTAACGGTTTTGCAGATCCTCGGAGCCGTCCTGCAGCCACACGCGAAGATTGCGTTTGGATTCGTGCAAGATCTTTTCGGGATAGTCCTGGCCACCATCGAGATTGGCGGGATCCTCTCTCCACTGGATGCTGGTGAAGCTGCCAATCCAGGAAATGACGCGGCTGAACTGGTCGGGCATCTGCCAGGCGGCGTTGAAAGAGCAGACCCCGCCTGAGGAGAGCCCGGTGATCGCACGGCTGTAAGCGTCTTTGCGAATGTTGTATTTGGTGGAGACTTCCGCGAGGACTTCATCGCGCAGAAACCGCGGATAGCGGTCACTGACGGTGTCGTACAGCGTACTGCGCGTGGAATCTTTCAAAGTTCGCTTCCATTTTTCCGAGTAGCCTTTGACGAAATTGTAGGTCCGCGTCCCTGGGGAATCGGTGACGTCGCCGGGATTGATGAAGACGGCGATCATCACAGGAATTTTCTTTTGCGCAATCAGATTGTCAATGACCGTGAGCGCCGGATTATTTCCCTTGCGATCGAGATACCACTCACCGTCCTGAAAGACCATTAGCGCGGCAGGTGTCTCTGGGTCGTACTGTGCGGGCACGTAAATCCAGTACTCGCTTTTCATGCCATCATAAATCTTGCTCGTGTGGCTGAGCTTCTCAGAGAGCGCGCCAGTAGGGACGTCAGTGTGCTGGTAGGAGTCCGGACCGAATACCGGCACATCCAGGCGGCCGCCAAATCTTTCCCCACCGACGAGGTAATGGAAGGAATGCAGCTTGCCAAGCGGAGCAATGTGCGCCGGCGCGTACCACACACTGGAATCGGCCAGAAATCTCATCTCCGGGCCGGCAGTATCGTCAATCATCAGGACCGGCTTTGCAGAGGCTTTGGTGGCGAAGAAAAACTCCGCGCCGTGCCCAAGCCATGCCGTGCCGCCCTCCAGATCTTTCGCGTCGAAGCTGGCCTTGATGGCGTCCCGCAGAGCGGGGCCATTGGCGTTGGCAAGCGCAATCAACTGCAGGGCGGTCTGCTTCTCCTGCGCACGGACCGACGGACCCGAAGAAATCAGGAGCAGACCAAGCCCCATCGTCAGCCAAGCCCGCATCCGCCTGCGTCTCGCGTGTCCCGTCGTTTTCCGTGTGACCATTTTTCTGCTCGCCCCCTAGATTGGTTCAGTATTTTGCTATTGGAGGCCTCGGCCATGTGCCCTTCCTGTCAGTTAATTCCAGCAAGGAATCACGAACCACCACAAACGCTCGCGAGAAGGGAAATGATGAGACTGGAGTGTGGCCTATTCCGCCCCTGATGCCAAGTCGCTTCAGGGATTCTTTTGGAACACCTGTCCCCAGGCATAGAACAGGTTCGTAGCGTTCACCGACCCAAGCCCGGTCGCCAGGTCATAACCGATCGTGGCGGGGTACGCGGGCTCGTTTTTGGAGTTCGCGAGCGACAGTTCTCCAATTTCCGTGGCGCTGGCGCCGTGGCAATTGTAGAAGTGTCCGTCGCTGTTTTGTCCGCAGGGGATATCGATGTCGCCTCGCGTCACGTCGTTGAAGACGCAGGTACTGGCGGGAAGCGTCCCGGTGGTTTGGCTCGCATTGCAAGGCTCGGGGCCTTGCAGAAAGAACTGCTCCGCGGCCAGAGCGTAGTAAACGTAATTGGCGTCGCCCTGTTTGCCGAATTTTTGGTTAACGAGCGCCTGAATGCCCGCCATCGACGGGGAGGAAAACGAGGTGCCTCCGCCGCCGAGCAAAATCGCGTCATTGTCGGGTGTGCACGTGGTACCGCCTTGCGCGGTATCGGAGAGGCACTCGACATAGAAGCTGCCCCACACGCCGTTGCTCGCGAACAAGGAGAGATCAGGCTGGTCGCGCAAGCCGTCGTTGGGTATTCCCGGCACGCCAGTTTGAAAGGATGGCTTCGGATTGCCCTTGCAAGTGCCGCTGACCACTCCGGGAATGGAGGGTGTTCCCGTAAAGCAAGTGCTGGGTCCACCGCTCCCCGCGACGTCAATGAGGAAGTCCTGCCCGACCGTCGAATTGCAGAATCCGTTGGCCCCGAACGACTGCGTGAAGCCTGCAATCAGCGGATCGCTGTAAATGAGCTGGCTGGTGCAGCCGTCATTCCAGGGAATCTCCGGAATGTAGGAACGCGCCGACGCCAGGGTCTTGGGATCGTTCGTGGCGTTCCAATAGGTTGACGTTGGAATGCCGTTCACGTCGGAATTGTACTGCGCCATGAAGTCCGTGCCGCCCACGTCTACGGCATACGCGGACGCGGTGTTGTCGCCGCTGTTGATGCCCAGAATTGCGTAATTGGTGGGTTCCACCGGAGCGCACTCATCCGCGCCGGTATCTCCCTGGGCGATGAAGAAAGTCGTGCCTTGGACGGTGGCGAACTCGGCCTCAAAATTCTCCAGCGCGATTTCCGCTTGCCCGGTGATGGTTTCGCACAGGCCGTAACTATCGGAGATAATGTCCGGCGGCGCGGTCTCCAGAAGATTAATGATCGCGCGATCCAGGCCAGCCGTCGTCTGCGTGTCGCCGCAGGCGGAGAGTACTATGTTGGCGTCCGGCGCTGCGGCGCTGGCCCACTCCACGTCGAGTGCGGATTCGATTTCGTCTCCATTCTGGCCCGGATTTTTACAGTCCGGATAGACTTGTTTGAAGTTTCCGTTTTTGAAGCCGTCCAATCCAAAGGTTTTGCGGAAGGTGGACCAGTCACTGGGATTCGCGAGATTGCTATCCTCGACCAGCGCAATCGTCACGCCCTTGCCGGTGACGCCTTGCTTCCACAGCGGCAGCAGGTTGTAGATGGTTGCGAAATCGTAAGGTGCAACGACATTAAAAGTGAATCCCTCGATCGGAACATTGAAGCGCGGATTCCAGCGTCCCGCTTTGTGATCGAAGCTCACCGGCTTCATCTTGGTCACATGCGGGCGGCGGAAAAAATCGTGCAGCGACGGGCCTTCCACGACCGCAGAGAGTGCCGCCGGAATCTGCGGATCGCGCATATTGGCCATGTGCTTGTCGCCGTTGGGCAAAATCAGGTTGTGGATCTCCGTGTGAAACGCTTCGCTCACCTGCTTTGCCGTGCCGCTCACGTCCATGACGAGCCCGTTTTTGTAGACCTGGTTGACCGTTAACCCGTGCGACTCCAGCCAGCCATGGACGGCCTTGATGTCTTCCGGGTGCGCTCCATAGCGAGTCCCGAACTCTTCCGCGGTCATCCATTCGTGGAATCTCGGAGAAGCCGGATTGTGCATGGCATCAATTTCTTCTTTGAGTTGCGCTTCTGCTTCGGGGGATCTTTTCAAGAGCAGCAGCAGATGCTCAAAGCGCAGGTCGCCGGCCACCGCGCCCCGGTCGTTCTCCGCGTGAAAAGCCGCAGGGGTGGTATTTCCACCGAGCGTGACGAGCTTGCTCTCGTCAATCTTCTCGGTAACCAACCGCCGCCGCTCCTGCGCCCGCACGTTGGGGCAGCTCAGAGCGGCGCAAATTCCACACAACAAGACAATCGCTATGGATCTGGAACGCATGGCTGGCACCTCCTGAAGATCGATAAATCTGGGCAAAGCGTTGGCAAACTCTGCGGGGCTCCCGGCATTCTAGCCGTCGTTGCCCCCTTCGCAAAACACTTTATTATTTAACCAACAAGAGGCCAACGCTCCGTTTTCTTGATTTGAGGCGGCGCATCAATTAACTCCTCACCCGCAAAATTCTGGCCAAGATGGCCGGAAGCATTCGAAGAAGCCCGTTAGTGTAGCGCCAAACACGGTCTTTGGCTGGAATGCGATACCTACCGGAATAGCCCGCTCACATGCGTATCTCCTTATGGTTCCCGTCTCTGGCTTCTTCTTGCGATCCTCGGTGGCCTTGCAGGCACTCTCGCCGGCTGCGGCTCGGGAAGTGGTGGCGGCGGTAGCCCTCTAGGCCCTTCACTGAATCCAGGGGCGACGCCGGGCATCTATGGCTTCACAGTGACTGGCGCATTCACTGCGAATGGCGCCACGCAGGCAAACACTACCGTGACGGTCACAATCCAGTAGCCGGCATCCGAACGCGCGGCTGCGTCTTGCAACTGTCTTCGGCGTTTCGGCGCGTGTTCGATGGACCCTCTGGCCCCCATGAAACAACAAAAAACCGTTTCTGCCTGTAGCTTAAGACGGTGGCTTTGTCATCTACTCTTTGAGCTGGCGCACGAGCCGAAGGCTGGTCCGGACGTTCCTGCAAACCTCGAATGGGATTCAGCGGACGGATCGCAAGGCGAGGGGCTTGGGGAGTCCCAGCAGGAGAAAGGCCAAAATGTACCTGCGACGCATTTTCTGCTTCATTACGCATTTCGCATGCTGCCCTTACGTTCTCAGTTTTTTGCTGACGTGTGCGTTTCTGCCCTCATCCACGGCCGCGCAGACCTGCGGCGCAAAAGGTGTCGCCGCCCAGGTACTCGGCTCCGGCGGCCCCGAGCTGCAAGACAAGCGCGCCATGAGCAGCTATCTCATCTGGCAAGACGGCCAAGCCCGCGTGCTCGTGGATGCAGGCGGCGGCAGCGCTCTTCGCTTTGGCGAAAGCGGCGCGCAAATGTCCATGCTCGACATGATTTTGTTCACCCACTTCCATGTCGACCACAGCGGCGACTTCGCCGCGCTCATCAAATCCTCCTGGTTCGAAGACCGCAAACGCCCCCTCCCCATCTACGGCCCGCCAGGCAACGACTTCATGCCCGCAACCACCGAGTTCGTCTCCGATTTATTCGGAGACAAGGGCGCCTATCGCTATCTCAGCGAACTGCTCGTCCCCGGCGAAGGCGGCAGCTACCTGATGCAGCCGCACACGGTCGTGGCCGAGCCCACGCCCGTAGCGGTCTTTCACAACGACAATTTTGTAGTCACAGCCGTCCGCGTCATCCACGGCCCAGTCCCCGCGTTGGCCTGGCGCATAGAAATCGCCGGCAAATCCATCGTGTTCAGCGGCGACACCAACGGCGACGGCCCAGGCCTCCCGCGCCTCGCCGCAAACGCCGACCTCTTCATCGCCCACAACGCCGTCCCCGAAGGCGCGGAAGGTGTCGAACGCCGCCTGCACATGCCTCCATCAGTAATCGGCCAAATCGCAGTCGACGCCCACGTCAAGCACCTCGTCCTCTCCCACCGCATGCTGCGCACACTGGGGAAAGAGGAGCAAACGCAAGCTGAAATCAGGAAACGCTACGCAGGCCCGCTGGACTTTGCGAACGACCTCGACTGCTTCCCGGTCAAGTAAGGTCTAGAGGAATACATTCGCGCGCCGTCCCGAGCCAGCGACTCGTTGTAGGGGCACGATACATCGTGCCCTCTTCGTCGACCGTTACCGGCGCAGTGCAAGAGGAAGATTAGTCGTGCCGCAGCGCCGTCATGGGATCCACGTTTGTGGCCCGCCGCGCCGGTATATAGCACGCCAGCAACGCGATGCTCACCAGCACGAAAGTCACGGCAGCATACGTCAGGGGATCGGTAGACTTCACGTGATAAATCCAGAAGTGCTCCGCGATGTAGCGATTTAATCCAAGCGCCACCGCGATCCCCAGGATCGCTCCCGTCAAGGAAAGCTTCAGCCCCAGCCGGGCAACCATCCGCAGAACGTCGCCGCGCTGCGCTCCCAGCGCCAAACGAATGCCCATTTCGCGTGTGCGCTCGCTGACAAAATAGGACAGCACGCCGTACACGCCGATCATAGCCAGCAGCACCGCCATCCCCGCAAACGCTCCAAGCACGATCACATAGTATTGGTAGCTGCTCCTGAACTTCCGCAGAACCTCATCCATCGTGCTGATGTCCGTCACCGGCTGATCCGCGTCCATCTCTCTCACCACCTGCTTTACCGATGCCGTCAAATCAGCCTCATGCGCGCGCACATCCGAGGAGGTTCGAATCACCAGAGTCCCATATAGGTGCGCCGGGTACTGCATGTACGACTCGTAGAAAAGAGCGTGCATTCCGCCGATCCCGATATGCTTGACGTCGGCCACCATCCCTACGATCTGCCGTGGACGATCTTCATTCACCCGATCTGGTTCGTAGCGCAGGAGCAGTTGCCGGCCGATCGGATCTACATTCGGAAGATATTTCTTCGCCATGCTCTCGTTAATGACAATCGCCCAGGGCGCGTTTTCCGTGTCGCGCTGGTCCAGGTAGCGTCCCTTCAGAAGCGGAATCCTCATCGTGCGAAAAAAATCGGGGCTCACTTCGTTGAACCCCAAATGCGGCCTGTCCCCCTCCGACGGAACCGGCTGCCCTACGACCGAAAAACTCACGGATACCGCTCCAAGAGGCGGAAGTATGGTGATCATTCCAGCCGACTCCACTCCTGGCATCGCCGCGACTCTTTCGAGCAGTTGTTTGTGAAAAGCAATTGCCTGCGGCGTTGATTTTGTCATTCCACCTTTTACCGAGACTTGCTCCGTATATTTCGCGTTGCCTTCGGGCAGGTTCACCGCCATCGTCAAAATATTTGACGGGTCGAACCCCGGGTAGACCAGCAACACGTGCAGCAGACTGTTGACCATCAGCCCGGCGCCCAAAAGCAGCACCATCGCCATGGCCACTTCCGAAATCACCAGAATATGCCGCGCGTGTCCTCGCATCCCCGCGACGGTTCTGCTGTCTCCTTCGCGAAGCACTTCGTTCAAATCCGGTCGGGCAGCGCGAACCGCAGGGGCCAGCCCAAAGAGCACCGCCGTCAAGACCGACAGGCCCACCGCGAATAGCAGCACTCGCGCGTCGATTCGAATACTCTGCGCGTGCGGAAGATCCTGCGCAAACGCTCGCAATACATGCGTCGCCAGGAACGCAAGCAGCACACCGAGCGCGCCCCCCATCAGCGCCAGCATCCCGCTCTCCACCAGCAATTGCTGCATCAACCGCCGCCGCCCCGCCCCCAGCGAAGCCCTCACTGAATACTCTTTTCGTCTGCTTTCCGTCCGCGAACGCACCACGTTCGCCACATTCACGCAGCCGATCAGGAGCACAAAACAGACCGCCGCAAGAAGCGGATAGAGATGGTCTCCAGCATTTCGATAGAGCATATCCCTCAAAGGAACGACCTTTTCTCCTATTCCCTTGTTGGACTCGGGGTAAGCCTGTTCCAACGCCAACGCAATCACGTTCATCTCGGCCTGCGCTTGCTCGAACGTCACTCCCGCTTTCAACCGTGCCACCGGCAGCGACCACCGATCCGTGCGCTTCACGTACATCGCGCGTTCCAGATCCGGCGGCATCCAAACGTCGACGCTATTTCCCCGGTACCACTGCTCAATCGCTTCAAACCCGGCCGGCATCACTCCGACCACGGTCGAAACAACGCCCTCGACGCGAAACATTTTTCCCAGCACGCCAGGGTCGCCGTTGAACCGTTTTTTCCAGAGGCCATCGCTGATCACCACCGCTTGATACAGCTTGTGACCTTCGTCGGCGCGGAACACTCGCCCCAAAGCCGGCCGCACTCCCGCCACCGCGAAAAAATCCGCCGTCACAGTTTGTACGGGTACCTGCCCAGGCTCGCCGGCGTCAGTCATCGCAACCTTATAAATCCCGCCGATTGCGGCAATATCCTCGAAAACTTGATTTGCTTTCTTCCAGTCCGCAATCTCTGCTAGCGGCGGCATATCGTCGTACTGGGGATCCTCTTTGCTCGTGGGGCATATCGCCACCAACTGCTCCGACTGTGGGTAGGCAACCCCGCGCATCATCACCGTGTTCATCACGCTGAAAATCGAAACGTTCGCTCCGATGCCCAGCATCAGCGAAAATACCACCACCGCCACAAATCCCGGGCTCTTTGCCAATATGCGCGCCGCATAGCGAAGGTCCTGCCACACCGTCTCGATCCAGGTGAACGTCCAATGTTCGCGGCAGTCTTCCTTCACCAACGTCACGTTTCCAAACCGCCGCCGCGCCGCAGCCTGTGCGTCCTTCGCCGCAATTCCCAAAGCGCGATTCTTCCCTTCGCGCATCATCAAATGAAACTGCAGCTCTTCCTCGAGGTCGCGCTCCAGCCTCCTCCGCATCAACAGCGCTTTCGCCCGCACCCACGCCTCATGCAGCCACTCGCGAAGCTGAGACATGTCCCCTCCTTACGCCGGCTCCAGAATCCGCGCAATCGCCGAAGTCATGCGGCCCCAGTGCGCCGTTTCTTCCGCCAACTGTTTTCGCCCCGTCGCCGTCAGCCGGTAAAACTTCGCCCGCCGGTTGTTTTCCGAAGCGCCCCACTCCGCCGCCAGCAGCCCGCGCACTTCCAGCCGATGCAGCGCCGGATACAACGCGCCTTCTTCCACGCGAAGCACTTCTTCGCTCGTGTCCCCGATGTACTCCGCGATGCCGTAGCCGTGCATCTCCCCGCGGCTCAGCGTTTTCAGGATCAGCATGTCCAGCGTGTCGCGCAGCAGATCACCGGTGTCATTTTTTTTCGGACTCATTCAGAGAAGTCTCCCGCCCATAAGGTTCTTAGGGGAGTATGCGCCGCCCTTTTTTTCATTGCAACTTTATTTCGCAACCTGCTCCAGATGCGCCCTCTGCAAGCCCCTCCTCCAGGAACTCAGGAGCTACACACAGCAAGTTGCGGTCGGTCCCAAAATAGGCTTGCCAGCTTGCAAAGATACTGCCATACTCCCATAAGATTCTTATGGCAGAAGACGCTTTTGAGCGGAACTTTCTGCCTCGAACGATCATCTTATATGGGTAGCTCAAGACTTAAACCGTTGGTTCCGGCAGGTGGCTATGGACATCTTCATCAAAAGTACTTTCACCCAATGCAGGGATTCCTCGGAAAAGCCGGATCGGCAAACGTTTGGAGCCCGTTGGACGCTGCCATCCACCACCTTGTTTCTGGGGCTGATGGCATTGACGTCACTGACGCTGGGTGCCCCCGCGCGATCCCAGCAGCAACCGCCTCCGCCGGAATCGGTAGTCGATGCCGCGCGAAACGCTCGCCAGCATCAAGCAAATTCCGCGAACCATCCGAAAATTTTCACCAACGACGAACTGAGCGGGCCCAATTCCGCGCCGAGCGCTTCAACATCTCCTCAAGACTCCTCATCAACGAAACCCACGAACGAAGTCACAGCACCAAAGCCAGCGTCGACAGGGTGCGATAACCCTGACGCCGAGAGACTCAAAGCCGACCTCCAGGCTGCACAGGAAGAACAGGACCAGCTTCGCCGCGAACTTTCCTACAACCCCGCGGCCATCTCCACCAGCGATGTGGACATGCAGAATTTCAAGCCTGGCTCCTCGGGGCTGAATGTTGGCGGTACACCGCATATAGAAAAGCAACCGCCGTCAGCTGCCCAGCTGGCCGAAGTCAATCTCGAAGAGAAGATTGCATCTCTGACCAAAGCCTTGCGCATTGGTTGCGACTCTAAAGAAGATGGGGCCATCCAGGCAAATCTCGATCAAGCAGAACAACAGCTAAGTCTTTTGCAGCGCCAGTTCGATCTGGACCACTCCGATTACTATTCCCAGACCAACTTTGCCGCAGACATCGCGGGCAAAGCCAAACTCGACGCCGAGCAACAACAAATCCAGGACCTCCAATCAGAAATCGAGCGCTTGAAGGACGAGCTCGCCGCGTCCAAAGCAAATCCAACCGCAAGGTAAACCCCGAATGAGTCGGATGGCCAGGGCGGGTGGCCCGGGATCAAGAGAATAAATAATTGTGGTCATCGCGTCATGGAAAGAGTATCACTGCTGCACTTTCCGGGGAAGTATTGAGAGGCGGAG
>Ga0209248_10000209_pt1 | contig 19855 bp, 13 predicted proteins | sample BogFormECP04_OM1_FD_188241 | JGI IMG/M metagenome (GOLD analysis project Ga0209248, IMG submission 188241) | Bog forest soil microbial communities from Calvert Island, British Columbia, Canada - ECP04_OM1 (SPAdes) (version 2) | ecosystem: Environmental > Aquatic > Freshwater > Wetlands > Bog ... | reverse complement strand
TGAGTTTTGTGGCGCGGATTGGGCATCCGTGCGGCACGGATTTCAAGTCACAGCCGTTTCTGGATGAGCATACGGATTACAGGTGGCAAGCTTCTGTGCTAGAGGACATGAATGCAGGGCCATGGACTGCGTATCACGCGGGAGAACACGCACCTAATCCGTGAAGCTGGATTTGTTTGCGGACCTGGCAGACGACAGAGAGACTGCGCGGAGAAATTGAAGACGCGCGGAACCGCCGGCTGGGACAGGGTGGCCGACGGTTCGCGCGCCGTCAAAGTAGAAGCGTGCTTTGCGGATCAGCCGATTTTCAGGACGCGAAGATTATTGGTCACTGAGAAAACGTTGGGCACGCCGTTCGCGCGAAGTCCCGCCAAATCCTTATCCGTTTGGTTGTCCACCACGCCTTCCAGGGTCACGTTGCCATTCTTCACGATGATGTGAATGCTGGGGTTCGTGCCCAGGCCGTAGCGCTGGAGCGAAGAAAACGAATAGATTTCACGCAGTTCCGCGCGCCGGATCTGGTTATCGAAGAGCGAAAGCGGGAGCACTTCGATCTGGTCGTTCACTTCCTGAACGCCCTTGATGCGCTTTACGGCTGATGCGGCTTCATCCTTCACGACCGGGCGTACGACTTGGCCCGAAAGGATGACTTCGTTCCCCTGCACGGTGTACTGCAAGTTATCGAACACCGAATACCAGGGGATCATCACCAGCTGGTGGCGCACCTGCTCAGCCAGCGCCGCTTCGGAATTTCCCGTCGCCGCGGCCGGCTGATTCTTGTCCGGCGGTGGCGCGGCGGCGGAACTGCTGCTGGCCGCGAGGCCCACGCACATTGCGAAAACAAATACACCGAGCAGACTTACAAAACTACTTCTAGCAAACTTCTTCATGGCCTTGCCTCTCTTTGGCCCCCTACATTTTATTTAGATGCGGGATGCATTAAGAAGGATTGCGGGTGGGGCAGATGTAAGCGGGCGCATCGCAAGGAGTTAAGACTGCGGAGTTTGTGCGGCAAGGTCAAAATCCGTACTTCAGCGGCTGAACAGTTTGCCGAAAAAGTGGAGCGGGTATCATCCCGAGCGCAGCGGGGGATCTGCCTTTCGCGCAAAGGTTAAGGAAAAAGCAGATCCCTCCGGCAAAAGGCGCCTGCGGGATGACAATTTGAGCGTTTTTCCGCACGCTGTGAAGCCGCACTGACTTTTTTGCGTTTACGTCGTGGTCCTTCGAGCGTGCCCGCGGCAGGCTCTCAGGATGATCTAACGCCACAACCTACAAAGTCTTACAAGCCCTTAGTGCACTGGTGCGTTGAGCGCGGCCATTAGTTCTACGAAAGTTTCGGCGTGCAGGGCTTGGTCGATGGCTTCTTTGCGGCTGAACAATTCGCCGGCATCGAGCAGGAGATCGTGCTGGGATTGATTGTCGCCGGTGAGAATTAGAAAGATCAGTTTGGCTGGCTTTCCGTCGCGCGCGTCGAAATCTATTCCGTGCGCGAGGCGGCCGACGACTACCAAAGGCGCGAGTAATCCATTGACGCGCGCGTGCGGAACGGCGAGGCCGTTTTCCCAGCCGCTGGTAGTGACGCGCTCGCGTTCCTGGACGAGGCGCAGAAATCGTTCGGGTGAATTGCTGACGGCGTCGGCGGCGGCAATGCACATTTCCTGCAAGACTTGTGGCTTGGTTTGCGATTTGAGCGCAGGGAAGAAGAGCTTCGCGGTGACAGTGTCTTTCAGGGTGATGGTGCGGCGGCGACGGATCAGGAATTTGATGGCGGGCGCGGAAACGAGGGATGTGAAAAGGGCCATGATCACCAGGGCCACGAACATGGTTTCGCGAATCAGGCCCAGCTGCAGCGCGAGGAGGCCGAGAATCATTTCCATGGCGCCGCGCGCGTTCATGGCCAGGCCTACGCCCCAGGAGGTGCGGCGGTCCATGCCGCCGAGGCGCGCGCCCATGCCGGCGCCGAGAAGCTTGCCGATGCAGGCGACGCCGATGACGGTGGCGGTGATGGGCAGACTGAAATTGGCGACGAAATTCGTGCGCAGACCGATGCTGGCGAAAAAGAAGGGAGCGAAAACGTTGGTGACGATGCCGTGGATCAGTTCGGAGGTGCGTTTGCGCAAGTGCGTGGATTCGCCCACGGCGATGCCGATGATGAAGGCGCCAAAGACGGCATGAATTCCTGCGTATTCGGCGAAGGCGGCCGCGCCGAGGGTGAGCGTGAAGATGAAGCCGAGGACGCCGCCGGGCCAGCTGGTGTGGGCTTGGATGTGGGGCAGAAGCTTGTCAATGAGCCAGCGGACTACGGTGAGCGCTAGGACGACGAAGGCGAGGACCAGGAGGATGGTGCGTTTGACGCCGTCCATGGAGGTGCCGCCGCCGCTCATCATGCCGAGGATCATGGAGAAGAGGATCCAGCCGACGAGGTCGTCGAACATGGCGGAGGACATGACCACCGTGCCCATCTCGCTGCGGAGGAGGTTGAGGTCCATCAGGATTTTGGCGATGACGGGCAGCGCGGAGATGGAGAGAGCCGTGCCGACGAAGAGCGCGAAGATCAGGCGGTCGGCGCCGGGGGCGGCACCGAGGAAACGCGGAAATAATCCGGCGGCGCCGAAGCCGAACGCGAAAGGAATGACTACGCCGAAGAAACTTACCAGTAGAGCGCTCTTGCCCTGGCGAAAGATGCTGCGTAGGTCAATTTCCAGTCCGGCGGTGAGCAGGAAAAATACGACGCCGAGGGTGGTAACAGTCTCAAGAGCGATGGGAAGATTACCGGTAGAGGGAAAAATGAATGCGTATAGTTGCGGTTTGAAATGGCCGAGCAGCGTGGGGCCGAGGAGAATACCGGCCAGGATTTCGCCGAGGACGGAGGGTTGATCGAGCTTCTGCATCAGCTCGCCGGCGAGTTTGGCCGCGCCCAGGAGAACGGCCAGGGCGATGAACATGTGCATTATGTCGTGTGGAGCAAGATGCGGCATTCTGCGATGGCCTAGTGGAGCTGAAGACGCGTCGCGTTCGTGTGTAACACGGGCTTGAGCGTATCGCAACAGAATGCGGCGGCGGAGGCGCGACTTATTTTGGTGGAGGGCAGGCCCATTTCGGGACTTGGATACGAGGGGCGAATGCTCGCGGGTTCGCCATTTGCATTACAGTAACTGGTATTGAGCCGCCTGCTATCTACTTGAGCGCACCACGCTTAGCGGTGCTGGAAATCGGAGGGGCAAGATGCTACAAAATAATGAGGTTGTGAACAGGTGTGTCCGTGGCCGAAAATTGCAACGCCAAAGGTTGTAAGATCAACGTCCCCGCAGGTTTAGCCGCGGAGCATCTGTGCATCATGCACTTCACATTGTTTATTGAAAATGAGTGTGCGGAAATGCGGCGGGAGACGGCCCTCGGCAACACCAACCACGAACGTCAGATGGAATTCATCACGAAGATTTCGGGCAGAGGCGAGGCCTTGGTGCATGTGGCTACCAGCGGATTTCCGATGTCCGATGAGCTGAAGGCGCGGGTGCTGAGCACATTGCTGACGTTGATGAATACGCGGGAAAATATGGACCGGGCGGCGATGCGGCAGTCGGCGCTGCGGCGATTCGTAGGCTGATTGGCTTGCGGTAGAAGTGCCCGGTCTGGCTGCGCCCGACCGGTCGTTACAAATTCAAAACCAACGACAACCTAAACAGAGCCTAGGCGCCGACATAGCGGGCGTAGAGCGAGCGCGCGACTGCGGGGTCTTTTGTGCCTTTAACGATGGCGCGGCCGTCGGCGAAGACGGTGATTTCGTAGGTGGAGACGCGAAAGCGTAGCAGGAATTCATTGTGGTGGACGCTGTCGGCGGAGGCTTTGCTGATGCGGCTGCCTAATTCGTCGAGATTGAGGCTTCTGCCGCGTTCGTGGATTTGCACGGAATCGCGGCCGCACATGGTGATGTGGGGCTGTGCTGCTCCTTCGAGATAGGTGAATTCGCGGCGGACGCAGGCGCGGCAATTTGACTGGCGGGCGACGCGGATGGATTGGAAGCGCCCGCTCCAGACGTCGGTGGAGACGAGGCGTCCATGGAGAGCTTCGGGCTTACCGGCTAGAATTTTTGTGGCTTCCGCGGCTTCGACGGAAGCAATCACGCCGACGGCGGCATTCAGCACGCCTGCGGTGTCGCAGGTGGCTTCCGCGCCGAGCGCCGCGGCCTTGTCGTCGCCTTCGAGCAGGCAGGCCAGGCAGGCGGTTTCTCCGGGACGAATCGTCATGGTGACGCCGTAGCTTCCTACAGCGGCGGCGTAAATCCAGGGGACGTGGAGCGAGATCGCGGCGTCATTGAGCAGCAGACGCGTCTGGAAATTGTCCGTGCCGTCGAGGATCAGCTGAAACCCGCCGAGAAGTTCCGCGCAGTTTTCCGGGGTGAGGTCCGCGACGATGCCTTCGACGCGGGCATCGGAATTGATGGCGCGTAGTCGGCGTTCGGCTGCGACTGCCTTGGGCAGGGCCTCGCGGGCGTCGGCTTCTTCGAAGAGGGTCTGGCGCTGGAGGTTGGAAGGTTCGACGAAATCGCGGTCAATGATGCGCAACTGTCCCACTCCGGCACGGACTAGCAGGTTGGCCACCACGGTGCCCAGCGCGCCGCAGCCCGCGAGCACGGCACTTGAGGCGAGGAGTTTCTGCTGGCCTGCTTCGCCGATTCCGGCGAAGAGAATCTGGCGTGAGTATTTTTCGCGCTGATCGTTGTTCATTCTTGTAGTCTATTAGGGGCGGAGGAACTGTTCTCAATTCAACATCATAGCGCCTTTTCGCGTCCGGCAGGCAACGCGGCTGTGCTAACCTTTGCTCTTACCTTCAAGGCGAATGAGAATCCCGTGGAATCGGCTATGCCCGCAAGCCTGTGCCTCTCGTCGGACCGGGACTTGGGGAACGATCTTGGTTTTCGGCGCGCTGCTTGGCAGCGTGCTGGCCGGTACATCGGTGCGCGCGCAGGAAAGCGAGATCGAAGGCCAGACCGTCGCTGAAATCCGCGTTGTGGATGATGCCGGGAACCAGCTGCCGGGTCCCATCCCCTCTCTCCCTCTGGAAATCGGCAAGCCATTTGATTTTGGCGTGGAGCGGGAAAGTGTGCGCGTGCTGTATCGCACCGGCGATTTTGCGGACATACGGGTGACGGCAACTTCCCTGGCGCAAGGGCTGCGCGTGGATTTCATTGTGCAGCGGAATTTTTACAATAATGTGGTACGCGTCGAGGGATTGAAAGAGCCGCCTACGGAAGCTGCGGCGCTGGCCTCGATGCGGCTGGCCCTGGGCGAACCTTTCCGCGAAAGTTCGCTGCGCGAAGCGGTGGACCGGCTGAAGGATACGCTGAACAGCGAGGGGCTTTATGAAGCGGACGTGAAATGGGCGCTGACGCCGCACGAGGCGACGCGCCAAATGGACGTGCTGATAACCGTGCAGCCGGGCCCGCGCGCCGTGGTGGGCAGCTTCATCGTGAAGAATCAGACGCCGTACCCCGATGCGGAGCTGATCCAGCGCTCGAAGATGAAGCTGAAGAATCCGTTCACTTCCGCGCGGGTGACACGCGCCTCGCAGCGTCTGAAAAAATACCTGGTCAATCAAGGGTATCTGGGCGCGGGCATCTTGATTACGGCCGGAAACTACGATTCGTCGTCCAATCTGGTGGCGTTGAATTACGAAGTGACGACCGGGCCGCGCGTCAACGTGGCGGTGGGCGGCGCGCATATCAGCCAGGGCAAATTGCGGCAGTTGCTGCCGATCTATGCGGAAGGGGCGGTGGACGAAGACCTGCTGCAGGAAGGGCGCCGCAATATCCGGGACTATTTTCAGCGCCAGGGATATTTCGATGCGGACGTGCAGGTAAGCTCGCGCGACGATGCGAAAGCGAAGGTGCGGCTGATCAGCTACGAAGTTACGCGCGGCGACCGCTCGCGGCTCGCCGGTATTTCTTTCCACGGCAACAAATATTTCAGCAAGGAACTTCTGGAAGGGCGGTTGGGGCTGCAGCCTGCATCGTTCGCCTCCAGCGGCCGATTCAGCCAGACACTGGTGCGCGACGACGGAGATTCCATACGCGGGCTGTACCTTTCCAACGGATTTCTGGATGTGAAGGTGACGTCCGCGGTGGACACGGATTATCAGGGGAAGAAGCGGAACCTGTTCGTGAGCTACCAGATTGTGGAAGGGCCGCAGACGCTGGTGGAGAACTTGCAGGTGGATGGTGTGCACGCGATGAGCAAGGATGCGGTGCTGAACGTGGTGGGATCTTCTCCGGGCCAGCCTTATTCTGCGGCCGCGGTGTCCAGCGACCGCAACAATATTCTGGCGATGTACTACAACGATGGATTTCCGGAGGCGCGTTTTGACGACACGGCCTTGCCCGGCAGCGCGCCGAACCGGATGCGGCTGACTTACAAAATCAGCGAAGGGCCGCGGATCAGCGTAGCGAAGGTATTGCTGACCGGGTATCAATTTACGCGGCCGGGAATTATCGCGCGGCAAGTGGTGATTCAGCCGAATGGCCCCCTGCGCGAGGGCGACGTGGTGGAAACGCAACGGCAACTATACAATCTGGGAGTTTTTACGCGGGTGCAAATCGCGCCGCAGAATCCCGCCGGGAGCGATCCGCAAAAAGTGATGGTGGTGGACGTGCGCGAAGGCGGGCGCTACACCATCGGGTATGGATTCGGATTTGAAATTCTGAAAATCGGCAACCCCTGTCCCAGCAACCCGCCGGCTGGAGCGCTGCCTTGCAACCCGAACAGCACGCAGATCGCAGCAAGCCCGCGAGGCATTTTCGAAATTTCCCGGGCGAATATGTTCGGAAGGGCGCAGACGCTGACGTTCAAGGTGCGAGCCAGCACGCTGCAGTACCGCGCTTTGGCGTCCTACTCGGCTGACAACTTTCTCGCCAAGAAGGCGCTGAGCGCAGCACTGACGGTATTCGCGGACAAGACACTGGATGTGGCGACTTTCACGTCCGTCCGCTACGAAGCGCAGTTCCAAATCGCCGAGAAGCTTTCGCCATCGAGTTCGCTGCTGTACCGGTATTTTTTCCGGCGCGTGGTAGCTACCAATCTGAACGGCACAATCTCCGAGGACCAGATTCCGCTATACAGCCAGCCCACGCTGGTGTCTGGAGTGGGCATCACGTATGCGCGGGACCGGCGCGACAATCCCGCAGACCCAAAAACCGGAAACTTCAATACCGCGGACGTGAGCTACGCCGCAAGAGCGCTGGGCTCCAGCGCGAGTTTTTTCCGCATCTTCGTGCAGAATTCTTCCTACCATCCGTTTGGCCGGGCTTTTGTGTTCGCGCGTGCGACGCGCTTCGGAGTGGAGGTACCCACGGGCACAACCACCGGGAACGCGCCCACGAATTGCGCCGTCACGACAACGACGGGAGAGATCATTCCGCTGCCGGAACGATTTTTTTCCGGCGGCGCGCAATCGTTGCGAGGCTTCAGCCTAAATGAAGCCGGACCGCGCGATCCTTGCACCGGTTTCCCCATCGGGGGCCTGGCGATACTAATATTCAACCAGGAGTTGCGTTTTCCGATGAGGCTGCCGTTCATCGGCAACCGGCTGGGGGGAACGCTGTTTTACGACGGCGGCAACGTTTATAGCGACGTCGATCACATTAATTTGTCGTGGAAATCCGCTTCGCCGACGGAGCTGAATTATTTTTCACACACGGTAGGATTTGGCGTGCGTTATGCGACTCCGATCGGCCCGGTGCGCGTAGATTTCGGGTACCTGCTGAATCCGGCGGAGTATGCGGTGACGCCGACGCCCCCGACGGTGCCGCCCACGACGAACTTTCGCGTCTCTCATTTTGGATTCTCTTTCAACATCGGGCCGGTGTTCTGATGCGACGCGCGCTGCTTATTTTCGGAATATTGGCGTGGAGCCTGGGATCCGCGACGAGCCGCGCCGGCGCACAGACCGACAGTTATTCGGAATTGCCGCCCGGGCGGGGCGCCACGGGCTCGTCGGGTTCCTCGGGGTCGCCGGCTGCACAGCAAGTGGACGGCGTGGCGGCGCGGATCGAAGACGACATCATCACCGAAAGCGAAGTGCGCGAGCTTGGGGCGTTCCAGATGCTGGTGGATGGAAAATCGAAACCGCGCGCGGAATTGATCCGCGAACTGAGCGAACAATGGCTGATCCGTTCGGAAGCCAGCGCGACGAAGTACGCGCAGCCCCCAGCCGCGGACGTGGATCGCGCCTACGCGGAATTCGTGAAGCAGTTTCCCTCGCCGGAGGAATTTCAGAAACGCCGGGCCAGCGCGGGATTGACGGAGGCGGCGGTGCGCCGCACGGTGGCGCAGCAGCTGTACCTTTCCCGGTTCATTGATTACCGCTTCCGCCCGGAAGCGCAAGTGAGCGACGAGCAGGTGGAAGCATATTACCGCGACGAATTCTCCGGGCAATTGAAGGCCCGCAACGAGGCGGTGCCCGCGCTGGACGACGTGGAAGACACCATCCGCGAAGTGCTGATTCAGCGGGCGATCAGCGAGCGCGCGGCGAAATGGCTGAACGATTCGCGCGACCGCCTGAAGATTGACATCGTGGCGCAAGGAAGCGGCTCATGAGAGCGCGCTGGCTGCGGCGGCTGGCGACACTAGTGCTGCTGATCAGCTTGGGCGTGGTGTGCGTATTTCTGATATTTGAAATGGGATTGGCGGAACACTGGGCGCGACATTTTCTGATCCAGCAGCTAGAAGCAAGAACGGGCGCACGGGTGGAATTGGGCGGATTTCATATGCACGCGCTGCGCATGCGCGCGGAAATCGATAACCTGACGCTGCACGGCCTGGAGACGTCCAGCGAAGCTCCGCTGTTCCACGCGGACCGCGTGCAGATCGGCATTACAGTGCTTTCGTTTCTGCACCGGGAATTCAGAATAGACGAACTGGTGGTGGAGCGCCCCGAAGTAACCGTGCGCCTGGAAAAGGATGGCCACAGCAATGTTCCGGCGCCGAAAGCGCAGGCTTCGGCCGGTCCCTGGCAGGAATCGCTTCTCAATTTGCGGATCGGGCGGGTGGAACTGCGCAACGGCAGCGCGAATATTAATGATCGGCGAGTTCCGCTGGAGCTGAAGGGACAAAATCTTGCGTTTCTATTGCAGTATGTGATGCCGGCGGACGGGAATGCGGCCTACGCGGGCAAGCTAAGCTGGAACCAAGTGGAATTGGATTTGAAGCGGGACGTGCCGTTGCGCTTCGATCTTTCCACGAAATTCGTGCTGCGCCACGATTCGTTTGAGCTGGACGAACTGATTTGGAAGACGCTGCACTCCGAGCTGAATTTGCGCGCCGAGCGGCCCAGCTTCGCGCGCGCGGAATGGAATCTGCATTATCGCGGGCGCCTGTCGTTGGAAGACGTGAGGAAAATCTTTCGCGAGCCGCTCACTCCGGACCTGATTGCTGATTTTTCCGGCGAGGCTCGCTACGCCTCCGGCGATTGGACCGGCAGTGGGTACTTTGACGGCCATGACGTGAAGATGCCCTACCCTTGGTTCCACGCTACCAACATGGAGACCACTGGAAATTACACAATCGCGAAGAAAAAGCTGGTGGTGGAAAATCTGGCGGTCCGCGCGCTGGAAGGTTCGCTGGACGGCCACCTAGAAATGGATTTGCCGACGCTGGCCTTCCGCACGCAGACACATTTTCACCACGCCAGCCTGGCCGACGCTATTCATGCGGTGAATAACGTGGATTTTCCGATTGATACGCTGCATTGGGACGCCGGCATCGACGTGGATTCCTACAATACCTGGACGGCAAATTTCAAACATTTCACTTCCAAAGGTGAATCACGCTGGACGCCTCCGGCGGTGCCGACACCGGGAATGATTCCGGTTACGGCGCGGATCCAGTACAACTACACGGAAGACACAGAGACCTGCGCGCTCGAGCACAGCGAAATCACCACGCCGAACACGGCGATCGAATTCGATGGGGCGCTGAGGGGCCTGGACACCACTCTCGAATTAGACCTGAAGACGCAGAATCTAGTGGAGTGGGATGATTTGATCAATCGCATCCGAGGCGTAGATGTGGCTCCGACGCGCGTCGCGGGCAGCATCACATTTCGCGGACGCATCCTCGGGCCTATCTCGGGGCCTACATTCTCCGGGCACATTCGCGCGGCCGACGCGCGTTACGATACCTACCAATGGGACGAGATTTACGGCGACCTGGATTATTCTCTGGACGATTTCAAATTCAGTAAGGCTGTGGTGAGGCGAGGGCAAGCTTCGGTGAGCATGGATCTTGCCATGCAGCTGGACGGCGACTGGAGTTTTGTTCCGGCGAATGTGTGGTCGCTGACGGCGCAGACGACGCACGCGCCGAGTGACGACGTGCAAGCGATGTTCGGCACGTCGTATCCCGCGACGGCTACGATTTCCGGGACGTTGAATGGGGGCGGCACCAGCGCCAAGCCGGTGCTCGACGCCAATTTGATTCTGGACGAGATTCAGACGAAGGGGCTGCATTTCGACCGGATGAGCGGCAACCTGCATCTGGCGCGCGATGAGGTCCGGCTGTCGCACGCGGAATTGGGGCGCGATTCGGGGCGGGTTTTGGGGGATGTGCTTTATCGTCCGATGGAAGGAACGACCGAATTCAACCTGACGGGGAACGGCATACAGCTCGACAAGATTCAGGCGCTGCAAAATCCGTCGCTGCCGGTTGCCGGAAAGCTTGATTTTGCGCTGCGCGGCAGCGGGCCGTTGCGCGCGCCGACGGGGCAAGGTGATTTTCATGTGCTCAATTTGAAGTTTGGCACGGACGAGGAAGGCGATTTTCACGGGCAACTCGATTCCGACGGGCACAGTGTTCGCGTGGCGCTCAATGCAGAGGGATCGCATGGACAATTGCAGGGCCAGCTGACCGTGGGATTGTCGGGCGATGAGGAAATATCCGGGCGACTTGCGGTTGTGCAGTTCGATCTGGACCCGCTGTTTTCGGCCGGCCTGCATTTGAAGAACCTGACGGGCCATAGCGTGGTGGACGGGAATTTCACGCTGGCCGGCGCGCTGCGCAAGCCGGACACGATCGAGGTGAACGCGGATATTTCGCGCATCTCGTTCGATTACCTGTTCGTCTCCTTGCAGAACGATGGGCCGGTGCAGTTCACTTATCACCGCAACGAAATTCGGATTGCACAGGCGCATCTGCACGGGCCCGATTCGGATTTTCAGATCAGCGGATCGGCGCGTTTTGACCGGGAGCGCCCGGTGCATGTGAGCGTGACTGGGGCGGTGAATCTGGGTTTGCTGAAGGGGGTGATGCCGGAGCTGCACGCGCAAGGGGAAGCGAACGTGAACGTGGCGATCGAGGGGACGATGTCCAAGCCGCGGATCACGGGCCGCGCCGTGGTGCGCGACGCATCCGCGAATTATTCGGATTTTCCGGTGGGGTTGAGCCACTTGAACGGCGATCTGGTTTTCGACCGCAGCCGGCTGCTTTTTGAAAACGTCACGGCGGATTCGGGCGGCGGGCAGCTGACATTGAACGGCAGCGTCACGTACGGGGACGAGGGTCCGATCCGCTACGAAATTTATGCCCGGACGCCGCAGGTGCGCATTCGCTATCCGGCGGGGATGAGCTGGCTGACGGGCGGGACGTTACAGCTGGTAGGAACCACCGAGCGCGCGGTGCTGAGCGGAAACGTGGAACTGAAACGACTATTGTTTGCGCCCGGCGCGGACATTACTTCGTTTTTTGGTGCTTCGCCGGATACTTCGGCTGTGGCCGCGACTTCGTCGGCGTTCATGCGCAATCTTACGTTTGATGTGGCCGCGCATACCAGTCCGGGGGCGCGGATTGAATGGACCGGCGCGCAGGTGGAAATTGACAGCGATTTGCATTTGCGCGGGACGTGGGAGCGGCCGATTTTGCTGGGGCACATTCACCTGCTGGGCGGCGAAATGTCGTTTCGCGGAAACACTTTCACTTTGACGCGCGGAGACATTAATTTTGCGAATCCATTTCAACTGGACCCGGAGTTGAATATTGAGGCGACTTCGACGATCAGCCAGTATCTGGTGACGATCAACTTTTCGGGGCGGGCGAGTAAACTTTCTTTGAGCTATCGCTCGGATCCGCCTTTGCCGGATACGGATATTATCGCTTTGCTGGCGCTGGGGAGCACGGGGCAGGAAAGCGCGTTGCGTTCCACGGCGGCGGGATCGAACTACGGCGCTACGGCCTTGCTGTCCGAGGCGGTTTCCAGCGGAGTGGGCGGGCGCATCGAACATCTTTTTGGGATTAGCCATTTTCGGATTGATCCGTTCCTGGCGGGAACGGCCACGGAATCGAACGCTTCGGCGCGCGTGACGATTGAGCAGCAGATCACGCGGGATCTTACGGTGACTTATTCTTCTAATGCGGCTTCGGATCAGGAGCAGTTGATTCAAGTGGAATACCACGTGAAGCGCGATCTCTCGATTGTGTTTTTGCGCGATATTAACGGGACCTATGGGTTGGACATCAAGTTCGTGAAGCACTTCCACTGAGCGGTTGTTTATTCCGGCATGGCGAATAGCGATTCGGGAGCGAGGCGCACGCGCCAGGGTTGCGGGCGGTCGCGGAAGCGTTCCCATTTTTCCTTGAAGACTTCGGCTTGCAGGTGGGCTTCTCCTTTTTCGGCTTGCGCGGGATCGAAACTCAGGAAGAGCGTGATGCGGAAGGGTGTTTCTGAAGTGCGCGCGATCCAGCAGGGGAGAACATTTGGTTCTGCTGCGGCTGCTTGGGGAGTTTCGGGAAAGTCGAGGTGGTGCGCGCGAATGCCGAGGTACATCGGGGCTTGAGTGGGCCGGTCGGCGAGGCGCAGGCGGCAAGCCCAGTCGAGCGCTTCGACGGTGCCGTCGGGATTCGCCCTGGCGCGGGAAATATTTTTGCAGCCGGTGAGGCGGGCTACTTCGGAGCTGGGCGGGCGGCGGAATATTGCTTGTTTTGCGCCGAAGGCCGCTACTCGGCCGCGCGCGAGGACTAGCAGTTGTTCGCCGAGGCGGTAGGCTTCTTCCATGTTGTGGGTCACGAGGAGCGCGGGTCGGCGGTAAGTAGCGAAAGTTTCCTGGAGTTGCGCTTCGACTTGCCCGCGCAGATGGGTATCGAGCGCCGAGAGCGGCTCATCGAGCAACAACGCTTCCGGTTGAATCGCCAGGGCGCGCGCCAGGGCGGCGCGTTGCTGTTCACCGCCCGATAATTCGCGGGGGTAACGCTGCTCGAGTCCCGCCAGGTGGGTGCGCGCGACGAGCGAGGCGGTGCGCGCGGATTGTTCCTCGTGCGGCAAATCGTGCAGACCAAATGCGATGTTTTGCGCTACGGTGCGATGCGGAAACAGCGCGTAATGCTGAAACAACATGCCGATGCGGCGTTCGCGCGCTGGAATTGCCACTCGTTGCGCCGAATCGAAGAGGATGCGGTCGTTGAGGGCGATGCGGCCGCGGCTGGGTTTTTCCAGGCCGGCGATGCAGCGTAGCAACATGGATTTGCCCGCGCCCGATGCGCCCAGAATGCTCAACGGCGATTCCGTCGCGTGGAACGAAACGTCCAGCGTGAAATCCGCCAGCTTCTTTTCGATTTGGACTTCCAGGGTCACGTCAGTGGTGTCCCCAGCGCTCGCGGCGCAGACGCTGCGCGTGCGTCCAGTAGTAGAGCCCGCCCAGCAGTGCGACGGAGATGCCCACGTCCACGGCGCACCAGGCGATGGCGCGCTGGATTTCGTTGGCCTCCACGGCGAAATAAATTGCGATGGGAATTGTTTCGGTTTTTCCTGGAATATTTCCGGCGAGCATCAGGGTGGCGCCGAATTCTCCGAGGGCGCGGGCAAACGATAGAATCGTACCCGCCAGCACTCCCGGCCAGGCGAGAGGCAGCGCCACTTCGCGGAAAATGCGCGCTTCCGATGCGCCGAGGGTGCGCGCCGCTTGCAGCAGATGCGGGTCCACCTGTTCCAGGGCGGCGCGCGCGGTGATGTACATCAGCGGAAAAGCAACTACGGTGGCAGCGATCACCGTGGCAGGCCAGGAAAACACCACGGACGCGCCGAATTGCAGCAGCAGTTTGCCGAGGGGGCCGTTGCGGCCGAAAAGCAGGAGCAGAAGAAACCCGACGACCGTCGGAGGCAATACCAGCGGAAGAATAAAAATTCCGTCAATGAGCGCCGCGCCAGCGCCCACGCGATTCTGGCGCCACGCCGCCGCGGCCAGGCCGGCGAGCAGCGTGACGGCTGTCGCCGCCAGACTGGTGGCCAAGGATATGAACAGAGGAGACCAATCCATTGGGAGAGGATTGTAGCTGGATCAGTTCTTTACGGCTGATTTTTCCGCGGAGGTGAAGCCGTATTTCTGGAAGACGGCGCGCGCGTCGGCGCCCTGCAGAAATTCCAGGAAGGCGCGCGCCGCGGAGCTATTTTTTGCGTCGCGCAATACGGCGGCGGGATAGAGAATCGGATCGTGTGAATCCGCAGGGGCAACGGCGATCACGCGTACTTTCTTAGAGGTGTTGGCGTCGGTTTGATAGACCATGCCGGCATCGGCGTTGCCCGTTTCCACGTAGGTGAGCACGGCGCGAACGTCTTTCGCGTAAACGACTTTCTTTTCGAGCGACGCGAACAGGCCCAAGTGTTCGAGCGTTTGGCGCGCGTACATTCCCGCCGGGACCGTGCTGGTTTCGCCGAGCGCGAGCGTTTTCACCGCCGGGCTGCTGAGATCTTGAAAGCTGTGCAACGCCGAGGCTTGGGCCGGCGCGATTAACACCAGCGCGTTGCCCACCAGATCGCGCCGGGTATCGGCGACGATCAAGCCTTGCATCGCCAGTTCGTCCATCTGCTTTTCGGCCGCCGAAAAGAATACGTCCACGGGAGCGCCCTGCTCGATCTGCCGCGCGAGGGTTCCGGAGCCGCCATAGTTGTAAGTGACGGCCGTGCCGTTGCCGCCGTTCTTACGATGCTGCAGCACCTGGAAAATCGGGCCGAGTTCGTCGAGCGCATCCTTCAAGCTGATCGCGGCGGAGACGGTGATGGAGTCGGTTTGTTCCGGAGCCGCTTGCAGCGCAAAACTTCCGGCTGCGCCTGTTACAAGTAAAAGCAGGACGCTCGCAACGATGAGCCTCCTGCCGACGAGCCCAGTTTTATGTCGCGACATGATTGCAACTCCTTGATGCGTGAAACTGCTGCAACTTATCTCATAGATACTCAGCTGCCACGGAGATGCGCGGCTTCCGGGGCTACGGAGCGTGTGTGATAGCTCGAAATCGGCAGCCATAGCGGAGCGGTTTGCGAAAAAGCCGTACAGCGTTTGTAGCGACGGTTGCGCCGCAGAGATGGCGCACTGAAGTGCGCCGCTACAAAGGCAACACCAACGCAACGGCTGCCCGGTTCGATGAACCCGAACCGGCCGCTACAAAGGCAACGGCAACGTCAAAGGCGCCCAGCTAAAGCTGGCCGCTACAAAGTCAAAACCTAAAGGCCCGCTCATCCTATCCTGGTATTTATGAGAGGGCGTCTACGCATTCTAACGATCGGGCGCTGCCGGTTTTAGAGTGGAAGGCGGCAACGGGGCCTTCGCTCCGGAAGCGGGCGCCGCTGGAGCCGGAGCCGGTGCGCTGGACGGCGTTGGCGCGGAACTATCCGGCGGCAGCATTTGCTTCAGCTGCGGATACTCGTCGGACATGCCGCGCAAAACGGCAATGGCCACAGTGGTTTCGATCTGCTGGCCGGCATTGCGCATCTGCTGATCCACATCCGGCATTTCCTTGACGATGCGCTGGCCGATGGGCGATTCGTAGAATTTGGTCAATCCCTGGATATCTTCCATCGAAAAGTGCTTCGCGTAGATGGTTACAATCGCATCATTGACGGCCGTGGGCGGAAGTCCTGCGGAAAATTTTTGCGAGAAACTGTCCATGAATTTCGGCAACTGGTCCGCGGGAATCGCGCGGCCCAGGCCGTCGTGAACCTTTCCAGTTATGAATATCGCAATATTTTCGCCCATCTTCGAGCTTTCGGTAATATCCATCAAATGGCGAATGGCGGCGTCCTTTGCGGGATCTATTTTTTCCGCCGGCGACGGGGTTGGCGCGGCCGGTTTTGCTGGAGCCGCCTGCCCCGGGGTGGCGTGCGGCGCCAGGGTTGGTGGTGTGCTGGCTGGCGGTGTTTGCGCCAGCGCCGGACTCGCCGCAGATAACAGGGCGGCGATCACGGCAGTGCGTAGCTTCATGAAATTCTCCTGTTGTTGGCTGCAGGGTCTGGGTTACTCCTGCGATGATAAGCGAACCCAAGAATCGTATCGAACGTGAGCGGCATATGCAATTCGCCGGCGCGATGCGGGGCGCCCGGCGTCCGAGTGTGGGGACGAAGACTCTTTCTTCGTCTGACGCGCTCGGCGACGGAGCAATCGAAGAGAGATCCTTCGTCGCTACGCTCCTCAGGATGACGGGGCGGGCGGTTTGGATGCTTAGCAGCGAGCGGTGGGCAAGCCATCGGCAGACGACGGCTGGGGGGCGCGGCGCCGACGATTTCGCCGATACGGAGCGGGCGGTGGCAGGGTCGCGGGTGGCTATGATAACTTTTCAAGTGTGAGGAATGTTTTGCGCAACTTTGTGACGATTGGCGCCACGATGAGCGTCGCGAGCAGTCTGGCGGGCAGCGTGATGCATGGCGCCGCGCTTGGCGATGCCGCCGGGACCTCGCGCCAATGATCTTCGGCGGAGTCTCTTCCCCGGGGGTGATGCCGGACTTCGCGGCGGCGCGCCAGGAAATGGTGGCGCGACAAATTCGCGACCGCGGCATGCTCTCCCCGCGCGTGCTCGAAGCGATGTCCACCGTGGCGCGGCACGAGTTCGTCCCTGTGGCGGCGCAAGCTTTGGCCTATTCCGACGAACCGCTGCCAATCGGCGGCGGGCAAACGATTTCGCAGCCTTACATGGCGGCGGTGATGACGGAGGCGCTGCGGCTTTCCGGCACGGAGCGCGTGCTGGAAATTGGCGGCGGTTGCGGGTATCAAGCAGCGGTGCTGTCGCTGCTGGCGCGAGAAGTGATCGTGGTGGAATTGCAGCCGGAGCTGGCTCGCACCGCAGGCGAGCGCCTGGCGCGCCTGGGTTACGCGAATGTGCGCGTGGAAGAAGGCGATGGTTCGGTGGGCTGGGCTGGCAACGCGCCGTACGACGCGATTGTGGTTTCGGCGGCGGCTCCCGCGATTCCTGCGCCGCTCAGCGAACAGCTCGCGGAAGGTGGCCGCCTGGTAATTCCCGTGGGCAGTTCCGATCGGCAAGATTTGTTGCGAATTGTAAAGCGCTCGGGAGGGCTGGCGCAGGAATCGCTGTGCGCTTGCCGCTTCGTGCCGCTGCTTGGTCGCCACGGATGGCCTGCCGTGGTTGCGGATGAAGGTCAGGGAACCGCGGCGCGATGAACGTCCCTGAGCGCGTGCCGGAACTTTCCATCATCATCCCCGCTTACAACGAAGAGGGGCGCCTGGCGCGCACCCTGGCGCGCATTCGCGAATATTTTGCCGGGCGCCGCGTGCCGGCGGGCGTTGCGCCGAATATCACTTTGGAGCAGCTCGAAATCCTGATCGTGGATGACGGATCGAAGGATGGCACCGCGCGGATCGCGGAGGAATGGGCGCGGGAGATGCCTGGGGTGCGGCTGGTTTCGAACGGAGAGAATCGCGGGAAAGGCTACAGCGTGCGGCACGGGATGCTGGAAGCGCGCGGGCGCATTGCACTATTTACCGATGCGGATTTGTCTTCGCCGATTGAAGAGATTGAGAAACTGCTGGCGGCGCTGGCCGCAGGGAATGATATTGCGATCGGCTCGCGTGCGCTGGACCGCTCGCTGATTTCGGTGCACCAATCGCGGCATCGCGAATTAGCTGGAATGGTGTTCAACGGATTGGTGCGCGTGATTACGGGATTGCCGTTTTCCGATACGCAATGCGGGTTCAAGATCTTCCGGCGCGAACGCGCGCGGATTATTTTCGAGCAGCAGCGGATTGAGGGCTTCGGATTTGATCCGGAAATTCTATTTTTGGCCAAGCGCCACGGTTTGCGCACTTCCGAAGTGCCGGTGCGCTGGGCGCATGACGCAGCGACGAAGGTGCAAGTGCTGCGCGACAGTACGATGATGTTCGGAGATCTTCTATTGATCCGCTGGAACTGGCTGCTGCGACGCTACCCCAAGATAAACGGCGCGCATTAGGGAATGCGGTTTTACAGACCGCCATCGGTGATAGCCGCGCCACCGGTGGCGTCCGCCGCTACAAAGGCAACACCAAGGCAACGGCTGCCCGGTTCGATGAACCCGAACCGGCCGCTACAAAGGCAACGGCAACATCAAAGGCGCCCAGCTAAAGCTGGCCGCTACAAAGTCAGAACCTTGGACTGCATTCATTTCTCCACAAACTGTTTATGCGTCGCTGAATGACTGGCCGCGGGGCTGGTCTTTTGCCAGCGGCGGCGGAGCGGTTGGTTCGCTGAAATCCCCGGTCCAATGCCAATTGCGGATTTCCGGCAAGTCCTGGAAATGTTCGCGGATGTACGCGTGATGTTCGTATAACTTCCGGTTAAACATATCAATCGCGTCGGACGCTTGCGAGCGCAGGCGCGGAACATGCTTCAGCGCGTCAATCGCCAGGTGGAAGCGGCTCATTTTATTCAGGACCACCATATCGAAGGGAGTGGTGGTGGTCCCTTCGTCGTTGAATCCGCGCACGTGGAAGCGACCTTCGTTGGCGCGGCCATGCACCATGCTGTGAATCAGCCAGCGGTAGCCGTGGAAGGCGAAGATCACGTCCACCTCGCGGGTGAAGAGCGCCTCGAAGGAAATATTGTCCATACCGTGAGGATGGTCGTCGGGGCTCATGAGGGAGTTGAGATCCACGACATTCACGACGCGCACCTTGATGCCCGGCACACATTTTTGCAGCAACCAGGAAGTGGCGCAGGCTTCGATGGTGGGCACATCGCCGGCGCAGGCGAGGACGATGTCCGGCTGCGTGCCGCCGTCGTTGGTGGCGAAATCCCAGGTGGAGGCGCCCTGGGAGCAGTGCGCCAGCGCTTCGTCGAAGGTGAGCCATTGCAGCTGGGGTTGCTTGCCGCAGGTGACGACGTTGACGTAGTTGCGGCTGCGCAGGCAGTGATCGACGACGTTCAAGAGGCAATTGGCATCGGGCGGATAGTACACGCGGGCGACTTCGCTGCGGCGTTGCAGAGCGTTGTCCACGAAGCCGGGGGCCTGGTGACTGAAACCGTTGTGATCGTTGCGCCAGCAGTGGCCGGTGAGGAAGACGTTGAGAGACGCGAGCGGGCGGCGCCAGGGAAAATCGATGCATTGCTCGAGCCATTTGGCGTGTTGCGTGACCATGGAGTCCACCACTTGCGCGAAGGCTTCGTAGGAGGACCAGATGCCATGGCGGCCGGTGAGGAGATAGCCTTCGAGCCAGCCTTCGCAGAGATGTTCGCTGAGGACTTCGAGGACGCGGCCGTCGGGGGCGAGATGATCGTCGATGGAGACTGTTTGTTCCATGGTGCAGCGGTTCGTTGTGTCGAAGACGGAGTTGAGGCGATTCGAGTTTGTTTCGTCGGGGCAGAAGAGGCGGAAATTTGCGGGATTTTGTTTGATGACGTCGCGCAGGTATTCGCCGAGTTTGCGGGGGGCTTCGGCGACTACTTCGCCGGGGCCGGGGACTTCGAGGGCATAACGCGCGAAATCGGGCAGATCGAGGGCTTTCAGGACGCGGCCACCGTTGACGTGCGGGCTGGCGCCCATGCGGTGGCTGCCATCGGGCGCGAGGGCTGCTAGTTCCGGGATCAGACGGCCTTGCTGATCGAATAATTTTTCA
>Ga0209248_10000206_pt1 | contig 20074 bp, 17 predicted proteins | sample BogFormECP04_OM1_FD_188241 | JGI IMG/M metagenome (GOLD analysis project Ga0209248, IMG submission 188241) | Bog forest soil microbial communities from Calvert Island, British Columbia, Canada - ECP04_OM1 (SPAdes) (version 2) | ecosystem: Environmental > Aquatic > Freshwater > Wetlands > Bog ... | reverse complement strand
CCGATCTGGCCACCATTCACGTCCACCCGGTCACGTGCTCGCTGGGGGTGCCGACCCGCCATCTAGATCTGCAATTCGTGGCGCGCGCGCCGGCCGGCGCGCAGATCGCGCTCAGCGAAGAGTCGGTGGACTTGCGCTGGTGGCCGGCCGATGCCTTGCCTCCGGATTCCGATCACGCACTCGCCTACCTGGTTGCCCGCGCCCGCGGTGGCTGACCGCCGAACGTGACGCTGGCGTCACGTTCGACCCCGAGCGTGACGATGGCGTCACGCTCGGCACACGAAGCAGATTCAGACGTCAGACGAGTAGCGGATCCCGCCGTCAGGAATGGAGACGCCGGGCCACACCCGGGCGCCACGCAGCAACTCGCAGCGCGCGCCGATGTCGGCGCCGTCACCGATCACACCATCGCGGACCAGCGCCCGCGGACCAATGCGGACACCGAAGCCGATGATCGAGCGCTCGATCACGCTACCGGCCTCGACCTTGACGCCGTCGAAGATCACCGCGCCATCCAGCCGGACCCCGGGGCCGATCTCGGCGCCCCGCCCGACGACGGTGCCGCCGATCAGCACCGCGCCCGGAGCCACCGCCGCGCCGTCATGCACCAATTGCTCGCCGCGGTGGCCTCGCAGGGCCGGCGACGGGGCGATCCCGCGCACCAGATCCGCCGACCCGCGGACGAAGTCTTCCGGCGTGCCCATGTCCCGCCAGTACGTGGCGTCGACGTAGCCGCAGACCTTTACATCAGCGTCCGACAGCAGCGCCGGGAACACCTCGCGTTCCACCGAGACCTCGCGGCCGCGCGGAATCCGGTCGATGATCTTGCGCTCGAAGACGTAGCAGCCGGCATTGATCTGGTCGGTCGGCGGATCCTGCGTCTTCTCGAAAAAGGCGACGACGCGGTCCTCCTCGTCGGTGGGCACGCAGCCGAATGCCCGTGGGTCACCCACCCGCACCAGATGCAAGGTGACGTCGGCGTGGTTGGTTTGGTGGAACCCCAGCAGCTGGCGCAGGTCCGCCCCAGACAGCACATCGCCGTTGAACACCATCACGGTGTCGTGACGCAGCTTGCCGACGACGTTGGCGATACCGCCGCCGGTCCCCAACGGACTCTCCTCGGTCACGTAGTCGATCTGCAGGCCGAGCTTGGACCCGTCGCCGAACTCCGCCTCGAAGACCGCGGCTTTATATGACGTACCCAGGATGACGTGCTCTATGCCCGCCGCGGCGATCCGGGAAAGCAGATGGGTGAGAAACGGCAGCCCGGCCGTCGGCAGCATCGGCTTGGGCGCCGACAGGGTCAGCGGCCGCAGCCGAGTGCCTTTGCCGCCGACCAGGATCACGGCATCGACTTGAGAGGTTGACAATTCAGTGCCGCCTTTCTGCCAGTTTCGGTCTCGCTGCCTGTTTCCGTTTAGAACCACGCACCATCAGATGGGAACGCACCGCCAACGATCCGCGCAGCGCCCAGCGCAGCGGAGCGCGCCACCAACCAGAATGCCGGTCGGCCAAGAAGATATACGTGCTTGTGTGATGGGCCGCCAAATGGCTTGCCGGATCGTGCCCGGTGGCGTGGCCCTTGTGGTGCAGAACTTCCGCCGATGGCACGTATACGCTCAGCCACCCGGCTTTGCCGAGCCGGTCGCCGAGGTCGACGTCCTCCATATACATGAAGTAGCGCTCGTCGAATCCGCCGACCTGGCTGAACGCCGACCGGCGCACCAGCAAGCACGATCCCGACAGCCAGCCCACCGTGCGTTCACTGGGCTCGAGCCGCTCCTGGCGGTATGCGGTGGTCCAGGGATTGCGAGGCCAGAACGGCCCGAGCAGCGCGTGCATGCTGCCGCGGAGCAGGCTGGGCAAGTGCCGCGCCGACGGATACACCGACCCGTCGGGGTCCCGGATAAGCGGGCCAAGCGCGCCGGCGCGCGGCCAACGGGTGGCGGCCTCCAGCAAAGCGTCGATACTGCCCGGCCCCCATTGCACATCCGGGTTGGCCACCATCACCCAGTCATCTACCAGTCCTTCCTCCAAGAGGTGCGCCACCGCGCGATTCGCCGCGGTTCCGTACCCGAGGTTGGCCCCGGTGTCGAACAGCCGCACGTTCGGATAGCGCCCGACCGCTTCCTGCGGTGTTCCGTCGGTGGAGCCGTTGTCGGCGAGCAGAACACTGACCGGCCGCTCGGTAGCCAACGCCAACGTGGCCAGGAAGCGCTCCAAATGGGGGCCCGGCGAATAGGTCACGGTCACGACCGGCACGACGTCAGACACGCGGAGAGGGTAACGGTCCAGAGGCTGCCAGCGCTGCGACAAGTGCAGGGCGCCATGGCCTCAGCGGTGTCAGGCCAGCGGCCGCGGACTGCCGGCTCGATAGCGCGGAGTAGCTGGGCCGCGGCGCCGGCCGTGGATTGTCAGCGGAGCTGACCGGGCGCACCCGCTCGGGGTCGGCTCCGGATTCTTCGAACACCGCGCGTGCTTGCTCGAATCGGGAGACCGCGCCTTCGTTGGCCGCGTGCAAGATCGGCCCGGGGACGCCATCGTCGGCTACTTGGAGCAGCGCGCCGGCCAAATCGGCGACATAGGTCGGTGAACCGGCCTGGTCGTCGACCACGTCCACGGGGCCGTCTCCGGCAGCCAGTCGGCGCATGATTGCGACGAAGTCCTTTCCACTGCCGCCGGTGTAGACCCAAGCCGTGCGGACCACGACAGCCTCCGGCAGCGCGGCCAACACGGCCACTTCGCCGGCGCGCTTGCTGCACGCGTAGACGCCTCGCGGCGCGGTTTCATCGCTCGGCTCGTAAGGACGGGCCTCCGCCCCGATTAAGTCCGAGCAGAACACGAAGTCAGTCGAGACGTGGATCAGCCGGGCGCCGGCGCGCGCGCACGCCCGGGCGATGTGTTCGGGACCGGCGGCGTTGACCGCGTAGGCGGCCGACTCGTCGCTTTCCGCGCCATCGACATCGGTGTAAGCAGCGCAATTGATCACGATGTCGCCATTTTGGACGATCGACTCGGCCGTGGCCGGGTCGGTGATGTCCCATTGCGACGATGTCAGTGCCAGCAGTTCGCGGCCCTGAGCAGCGACCTGCGGCGCGAGACAGCTGCCTAGTTGCCCGCCTGCCCCCGTGATCACGATCCTGCCCGACATGATTCGAGTCTGGCACGCCGCACTCGGCTAACCGAGAAGCGCCTGTGGCGCAAGTAACCTAATGTGATGCCTGTGCAACGTGTGGTTCGTGCGATTGCCGCTGCCCTTACACTCGCTGTCGTTCTCGGCACCGGGCTCGCGTGGAACAACATCCGGACATTCGAAGACGGCATCTTCCACATGTCCGCGCCGTCGCTGGGTAAGGGCGGCGACGACGGAGCGATCGACATTCTGCTGGTCGGACTGGACAGCCGTACCGACGCTCACGGCAACCCTTTGTCACCCGAGGAACTGGCGGCTTTGCGGGCTGGTGATGAAGAAGCGACCAATACCGACACGATCATCCTGGTCCGGATACCTAACAGCGGGAGGTCGGCAACCGCGATCTCGATTCCGCGGGACTCCTACGTCATGGCCCCCGGCCTGGGCAAGACCAAGATAAACGGCGTCTACGGCCAAACCAGGGAGGCAAGGCGAGCCACTCTCGTCAAAGCCGGCGATTCCGCCGAAGATGCCGCAGCACAGGGCACCGAGGCCGGACGCGAGGCGTTGATCAAGACGGTCGCCGACCTCACCGGCGTCACGGTCGACCATTACGCCGAAATCGGACTGCTCGGATTCGCGTTGATCGCCGACGCGCTCGGCGGCGTCGAAGTGTGCCTCAAGGACGCGGTGTTCGAACCACTTTCAGGTGCCGACTTCCCGGCTGGCCGGCAAAAACTCAACGGTCCGCAGGCGCTCAGCTTCGTACGCCAGCGCCACGAGCTGCCGCGCGGCGACTTGGACCGGGTGGTACGCCAGCAGGCGGTGATGGCCTCGCTGGCCCACCGAGTCATCTCCGGCCAGACGCTGTCCAGCCCCACCACACTGAAGCGGCTGGAGGCGGCCGTCCAGCGCTCGGTGGTGATCTCCTCGGGTTGGGACGTCATGGATTTCGTCCAACAACTGCAAAAGCTGGCCGGCGGTAACGTCGCCTTCGCCACCATCCCGGTGCTCGACGAGGCCGGCTGGAGCGACGACGGCATGCAAAGTGTGGTGCGGGTGGACCCACATCAGGTTCAGGACTGGGTCGGCGGCCTGCTGCACGAGCAGGAACAGGGCAAGACCGAGCAGCTGGCCTACACACCCGCCAAGACCACCGCCAGTGTGGTCAACGACACCGATATCAACGGACTGGCGTCAGCGGTGTCAGACGTGTTGAGCTCCAAGGGATTTACCACGGGCGGCGTCGCAAACAACGAGGGCGGCCACGTGAAGGGGAGTCAGGTGCGCGCCGCCAAGCCCGAAGATCTAGGCGCGCAGGAGGTCGCCAAGGAACTGGGCGGGTTGCCGGTCGTCGCCGATGCGTCGATAGCGCCGGGATCGGTCCGGGTGGTGCTGGCCAACGACTACACCGGTCCGGGCTCCGGGCTCGGCGGCGGCGCGTCCATAACGCCGGCCCATGCATCGAACCTCGGGCCGGCTGCGGACGCAGGAGTTCCACCGCCGTCGCCGATCCTCACCGCCGGCTCCGACAAGCCAGAGTGCATCAACTGACCACGCTGACTACCCTTGCCGGGGCCATCCTGGATCCGATGTTGCGGGCCGACCCTGTCGGCCCGCGTATCACCTACTACGACGACGCCACCGGCGAGCGCATCGAATTGTCCGCGGTGACGCTGGCCAACTGGGCCGCCAAGACCGGCAACCTGTTGCGCGACGAGCTGAGCGCGGGCCCGGCCAGCCGGGTGGCGATCTTGCTGCCGGCGCATTGGCAGACTGCCGCGGTTTTGTTCGGGGTGTGGTGGATTGGCGCCGAGGCCGTATTGGACCCCGCCGGCCCCGCCGATTTGGCACTGTGCACCGTCGAACGGCTGGACGAGGCCGACTCGGCCTTGAACAACACGGCGCCCGGCGGCGAGGTGGCGGTGCTGTCGCTCGATCCGTTCGGCCGGCCCTCAAACCAGGGCAGGCCTGACCTACCGATCGGTGTCACCGACTTCGCGACCGCGGTGCGGGTGCACGGCGACCAAATAGTCCCCGAACGCCATCCCGGTCCGGCACTGGCCGGCCGATCGGTCGACCAGGTCCTGGCCGACTGTGCGAAATCCGCCGCGGCGAGGGGTTTGACGTCCAAGGATCGGGTGCTTTCCAGCGCGCCGTGGAGCGGACCCGGTGATCTGGTGGACGGCCTGCTGGCGGTGATGGCAATTGGGGCGTCGTTGGTGCAGGTCGTCAATCCCGATCCGACGGTGCTGCAGCGCAGAGTTGAAACCGAAAAGGTCACCCGGCTGCTGTAACGGGCACTCCCTAGATCCATGTTGATATCGCAATACTTCGATGTTAACGTCGTCAAAGCTTGGGGTAATGCTGGGACTCGAGAATATTAAGGACCAAGTGGGCCCAAAATAGGACCAGTTAGGAAGGTTCAGGCAATGGTGTACGGGCTACTAGCGAAAGCGGCAACGACGGTAATCACCGGCCTGGCCGGAGTGACGGCCTACGAGGTGTTACGCAAGGCCGCGGCCAAAGCACCCGTGCACGAGACCGCGGTATCGGCGGCAGAGCTGGGGTTGCGCGGAACCCGCAAGGCCGAGGAAGCCGCAGAATCGGCGCGGCTGAAGCTTGCCGATGTCATGGCCGAAGCCCGCGAACGCATTGGCGAAGAGACGCCCCCACCGTCGATCAGCGACGTCCACGAGCACGACCACTAGCCTTCGCATGACCCTCGCTTTGGTCCCGGACACGCCCGAGTCCGACGATCCTGCCCTGGTGGTTGTTTCTGATGCCGCCGGCCGCATGCGGGTTGCGGTCGGGTGGGTCCGCAGCAACTCCCGGCGCGCCGTGGCGGTCGAAGAAGCCGTCGCCAAGTGCAACGGTGTGCGCGCCGTGCACGCCTATCCGCGCACTGGGTCAGTCGTGGTGTGGTATTCGCCCAGGCGCTGCGAGCGGTCGTCGGTGCTGGCCGCAATAAGCGGTGCCGCACACGTCGCGGCCGAACTGATCCCCGCCCGCGCGCCGCATTCGTCCGAGATCCGCAACACCGACGTACTGCGTATGGTCATCGGCGGCGCGGCGCTGGCCTTACTCGGCGTCCGCCGTTACGTTTTCGCCAGACCGCCGCTGCTCGGGCCGAGCGGCCGGCTGGTCGCCACCGGCGTCACTGTCTTCACCGGCTACCCGTTCCTGCGCGGGGCGCTGCGCTCGCTGCGCTCCGGTAAGGCAGGCACCGATGCGCTGGTCTCCGCCGCGACCGTGGCGAGCCTCATCCTGCGCGAGAACGTGGTGGCGCTCACTGTGTTGTGGCTGCTGAATATCGGTGAGTACCTTCAGGATCTGACTCTGCGCCGGACCCGGCGGGCCATCTCGGAGCTGCTGCGCGGCAGTCAGGACACGGCGTGGGTTCGGCTGACCGCCGGCCCGCAAGCGGGCACCGAGATACAGGTACCGATCGACACCGTGCAGATCGGCGACGAAGTGGTGGTCCACGACCATGTCGCCATACCGGTCGACGGCGAGGTCCTCGACGGCGAGGCGGTTGTCAACCAATCTGCGATTACCGGGGAAAACCTGCCGGTCAGCATCACGGTCGGGATGCGTGTGCATGCTGGTTCGGTCGTGGTGCGCGGACGCCTGGTGGTACGCGCCGACGCCGTCGGCAGCCAAACCACCATCGGCCGGATTATCACCAGAGTCGAAGAGGCACAACTTGATCGGGCACCGATCCAAACGGTCGGCGAGAACTTCTCGCGCCGCTTCGTTCCCACCTCGTTCATCGTCTCGGCAATCGCGCTGGCGATCACCGGAGACGTCCGGCGCGCGATGACCATGTTGTTGATCGCCTGCCCCTGCGCGGTGGGCTTGTCCACCCCGACCGCGATCAGCGCAGCGATCGGCAACGGCGCACGCCGCGGCATCCTGATCAAGGGCGGATCCCACCTGGAACAGGCGGGTCGGGTCGACGCGATGGTGTTCGACAAGACCGGGACATTGACCGTTGGGCGTCCGGTTGTCACGAATATCGTTGCTATGCACAAGGATTGGCAGCCAGAGCAGGTACTGGCGTATGCCGCCAGCTCGGAGATTCACTCTCGTCATCCGCTGGCCGAAGCGGTGATCCGCTCGACCGAGGAACGCCACATCAGCATCCCGCCGCATGAGGAGTGCGAGGTGCTGGTGGGCTTGGGCATGCGGACCTGGGCCGACGGCCGGACCCTGTTGCTGGGCAGCCCCTCGCTGCTGCGGGCCGAAAAAGTGAGGGTCTCCAAGAAGGCGTCGGGGTGGGTGGACAAGCTGCGACGCCAGGCCGAAACCCCGCTGCTGCTCGCGGTGGACGGCACGCTGGTGGGGCTGATCAGCTTACGCGACGAAGTGCGGCCCGAGGCGGCCGAGGTGCTGACAAAGTTGCGGGCCAACGGGATTCGCCGGATCATCATGCTCACCGGGGACCATCCGGACATCGCCGAGGTGGTCGCCGGCGAGCTGGGTATCGACGAATGGCGCGCCGAGGTGATGCCGGAGGACAAGCTCGAGGTGGTACGCGAGCTGCAGGATGACGGCTACGTCGTCGGCATGGTCGGCGACGGCATCAACGACGCCCCGGCGCTGGCGGCCGCCGACATCGGAATCGCCATGGGGCTGGCCGGAACGGACGTCGCTGTCGAGACCGCCGATGTGGCGCTGGCCAACGACGATCTGCACCGGCTGCTCGACGTGCGAGACCTCGGTGCCCGCGCGGTCGATGTAATCCGCGAAAATTACGGCATGTCTATCGCGGTCAACGCCGCCGGGCTGATCATCGGTGCGGGCGGCGCGCTCTCACCTGTGCTGGCCGCGATCCTGCACAACGCATCGTCGGTGGCAGTGGTGGCCAACAGCTCCCGGTTGATCCGCTACCGCCTGGACTGAACCGGCTCAGCAGCCGCAGTCGTGACCATGCCAGGCTCGGACGCCCTGCCAGACCGCGATGCCGGCTATGCCAAGCCCGAGTGCGGGGTCAAACCACCAACCGCCGGACCAAAGTGGCGTGATCGCAAGGCCGATCAGCACCCCGGCGGCCTGGGTCGCACACAGGTAATTCTGAGTTCCTTCACCCTCGGTCGCCCCCGAGTCCAGACGCGCGCCCAGTTGGTGGTTGGCCCAACCGAGAACCGGCATCAGTACCAAGCCGACTGCCGTCAACCCGATGCCGATCACCGACGTCTCGGCGTGGTGCTCGTTAGTGAGGTTGCGGATGGATTCTGCGGCGATGTAAGGGGCGGTCAGCCAAAACGACACCGCGACACCGCGTTGCGCGCGCCGCTCGGCGGTGTGCGACTGAGTGCGCGCCCCGGTGAAGCGCCAGACCACCATCGCGCTGGCCAGCGCCTCGGACCCGCCGCCAAGCGCCCACCCGGTGAGCGCGACAGACCCGACCGCAAGTCCCTGCCACAGCCCGATGACACCCTCGATGAGCACCACGGTCAAGCTGACCCAGGCCAGCCGCCGCGCCCACTGGGCGCCGCGCTGCCACCCGGCGTCCGGTGCGATCGGCGTCGGGCGTTCCAACTCGGCAATCGAGGTAATCATCTCCATTCGGCGATGGTAGGAGCGAGATAGCCTCGAGGCCGGGATCCCACGTCGTGCCCGCCGGACCGTTACCGGGATGTTGCGATACAGCGTTCGTGGAGTGGTCGTCCGTGAAAGCAAGGTTGTCAGGCACGCGCCGAATCCCGATGGAACACGTGTCGTTAATCTGTCTAACAAGTACACACAGCGGGAGAAGGGACCACGGCATGGGGCGCGCCGACAACGACAGCTGGGATCTGGCGACCAGCGTAGGAGCCACCGCCACCATGGTGGCCGCGGGAAGAGCTCGGGCCACCAGGAACGCTCTGATCGACGATCGCTTCGCCGAGCCGCTGGTGCGTGCCGTCGGCCTCGATTTCTTTACCCGGTGGGCAAGCGGTGAACTCGACTCCGTTGATGTCGACCTCCCCGACGCCGCGTGGGGCATGCAACGTATGACCGACATGCTGGCGGCACGCACGCGCTACATCGACGCGTTCTTCGCCGAGGCCGTGTTTTCCGAGGCCGCGGGCATCCGCCAGGTAGTCATATTGGCCTCTGGCCTCGACGCACGCGCATATCGGCTGCCATGGGTGCCGGGAACGGCGGTATTCGAGGTTGACCAGCCACGAGTCATCGAATTCAAGACCACCACGATTGCCGCGCTCGGCGCCGAGCCCAGGGCCGACGTACGTGCCGTCGCGATCGACCTGCGACACGATTGGCCGTCGGCGTTGCGTCAGGCCGGGTTTGACACGGGGCAACCCGCCGCGTGGGCCGCTGAGGGCCTGCTCGGGTTCCTGCCACCGGACGCCCAGGATCGGCTGCTGGACAACGTCACCACGCTCAGCGCCGACGGCAGTCAGCTGGTCGCCGAAATCTTTCTGAATTCCGCTGCCAACCTGCAGGCTCTGAACGGCGCCGCCCAGAACTGGCGTCAGCACGGACTCGGCGTCGAGCTGGAAAATCTGGGCTTCCCCGGCGACCGTAACGACGTGGCGACCTACCTGGCGGACCGCGGTTGGCACGTCGCTCCCACCCCGCTGAATCAGTTGTTGGCCGACAACGGACTACCGTTGCAGCCCGGTGGCGAGAATGCCCCGTTTGGCAAGAACTACTACTGCACCGCCGTGTTGCACAAGGCAGGCTAAAGGAAGGCTCCAAGGTGCCGAACACCAACGCCGCCAAGCCACTTGACGGATTTCGGGTACTCGATTTCACGCAGAACGTCGCCGGCCCGCTGGCCGGACAAGTGCTCGCCGACCTGGGCGCCGAGGTGATCAAGGTCGAGGCCCCCGGTGGTGAGGCGGCCCGGCACATCACCGCGGTCCTTCCCGGACGCCCACCGCTGGCCACGTATTTTCTGCCCAACAACCGGGGCAAGAAGTCGGTGTCAGTGGACCTGACCACCGAAGAGGCCAAGCAGCAGATACTGCGACTCGCCGACACCGCCGACGTTGTGCTGGAAGGGTTTCGGCCGGGAGTCATGGAAAGAATGGGCCTGGGTCCCGACGAGCTGCGGGCACGCAACCCCAAATTGATCTATGCCCGCCTGTCGGCTTTCGGCGGCAATGGTCCGCACGGCACCCGGCCCGGCGTCGACCTGATGGTCGCCGCCGAGGCCGGCATGAGCACCGGGATGCCCACACCGACCGGCAAACCGCAGATCATTCCGTTCCAGCTTGTCGATAACGCCAGTGGCCACGTGCTGGCGCAGGCGGTGTTGGCGGCGCTGCTCAACCGCGAGCGCCACGGGGTCGCCGACATCGTGCGGGTCGCCATGTACGACGTGGCGGTAGGCCTGCAGGCCAATCAGCTCACGATGCACCTCAACCGCGCCGGCGGGGACCAGCCGAAGCCCACGCAGGCGCCGAAAACCAAGCGGCGCAAGGGAGTCGGCTTTGCCACCCAACCATCGGACGCATACCGGGCCGCCGACGGATACCTGGTTCTCAGCGCGTATGTGCCCAAACACTGGGCGAAGCTGTGTCAGATCATCGGCCGGCCCGATCTCCTGGACGACGAGCGATTCATCGACCAGCGCGCGCGGGCGCTCAACTACCCCGAGTTGACCGACGAGCTGGAGTCAGCCCTGGCCGCCAAGACCGCAGCCGAATGGGTTGAGCTGCTACACGAAGGCGGCCTCATGGCTTGCCTTGCCTACACCTGGAAGCAGGTCGTCGACACCCCACTGTTCGCGGAGAATGAGCTTGCCCTCGAAGTCGGCGGCGGTGACGACGCCATCACGGTAATCCGCACACCCGCGCGCTACTCCAGCTTCGACGCTTCGGCGACCGATCCCCCGCCGGCCGCAGGCCAGCACAATGAGATGTTTCTCGCAGGGGTTCTTCCCGAGCCGGAAACCGCTTCGTGAGGTTCGCTGCGCAGCACATCAGCTGACCAGCTTGACCACCCGGTCGTTGCCACGGTCGGCAGCGTAAACGTTCCCGGTGTTGTCCACGGTCACCGCTAAGGGGGTGTTGAGGCCGTTCAACGGCAGTGCGGTCGGGGTGTTGGATCCGGCCGCCAACTTCAACACCTGGTTGCTGTCGTGTTCGGTGACGAACACGTCGCCGGCGTTGTTCACCGCGATGCCCCACGGCACGGAGACGCCGGTGAACGGCAGCACATTCTGGGCGCTCGACCCAGCGGCCAACATCAACACCCGGTTGTTGTCGGTGTCGGTGACGTAGACATTGCCGGCGGGGTCGACCGCCACACCATCGGGATTCTTGAGGCCAGTGAACGGCAGCACGGTCTGAGCGTTCGACCCGGCCGCCAATCTCAGCACCCTGTTGTTGCCTCGATCGGCGACATAGACGCTGCCCTGCCCATCCACCGCCACACCTTCGGGGTAATTGAGGCCGCTGAACGGTAGCACCGTCTGAGTGTTCGATCCGGCCGCCAGCTTGACCACCCGGTTGTTGAAATCGGCGACATACACGGCGCCGGCGTTATCCACCACCAACCCCTGCGGCTGGTAAAGGCCGGTAAACGGCAACACCGCCGGGGTGCTCGAATTGGGCGGCAACTCCACCACCCGCCCGTACATGCCTTCGCTCGTGACGTACATGTCGCCGGCTCTGTCCAGCGCCACCCCGCCTGGTGAGAGGCGGAAATCGATACCGGTGAACGGAAGCACCGATTGTCCAGACGCTGGTTTCGCTGTTGCCGACGAGGGGCGCGTCACCAAGTATCCGGTGATACCGACAGCGGCGACCAGCAGAACCGAAGCGGCGCCAACGATGACCCACCGCTTGCGTTTTCGTCCTGATTGAGCCGCACCGAGCGCGAAATTCGATGGTCTGGCAGAGCCAGCGTCAGACGGCGGCGGAGATCCGCGCCAGCCGCCACCGCTCCCGCCGTCGGGAAGCGCGACCGGACGCGCCACTGTCTCGTCGCTGCGCGATGGTGGAACATTCACTGGCCGGGGGCCGGAGCCCGAACCATTGCCGGCCCAGCCCGACGCCCACCCCGCGTCGGGGATGTTGGCCAGCAGCGTCGCGTTGTCACCTTGCTGCAGAATCGAGGCTTCCAGGTGTTGGTCGGGTGCGGTCAGCGCGTCATGGGCGGCTGCGGCCAGATCCCCGGCGGTGAAATAGCGGTCCGCCGGGTTCTTGGCCATTCCTCTGGAGACCACCTGGTCCAGGGCCGGCGGAATACGCCCGGCCCGTGCCTCGCTGGGTCGTGGGGCAGGTTCGAGCAGATGCGCAGCGATCAACCGTTCGACGCTGTCGGCCCGGTACGGCGGCGCCCCGGTCAAACACTCGCCCAACACACAGGCCAGCGCATAGATATCGGAGCGATAGGTGACCTCATCGCCGGTGAACCGCTCCGGCGCCATGTAGTTGTAGGTCCCGACAGCGATCCCACTCTGGGTCAGCCCCGGGTCGGTGGCAGCACGCGCGATGCCGAAATCCACCAGGTACGCAAAGTCGTTATCGGTGATCAGGATGTTCTCCGGTTTGACGTCGCGGTGCGTCACGCGGCTGGCGTGCGCGGCATCCAGCGCGGCGGCGATTTGGCGCACAATGGCCACCGTGCGTGCCGGAGTCAGCGGGCCGTAGTGCGTCAGCAGCGTGCGCAGTGATGCGCCGTCGATCATGCGCATCTCCACGAAGAACCGACCGTCGATGTCGCCGTAGTCATGGATGGGAACGATGTGCGGGTCAGTCAGCCGCCCCGCAGTGTCGGCCTCGCGCTGCATCCTCTCGCGAAATTCCGAGTCGCTGGAGAATTGCGGCGAGATCAGCTTCAGCGCCACCACCCGGTGCTTCCGGGTGTCTTCGGCCTGATAGACCTCGCCCATCCCGCCGCGGCCCAGCAAGCGCATCAGCTGATAGGGCCCAAACTGCGACCCCACCCGCGAGGCCGACTCGGTGTCGTTCATCGTTGACGCTCCTTTACCCGGTCACCGATCACGGTTAATTACGAGTCCGATTACGAGACAACGCTTTACCCGATTGCGTTCACGGCTGCCGCCAGCCTCGACTGCAACGGACCCGGCAGCGGAATGGACCCGTATTGGTCTAAACCAACTTGGCCCGGGCCAATTGCGGCCTGCATGAAAGCCTTTACCGCGGCGCCGGTCGCGGCATCCGGATACTTCGAGCAGACGATTTCGTAGGTCGGCTCCACGATCGGGTATGCACCGGATTGCGTCGGCTTGTAGAACGACGACGTGTCCACAATCAGGTCATTGCCCTGCCCCTTGAACGTAACCCCCGCAAGCGTCTTGCCGACTGAGTCGGTAGTGATCGACACCGGATCCGGACCGGCTGACGTGATGATCTGGGCCATGTTCAACTGTCTGCCCACCGCGAACGACCACTCGTTGTAGGTGATCGACCCGTCGGTGCTCTGCACCTGCGCCGACGTTCCGTTGTCACCGACGCCGCCGTCACCGACACCCCCGAGGAACGTCTGGCCGGCACCTTTGCCCCACGCACCGTTGGATGCGGCAACGAGATATTGCTCGAAGTTGGATGTGTCACCGGATTGGTCGCTGCGGAAGAAGACGTGAATGGGCGCCGACGGCAAGTTGGTGCCCGGATTGAGCGCCTTGATCGCCGGGTCGTCCCACCTGGTGATGCCGCCGTTGAAAATCCTTGCCAGGGTGGGCCCGTCCAGATTCAGCGAGTTCACCCCGCTGATGTTGTAGTCGACTGCAATCGGTTCAAACACCGTCGGCAGGTCCCACGCCGGCGAGCTGCACCGCTGCGCCGCGTGATCGACCTGACCCTTCGAAGGGTCCAACGGATCGCCGGAACCCGCCAGATCGCTGACATTGTTGACGAAATCCGTTACCCCGGCGCCGGAGCCGTTCGCGTTGTAGTCCAGCGTGTACCCCGGGCAGGCATGGACGTAGGCGAAGACGAACTGCTCCATCGCGTTCTCTTGCGCGGTCGCGCCGCTGCCTTTGAGTTGCTTCTTGCCGCCGCACTGGACGGGCACCGGAGCCGGGCCGGCTCCAGACAACGAGGCGTGGGTGGCGCTATCGCATCCTGCTAACACGAGTGCACTGGCGGCCAACAGACTCAGGGCGGCACCCGCTCGTTTGATCTTCAACGGAACTCCTCTGGAGCGTCAGGGCGGCGAACAAACTGACTCCGCCGCCGGGGAGCCCCCCTCAAGGCTGGAACACGTTGCACCGCACTGGGGTTTGGCAACCGATTACGTGAACCTCTGAACATACAAACCAACCAAGATGGGTGGAGGGTGAGCCGCGCCTGTGAAAACAAGAGGAGAACTAAGCGGCAGGTCAGTGCTGTCTTTTAAGATAAGCACCCGATTAGCAGCACCTTTGAAGATCAGCAGAGGATCACCGCGCATGGTCCTTCGGAAGGCTTAGCGACGTAGCTTGATGGGGTGTTGATGAGCCCTGTGCAGCCGGACGTCGAAACCGGCACTCATGCCGATGTCGCTATTCCGGCCCTGCGCGCAGTAAACCTTTCCCTGAGTTTCGGCGCCAAATCCGTGCTCGACGAAGTGAGCCTGGACTTTCCGGCGCGCGCGGTCACATCGTTGCTGGGTCCGACCGGCTCCGGCAAGACGACGTTTCTGCGCACGTTGAATCGGATGAACGATAAAGTGTCCGGATACCGCTATAGCGGTGATGTCCTGTTGGGTGGGCACAGCATCTTCAAAACCCATGACCTGATGGATTTTCGCCGCAGAGTCGGCATGCTATTCCAGCGGCCCAATCCGTTTCCCATGTCGATCATCGACAACGTGATTGTCGGCATGCGCGCTCACAAGATGTTGCCGCGCAAGGACTTCAAGAACGTTGCGCAGGCTCGACTCATCGAAGTCGGCTTGTGGGATGCGGTCAAGGATCGGCTCGGTGATTCCCCGTTCCGGCTCTCTGGTGGTCAGCAGCAATTGTTGTGCCTGGCCCGTGCGCTTGCGGTGAACCCGGAGGTGCTGCTGCTCGACGAACCCACCTCCGCACTGGACCCGACCACAACCGAAAGGATTGAAGAGCTCATTCGATCACTCGCCGATCAGCTCACCGTGATCATTGTGACGCATGATCTCGCCCAGGCCGCCCGGATCGGTGACCGGACCGCCCTGTTCTTCGACGGCCGGTTGGTCGAGGACGGGCCCACCGAACAGTTGTTCGGATCGCCGAAGCATCCGGAGACCGTCCGCTACGTGTCCGGATTGTTCGGCGACCGCGCGGCGTCTGCGGTTCGAGCAAGGCGAGTGGGGACCGGCGAGTGGAACGGGGAAAAGCAAACGGGGGCAGTGAAAGGTGAGAGCAAGTGAATATTCGTTTACGCACGCTGCTGGTTGCCGTGCCGGTGATGCTGGTCGCGGCAGCCTGCGGTTCGACCTCGACGGCCGGCTCGTCGGGCCCTGGCGCCACCGCCGGTAACGCTGCCGGACCTGTCACGACGCCTGCGACGTCGAAGGTGGCGTTGTCGGAGACCGGCGCAACGGAGCTGTACCCGCTGATGAATCTGTGGGCTCCGGCCTACAGCGCGAAATACCCGAACGTCTCGATCACGACCGGGAGCACCGGATCGGGTGCCGGGATCTCCCAAGCCGCCGCCGGGACGGTCAGCGTCGGCGCCTCCGGCGCCTACCTGTCTGATGGTGACATGTCGGCGCACAAGGGACTGATGAACATCGCGCTGGCCGTCTCCGCTGAGCAGGTCAACTACAACCTGCCCGGGGTAACCGAGCACCTGAAGCTGAATGGCAAAGTGCTCGCGGCCATGTATCAGGGCACGATAAAAGCTTGGAACGATCCCCAGATCGCCGCCCTCAACCCCGGGGTGAATCTGCCGGCAACCCCGGTGGTTCCGCTGCACCGCTCCGACGGGTCCGGCGACACTTTCGTGTTCACCCAGTATCTGTCCAAGCAGGACCCAGACGGCTGGGGTAAGTCGCGTGGCTACAACACCACCATCGACTTCCCCGCGGTACCGGGCGCCCTGGGTGAGAACGGTGCAGGCGGGATGGTGACCGGCTGTTCGGCGACCCCCGGCTGCGTCGCCTACATCGGGACCAGCTACCTCGACCAAGCCAGCCAGAAGGGACTGGGCGAGGCCCAGTTGGGCAATGCCTCGGGTAATTACCTGCTGCCCGACCCGCAAAGCGTCCAGGCCGAGGCCGCAAGCTTCGCCGCCCAGACGCCGGCGAACCAAGTGATCTCGCTGATCAACGCGCCCGCCGCTGATGGCTACCCGATCGTCAACTACGAGTACGCCATCGTCTACGCCAGTCAGAAGGATCCCGCCGTCGCACAGACGATGCAGGCGTTTCTGCACTGGGCGGTGACCGACGGTAACAGCCCCTCGTTCCTGAACCAATTCCACTTCCAACCGCTGCCGGCCGCGGTGGCGAAGTTGTCCGACGCCCAGATCGCCAAGATCGGCAGCTAAATGGCTGCGGAGACTATCTCCGCGCGCTGGCATCAGCGTGCGCCGGAACGCTTGACAGTTGTTCGGCGCATCCAAGGCCGCATCCGCAACGCGAGGCGCGAAGGCGTCGCGGTTCGTTGCGCCGGTGCGGTGAGTGCGGTGATCCCGCTGCTCGCGCTGGTATTCGTCCTGGCGACATTGATTATCGAGGCGCTGCCTGCGATCAGGGTCAATGGGCTGCATTTCTTCACCGGCACCGAATGGAACCCGGGGAACACTTACGGCGAAACGGTTGTCACGCAAGGTGTCCCACATCCGGCCGGCGCCTCCTATGGGGCATTGCCATTGATCGCCGGCACCCTGGCGAGCTCGGTGATCGCCCTGACCGTGGCGGTACCGGTGTCCATCGGAGCGGCACTGGCGATCGTGGAACGGTTGCCGAAACGTCTGGCCTCGGCCGTCGGCACGGCGCTCGAATTACTCGCCGGTATACCCAGTGTCGTCGTCGGCCTATGGGGGGCAATGACGTTCGGGCCCTTCATTGCCCACCACATCGCGCCCGTGATCGCCCGCAATGCTCCCGATGTGCCGGTGCTCACCTACTTCCGCGGCAACACCGGCAACGGCGAAGGCATGTTGGTGTCCGGTCTGGTGCTGGCGGTGATGATCATTCCCATCATCGCCACCACCACCCGTGACTTGATCCGACAGGTGCCGTCACTGCCCCGCGAGGGGGCGACCGCCCTGGGGATGTCTGATTGGGAGCGTGCGCGCAGGGTCACCCTGCCCTGGGTGTCCAGCGGCATCGTCGGCGCCGTGGTGCTCGGACTTGGGCGGGCGCTGGGAGAAACAATGGCCGTCGCCATGGTGTCCGGGGCCGAGTTGGGCGCGATGCCCACCAACATCTACTCGACCATGACCACCATCGCCGCAACCGTTGTATCGCAGTTGGATTCGGCGCTGACCGATTCCACCAACTTCGCGGTAAAGACGCTCGCCGAAGTGAGTCTTGTGCTGATGGTGATCACCTTGCTGACGAACCTGGCCGCTCGGGCAATGGTGCGCCGAACATCGAATACCGCGCTACCAGTGGGGCGAGGCGTCTGATGAGGTCAGCGACCTCTCGGCGCAAGACCGTCAATGCGCTGTTCTGGGCGGGCTGCTTCGGCTGCCTGGCGGCGGTGATCACCCCGACGTTGTGGATGCTGATCGGAGTAGTCAGCCGTGCTTTGCCGGTGTTCCACTTCAGCGTGCTGGTGCACGACACGCAGGGCAACGGCGGCGGCCTACGCAACGCCATCGTCGGGACCGTGGTCCTCGGTCTCGGGGTCATGCTGGTGGGTGGCACCGTGAGCGTGTTGGCCGGGATCTATCTGTCCGAATTCGCCACCGGCAGAACGCGATCGATTCTGCGCGGCGCCTACGAGGTGCTGTCCGGTATCCCGGCAATCGTGCTCGGCTACGTCGGCTATCTCGCACTCGTGGTGGACTTCGACTGGGGGTTTTCCCTGGCGGCCGGGGTGCTGGTGCTGTCGGTGATGAGCATTCCGTACATCACCAAGGCAACCGAGTCGGCACTCGGTCAGGTGCCGACGTCGTACCGGGAAGGAGCAGAGGCACTCGGGCTGCCGGTCAATTGGACCCTGCGCAAAATCGTGCTGAAGCCGGCAATTCCCGGGGTCGTCAGCGGCATGCTGGTGGCCCTCGCGCTGGCGATAAGCGAGACGGCACCGATGCTGTACACGGCGGGTTGGTCGGCTTCCCTCCCGACCGGACAACTCACACACTCGCCGGTCGCATACCTGACATATCCGATCTGGACCTTCTACAACCTACCGTCGAAAACGGCCCAGGACCTTTCCTACGACGCGGCCTTCTTGCTGATCGTGTTCCTGCTGCTGCTGATCATCGTCGGGCGGCTGATCACCTTGTTCGCCCGGCGGCATTCGGAATCGATTTAACAGCCGCCGCGCGAATCTACCTGAATCGGCTTCCCGCCTGCTACGCGACCGTAGGCTCCTCGGAAAAGATAAGGTGAGGACCGATGAAAAATTGTTTGCGTGCGCTGGTGGTCGCCGTGCCGCTGGTGCTGGTCGCCGCGGCCTGCGGTTCGAACCCCGGCGCCACCGCCGGCAACGTCGCCACGACACCAGCGACGTCAGAGTTGGCCTTGTCGGAGACCGGTAGCTCGCTGTTCTACCCTCTGTTTAGCCTGTGGGGCTCCGCCTATCAGACGAAGTATCCGAACGTCACGATCAGTACCCAGAGCACTGGGTCGGGTTTTGGGATTTCGCAGGCGGCTGCCGGGGCGGTCCAGATCGGCGCCTCCGACGCGTACCTGTCCGACGCTAACATGTCCGCGCACAAGGGTCTGATGAACATCGCGTTGGCCATTTCCGCTCAGCAGGTCAACTACAACCTGCCCGGCGTCACCGAGCACGTCAAGCTGAACGGCAAAGTGCTGGCGGCCATGTATGAGGGCACGATCAAAACCTGGAACGATCCGCAGATCGCTGCCCTCAACCCCGGGGTCAACCTGCCTGCCACCCCGGTGGTTCCGGTACACCGTTTAGACGCGTCCGGCGACACGTTCCTGTTCACGCAGTACCTGTCAAAGCAGGACCCTGATGGCTGGGGAAAGTCGCCCGGCTCCGGCACCAGCGTCGACTTCCCCGTAGTGACCGGCACACTGCGCGAGGCCGGCAACGGCGAAATGGTAACCGGCTGCGCCAAGACCCCCGGCTGCGTCGCCTACATCGGGATTAGCTACCTCGACCAGGCCACCCAGCAGGGGCTGGGCGAGGCCCAGTTGGGCAATGCCTCGGGTAATTACCTGCTGCCCGAAGCCCAAAGCATTCAGGCCGAGGCCGCCAGCTTCACCTCGCAGACCCCGGCAAACCAAGCGATCTCGCTGATCAACGGCCCCGCCCCCAACGGCTATCCGATCGTCAACTACGAGTACGCCATCGTCTACAGCAGCCAGAAGGATGCCGCCACCGCGCAGACGATGCAGGCGTTTCTGCACTGGGCAGTGACCGACGGTAACCGCCCCTCGTTCCTCGACCAGGTTCACTTTCAGCCGCTGTCGCCCGCGGTAGCGAAGCTGTCCGACGCCCAGATCGCCACGATATCCGGCTAGATTCGTTGGCGTTTTTTCGAAAAATCGTGCTGAAGCCGGCAATCCCCCTCGCCTACGACGCGGCCTTCTTGCTGATCGTGTTCCTGCTGCTGCTGATCATTCTCGGGCGGCTGATCACCGGGTTCGCCTGGCGGCAGTCGGAACCTTAGCTAACTGCGGCTGCGCCGGTAGAGGCCGCTCGCAGATACCCCGTGTCTGACCACTGGCGAACTGTTTCAGCCCGCCAGCTCAACCGTTGCGGCAGAGGCGATTGCGTCCAGCGAGCCGCTCAGGATTCTTGGGGAATCCTCCGATCATTTTCACAGCTTTGTTAGCTGGCCGATTAGTAGTGGTGCTGCGTACAGTCGTGACACTGTGAATCTGCGGAGCGCCAGTAAATCCCGGCGACGG
>Ga0209248_10000205_pt1 | contig 20087 bp, 18 predicted proteins | sample BogFormECP04_OM1_FD_188241 | JGI IMG/M metagenome (GOLD analysis project Ga0209248, IMG submission 188241) | Bog forest soil microbial communities from Calvert Island, British Columbia, Canada - ECP04_OM1 (SPAdes) (version 2) | ecosystem: Environmental > Aquatic > Freshwater > Wetlands > Bog ... | reverse complement strand
GACGCCTCAATCCTTTTCGCAGATATCGCCGGCTACACCGAGCGGGCCAGCGACACCTCGCCGGAGGAGTTGGTCGCATTCCTCGACGACCTCTACACCAGCCTGGATGCGCTGGTAACCCGGCACGGTTTGGAGAAGGTGAAGACCAGCGGTGACGCGTACATGGTGGTCAGCGGCGTCCCACAACCGCGTCCCGACCACCTTGAAGCACTGGCCGGCCTCGCCCTCGACATCGCCGATGCCGTTGCCGGACTGACTGATTCGCGCGGGCGTGCCGTGCCGCTGCGGATCGGTATGGCCGGCGGACCCGTAGTAGCCGGCGTGGTCGGGTCGCAGCGCTTCTTCTACGACGTGTGGGGCGACGCCGTCAATGTCGCGTCCCGGATGGAGTCCACTGTGGCCGTTGGACGCATTCAAGTGCCGCAGCCGGCTTACGAACGACTCCGCGATCACTTTGTCTTCGAGGAACGTGGCGACGTCGAGGTCAAGGGCAAGGGCGTCATGCATACCTGGTATCTGGTTGGCCGAAACGGTGGCCGACCAGATACGCCGCCCACAGCCCGACTGTCAGCACTTCAGCGACCACGCTGACCACCGCGTGCGGTGACGGCTGCCATCCTTGCTCGGAAAACCCGAAGAGCCCGACGGTGCGCGACAACGCGAACGCGACCAGTGAGCCGCCGGCCAGCATGGCCGCGGCCCACCGAAGCCAGGCGGGCCCGCCGAGCAGGACCAGTGCCGCGAGGGCGAATGAAACGCTGGCCTGCACAATAAAGGAAGTGCCGATCATCGGAATATGCTGGTAGCCATGGATATACAGATAGGCATGGCTGATCCCGCTGACGGCGAGCGTCACGGCGATACCGATTCGCGTTGCAACCCCAGCGAATGTCATTGCAGTGTCCGTTCTTTCAATGCCAGCGCGTTTTGGCCTCGGGTGTAGCTGACCTCGCGGATGCCCAGCGCGTCGTGCAGCTTTCCGGCCGGCAGGGTGACGGGCTTGGGCGCCGGGCCGTCTCCGGGATGAGGCAGCGGATAGGCGGTGGTGGTCCCGCTGTAGAACGTCACGTTGCCTTCGGTCTTCGAAAATACCTGGTGGACATGGCCGTTGAGGCAGGTCACCGAGGAGAAGCGGCGTAGATGGCTCAGTGCCTCGGTGGCATCGTCGGTGCCCCAGCCCCAATTCGGATACATGGCGAACAGCGGGATATGGCTGAACACGATGATCGGGGTATCACTGGGCAGTGGCGCGACGTCTTTGGCAAGGAAGTCCAGCTGCTCGACACCCAAGTGCCCGAGCTTTTTCAAGTTGAGCGTGTTCACCAGTGCAATCACGTGCACACCGGCGATGTCGAGGCTGTACCAGCCGTCGCCGCGGGTTCCGGCGCCGAACGCACTTCGATATTTCTGGCCCGCGTCGTCGACCGAATCATGCTCGCCGGGCACGGTGAAGACGTGCGGCGTGCGCAACCCGGTCATCATTTGCTTGACCTGATCGAACTGATCGGGAGTGGCCAGGTGGGTGAGATCGCCAGTGTGGATGACGAAGTCGGGTGCGTACCCGAGGTTGTTGATCCGATCGATCGCACGACTAAACGACCCGACGACATCCGGGTTGGCCTTGCCGGAGAAGCCGATGTGGCTGTCGCTGATTTGAGCGAATCGCAGGGCGGGCCGGCTCTGAACCCGCGCGGCATCGGCGGTGCCGGCGACGTGGGAGATGACTTCGCCGCCGGCCACCGCCAGACCGACGGCCGCGCCGAACCATGCGCTGTGTCGGATGAGCTGACGGCGGCTCATCGTGTGCGGAGCGTCTGTCATGGCGTCACAACCACGGTGGCGTGCATGTACGGGTGGATCGAGCAGACGTAGTCGAACCTGCCCGCGGTCGGGAAAGCGTGGGAATACGTGGCCTGCGCGCCCATCCCGGGTGAATGAAACGACCCGTCGCTCGCGGCCACCGTGTGCGGTTCTTCATCGTGGTTGGTCCAGGTGACCGTGCTGCCCATGCGGACGGTCACCGTCGCGGGCACGAAGGCGAAGTTGTCGATGCTGACCGCGTCGCCTGCCACCGGCGCTGCCGGTGCGGTCACCGAAGCCGAGGTGCCCGCCGGAGCGTCGGGCATCGACGGCATTCCGCTCATGCCCGGCATTCCCGGCGTGGCACCGCTGATCGTGGCGAGGGTCGCTGACGGAGCAGTCCCCGATTGCGGCGATGAGCATCCGGCCAGCAGCAGCACTGCCAACAACACAACACGTGCGCCCTGATGTCGTCCGGGCATAACGATGCACCTCCATCGTCGGCGAATAAGTACGCGTCGCCAACAGATAGGGCGGTGGGTTACAGGCCGTCAGGCCGGCTCATTCGGGCGGGGCGGGACGAAGACCTCGATGGCGCCACCTTGTTCGCGAACCATCAACGTGGGCAACGGCTTCGGCGCGATCGGCAATTGATGGGTCAGGACCTGGCCGGCGGGCGAAAACGATGTCGAATGGCAGGGGCAGCGCAGCCGGTCGTCGGGCGCGTCGAACCACAACCGGCAGCCCTGATGGGTGCAGACTCCCGAGACGGCTTCAGGCTTGCCGTCGACGCGGCGAACGAATCCGACGACCGAGCCGAGATCGAACGGGTGCATGACTCCCTCGGGCACCTCTGCGCTGGCCGCAACGCGCGTCCAACGCCCGGTGTTGGGAGTGAGTTCGCCGGAGCCGTTGTCGTAGCCGTCGGCGACCTGCCCGCCGCCGATCACCGTTCGGTCGATCGACACCGCTGCGACCGCGGCCGCCGCGGCCGCCGACGTGCCGACGATGACGTGTCTGCGGGTCGCCCCGGGCTTACCCACCGGCTGCGAAGTCCCACTCGCTTGCGCGGCAAGACGCTGGCGCAGATCGGTGAGGAATTCCTCTCGGGGAGCATCGCTGCCCAGCCGCGCCGCCTGGAGATCGATGGCCGTCCGGATTTGCGCGGCTTCAAAGTCGTCGGGGCGGAACGGCTTAGGGCGCCGCCCCCGCAGCAGGTCATCGACATACCTGCGCAACCCACGCGCGTTCATGTTTCGTCCTTCTCGTTGACCTGTGCGGCCAGCCGCAATGCCCGATGCTGGAGCACCTTGGCGTTGGCGACGCTTACCCCGAGTTCAGCGGCCGACTCCTTGATCGAACGACCCTGCAGGAAACGCAGTTCCAGGATCCCCCGATAATTGTCCGGCAATCGTTCCAGAACCTCGGCCACCCGCTGGGGGGCGGTGCTGATCGCCTCTTCGCTCTCCGGCGGTTGCTCGATGTCGTCGTCGATCGAAGTGATCTCGCGTCCCAGCGTCTCGCGCCAGTGCGCGGCCAGCACCGTTCGCGCGGTGGCCCGTAGGTAAGCACGGACCTCGCCGACGCTGGCCGTCAACCGCATGGGTCGTAGCGCGGCCAGGAAGACTTCGGCCGTGAGGTCTTCGGCGTCGGCCCGGTTACCCACCCGAGCAAAGATAGTGCGATATACCCAGGTGGCGTTGTCTTGGTAGACCGCCTCCCAGTCCGGATAGCCGCCGTCGCGCACCACCCGCAAGGGTCGCGGGTCGACGGACTCGCCGTGTGCCGTCACATATCGCCTGCCTGTCAAGAGCGTGGCTGCGCTGAGAATAGCGCCGTGTCACAGGGTTCATAGCGGCTCGGGTTACACGGCGGCGAAGTTAGCGGTGGCGCTTCCCGGACCGGGGCGGATTGTCGCATTCACGGACAGGAGATCGGCGCGGCTGCCAGAATAAGCCCACGTTGCTCGCAGCCCGACTGAAGGATGACCGGAATGCCGGACGCAGCGCAGACCACGCAGCCACTCGAGCACGGCGCCGCACTGGACTACGACGCGTTTTTGTCCTACACCCACGGCGACCGGCCGGTGGTCTCCGGCATTCAGAAGGGGTTGCACCACATCGGTCGTCGGGTGGGACAGTTGCGGGCGCTGCGAGTCTTTCGCGACGACACCGACCTGACGGCAAGTCCCGACCTGTGGGGCCGCATCACCGACGCTCTCGACCGTTCTCGCCTCTTGATCGTGACGCTGTCGCCGCAAGCGGCTCAGTCGCATTGGGTCAACAAAGAAATCGCCTACTGGCTTGAGCATCGGGGACCCGAACGGCTGATGCTCGCGGTGGCCGACGGGCAGGTGCAGTGGGACGAGACGGGCCGACGTTTCGACCCGCAGGCATCGGATGCTGCCCCGCCGGCACTGACCGAATTGGGATCGCTACCGATCGAACCGGTCCACATTGATGTCACGGGTGACGAGCCGTGGGACGATCGCATCCCGGTTTTCCGCGACAAGGTTACGACGCTGGCCGCCGCGGTCCACGGTAAGGCCAAAGACCAATTAATCGCCGAGGACGTTCGCGCGCAGCGCCGGTTCCGGCAACTGCGTGCGGCGGCGATCGCCGCGCTTGCGGTGCTGACGGTGGTCGCGGTCGTGGCCGCGGTCGTCGCAGTGGTGCAGCGCCAGCACGCCATCGAGCGGCGAGACCAAGCCATCGCGCTGAAGCTAGAGACCGAAGCCAGCGCCATGCTCGCCGGCGTCGGCTCAGACGGCGACATCCGGGCCTTCCAGCAGCTACTGGCCGCCAGAACATTGGTACCCCCGCCCCACGACGGTCCGCTGCTGCACGCGTTGGCGGTCCGGAGCAATACCGAGAAAATTGTCGACACCGGCTCACCACTGATGAGTGTGGCGTTCAGCCCCAACGGCCACCTGGTCGCGACCGGCAGCCAGGACTTTGCGGTGCGCCGCTGGAATGCCGACACCGGCCAACCCCTCGGGCCTCCGCTGACCGGACACACCAACGAGGTCGATTGCCTGGCGTTCAGCCCCGATGGGCGCAAACTCGCCTCTGCCGGCGCTGACAACACGGCGCGGTTGTGGAACGCCGACACCGGCCAACCCCTCGGACCACCGCTGAGCGGACACACCAACACCGTGTGGAGTGTGGCTTTCAGTCCGGACGGCCATAAGCTCGCCACCGCCAGCGCAGACAGAACGGTGCGGTTGTGGAACGTCGACACCGGCAAACCCCTCGGACCACCGCTAACCGGGCACACCGGGGCGGTGCGCAGCGTGGCTTTCAGTCCCGACGGTCATAAGCTCGCCACCGGCAGCGCAGACAAAACGGTGCAGCTCTGGAACGTCGACACCGGCAAACCCCTCGGGCCGGCACTGAGGGGACACATCAACATCGTGACCAGCGTGGCGTTCAGCCCGGACGGCCACCGCCTCGCCTCCGGCAGCTTCGACGACAGCATCTGGCTGTGGGATGTGGACACTGTGGACACTGACCGCCCGGCAGGTTCTCCGCTGACCGGGCACACAAGTGTCGTCACCAGCGTGACGTTCAGCCCCGACGGCCACCGGCTGGCGTCGGCCAGCGTCGATCAAACGGTCCGGTTGTGGAATACCGACACCGGTCATCCTCTCGTCGTGGAAGCAGGACACACGGGCATCGTGTCGAGTGTGGCGTTCAGCCCCGACGGGCACCGCCTGGCATCGGCGAGCATGGACAAAACGTTGCGGTTCTGGGACGCGGACCAGCCGCTGACAGGTCATACCGACGCGGTGCAGAGCGTCGCATTCAGTCCGGACGGGCACCGGCTCGCCTCCGCCAGCGAGGACAAAACGGTGCGGCTGTGGAACGCCGACACCGACCAGCCCCTCGGGCCACCGTTGACCGGCCACACGGACGCGGTGAACAGCGTGGCGTTCAGCCCGGGTGGCCATCAACTTGCCTCCGCCAGCCTCGACACGACGGTGCGGTTGTGGAACGCCGACACCGGCCAACCTCTCGGGCCACCGTTGACCGGCCACACTGGCGCGGTGCACAGTGTGGCGTTCAGCCCCGACGGCCACAAGCTCGCCTCCGCCAGTGCGGACGAGACGGTGCGGTTCTGGGATACCGACACCGGTAAGCCACTCGGACCACCGCTGACCGTCCACAGCGGCGTCAACAGCGTGGCCTTCAGTTCCGACGGGCACAAGCTCGCCACCGGCGGCGACGACTCTACGGTGCGGTTGTGGAACGCCGATACCAAAAAACCGCTGGGCGCACCGCTGACCGGGCCAACCGGCGCGGTGCTGAGTGTCGCATTCAGCCCCGACGGGCACCGGCTCGCCTCCGGCGACATCGACAACACGCTGCGGTTGTGGAACGTCGACACCGGACAACTCGCTGCGCCGCCGCTACTCGGGCACACCAACATGGTCTGGGGTGTGGCGTTCAGTCCCGACGGCCACGAGGTGGCCTCCGGGAGCCTCGATGACACCGTCCGGCTAGTCAACACCGACACCGGCCTGCCCCTGGCCGACCCCTTCACAGGGCACACGGATTGGGTGTATGGCGTGGCGTTCAGTCCCGACGGAAGCCGTGTCGCCAGCGCCAGCCAAGACACGACAATCCGGATATGGCCAACCGAAGCAAGTCCAAACGTGTTATGCGCCAAGCTCACCGCCAACATGAGCCATCAACAGTGGCGCGACCGGGTTTCCCCCGACGTCGCCTACACCGCCGTCTGCCCTGGCCTCCCCGTTCCCTCCGACTAACAAATTCCCCGACCAATCAACTTTCAAGGCGCGCCATGTCCGAAGCCATAGAAGCCGTGACCATACGCAAGTTGGGACAGCGAAGGTCGCGGCAGTACGACGCGTTCCTGGCCTGCATACATCACGATCGGTTGGTGGCCAACGGGATTCAGAAAGGCTTGCACCGCATCGGGCGGCGGGTCGGACAACTGCATGCGCTGCGGGTGTTTCGCGATGACACCGATCTCACCGCCGATCCGAAACGATTGCGAAAAGGCAGCGACGCACTAGACCGCGCCCGCTATTTGATCGTGGTGCTCTCGCCACAGGCTGCCTCATCTGAACGCGTCAACACCCAAATCAGTTACTGGCTCGAGCGCCGGGGACGCGAGCAGCTGATGCTGGTGCTGGCCGACGGCCATGTGGAGTGGGACGAAGGTGGCCACCGTTTCGACCCGCAGCTCTCCGACGCGGCGCCCCCCGCGCTGACCGAACCCGGGTCGCTGCCGGCCGAGCCGCTCTACCTCGACGTCAGCGGCGACGCGCCCTGGGATTACCGCTCGCCAGTCTTCCGGGACAAGGTCACCGCGCTGGCGGCCCCGATCCACGGCAAACCGAAGGACCAACTCGCCAGCGATGATCTGCGTGAGCAGCGGCGATTCCGCCGCCTGCGCCGCGCGGCGGTCGCGGCGCTGACCGTGCTGACGGTGATCGCCGTCGTTGCCGCAGGCATCGCCGCCGGACAGCGGCGAGACGCCAACCGGCAGCGCATTGCAGCCATTGCCCAGACCCTCGACGCCGGAGCCCAAGCCAGACTCGCCGGCGCCCTGCCGGGTGGCGATATCCGAGCCTTCCAGGAACTGCTGGCCGCGCGAGCGCTGCTCCCGTCCGGTCACGACGGGCCGCTGCTGCACGCACTCGCGATCAGGAGCAACACCGACACGATCGTCGACACCGGTGCGCCGCTCGCAGCGGTGGCATTCAGCCCCGACGGGCGCCTGCTGGCCACCGGCAGTCTGGACTACACGGTGCGGCTGTGGCAGGCCAACAGCGGACATCCCGTTCGGGCACCACTAAAGGGCCACACCAGATCGGTGACGAGCGTGGCGTTCAGCCCGGACGGGCGCAGGCTCGCCTCCGCCAGCTCGGACAAGACCGTGCGGCTATGGAACGCGGGCACCGGCCAACAACTCGGACCACCGCTCACCGGCCACACCGACGCGGTGGACGGCGTGGCGTTCAGCCCCGACGGACACAAGCTCGCCTCCGCCGGCGACGACAAAACCGTGCGGCTATGGAACGCCGACACCGGCCAACCCCTCGGACCACCGCTCACCGGCCACACCGGCGCGGTACGGAGCGTTGCGTTCAGCCCCGATGGGCACAAGATCGCGTCCGCCGGCACGGACAAGACCGTGCGGCTATGGAACGCCGACACCGGCCAACCCCTCGGACCACCGCTGACCGGCCACAACGGCGCGGTGAACAGTGTGGCGTTCAGCCCAGACGGACGTCGGCTGGCCAGCGCCAGCGCCGACCTCACCATCGGGGTGTGGGATATTGACGCCGGCCAACTCCTCGGCCAGCTCTCCGGCCACACCGGTCCAGTGCGAAGTGTCGCATTCAGCCCTGACGGGCACCGACTCGCCTCGGGGAGCCTCGATCAGACGGTGCGGTTGTGGAGCGCCGACACCGGCGCAGCTCAGGTCGTCGATACCGGGCACAACGGCGCGGTGACCGGTGTGGCGTTCAGCCCGGATGGACGCCATCTCGCGTCGACCGGAGTCGACTACACCTTCCGCATTTGGGAAGCCGGCCTGCCGGTACCGGCGACCACCGGGGTGGCGAGTGTCGCCTTCGACCCCCGCGGCCGTCGCCTCGCTTCTGGCAACCGCGACGCGACGATTCGGCTATGGGACCCCGACGCCGGCCGGTCCCTCGGACCACCGCTCACCGGGCACACCGACGCAGTGGACAGCGTGGCGTTCAGCCCCGACGGCCACAAGCTCGCCTCCGCCAGCCTCGACACGACGGTGCGGTTGTGGAACGCCGACACCGGTCAACCCCTCGGACCACCGCTCACCGGTCACACCGACGCGGTGCGCAGCGTGGCGTTCAGCCCCGATGGACACAAGCTCGCCTCCGCCAGCCGGGATGAGACGGTGCGGTTGTGGAACGTCGACACCCGCCAGCCCCTCGGACCACCGCTCACCGGGCACTTCGACGCTGTCAATGGCGTGGCTTTCAGCCCCGACGGACACAAGCTCGCCACTGCCAGCGCAGACGACACGGTGCGCCTTTGGAATGCCGACAGCGGCGAGGCCTTGGGGCCCCCGATGACCGGCCACCACGGCCCGGTGCAAAGTGTGGTTTTCAGCCCGGACGGACATAGGCTGGCCAGCGCCGGCGCCGACAACACGGTGCGGTTGGGGAACGCCGACACCGGCCAGCCCATCGGGGCCCCGCTGACCGGGCACACCAGCCCGGTGTGGAGTGTGGCGTTCAGCCCCGACGGACATGAGCTTGCTTCCGGCAGTGTCGACAAGACCGTGCGCTTGTGGAACGCCGACTCGGGGCAACCCATCGCCGATCCATTCACCGGCCATCGCGACAACGTCTACAGTGTGGCGTTCAGCCCTGACGGAAACCACATCGCCAGCGGCAGCACCGACGAGACGATCCGGTTGTGGCCCACTCACGCCGATCCAAAAGTGCTGTGCGACAAGATCACCGCCAACATGAGTCACCAGCAGTGGCGTGATTGGGTTGCCGCCGACATTCCCTACATCCCGCTCTGCCCGGACCTGCCGATCCCACCGGACTAGCTGGGCTAGGCCTTGATCGCCTTGACGAAATAGCCGCGCGGTACCCCGGGCACGTCGGCGGGAACCGCCGGATGCATCCATCGATTCCAGCGGTTTCCGGGCTCGGCGGCATCGGTCACGGTGGCGGTCCAGCCACGGTGCTCGACGAGTGCGGCCGGGGTGTCGCTGCCAAAGATCCACGGCGCGCCCAGCTTTGCCATGAACTCCAGGGTCGGTTGTAAGAACGGTGCCTCCAACATCGTCGTGCCGACGACGTCGTACAGCAGCACAGAACCCGGGGCCGACAGTGCGTCGACGCGTGCGAACAGGCGGTCGACATCCGACGCGTCGATGTACTGCGGTAGCCCCTCGATCAACCACACCGACCTCGATGACGGGGTAAATCCCTGTGACTGAAGCACTTTCGGCCAGTCATCGGCCAGGTCGACGCCGACCGCAACACGTTGGCAGCGGGGTCGCTCACCGGCCAGTCGTTCATCTTTGGCAGCGATCATATGGGGCTGGTCGATTTCGAAAACAGTGGTGCCGCGCTGCCATGGCAATCGAAAGGCGCGGGCGTCCATGCCCGCAGCGAGGATCACCACCTGCGAAACACCGTCGGCCTGGGCGCGCAGCAGCGCCTCGTCAAGGAACTTGGTGCGAACGACGATCGGCGCCGACGGCTGCCCAGTATCGGCGGCAGCCTCGGCGAGCAACCGCCGACCGTCCTCGCCGGCCAGGCGTTCGGCAAAGGGATCGCTGAAAAGTGCGTCATCGCGGGCGGATTCCTCGGCGCGCATCGCCGCGACAAGCAACCCGGTGGCCGCTATCGCTTGTTTGGTGTTGTCCATAGCCCCATCATCCGCACGCCGCGACCGGCGGTCTTGTAAATTTGTGCCGCTCGACGGGGACATGGCTGGGCAGCAGAATCCGTTGTTGGCTGTATTGCGTCGGCGTCATCCCGGTGAACGACTCAAAGTCCCGGACAAAGTGTGCCTGGTCGAAATAACCGACCTCGGCCGCGACGTGAGCGCCGCTCACCGGGCCGGCGCTGAGTAGCCGCAACGCCGCCTGCAGACGACGAACCCGCGCATATGCCTTCGGACACAGGCCCACCTCGGCGCGAAACAACGCGATGAGCCGCTTGGTGGACATGCCCACCAGGTCCTGGATGCCGGCCATCCGGATGGAGGGGTTGTCTTCGATCGCGGCCGTCGCTCCCCCAGACCTCGTCGATACCGACATACGCATCCTCCAAGTCGCCCAACGGGATTCCCAGAAACGGAAACGCGCCGCCGGGCCGGAAATGAAGCGCCATCACCGGCTCGCCGGCCACAATGTTCGACACATATGAGGCGGCGTGGGATCCGGTGATGAACGCGGGCGGAACGCCCAAGCGCGTCTTGCCGTCGGCGGCATAGAAGTGCAGCTGCTGTCGTTGTCCGACGTCGAAGATGACGGTCACCGCACCGCGCGGCAAGGCCCGGCCCCAGTAATCGACCGCAGGGCTGCGCCAATCCCCGATGGACTCGACGTAGTCGCCTAGCGGGGAGACCGGCCGGAAAATGCGGGGGCCATCCCGACGACGATAGCTCAGCGCTCCCGCAGTTAGCGGCGACGACGTTTCGTCCGGTCGGCGTTATTGATGACCGCTGCCACCACAGTTGGGGTTGGCGGGCTTTGACGGCCATGCGCAGGCACTGACGTCGGTGGTACCGCCGTTGCCTCCTCCGCCAAACACGCCGTAGGTGTTGCCCTGCGTCCCGGTGTAGGTGGCGCCGCCGCTTGGTCCCCAGCCGCCTGAACTTAGGACCGTCACCGTCCAGCCCTTGCCTTCGAGCGCGGTCTTGTACGCGCCTAAGACGTCGGTCCCCCCGCCGTTGACCAGGAAGTGCATATGGATGCCGCTGTCCGGAATGGAGGTAGGGCCGTCGGTGCGCTGGGTGTTCGCCGATGTGGGTATCAGCGATTGCAGTTGCGTTGCCGAGGCCGGCGACGTTGTGGTGGTCGCGGAGTTGGGCGAACTGCCGCAAGCCGATCCGACTAGACCGATCGCCATCGCAGCGGCTGCCAAAGCGTAAATGTTGCGGCTCATGATCGCCCCCTAGCGTCATGCGCACCGTATCAACGGATCACGGACACCAGGGCGGGATCGGGCAGAAGTTGAGACCCGGCGGCGGTGGAGGCGGCGGTGGCGGTGGCTCGTCTCCGGGCCTTCCGGGTGGTCCGGTGGGCAGCCAGGCCAGGATTGTGGCGCGGGAATGCGTTGGGCCTCGGCCGCGCCTGCGCCCACCACACCGCTCCACAACAGCAGACTCGTCGCCAGTCCCACGATTAGTCGCGTCATAACCTGGGATTCTCCTCGCCGGCAGCTTCGTGCGAATCAGAAATGTTCCCTATTTTCCGACGCTTCGGCGACTCGGCCCGCTTGCACGGCGGCAACCCATTTACTAGGATGTCCTAGTAACCCACCTACTTCTTTCGCGTACCCGAGGGCATCCATGACCGCACACATCACCCACTTCATCGATGGCAAACGCTCGGCCGGGCAGTCTGGTCGCACCGCCGAGGTGTTCAATCCCAACACCGGCCAGGTGCAGTCGCTGGTACCGATGGGCAGCAAGAGCGAGGTCGACGCCGCGGTGGCCTCGGCGGCGGAGGCGCAAAAAGAGTGGGCCGCGTTCAATCCGCAGCGCCGGGCGCGGGTGATGATGCGCTTCATCGAGTTGGTCAACGAGCATGTCGACGAAATCGCCGAGATGTTGTCACTCGAGCACGGCAAGACACTCGGCGACTCCCGTGGTGACATTCAGCGCGGCATCGAGGTGATCGAGTTCTGCATGGGGATCCCGCATCTGCTCAAGGGCGAATACAGCGAGGGCGCCGGCCCGGGCATCGACGTGTACTCGCTGCGTCAGCCGCTGGGCGTGGTCGCCGGAATCACCCCGTTTAACTTCCCGGCGATGATCCCGTTGTGGAAGGCCGGTCCGGCCCTGGCTTGCGGAAATGCGTTTGTGCTCAAGCCTTCTGAGCGCGACCCGTCGGTGCCGGTTCGCCTGGCCGAGTTGTTCATCGAGGCCGGTCTGCCACCCGGTGTGTTCCAGGTCGTGCACGGTGACAAGGAGGCCGTCGACGCGATCTTGACTCACCCGGACATCGCCGCCGTCGGGTTTGTCGGCAGTTCGGATATCGCCCAGTACATCTACTCGACGGCGACGAGCACCGGCAAGCGCGCGCAGTGCTTCGGCGGCGCAAAAAACCACATGATCGTGATGCCCGACGCGGACCTGGACCAGGCCGTCGACGCGCTGATCGGCGCCGGCTACGGGAGCGCCGGCGAGCGGTGCATGGCGATCAGCGTTGCGGTGCCGGTCGGCGAGCAGACCGCGGATCGGTTGCGCGCCAGGCTGGTTGAGCGAATCAAGGATCTACGGGTGGGCCACAGCCTGGACCCCAAGGCCGAGTACGGGCCGCTGGTTACCGAGGCCGCACTGGCCCGCGTGCGTGATTACATCGGCCAAGGTGTCGATGCCGGCGCTGAGATCGTCATCGACGGCCGCGAACGCGCCAGCGATGACCTGGCCTACGGTGACGCCAACCTGGAAGGCGGCTACTTCATCGGGCCCACCCTGTTCGACCACGTCACCCCCGAGATGTCGATCTACACCGACGAGATCTTCGGTCCGGTGCTGTGCATCGTGCGCGCTCACGACTACGAAGAGGCGCTGCGGCTGCCCAGCGAACATGAGTACGGCAACGGGGTGGCGGTCTTCACCCGCGACGGCGACACCGCGCGCGATTTCGTTTCCCGGGTGCAGGTGGGCATGGTCGGGGTCAACGTGCCGATCCCAGTCCCGGTGGCGTACCACACCTTTGGCGGCTGGAAGCGCTCCGGCTTCGGTGATCTCAACCAACACGGCCCGACCTCGATCCAGTTCTACACCAAGGTCAAGACCGTCACCTCGCGGTGGCCGTCCGGTATCAAAGACGGCGCCGAATTCGTCATTCCGACAATGAATTGACGCTTGATGCAATTCTTTGGTCTGGACGACGACGAGCGGGTCATCACCGAGACGGCGGCCGCGTTCGCGGCCAAACGGTTGGCCCCTCAAGCCCTGGAATGGGATGCGACGCATCACTTTCCGGTCGATGAGCTGCGTGAGGCGGCCGGACTCGGCATGGCGGCGATCTACTGCCGGGACGATGTGGGCGGCAGCGCCCTGCGCCGCCTGGACGGGGTGCGGATCTTCGAGCAGCTGGCGATGGCCTGCCCGACCAGCGCCGCATTCCTGTCCATCCACAACATGTGTGCCTGGATGATCGACGCGTTCGGCACCGCCGAGCAGCGTAAGGAATGGGTGCCGCGGCTGGCCTCGATGGATGTCATTGCCAGCTACTGCCTGACCGAGCCGGGTGCCGGCTCGGATGCCGGCGCGCTGAGCACGCGTGCGGTCAAGCAGGGTGGCGATTATGTGCTCGACGGCGTCAAGCAGTTCATCTCCGGAGCCGGGGCCTCCGACGTGTATGTGGTGATGGCGCGCACCGGAGCCGAGGGTCCACGCGGAATATCGGCGTTCATCGTCGAAAAGGACACTCCGGGCCTGAGTTTCGGCGGTCAAGAGGAGAAGATGGGCTGGAACGCCCAGCCGACGGCACAGGTTGTCTTCGAGGGCGTACGGGTGCCCGCCGATGCGATGCTGGGCGGGCAGGACGGCGAAGGCACCGGCTTCGGCATCGCGATGAACGGCCTCAACGGTGGCCGGATCAACATCGCCGCCTGTTCGCTCGGCGGGGCGCAGGCCGCGTTCGACAAGTCGGCCGAATATCTCGCCCACCGGCAGGCGTTCGGGTCCGCATTGCTCGACGAGCCGACCATCCGGTTCACCTTGGCCGATATGGCCACCGCGCTGGAGTCCTCGCGAATGTTGTTGTGGCGGGCCGCGACTGCACTCGACAGCGATGCCGCCGACAAAGTCGAGCTGTGTGCGATGGCGAAGCGATACGTCACCGACGCGTGTTACGACGTCGCGGACAAGGCCCTGCAGTTACACGGCGGCTACGGATATCTGCGCGAGTACGGTCTGGAGAAGATCGTGCGCGATCTGCGGGTGCACCGCATCCTGGAGGGAACCAACGAAATCATGCGGGTGGTCATCGGCCGAGCCGAGGCCGCCCGGGTCCGTGCCAGCGCGTAAAAAGGCGCCGAAGGGGCAGAAGGGTGAGCCGAATGTCTACTGTCGCGTTTTTGGGGCTGGGCCACATGGGCGGTCCGATGTCGACGAACCTGGTCGCTGCGGGCCACACCGTGCAGGGCTTCGACCCCGTGCCGGCCGCCGCCGTCGCTGCCGCCGACAACGGTGTGCGGGTGTCCGACAGCGCCACCGCGGCGGTGTCCGGCGCCGACGTCGTCATCACGATGTTGCCGCACGGCGAGGCGGTCAAGCGCTGCTACGCCGAAATCCTGCCCGCCGCAAGCCAAGGCGCGTTGCTTATCGACAGCTCAACGATTTCCGTCGACGACGCCCGCGAGGTCCACGCGTTAGCAGGCTCGCACGGTTTGGCCCAGCTCGACGCGCCGGTGTCCGGCGGGGTCAAGGGTGCGGTGGCCGGGACCCTTGCCTTCATGGTCGGCGGCGACGACGACGCGCTGCAGCAGGCGCATCCGATTTTGGAGCCGATGGCGGGCAAAATCATCCATTGCGGAGCGGCCGGCGCCGGCCAGGCCGCCAAAGTCTGCAACAACATGGTGCTGGCCGTGCAGCAGATCGCGATCGGCGAGGCGTTCGTGCTGGCCGAAAAGCTTGGGCTGTCGGCGCAGTCGCTGTTCGACGTCATCACCGGGGCGACCGGAAACTGCTGGGCAGTGCACACCAACTGCCCGGTGCCCGGCCCGGTGCCGACGTCGCCGGCCAACAACAACTTCACCCCGGGCTTCGCGACCGCGCTGATGAACAAGGATCTGGGGCTGGCGATGGACGCCGTCAGCTCAACCGGTTCGGCGGCGCCGCTGGGCAGTCACGCCGCCGAGATCTATGCCAAATTCGCGGCGGCCAACGCCGATAAGGATTTCAGCGCCGTCATCGAGATGATCCGGGGCAGCTAGGTTGGATTGCCCGGCTCTCCCCCGCAAGCGGGAGGTACCCCCACCTCATCGCGCTACGCGCTCTGCATCGTCGCCGAGCTAGGCAACCCGCTGCTGGGCAATCCACCACCGCCGGTGGGCCTGCTGACAACCGGCCGCGCGCAGCAGATCCGCACCGTCGTAGCCGGCGGGAACGACCAGTGTCGGCAATTCAGCGGCAACGGCAGCGCGCCACCCGCTCCCCGACCCTGTTACCGCCAGCGCGTTACGGTGCGTTATTCCCATCTCCCACAACGCCAGCCGATACAGTTCGGCTTCGCACCCGGGCCCGGCGACGACGTCCGGTAGGTCGTCGACGGTCACGATTGTCTCGACGATGCCGTCACCGACCAATTGCCGCACCAACGTCTCGACCCACTCCCGGCGCCGAGTGCTCACCACACCCACCCAGATGCCCGCGACAAACAAGCTCATCACCAAGTCGATCAGACCAGTCCTGGCTGCGACGTCACCGTCGCGTTCGATATCGGCCAGCGCGGAATCGGCGTCGAAAATCACCGCGCGCAGGATGCCGGCTTCGGCCGGACGTTCCCGATCCCACCAAAAGGTCCGGGCTGGACGAGTCTGCCCCTTGGCTTGCACGTCCACAGGTTGCCCTAACCCACGCTTCACCAACCTCCCCCATTAGGGGGATTGGCAAGGCCAACTGCCCGGCGACGATGCAGAGTCCTAGGGTGTTGCCATGGCGGTGCGTCTTGTCCTGGTCGACGACCACGAGATGGTCATCGAGGGCCTCAAGGCGATGCTGGCGGCGTTCAAGGACCGGCTGCAGGTGGTCGGGCAGGCGGTAGGCGCCGACCGCGCGGTCGGCGTCGTCGACGAGCTGCAACCCGACATCGTGCTGTGCGATGTGCGAATGCAGGGCTTCAGCGGGTTAGACCTGTGCAAAGTGCTGCGCGAGCACGACCCCAGCCGCAAGGTCGTGATGTTGTCGGTGTACGACGACGAGCAGTACTTGTTCCAGGCGTTGCGGGTGGGCGCCAGCGGCTACCTGCTGAAAAGCATCAACAGCGATGAACTGGTGCGCCAACTGGAATTGGTGCACAACGGCGAGACCGTGATCGACCCGGGGATGGCGGCCCGGGCGGCGGACACCGCGGCGCGCCTGCAGCGTGACGAGTTCTGGCCGGGCGCCCGGCAGGGGTTGACGCAACGCGAAAGCGAAATCCTGTCGTACATGGTCAACGGGTTATCCAACCGCGGCATCGCCAACAAACTCGTCATCGGCGAGGAAACCGTCAAAAGCCATCTGCGATCGATCTACCGCAAGCTCGGCGTCAGCGACCGGACCGGCGCGGTGGCCACTGCGCTGCGCGAAGGCATCTACCGATGACCGCGCAGCAACACGGCGCCCCCGAGAACGCCGCCCGCGGCTCCCACGCGGTGCGCGATCTTGTCGACACCGACCGTGAACTTGCGCTGCTGCGGGAACTCATCCAAGCCGCCTCGAGCGGCCCGGGCGTGGAGCCGCTGGCGGCCGCGGCGGCGCGGATGATCACCGCGGCCACCGGAACCGACGTGTGCTTCGTGCATGTGCTCGACGACAGCGACCGCTCGCTGACGCTGGCCGGTGCGACACCGCCTTTCGACGGCCAGGTGGGAAAGATCCGGCTGCCATTGGGATCCGGGATTTCCGGGTGGGTGGCCAAGCACCGTGAGCCCGTCGTCATCACCGACGACAAAGAAGCCGACCCACGCTACTTGCCGATCCAATCGCTACGTGGACGCGACTTCACGTCAATGGTGTCCATGCCGATGGAAACCGACCCCGGTGGTCTGGTCGGCGTGCTCAACGTGCACACGGTCGCGCGCCGCGAGTTCACCGAAGGCGACGTCGAACTGCTGCGGGTCATCGGCCGGCTGATCGCCGGGGCCATGCACCAGGCCCGGCTGCATCGGCAGCTGGTGGCCAGGGAGCGGGCACACGAGCTGTTCGTCGAGCAGGTGATCGAGGCCCAGGAAATCGAACGTCGCCGGCTCGCCGGCGATATCCACGACGGTATTTCCCAGCGCCTCATCACGCTGTCGTACCGGCTCGATGCCGCAGCACGAGCCGTCAGCGACGATCCGGCGGAAGCCTCGCAGCAACTCGATCAGGCCCGAGAACTCGCCGGGTTGACGTTGCAGGAGGCGCGGGCCGCGATTGGCGGGCTACGCCCGCCGGTTCTCGACGATTTGGGCTTGGCCGGCGGGCTGGCCAGCCTGGCCCGGTCGATCCCGCAGCTGGACACCGAACTCGAACTGGCCGACGTCCGGCTGCCCGAGCACATCGAGATCGCGCTGTACCGGATCGCACAAGAAGGACTGCAGAACATCGTCAAACATGCCAACGCATCGGTGGCACAGCTGCGCTTCAGGGTTGACGACGACACCGCGCGACTCGAAATCGTCGACAACGGAATCGGTTTCGATACCTTCGAGAATCCGCTCGGTGGCGACGAGATGGGCGGCTACGGTGTGCTGTCGATGGCCGAACGCGCCGAGCTGGTCGGGGGCACACTGAACATCCGGTCGCGGCCCGGCTCCGGGACGGCGGTCACCGCGACGATTCCGGTGCCCTCGACGATCGACTAGAAGTCCCCGGCGTTATGCCGCAGTGTTTCGATCGACGACACCAGCGCTTGCGATTCGCCCTCGGATATCCCGATATCGCAGAACACCTGCTCGTTGAGCGTGACGGTGGCGTCCTCGACGGTCGAGCGGCCCAGGTCGGTGATCTGTACCAGCGTGGTTCGCCCGTCAGTGGGGTGCGGTACACGCTGTACCAGGCCGTTGGCTTCCAGCCGGCGGATGGCATGAGTGACGCTGGTGACGTGCACCTGCAGCCTGTCGGACGCCTTGGTGATCGGCAACGCCCCGCTGCGGCTGAACGCAAGCAGACGCAGCAGTTCGAATCGGGAAAAGCTCAGATCGTAAGGGCGCAAAGCGGTTTCGACGCGGGCCAGCAGGATCTGGTGGGCCCGCATCACCGACGTCACCGCGACCATCCCCTGCGCGACTTCACCCCATCCGGCACGTTCCCAGTTGACCCGCGCGACAGCGATCGGATCGCGATTGTCGGAACTCGATGCGGCCACGCCCTTTTCTTACCGCACTTTGGGTCCAGATCGGGGCAGCTCGACGACGTTAACGGGCCGTGGCGGGGTTTAGGTCAGCGACTTTTCGACCGCGGACAGCACGGCCAGGGTTGACGGCAGGTCGCCGACGGTAATCCGCGCGCCGCCATCGGGATAGTGGCGGACCTGCACTCCGCTCTCAGCGAACACGTCGCGCCATGGCACGCGTCCCGGCGGCAGGTACACGAAGTTGGCGTGTGAGTCCGTGCTGTAAATACCCATCGCCATCAACCGCAGCCGCAGACGGTTGCGCTCAGAGGAGATCCGGCGAATGCGATGCACAAGCTGGGCTTCGGCGTCGTAGGAAGCTGCTACCGCCGCGGCACTGAGATTGCTCATCCCGAACGGCAGTTGCATGGTCCACAGCTTCTTCGCCAGCTCCGGCGCCGCGAAGCCGTAGCCGATCCGCAAGCCGGCGAGCCCGTAGGCTTTGGAGAAAGTCCGCAGCACAACAACATTCGGGAAGCGCCGGACCAAGTCTGGCCCGTCGATGCGGTAGCGCGAGGCAACGAACTCGATGTAGGCCTCATCGAGCAGCACAACCGTGTCGCTCGGGATCTGCGTGAGGAACCATTCGACAGCCGAGATGGACTCCAACGTGCCGGTCGGATTGTGGGGTCGGCATAGCACCACCACGCGCGCGTCGGTGGCGGCGTCAACCATCGCCGCCAGGTCGTGATGGCCGTACTGGTTGAGCGGGACGGTGACAGCAGTCAGCCGGGCCATTTCCGCGAAGATCGGGTAACCGTCGAAAGTTGGCTGGCTCATCACAATCCGCTCACCGGGCTGGGTGACCGCATGCAGAACCTGCATCACCACGCCCGACGCCCCCGCTCCGAGCACGACCTGCTCTTCGTCAACTCCGACTCGGTCCGCGACCAACCGCCGCAACTGCCCAGGCAGAAACTCCGGATAGCGGTTGACGGCATCGATGCTGTGGATTAGCGCCGACCGAACCGCCGGCAGCGGCGGAAATGGGCTCTCGTTGAGCGACAACGCAAGTGGATCAACCGCCTGCGGCAGGGTAGCGAGGATCTCGGTGGTCACCGAAGTCCCGTGCGCCGGCTGGGCCATCAGTCACGCCCGCCCCAGCGGATCGCTGCCGCGCCGGCGAAGTCGCCTGCGTGCGCGAATGCGGCCATCATGATCACGTCACCGGTCTTGACCTGACCGTCGGATATCGCGCGATCCAGGTTGACCGGGATGCCGGCTCCGAACAGGTTTCCGCAGTCGTCAAAGGTGTCGCGGTGACGTTCCTCGGGCACCTCGAGCGCTTCGCGCCAGTTACGCAAGAACACCCGGTTCGGCTGATTGGTCACGAGCAAATCAATGTCCTTGGAGGACAGCCCGGTTCGATCACAGACGGCGAGCGCCACTTCGGGGACCTGCCGATTGCCGCGAGCGAGCACCTTGCTGATCTTGGTTTCGGTGAACCCGATGCACATCTCACCGGGTCCGGCCGCCCACCACTTGCGGGG
>Ga0209248_10000204_pt1 | contig 20227 bp, 16 predicted proteins | sample BogFormECP04_OM1_FD_188241 | JGI IMG/M metagenome (GOLD analysis project Ga0209248, IMG submission 188241) | Bog forest soil microbial communities from Calvert Island, British Columbia, Canada - ECP04_OM1 (SPAdes) (version 2) | ecosystem: Environmental > Aquatic > Freshwater > Wetlands > Bog ... | reverse complement strand
AGCTGTCCCTCGAGGAAAACAAACATCGCGTCCGCGGGATCGTCCGCCCGAAAAGCCGTGTCGCCCGCTTTGAGATTCATTTCCTGCGCCTGGCTGATGAACCACGCGATCTGATCATCCGGTAAATCCGCAAACGCCGGCACCTTCAGCAATTCTGATTTTTCGACCATTTAGACCTTGCTCAAATATTGATGGATGAATTGCACCGCAACCGATCCTTCGCCGACTCCGGAAGCCACCCTCTTCACCGAACCGTGACGCACGTCACCCACGGCAAAAAGCCCCGGAACATTCGTCTCCAGCAGGAAAGGATCTCTGTCGAGGCCCCAGCCTTTCGGGCGATCTCCGTCGCGAATCAGGTCGGGACCGGTCAAAATAAATCCGTGTTCGTCGCGCTCCACCAGATCGGCCAGCCAATCCGTGCGCGGCTGCGCTCCGATGAAAATGAACATCGCGCTCGCCGGAACCCGGTCAATCTGGTTGGTGTCCGAACAAAGAAATGAAATCTCTTCCAGATGCGTTTCGCCGTGCACTTCGGAAACGCTGGCGTTCGCCCAGAGCTGCACGTTAGGTCGCTCCTTGATTTGGTCAATCAAGTACTGCGACATGGTGCTCGAAAGCGATTTGCCGCGCACCACGATCACCACGCGCTCCGCGTACTTGGCAAAGTTCATCGCCGCTTGCCCCGCTGAATTCGCTCCGCCGATCACGTAAACGATCTCGCCCTTGCAGGACAAAGCTTCCGTCGAGCCGCCTCCGTAGTAAACGCCCGCGCCCTGCAGCCTATCGATCCCCGGAGCTTCCAGCCTCCGCCATTGCACGCCCGTCGCGATCATCAGCGCGTGGCACGAAATCTCGTTGCCATCCGCCATTTTGATCATGCGATACGGGCCTTCCACTCGCACGCCCAGCGCTTCCTGCGGCGCCAGAATTTCCACGCCAAACCGCTGCGCTTGCACCACGGCGCGCCGCGCCAGATCGCCGCCGCTCAGCCCCATCGGAAATCCCAGATAATTTTCGATGCGCGAACTCATTCCGGCCTGTCCGCCCGGAGCTTCGCGCTCGATCATCACCGTGTGCAGTCCTTCGGACGCGCCGTAAACGGCCGCGGCCAGACCCGCGGGCCCTCCACCGACGATTGCCAAATCATAAAAATTCGTTTGCGCGCGGGTTTGTAATCCCACTTTCTGCGCCACTTGCGATGGCACGCTATCCAGCAGCTTCGAGCCGTCCGGAAAAAGTACCACGGGCAAACTGGAGGCTTCCGAGCCCAGCACTTCCAGCAATCGCTTCGTTTCCGGATCACTCGCCGAAAGCTCGACGTCAATCCACTGATACGGAACGCGATTCCGCGCCAGAAAATCCCGCAGCTCATACGACTTCGGAGACCAACGCGTCCCCAGCACCCGTATACCTTCAAATTTCGGCCGGTACGAAGCACGCCAATCATCGAGTAGATCATCCAATTGCGGATAAAGATGTTCGCTGGGCGGATCCCAAGGTTTCAAGAAAAAATAATTGATGCTGGCTTCGTTGATGGCGCCGATGGCCGCATTGGTGTCGGCGTACGCGGTCAGCAGCGCCCGTTTAGCGTCCGGGAAAATGTGCATCGCTTCCTGCAGAAACGCTACGCCGTCCATGTGCGGCATGCGCTGGTCTGCAAGGAGCAATGCCACACTGTCATTACGCAGTTTCAACTGCTTCAGCAGCGTCAGCCCCGCCTCGGGAGAGTCGCTCCCGATCACCCGGAATTCAGCGCCATATTTCGTACGCAGGTCGCGCTCGATGGCGCGCAGCACATCGGGGTCGTCGTCAACACTCAGCAAAATTGGTTTCGCCATGTTCGGTCCCAGTTGTGATGCCTACTTTAATGTTGGATTACTCGGCCATTCGGAATTGCAGGATGTCACAAATCGCTTTTCCACGGCACTGAGGGTCGGCGCGCGACATCACAGATCAGCGAACGGCGAGCCGGCCTACCTGATGTAGAGGCTGGGCGGTGACAAGCATCCAATATACCCGACACCCGACCCCAATGCCGAAAGGCTTTTTGCACCGCAAACTCCGCTCGCCAGCCACGCATTTCTAATCCCACGCAGCGAGATCAAAAACGTCCGTAACTTCCAGAAAACAAACGATGGCGCCCCATTCTGATCCCGGTTATAACCGTGTTTTGCGCGCCGCGCGAACGCGAAACGGGAAGAGGCCAATGGCTGGGCTGGGTTCTCCGCATGTGGTCAATATAGAAGATCTCAGGCGCCTGGCGCGGCGGCGGCTGCCCAGAGCGGTCTTCGACTATATGGACGGCGGCGCGGCGGACGAACTCACTCTGCGGGAAAATTGCCGCGCGTTTCAAGAAGTATTGCTGCGCCCGCGGCACGCCGTGGCCAACGAGAAGTGCGATTTGCGCACCACCGTGGTGGGGCAGCAGATTTCTTTTCCGGCGATGCTGGCGCCCGTCGGCTACAGCCGCTTGATGCATCCGGGCGGAGAAGTGGCTGCGGCGCGCGCCGCCGGGGAAAGCGGGACGGGATTCATTCTCTCCACGATTTCCGGCCACAGGATGGAGAAGGTGAAGGAGGCTTCCAGCGGGCCGGTTTGGTACCAGCTCTATGTGGTGGGGGGACGCGCGGCGGCGGAAGCGGCTATTGAACGAGCGCGTGTGGCGGGATTTTCCGCGCTGGTGGTAACGATTGATACGCCGGTGGCGGGGCTGCGCGAGCGCGACGTGCGGAATGGCGTGAAAGAGCTGATGGGCGGCTCGCTGCTCGCAAAAATTCCGTTCCTGCCAAATCTTCTGGCGCACCCGGGATGGCTGGCGGCATTTCTGGCCGATGGCGGCGTGCCGAAACTAGAGAATATTGTTACGGCCAGCGGCGGAGCCATGCCGATGACGGACGTGGCTGCGGCGCTGGCGAGCGCGGTGGTGACTTGGGATGATTTGCGCTGGCTGCGCAAGGCGTGGCGCGCGCCGATCATAGTGAAGGGCGTGCTGACGGGCGACGATGCGCGGCGGGCGATTGATGAGGGCGCCGAGGGCGTGGTGGTATCGAATCACGGCGGGCGTCAACTCGACGGCGTGTCCGCTACGCTTCGCGCGCTGCCGGAAATCGTCGCGGCGGTGAACGGGCAAGCGGAAGTATTGATGGATGGAGGAATCCGCCGCGGCTCCGACATTGTGAAAGCCATTTGCATGGGAGCCCGAGCAGTGCTGGTGGGGCGCGCATACGCGTACGGCCTGGGCGCCGCCGGGCAAGCTGGAGTGAGGCGAGCGCTCGAGATACTGCGCACGGAAATGGAGCGAACGATAAGATTGCTGGGTTGCGCGTCGGTGGCGGAGCTAGATTCGTCGCTGGTGGAAGTGCCGGAACACTGGCTCGCAAAAGTGCGCGAGTAACGAGGTGGGGTATTCCTTCGCGCGAGGGCTTCTGTTAATGACTACATTCGGTATTGCGCGCACCAGGCGGTGCCGGAAACGCAACTGGGAGCGTTTCGGTACAGCGGCTGCTAGCGATTTGCGCCCAGGGCGTACAAGCCGCCGTCAACAAGGATCGTTTGGCCGGTGACCCCGGTGGCAGCGCAGGCCAGGAAAAGGGCGACTTCGGCGCATTCGGCAACGGTGGCAAGCCTTTTCAGTGGCGTCACGCTTTCTTCGGCCTGAAACGCAGAATCGGAATCAGGACGACCGGCAAATTGCGTGCGAATCAGTCCGGGAGAAATCGCGTTGACGCGAATTTCGGGCGCCAGCGCCCGCGCGAGCGATTTGGTCATGGTAATCACGCCGGCTTTGGCCGCGGCGTAGGCCAGCGAACTTCCCACACCAGTTGAACCAGCAACGGATGCGACATTCACGACCGCGGCCCCCGGCTGCTTGCGCAGGAACGGCACCGCCGCTCGAACACAGTAAAAGACACCGCGCAGATTAATGTCGAATGTTTTGTCCCAGATCTCGTCGGTCAGTTCATCCAGGTTGCGGTGCGGCACACGCGTGCTCCAGCCGGCGTTATTGACCAGCACATCCAGGCGTCCGAATTCGCGCTCCACTTGCGCGAGCATGGCGCGAACCTCAGCATCCTTGGAAACGTTGGCCTGAACTGCAATCGCCGTTCCTCCGGCTGAGCGAATCTGCGAGACGAGGGCTTCTGCCGGATCGCGCGATGTACGGTAGTTCACCGCTACTTTGGCGCCAGCGCGCGCGAATCGCTCTGCAATGGCGCGTCCAATACCGGTGCCGGCGCCGGTTACCAGCGCCGCTCGTCCTTCCAGATTCATCGTCGTCAGGCTCCCCGCCGCGGCTGCGATTACTTCTTTTCGATTTGATCTGCAAATTGGGCTGCATCCCGGTACTTCACCGTCTGCAGATGCTCGCAGTACAAGACCAATTCCCCCGGCATCTTGAAAACTTCGTAGGACACTTTCACCATTCCCATGGTCGGATACTTCGGCCGTTTTTCCAGATTGGTGCGGATCGTGTAGATCGTGTCACCGATAAATACCGGCTTGATGAAGCGCAGCTTGTCGTAGCCGTAGCTGAAGGTATGGATATTGTTGTGAGCCATCAGCCCCAACCCCACGCTGAACACCATGGCGCCGGCCACCAGGCGCTTGCCGAATATGCCTTCTTGTTTCGCGAAAATTTCGTCGGCGACGTAGGGATGCATGTCCAGCACCAGAGCGTTGAAGGCCATGCTCTCGCCTTCCGAGATCGTTCGCCGGATGGAGCGGGCGCGCAGGCCCACTTCGAAATCCTCGTAGAGCCAGTCTTCCTGGTTCCAAATGCGAATGGCTTCGTGTTTCGCGGGGTCGGGGTTTGGGTTTGTCACTTTGGTTCCTCTCTTGCGCTGCGGACGAAGTTGCTCAGGCGCGAGTCGCCGCCAAAGCCAGACGTTCCGCAAATCGTTTGTTGAGAGACGTAATCAGTTGCGGGTCGCTGGTCTCGCCCTTCAAACATCGGTTGATCTCGATGCCGGCGATCTCAAAAAAACGCACGAACCCGTCGAAGCGCGGCCGCACATAGGATTTTTGCAGAGTTTCCAGCGTGCCGGAAAAAAAGCCGCACGCAGCGTCATCTATTTGCGGATCAAGCCACGCAGAGAGGCTCGCCGGCTGCCCGCCTTCCTTCACGTAGCTGCCGCGCTGGTGCTCCGGACTTGCCAGCCACTTGGCATAGGCCACGGCTTCACCGCGATAACGGCTCTGTTTGCTGACGGCCACACCCGTGCCGCCCAGTTGCGTGCCGGCGCAGCCGATTGCGCCGGCCGCCGGGGCATTCGTGAATTGCAAACGCACGGGATTTTCCCGGCGAGAATAGTTGGAATAACCATAGGCCCACGGGCAATAGACAGCGTCGGTTTCAGCGACCATGTGGTCGTACACCTGGATGGGGTTCCAATCCGTGGATTTGGGATGCGCGATGGCAATGAGGGCGTGGAGGCGATCGAGAGCTTCGCGCGCCACCGCGTGCTCCACAAATGGATCGGCATTTTCGGCGATGGGATGGCCCAAATTCGCGGTGAGCGTGAAGAACAGGCTGATGGCATCAATGGGGCAGGCCGCAACCGCTATGAATTTGCTGTTCGCCCGCGCCTTTTGCCCCAACCGCAAAACCTCGTCGAATGTTTTGGGCGGGCTCGATGACAGGTGTTGCAGCAGGTCAGGCCGATACGAGGCAACTTGGGTTGCCGCGTCAACGGGCAAGGCCCAGAGTCCCTGTGCATAGCGGTAGGATTCCGCGGAGGGGCCGACAGAATCACTCGCGAGGCTCGCGATTTCAGACGCGCTGAGAAACGGATTCAGGTCAACGAGAGCATCATGGGCGGCGGCGAATCCGACGAACGGATGATCCATGATGATCAGATCGTAGCGGTCGAGATACTGTTCAATCGGAGCTTCGCCGAATTCACGCAGAGTCCGGCGATCCCATTGGATCTTGATTCCGGGATGGGATTTCTCGTACTCGGGAGCGCCTTGCATCAGCGGAGAATAACCACGCGGATGGTCCCAAGTGAGACCTTTTAATGTTACTTGCACATTCCCCTCATAAGTCCGCGTTCTTATCGCCGCGTCATGCGTTTCCCGACGCCGGTTGCCTTTGCACGATCAGGATGTGCTCGCAATACATCACAACTTCGCCGCGCTGGTTGATCACTTCGCACGCTTCAATCACCCGACCGGAATCCGGGCGCTTGGGGTCTGGCTGCTTTTCCTTGATCGTGACGCGCGTGTGAATCGTGTCACCGATGAAAACGGGCTTCGGAAAGCGCAGCCGGTCGTATCCATAAGTGAAAGCGACGGGATTGATTTGCCAGGCGGTGAGGCCGATGCCAATCGCAAACGTCATCGTCCCGTGGGCGATGCGTTGGCCGAAGGAGGATTCGCGCGCGAATTCCGCGTCCACGTGATGTGGAAAGTAGTCTCCACTATGGCCGGCGTGGATTACTACATCGGTTTCGGTAATCGTGCGGCCGGAAGTAGTCCGCTGCGCGCCCATTGTGTACTCTTCGAAGTACTCCGTTTTCGTCATGGCTCAGCCTCCCATGCCGGTGAGCTGCGCTTTACGCCCGCCGATGGCGATGGATAGCGCCCGGCTCGCTGACTGGAGCGCCGCTTTCACCTGTGGCGGACCAATGCGGTCTCCGATGCGCGGCAGAAACGGCACAGAGAGAGCCGCGATCGCTTCCTGATGCTGATTTAGAACCGGGTAGCTGATATTCACGACTCCTTCGACCTGATAGCTCGGCATTTCTTCGTAACCACGCTCGCGAATCCGCGCCAGGTGATCCTCCAGATCCGCAGGCAGTGGGCCGTCGGTGCGCCGGCGCCACGCTGCGAGTGATCGCGTCCGCATTTCGTCGGGTTGAAAAGCGAGGATCAGGTGCCCCGAAGCGGTATGCAGCAGATCAATTTTCGCGCCAAGTTTCAAGGCGAAGCCCGCGCTGCCGGGGGCATCCACTTGAGTGATAACCACCACCTGTCCGTTGCTGGGCATCGCCAGGTGGCACGATTGCCGCGTTTTGTGCGCCACTTCTTCCATCAGCGGGCGCGCCTTGGCCACGAATCGCTGCAGCGGATGGTGCCGGTGCGCGAGTTCAAAAAGCTTCAGCGTCAGTTGAAAGCGCTCGTCGGGCAACACCTGAGAGATATAGCCGCGCTCCGCAAGGCAAACGAGCATGCGGAAAATCTCGCCGACGGTGCGGCCCAGGCGGCGAGCCACCTGGCTGGTGGTGAGCCCCTCCGGCTCGGAAGCAAAAAGCTCCAGGATGTCTAGACCCTTGTCGAGCGCGGGAGCGGTGTAGCGGGCACTGAGGGGACGTGCCGGGGAGTGGGGCCTGCGTTTCAGTCGTGTGGCTCGCATAGGACTGAACGGCAGTGTACACGATAATTTCTCTAATGAAAATAGCATTTCATATATGCAATACTAGGATTTCGCAGACACGCCACGTGAGGTTACGCAGATGACCACCGTTCGCTCCTCGACAGATCCCATGCAAGATCGGCCCTTACACGGCCTGTTGGTCCTGGATTTCAGCCAATTTCTTTCCGGGCCGCTGGCGACCCTGCGCTTGGCGGATCTAGGCGCGCGCGTGATCAAGATCGAGCGGCCCGGGCAGGGCGATCTTGGGCGAACGCTCTATTTGAGCGACACGGATATCAACGGCGAAAACACCCTGTTCCACGCCATCAATCGGAACAAAGAGAGTTTGGCGGCGGACCTGAAGAATCCTGGTGACATCGAAAAGCTGCGCCGCCTGATCGCCCGCGCAGACGTGATGGTGCAGAATTTTCGTCCCGGTGTGATCGAACGGCTGAAGCTGGACTACGAAACGGTGGCAGAAACGAATCCGCGCATCGTTTACGGATCGGTCAGCGGCTACGGTGACGCCGGCGCATGGCGCGACCGCCCCGGCCAGGATTTGCTGGCACAAGCGCGATCGGGAATTATGTGGCTAAGCGGCAATGAAGGCGACCCGCCCACTCCCTTCTCACTGGCGATTGCGGACATGCTGACGGGACACAATCTTTGCCAGGGAATTCTGGCCTGTCTGGTGCGGCGAGGCATCACAGGACGCGGCGGGCTTGTGGAGGTCAGCCTGCTGGAATCGTTGCTGGACTTTCAGTTCGAAGTTCTCACCACCTACATGAACGATGGCAGGCGGCCGCCACGACGCGCCGCGTTTCGCAATGCGCACAGCTATCTCGCCGCGCCTTACGGAGTGTACGACACGAAAAATGGACATCTGGCCCTGGCGATGACCCATCTGCCGACGCTGGGAACCTTGCTTGCAATTCCAGAACTGACGCAAATTAAAAACTCCGCGGAAGGATTCCAGCGGCGCGACGAAATTAAACGGCTGATCGCGGAGCGGCTGCGCAAAGAGACCACCGAGCACTGGTTGGGCATTTTGGACGCCGCCGATATCTGGTGCTCCGAAGTGCTGGACTGGCCGAAACTTCTCAACAGCGAAGCATTTCAGCAGCTGGACATGCTGCAAACGCTCGCGAACGGAAGGGGGCTGGAAATTCTTACCACGCGCTGCCCCTTTCGATTGGATGGCAAGGTATTGAAGAGCGCAAAGCTTGCGCCAAAAGTGGGCGAGCACACCGCATTGATTACGCAAGAATTTGGGTTGTAGGCTTCTAGAATCTTCCGAATTGCCGGAATGCTGCGACCGGATGCGTGCCCTGCAGGATTGATTTGCGCACGAGGTTTTCGGTTTGTACCACTGCTTCGGCCTTGGACACGACGTCCGCCGCGATGGTTTGCGGAATCACCAGGACGCCATCGCGGTCGCCCAAAATGTAATCACCGGGCGCGATGTGCACGCGGCCGATGACGATCGGGATATTGTGAGCAACGAGCCTCCAGCGCCCGACGATATCCACCGGAGTCTTGTAACGGGCAAACACCGGGAAGCCAAGCTTCAAGATGTAGTCCGTGTCGCGAGCGCCTCCGTCAATCACGGCGCCGCGAGCGCCGCGGTATTGCGCGGTCTCCGTGGAGAGTTCACCCAGATGAGCCGCAAGATGGTCGTTGGGCTGGTTCACCAGAACGTCGTCCGGCTTGACGTCGCCCAACATCTTGAGGAACGGAACAAAAATCACTTCCGGATCTTCGCTCTCGGTCGGCTCGCCGAGGATCGTTAACGCCCTACCTACAACAACGTGGCCTGGATGAAGTGACTGGATTTCGTGCGGCAACACCTGATCGTGAAAGCCCATTTCGTCCAGGATGTCGCTGACGGCGCCCGTGTACGGGATCTGGGAGAGTCTTTCCACAAGCCCGCCCGCTTTTTGCTCGCTCATAAGAGTTAGTGACCTTTCTTCCTTCGCGGCAGCTGCATTCAATCCAGCCGGTAGATTCGGATCGCGTTATCGTAGAAAAGTTTTCGTTGCTTCGCTTCCCCCGCGGCGTGCGTGAGGGATAGCAGCGTCGTGACCCACTGCTGGTAACTGGCAGTGAGATTGCACACCGGCCAGTCGCTTCCAAACATCACGCGGTCCCAGCCAAAGGATTCGATCGCGTGCTCCACGAACGGCCGGAGATCTTCGGCCTGCCAGTTCACCGGGTTCGCGTAAGCGACGACGCCGGAGATCTTGCAGGAAACGTTGGGGAGGTTCGAGAGTTCGCGGATATGCGCGCGCCAAGGATCGAGGGCGCGGCCCTTCACGTCCGGAACTCCGCAGTGATCGAGCACGAATGCAACATCCGGGCACTGTGATGCCAGGTTGAGCGCGATGGGAAGCTGGCGCGCCAGGACACACAGGTCGAAGGAGAGGCCGTAGGTTGCTAGCCGCGCCACGTTTTCGATAAACATCTTCCCCTGACCGAGTTCGTCAGGCTGGGTATGGAGAATTCGTCGCATGCCTTTCAGTCGCGGATGCGCGGAAACCTTGTCGAGATGGGCCTTGAATCCATCTTTTTCGGGCCGCCCGGAGGCCACCACGCCGCCAATGCGATTGTCAGCGTTATTCGCCAGGCGCAGGACGTGGGAGGCTTCGTCCAGCATTTGTGCTTCATCCACATCGCACTCGACAAACACGGTTTTCGCTATCTCCAGTCCGCGCGTGGCTTCGGAATAATCACTGAGACGAAACGAGCGATCCAGAATTGGCAACGGTTCCAGCCATGCATAGTGAAACAGGTCTTTGTCCCAGAGGTGTTGGTGGGTATCAACGATTTTCATGGGTCCTTCGAGGGGCGCGGCGAGACGCCGCTGAATCTACCGAAATGCGCGCAACGCGTCAACAAAGTCCGCGCGGTTCGTTAAAGTTTTCCGCATTTCAACACGCAAAATATGGCGATGTTCGCTGGCGCCGCGAGGCGAGCAGCTACCTAATCCGTATGAAACACCTCTTCCATTTCTGCCCACCACTCACCCTCTTTGCGTGTTTCGATCGGCTGCTGCATGGGCTTCATCACGGCCCACCATTCTTGGGTTCTGGGATCAGCGGCCATTTTGGCCATGTCCGCGGGAAAATCCGTGCCGTGATATTCGAAATAGGCGAACAAGAAATCGTCCTTCAAGTAGATGGAATAGTTTCGAATGTTGCATTTTCGAATCATGTTGAGAATGTCGGGCCACACGGCCGCGTGATAGCGCTTGTATTCTGCGATCGCTTCGGACCTTACACGGATGACTGAGCCATAGCGTTTCATGAGTTGAGATCCTTTCCGCGGGCGAATGGCGCGCTGCGACCAAATCGCCGCGATTGCTGGTTGTGAAATTGTTCCCGAGCGTCTTAACCTCAATAAGGACGCCTCGGTTGAGAAACTTTATGCAGTGATCTCTTCGGGACGCACCGCGCGGCGTTCCGCCATTGATTTGTATTCTGCGAAAACGATCTGCAGAGTGTGCAGATTGTCGCGCCCGCTGGTTTCCGGCTCGGAATCATCCTCGACCGCGCGCATCAGCGACGCCATGGGACCGATGAACGCATCGGGGATCCACATCGTGTCCAGCCGCGCGGAAAACCAATAGCCGGGGTTGCGCTTGGACATGAATTCAAGCGTGTCCGGACGTCCTGAAGGATAGTTGTACATCAATCCGATCGTGCCCTTGATCACGCCTTCCGTGCCTTCAATCCTGAAAATGGCATAGGGGTCATCGGTCCAAGTTGAATGGCAGACGTCAATCAGCACCTGCAGACCGGAGTTGTACTCCCAGGTGGTGAGAGTCTTCGTTTCCGCGGAGGTTGTTTCGCCGGGAGCCCGGCTGCCGCTGGTAAATACAAAGTTCGGCTCGCCCAGCAGATACCGCAGCGAATCAATGTAGTGAATGCTATGGAACATCACTTCGAGGCGCTTGCCGGTATAGATCCAGGGCCACAGGCTCCAGTCGGTTTTGCAGTGAACCTGAATCGTGGCATAGAACGGCGTGCCCACCCAGCCATCATCCATCAGCAATCGGGCGCAGCGAATGCCTGCGTCCCAGCGCATTTGCTGGTTCACGGCAATTTTGACGTTGGCCTTCTGCGCCAAGTCCACGCAGCGCACTGCCTTGGCATACTCATCCGCAAACGGCTTCTGGCACAGCAAGTGTTTCTTCGCGGCCGTAACCTGCTCCACGATTCCCATTTGGACGTCCGGGTACACCGCCACATCCACGATCCGCACATCCGGATCGGCCAGCAATTCATCGGTGCTCGCGTAAACTTTCGCAATTCCATGCTCGCGCGCCGTCTTCTCAGCCTGGGCGCGATTCTTGTCTGTTACGCCCACGACTTTAAAGCCAGCTTTCTTGTAAGCCGGGAGATGGGCGTAATTGACGATTCCACCCGTGCCGATGATTCCGATGCCCTGCTCGAGATTGCGCGGCAATTTCGGTTTGTAATCCAGATGCGGAAACACATCAGTCATTTCAATCTCCTCTTGCGTCGCAGCGCCGTGCGCCGTGCGCCGCGCGCCACAATGCAGAGAGAAAAATTGAGCTCTCGCAGGGCGCGTGGAAATGTCTCGGTGCGAAATACCGTCACGGCGTCTGCGCCGTACGAGCTTTCTGGATGGCGGCAAGCGCCTGCTTGGCGTCGGCGTCATTCGGATTCAAATTGAGCGCGATTCCCAGCTCTTTTTCAGCTTCTTCCAATTTGCCGGTGCGGAAATACATCCATCCGAGATTCTTATGCAGATGCCCGGCCTCCGGGCACGATCCACAAAGCTGCAGCGCCTCTTGAATCTGGGCGAAGGCCTGCGGCCAGTTTTGCGCGTTGGACGCCGCGAGCGCGAAATTGCCAAGCTGTTGCACGCGATCCGATATCTGTTGGTCCTTCTGCAGCTGGTCGTAGCGATCCTGATACTTCCGCGCTTCGGGATCACCCGCCTTCTGCAAAGCGCGCGCCAGATTGTAGAGAGCCTGCGAATAGTTGGGGTCAGCCTGCAGAGCCAATTTCCAATGGGCTACCGCCTCGCTGCTGTTTCCCTGATGTTCCAGATTCTGGCCCAGCAGGAATTGCGCATCGGGATTTTCCGGCTGCAGGGCGAGCAGCTTTTCAAAGAGCTCGCTGGAGCGAGGGAGATCGTTATCCTGCTTCGCCGCAAGGGCGAGAAAGTAAAGCGCCGGCGCATCATTGGGTTCGAGGCGCAGGGCCTCCTCGAGCTCCTTGCGCGCGTCTTCATACTTGGCGGTTTCGAAATAGAAGCGGCCCAGATTGTAGTGCGCGGCCGGTGATTGCGGAGCGAGGCGCGCTGCCTCCTGGAATTCCTTGAACCCGCCGGTGCGATCGTATTGATCCACCAAAGCGATGCCCAGGTTCAAATGCGCATCCGCCGAAGCGGGCTGGAGCGCAACGACCTTGCGGAAGCTTTCCACCGCTTCGCCGCCTCGCCCACTCTTGCCCTGGATCATTCCCAGCGCCGTGTAGGCTTCGGGATCGTTGGGGTTCATCTGGATGGCCGCGCGCAATTGCTGCTCACCCTGAGCGATCTGGCCGTGCTGGGCAAGCAACAGGCCCAAATTCACCAGGGCCTTCGTATATTTCGGATCGCTATCAATGGCCTGCTGATAGAGCGATGCAGCGTCTTGATCCTTGCCCTCGCGGCTGTAAAGGACGCCGAGATTGTTCTGCGCCTCCGCGTAACGCGGATCGCCGGCGATCGCCTTCTTGAATTCCTGCTCGGCTTCGGCGGTCTGATTTTTCTGCAGAGCCAGCACGCCCAACTGATTGTGAGCGACGGCGAGGTCCGGATCGAGCTGGACGGCTTTTTCGAGCTCTTGATGTTCCGCGGTTCGATCGCCAAGCTGGTCCAAAGCAAGTGACAGGTTGTAGTGCAACTGGGGATTGTTCGGGTCAGCACGGAGCGCTTCGCGGTAGGCATTCGCCGCGGCGCGAGCATTCCCCGCAGCCAGCAACTGGTTGGCCCGCTCGTTAAGCTTGCCGGCCGCGGCGTTCGGATCACCGCGCGAAACCAGCGCCGCATATTCCGCGTGTTCCTTGCGCGCGAGTTCTTCCTGGCCAGTTTTCGCGAGTAGGCGAGCCAATTGATCGTGGGGGTCGGGCGCGGACGGCCGGATTTTCTCCGCCACCTGCAATTCGCGAATGGCGCGCTCGTTCTGGCCTGCCGCGGCGAGCGCCATCCCCAGTTCGTAGCGGGCTTCGTAACTTTCCGGAACAAGCCGAGCGGCCTTTTGCAACATTTCGATCGCGGAATCCGATTGCCTCAGACCTCGATACGCCAGGCCCGCAGCGTAATAGCCTTGAAAATCGCGCGGCCCGTGCTCGATATATTCCTTCAGGGGAACCAGCGCATCGGAAAACTTCTGCTGCGAAATCAGCGCGCGCCCCAGAGCGAGCCGGGCTTCGTCCTTGCTGGGATCGAGCCGCAGGGCTTCGCGAAACTCAGCGATTGCCCCTTCCAGATTCGCGGGATCCGCGTCCGCATAGATTGTTCCGAGGCCCATATGTGCATCCGCAGAATCCGGGTGAGCCGCCACGAGCCCCTGCATTGTCTGCACGGCTTTGGCCGTCTCGCCCGTTTCGGAATACGCCAGCGCGAGCGCCACGGTAATGGGAACGAGTTGCTCAGCGGCAACAGGTTGTGCGAGCGCCGATTCCAGCATCGTAACAGCAGCTGGGGCGTTCCCTTGAGACAGCAGCACCTGCGCGCGGCTGATAACCGCGCCGGGGAAGTTAGGATCAATCCTTATTACCGCGTCGAATTCCGTTGCAGCCGCCGCGAGCTTCTTTTCGTCGTAGAGCAGTGTGCCTAGCGCGAAGTGCGCACTTGCCGAATCCGGCTTCGCGGCGATGGCGGCACGAAGTTCGCCGGTGGCGCGGACGGAATCGCGAACCGTGAGGAAAGCGAGGGCCAGGTTGTAATGAGCTTCCCAATTCTTGCTGTCCATGCGCAGCGACAGCTGAAAAGCCGGGATGGCGCACTTGACTTGCCCAGCTGCGGCAAAGAGCGCGCCCAGGGTGTTGTAGGCGCCCGCGGTAGGATGATCTTTCACCGTTTCGAGCAAGCTCGTGATTTGTTCCGAAGCGTGTTCTGGCGCTAGACAGGATTTCGGCAGGGCGCTGGGAGCCGCCGAGTGATTCGGCGAGGATGCTTGGCGAGCGGGCGTAGGCGATTGCGCGACGCACGGCGACGCCACTGCGAGCACGGCCGCGAAGCCGAGCGCCAAAATTCCCACGCGCGCATTTTGCAAGCGCGTTCTTCCGCCACGGAGCATTCGAGTTCGCCTGGAGCGTACCTTTCCACGCCCGATTTTTTCACAAGTATATTCCGTGCCGTATCGCCAAGCTACCGGAACGGGACCAGCAGACGCAACGAAGGAGGGAACAAAAAGGATTGCCTGACCATGTTCGCGGGCGCGGATTCCGGATCCATCGGCAAGACGATGTCGTTTCTCGCGCCAAGGCCCCGCGAGCGGCACCGCAGGGGTGGGGGATTCTTTCAGGCACGTTCGGTTCGCCAACCGCGACGCGCAAGCTGCGACTGCCGCTCCCGGACCTTCGCGCGGGCGCCCGAGCAGCGCCCAGCGCGGGGTAAATCGAAAGAGCTAAAAATAAAACTTTGCGCCGTACTGCAACTGCCTTGGGGCAACGTTGCGGGTAGTGATGATCGTGTTGAAACTCTTACCGTCGCTAACATTCTGATCCGGCAGCCCCCAAGTCGGATGATTGAATGAGTTGAAGGTCTCGAAGCGGAACTCGAGGCGGTAACGCTCCTTAATGGGGAATTGCTTGAATAACGAAAAGTCCAAATTCTTGAAACTATCACCGCGCAGCGAATTGCGGCCCAGATCGCCGAACGAACCGAGTGCGGTCGGCGGAGTGGTAAACGCGGCAGGATAGTTGAGCCAAGCGCCTGGACCTTTATTGGGAGCGTACAACGGTACGCCGCTTACTACATTCAACCGGTCATAGTAGCCGTTGCAGCATCCGAAGTTCTGCGTGAGTGCGGGGTCGCCGCCTACGCCCACATCGAATGGCTGCCCGGAAGTGAGGGTCAGGATTCCGTTGAGCCCCCAACCTCCCAGCACATAGTTCAACGCTTTGTTGCCCGAGGAGAATTGCTGCCCGTTTCCGAAGGGGATCTGATAGGTCCAGGATGCAACAAAAATCTGCGGCAGATCAATTGCCGAAGGACCCTCACTGGCGTTGACGTCGTAGGGATTCTCGATGCCGCAGCCTTCCACACCGTACCAGCCGGTGCAGCCAATATCCACGCTCTTCGACCAGGTGTAGGAAATCAGGTAAGTCAGTCCCTTGTACTGCTTGCCGTTCAGCGAGACTTGCAAGGCGTTGTAGTGGCTTCTGCCACCGCTGTAGTCCCAAGCGGTTGGAGTGATGAAAGAGAACGGCTTTTGGCCCGTTGCGGGATTCACGGTGTTGGCGTATGGACCGAGATCGAGTCGCCCACCGTGGGAGCCGACGTAGTTCGCCGTCAGCACGGTGTGAGTTCCCAGTTCTTGCTGCACTCCCAGGTTCCACTGATCGGCATAAGGCCGTTTCATGTAAGGATCTGCAAACCAGGTGGACTGGTTAAACGGGGTGGGGCCGGTAACCGGAGGCAGGGTCCCTTGGCTGAGCGGGTCCTCTGCGAAAACGTTCGGCAATCCCGTAATCGGGTTGGTGTTGCTGGCGCCGAGCTGGTCTAAGCTGGGCCAGGTGCCTTCGAAGTTCTGCGCCGTCTGCGTGATGGCCGCCCAGTTGTCGTAAAATCTCCCGTACCCCGCACGGAGTACTGTTTTTTCACCGAGCTGATACGCTAGCCCGATGCGCGGCTGGAAGTTGGTCAAATCGTTGTGATAGATGCCCCCGTTGCTGACCGGTGTAACGGAAACGTTTGCCGGAAACACTCCGCCAGGAATACACGGAGCGCCTACGGCAGGGAGATCGCAAGCCGGAGCGTTGCGTTCGATATAGTAAATGCCGTGCCGGGCATCCAGGTCGCCCACAAAATTGTTTGCTAACCCGTTGTTGCCGTAAATCGGCATCAGCGTCAGGTCATAACGAAGACCCAGGTTCACAGTCAGCTTGCCGGTGGCTTTCCATTGATCCATGAAATAGGCGCCGTCAACCCAGCCGCCGTGTTCTGACTCGACAACGTTGCGGCGGGTGGCATTGTTGGGGAGCCCGAGTAAGAAGGACGCCAGTCCGTCTCCCGTAACCAAACCGATCTGGGTCTTGGTGTTCGCCGCCGACGTGTTGGCTGCCGCAAAGACGACGCCGGAGTTCAAATACACCGCGTTGGCATTGTTGCTGTTGAAGTCCACACCCATCTTGAACGTATGACGTTGATAGATTTTCGTGTACGCTCCGCCACCTTCCCAGATGTCAGACGCCTTGGTGTAGTCAAACTGTGCGGCATTGTGAGCGCTGGCGTTGGTATTGCCGATGTAGCCCAGGATGGCGACCTCTGGAACCATCTCGGCGCCGCCCCTGAAATTGCTGGCGTAGTTTGGATTGAAAATCGTCGCCCCGAAACTGGGAGGCGCGCCCGAGGGGTTCGACTGTTGATTGATCGTGAGAACGACACGGCCAAACCTGGCTTCAATCAAACTGCTGCTGGAGAAAGCATGGCTGTACCCAACAGCAAGATTGAAGCCATCGGTCTTTTGCGAATGCGGCAGCCCGACGAACCCGCCGGAGTCAGTGACGGGCTGCCAGAACCCTACGTAGCGCGCCCAGAGGTTATCGCGCTCCGTGAACTGGTGATCAATCCTCAATGTCCCGGTATCCTGACGGACATCGGAAGGTGTCGTATCCACGCCATTATAAGTCGAATTGCCAGTCAGATTGGGGGCAGGGAAGATCTTTTGCGCGTACGTCACCATGTTCTGATCGATGAGCGCTGCGGGAATCATGTTGCAGGGAGTGCCGGATGCCTGAGTTTTGTTTGGCAGCAAGGGAGAAGGAACACCGCCCGTGCACAGAAACGGAGAGTTGGTGAAACCTGACGGGCTGTTGATATCCGGGACAACGCTATAGGGGTTGTAAATCTGGTTGCCGATGGAGGAAAGGTCACCGCCGAGCTCGCTTGCAACGTTGGGCGTAATGTAGTGAGCGCTGGCGGATTGTGTGTAGCGGTATCCCTCGTAAGCGGTGTAGAAAAAAGTCTTGGGCGAGGATGAGCTGTGCCCGGGAATGACCACCGGACCGCCTCCGGCACCGCCAAACTGATTTTGGGTAAACTGATAAGGTAGAGCCATCGGGTAAAATGTTGGCCGCGCGTCCGACCCAGCACCCCGGTAGAATTCCCAAGCCGACCCATGATATTCCTGCGACCCCGACTTGGTAACCACGTTGATGATTCCGCCGAGCGCGCCGCCGAAGGAAGCGTCATCGTTGTGAGACTGGACCTTGAACTCCTGCACGTCGTCGAGAATCGGCGCGACGGCATAAGTGCTGCCGAATGATCCCTGATTGTTCACACCATCCAGCAGGAAAAAGTCGCTGCGGTTGGTCTGTCCGTTGATCGAGGGATAGCTGAATGATCCCACCGGGTTCGACCACACCCCTCCGAGGCTGCCATTTTGCGAAACGTTGATCGTGCTTACTCCCGGCGTCAGGTCCAGCAGTTGCGTGAAATTTCGTCCGTTCAGTGGGAGGTTGTTCACTTCTTGCCTGACGATGGCAACGCCCAACTCGGAAGTCGATGTTTCCAGCGCAACGGCGGTCGCCTGCACCGTCACTGTTTGCTGCACGGTGCCGGGATCCAGCGTGTAGTCTAGCGTCGCAGTCTGATTCACATCGATGGTGACATCCGTGCGCTGCGACGTCTTGAATCCGTCTTTGCTGACGGTGAGGTTGTATTCACCCGGCTGAATGTTCGTAAGCGCGTAGAAACCGGAGCTATTCGTCGCCGCGTTGCGATCCAGGTTCGTGCTGCGATTGTGCAGGACGACGGTCGCATCCGGTATGACTCCGCCGCTGGAGTCGCGCACCGTCCCATTGATAGCGCCGCCTGCCTGGCCGCGGGCAGTACCCGGCAGCAACAGGCCCAGACCAGCAAAGAGCAAAATGAGCGATCCCAATGAGCAAAACTTCGAAATCCGGCGGTGCCTCTTAGATGTCATCATCGCTTCTCCCAGCCGCAGGTGAGCAAGAGCGAGCCACAGCAGTTGCTCCCACAAGTTTGGAGGGGGTCAAAAAACGCAAGGTTAGGTTGGCAATCCCCCATCCCACCCAAACAGACGCCCCCCAATGTCCACGGTTCTTAGCAACATTCCTGAATGGTGTCAATCAAAAACTTTTATTCTTGCGAACGCCGTTTCAACATATGATACAAGTGTGTGTGCCAATTTACCTCGTGGCGGCTTTGCACTCGGAAACTACGGCTCGAAAATCGCGTTCCAGCTACGTATGTTTCATAGTGTGGAACCGGATGTCACTCTGTTATAGTCCGTAGTCGTGCCTGAACAATACATCTCGGAGGTCAATGCGCCGTGGCTGTAGGAGTGATTTCAAAGGTTTTTCGCATTCTGGAGGCGATTGAGGCGGCCCCTTCCGGGCTGGGTCTCAAAGCCATCTGCGACGTAACTCGCCTCAACAAGAGCACGGCACATCGCTTTCTGAAGCATCTCGAGCGGGAGGGATATCTGATTCGCGCCGAGGGTGGAAAATATTTGATCGGACCGAAGCTCTCGCAAATGGGAGCGCGCGCTGATCACCGCGCCACCCTTCAAGCGGTTTCGCGGCCGATCCTTTCCGAGCTCTGGAAATCAACGCGTGAAACGGTGAATCTGGCCACTCTGGATCAGGGCAACGTCTTGTACATCGAGGTGCTCGAGAGCCCGCACGAGTTCCGGCTCTCTTCCCGCGTGGGTAGCCGGCGCTCGCTGCATGCCACTGCCCTGGGCAAAGCGCTGGCGGCTTTCCTGGACGAAAAGCATCGCGAACGAATTCTCAGTGGATTGAGTTTTCAGGCGATGACGCCGAATACGATCATGAATCTGGTGCAATTCCGCCAGGAACTCGAGAAAGTCCGCCGCCAGGGCTACGCGGTGGACGACGAGGAAGTAACCCTCGGCGCGCGCTGCGTCAGCGCGCCAATACTCGGTTCGGACGGTGAGGCAGTCGGCGCCATCAGCGTTTCCGGCCCGGTCACCCGAGTGGGACGGGAGCAAGTCGGCGCGCTATCGGCGGCGGTGGTTGCGGCGGCCAAGGCCATTTCAACGGCGATGGGATTTCACCAGGAACAGCCTGCCCTGGAAATGCCGCGGAAGATTCATTCGGTGCGTTCCTGAATTGCCAGGCTCCTCAAAGAAAGTCTCGCCGGCAGATGAACTAGAATCGCTCACGGAGCGTTCTTAGTTGGAATCGTTGCCTCGGAATCCTTCAGAAGTTCGCGCAGCACCGCATCCTGCGGAAACTTTTGCACCGCTTGCTCCAGCAGCGCGGCAGCTTCTGAATTCTTGTGCAGCGAGAGATAGCTCGATCCTAAGAGTCTGTAAAGCAACGCATCGTAGGGCATCTGCTTAATGCCGCGCTGCAGCACGTCCACGGCTTCCTGATATCGCCCCAGTTGCACCAGGAGACTGGCCAATTGTTCGTACGATCGCGGTGAGGTGGCGCCGTGTTTCACGGCGCTATCGAGATAGCGGATGGCCGCTTCGTCATTCTTTTGCTCCATAGATAGAGCTGCCAACGCCTCCAGCACGTCCACGTTGTTCGGATCCGCCGCCTCCAGCTGTTTCGCGAGAGCGAAATATCGCGCGCGATACTGCGGATTCGGAGTCATCAGCTGGCCGTAAGCCTCCAGCAGAACTAATGACGAGACTGGCTC
>Ga0209248_10000200_pt1 | contig 20715 bp, 20 predicted proteins | sample BogFormECP04_OM1_FD_188241 | JGI IMG/M metagenome (GOLD analysis project Ga0209248, IMG submission 188241) | Bog forest soil microbial communities from Calvert Island, British Columbia, Canada - ECP04_OM1 (SPAdes) (version 2) | ecosystem: Environmental > Aquatic > Freshwater > Wetlands > Bog ... | reverse complement strand
GCACGGGTCGGTCCCGACCATGTCGCAGACCGTCGAGTAGGTCGCGCCATCGTCGAAACCCAGCGGGTGCAGATACAGATCCTCGGCGGCCTGCGCGAAGGCGGTGTCCGGCGTCGGCTCGGTGGTTCCGCCGAGGATGATCGCCGTGTCGCTCCCAGCTAGCGGGTCGTCCGCATCAGCATGGGCGGCTTGGATGCTTGCCGCGCTGGCCACGCCAACGAACATGCCAAGGGCGGCAACTTTGGCGAGCATCTTCGATCCGTTCACCGCTGCACTTCCCTTGCCTCTTGCTGGCGCATGGTCTGCGTCTTCACATGTTCTTATCTGAAGTACAGCCTGGGTTCAAGGAATGCGGATGTAAGCGGACGATTACCGGGTCTCACCCCGTGCCGCCCACGCCTCCACGGCGCGGGCCGCCACTCAAGCCTGGACGGCGATCCAGACTTTCCAAATACGTCGCAACTGCCTGTCCGCGGTTGGCTACGCCGAATTTTTGCAGGATCCGTTTCACATGCGACTTTACGGTCTCCTCCGACAGGAAGATCGTCGTCGCGATCTCTCGGTTGGTGGCGCCTTTGGTCATTAGTTGCAGAACCTCATACTCGCGTCGGGTCAGCTCGGAGACCACCTCGCTGCGACTCTGCCACGGCGCGATCGGCGCTTGCTGATCAGATTCCAGCAGCGGAATGTCACCAGCCACGCCACCCAGGAGGCCGCTTGCCGATCGAGCGAGCTGCTCCGCGACCCTTTGCTGGAATTGCAATTGTTCGATCAGCATCGCCCGTTCGACGATCTGTCCCAATGAGTCGGCGAAGGCGGCGAGGACATCACGATCGACCTCGTCAACCGGACGGCCGCTGAAATAAGCATCGCCATGTATGGTCGCGACGACCTGGCCATAGGCGATCACCGGAGCGCCGACGTAATTTTCGGCCTGCATCTTTTGCACGATCGGCTGAAACGCGTTGGGGTCATTGAGGGCATCGGTAACGATCGCCGGGGAACGGCGCCGAATGATGAGCGTCTCGGGACGTTGCGGTACCAGATCGTATTTAGTGCTGGCCGACAGGGCCTGGCAGTCCCGTGCCCATTCGGAGTGGTCGGCGAAAACGGTTGCGGCGGCATGCAGCACGCCACCCTCACGCTGGAACACCATCCCGCGCTCGAGCCCGGGGAGCTCGCAAATCGTGGCGGCCGCGCGTTCGAGCAGCACCCTGACGCCTGCCGTGGGTGACAGCCGCCCGCTTACCTCTTGACCGCTAGTCAGCATGTGCAGCCGCTCCTCGGTGACGGCCTCACGATGGCTGGACCGAATTTCCTGAAGCTCGATGGCTACTTCACACAGCCGTGCCAGCTGCCGCGGATCACCGGAGACCGCGCGGTCACGCATCGCACGAAGCAATTGGCTGTGCAGTTCGTCCGCATAGGCGCCCACCTGAGTCAGGAATCGGTCCTGTTTAGGATCGACGCCGTCGAGCCGGTGCACCGACAGCAAGTTGGCCGCCTTGGTGAACAGGCGTTGGTAGCGACGGACCAATGCCGCGGACGCGGCCTCCCAGCTGTCTCGCATGGGCTTGCCACCGGATGTACCCGAGAGATCAACCGGCATCGCTTCTCCTCGAAGTGTGCACGGCAAGATGTTCCGGCGGCCGCGCGCTGGCAGGCACCGTCGAGGTAGGCCGATCGACATCGACGTCGGCACGGATCAACGCCGCCGCCCGGCGCAAAAGCTCGTCGAGGCGACGCCGCTGCCGCACCGCGCCAATTCGCGCGGGCGCTGACAATTCCGCGCACATTGTGGGCATCATTATGGACCTCCTCGGCCCATTAGCCGGTGGAATGGGTCGTACCGTCGTCTAGCGTCGAGCTCCGCCCGCCCGGGACGCTTTGCACGGTGGGCGCAAATGTCAAGCGGCCGAAGCCCATAGGTTCAGTCCGGCCGTATGCGGGTACGCCATCGCAGCTGCCGGGCTGGCGCGCAGCAACATGTCGGACACGAACGGTATCTTGTTGGTCTCGAGGACCCACAGTAGGTTGTGGCGGCGCCAGGGCCGCAGAGCGCGGCGGATAGCGGTGTCGGGGTTCACTCCACGGATGACCGCTTCTGCCCCGACAACCCCTCCGACGAGACTCATCACCATGCCGTCGGCGTAGATAACCGGAGCGCCACCCGAGTAATGGCGTTTGAGTTCCAGCGTTCCCGGAGCCGAGGGCGCCACGGCGCCCCACGGTGAGGCCGGTACCAGCGCCCGCCCGAGCGTCTCCTCAGGGTCGTCTGGGATCAGGTTCATTGCCTGCGCGACGCCGAACAGCTGCTCGGTCATGATCCGGTGCTCGGCCTCTTTGTTGTATGCGGCGTTGCGGTCGACGACGCGGACATAAATCCCGTACCAGCTGGACCGCGGTGACATTGGGTCGCGGAAGGGAGTGAAGTACCCCACGTCGATCGTTCCCGCGCGTCGCACAGCAGGCGCAAAAGCGGTCTGGGCTTCCAGCGGGTAGCTCACGCTGCCTTCGGGCGCGATGAACGGGGCCTGCACTCCTAACACCATCCGTTTCGGCGGCTTGGCCTCACCGCCGATCAGTGTGGGCACGGTGGTGGCGTTGACGAGCAGTGGATGCCGTCCCGCGCTGAAGCTGCGCAGGTGTGACGCGGATTCGACTCGCTCGTCGACGAACTCGATGGGCAACTTGGAAGCCAGCTCACGCATACCGGCAACGACCCTGCTGTTTCGCAGACCATACGAGATCGGCCGCTCGGCGGCCAATGCATTCTGCCAATGCCCCCGTTTGGTGAATCGCCACGACCGCCCTTGCTGGACGGCCATGGCGGCTGTCTGACGGTAGGCCACTGGCGGTGCGTCGGCGGATCCGGACGTCACCTCGAGGATGTCGTCCAGTGTCGTGTCCAACGCGGCGCTCATGAAGTCGATCCCGCGCCCGCGCAGACTGACACCGTTAATCAGCCGCCGCGATTCGACAACCGGCGGAGCAACGACAGTGACTTTGCCTTCGAATAATGGACTTTGGGCTAGCCAGCCGGCGAATGCCAGAGCACCGATCCCGTTGCCCGCGACGACCGCCGAATCGTAGGCGCACATGCCACGGCCGGGGATGGCCTTGTTAAGGAAGTCGCGGACTGCGATCCGTCGGGCCAAATCGGGTCCACGCAACGTACCCTCTATCGATTGCATCTTTCTGCCCTTTCGACATCGTTGGCGTCATCGGATTGCGTTCAGTGATAACGCATCTGCGGGATTAATCCTGTTGCGCTGGGAGTGCGAGAGTCAATCGTTGCGTCGACAAACTGACCAGAACGGGTGAGAAAATTCCCCCGGGCCATGCGGGCGGGGCTCTGCCGCGGAACAGGCCGCCGTGACGTGACCCGCGTAGCGAGTGAGTTTCGTACTCCGGAATAGGGATTTCGCCAATCGGCGGCTATCGACGGGACGGCCGGGCAGCCATGCTGACCCAAGGACGTAATCGGGACCACTTTGAAATTTATTGAAGGAGTCGTCATTTCCGGTCACCAGGGTTCCCCGTTTGAGCCTTCACAGCGAGCCGAGGACTATCGGTTGCGACTGCTGGACTTCATGGAAACGCACGTTTATCCGGCCGAGCCGGTCTATGAGGCGCAGATGCGCGAGTCTGGTAACCCTCATCATCACCCGCAGGTCATCGAGGACCTCAAATATGAGGCGCGTCAGCGCAATCTATGGAACTTGTTCCACCCGCACCCACAATTGGGTCCGGGGCTGTCGAATCTGGAGTACGCCCCGCTCGCGGAGATCATGGGGAGAAGTCCGTGGCTGGCGCCCGAAGCCTGCAACTGCAACGCCCCGGACACCGGGAACATGGAAGTGTTCACACTCTTCGGCACCGACGAGCACAAGCAGCGATGGCTGAAGCCGCTGCTGGATGGGACGATCCGCTCAGCGTTTGCCATGACCGAGCCGGCGGTGGCCAGTTCAGACGCGACCAACATCGAGATGCGTATGGAACGCGATGGTGATGGTTATCTTCTGAACGGGCGCAAGTGGTTTGCTTCAAACGCCCTGCATGCGAATTGCCGGGTACTGATTGTGATGGGAAAGACAGATCCGGAGGCTGCGCCGCACCGACAACAGTCAATGGTGGTCGTCCCGATTGACGCCTCCGGGATCCGGATCGTGCGGAACCTGTCGGTGTTCGGCTATCAGGATCGGGAGGGCCACGCCGAAATCGAGTTTGACAATGTGCGAGTGCCGGCGAGCGATCTACTTAAGGGCGAGGGTGAGGGTTTCGCTATCGGCCAGGCGCGGTTGGGCCCGGGACGTATCCACCACTGCATGCGCGCAATCGGCATGGCCGAACGAGCACTCGAATTGCTATGTCAGCGTGCTGATTCACGGGTTGCCTTCGGGGCCGCACTCAGCGACAGAGCGAACATCGCCGACTGGATCGCCGAGGCCCGCATAGAGATCGAGAAATCGCGACTACTGATTCTCAAGACGGCCTGGCTGATGGACACCGTCGGCAACAAAGAGGCCAGGACCGAGATTGCGGCGATCAAGGTGGACGCCCCGAACATCGCGCTCAATGTTGTTGACCGCGCGATTCAGGTCCACGGCGGTCTGGGTGTCACCGAAGACGTGCCGCTGGCCGGATTCTGGGCACATTTGCGCGCGATGCGGATCGCCGACGGTCCCGACGAGGTTCACAAACGCACGATCGCCCGCCACGAGCTGCGCAAGCATCGACGCCGCGCTGACGACTCGAAAGGGGTGGCCTGACATGGACGGCATTGATCTGGCCGGCAAGACGGCACTGGTGACCGGGGCCTCCCGCGGCATCGGCCATGCGGCGGCACAGTGCCTGTCGGAACTCGGCGCCAACGTGGTCCTGACGGCCCGAACTCAGGATGCAGTAGATACCGCCGCCGAAACCATCGGCGGTGCAGTCGGGTTCGCAGCGCACGCCGCTGACGAAGACGCCGCCCGGCGCTGCGTTGACTTCACCCTGGAACGCTTCGGCAGTCTCGACATCCTGGTCAACAATGCCGCAACCAATGCCGCGTATGGCCCACTCGTTGACCAGCACTACGATGCCTTTCGCAAAACGATTGATCTCAATCTGTGGGCACCGATCCTCTGGTCGTCGCTGGCGGCGCGGACATGGATGAGCGCCCACGGCGGGGCCATCGTGAACACCGCATCGCTGGGCGGACTCACCACCGAGTCCAACTTGGGGATTTACAACGCCAGCAAGGCCGCGCTGATTCATTTCACCAAACAGAGCGCCGTGGAACTCGGACCCACAGTTCGAGTCAACGCGGTCGCGCCCGGCGTCGTCCGCACCAAACTCTCCGAGGTGCTATGGCGGGAGCAGGAGCAAACGCTTGCTGATTCGCTGCCCCTGGGACGGATCGGCGAACCCGAAGACATCGGTCGGGCCATCGCGTTTCTTGCTTCCGATGCTGCGGCCTGGATCACTGGTCAAGTCCTGGTGATAGACGGCGGAGCGATTCTATGAGCCCTACAGCCCCGGATCCCGCCGGCGCGGCAAACGACGCCCATGACTCATCGGGCATGGTGCCGGGGGTGGATCATGCCGGCTTGACGCGCTGGCTGAGCACCGTTTTGCGCGACGCCACACCACCTCTGGAGTATCAGCGAATCGGCGTCGGTCAGTCCAACCTTACGTACGTGGTTTCCGATGCCGCACAACGTCGTTGGGTGCTGCGGCGGCCACCCGTAGGTAATCTGCTGCACTCGGCTCACGACGTTCTCCGTGAGGCACGCATCCTCGCTGCCCTCGCACCCACCGAAGTCCCGGTGCCGCGCATCTTCGGCGTCGTGCAAGCGGGCGAAGTCGGTGACGGGCCATTGGTGCTCATGGAATTTGTGGACGGTCTGGTGATCAGTGACGTCGCGGTGTCGCGCACGCTGCCGGCTCGCGCCCGCCACCGCGCGGGCATCGCCTTGGCCGAGACGCTGGGCCAAATTCACGCGGTGAATCTCGAAGCAGCCCACCTTGCCGATCTCGCCAGCCATTCGCCCTACGCCCAGCGTCAGCTGAAGCGATGGTCGGGCCAGTGGGAACAGTCCAAGACCCGTGAGTTACCCGGCCTTGACCTGCTGACCGACCGGTTCCGCGCAGCCATCCCGCTCCCGCGGGAGTTGTCATTGGTCCACGGCGACCTGCATCTGCGCAATATCGTGGTGTCGGCGACTGGCGGCGACGTCCTGGCTGCGCTGGACTGGGAATTGTCGACGCTGGGGGACCCGATCGCCGATCTGGGCACCACGCTGGCCTACTGGCCGGAGCAGGACGAGCTGATCCTGCCTGAATTCCGTGCCCTGCTGCTGGCAGGCTATCCGCGCCGGGCCGATCTGGTCGAACGGTATTGCGTGACGACCGACCGTGACGTGACCGACGCGGAACTGGGATTCTGGCACGCGCTGGCGTTGTGGAAGATCGCCATCATCGCCGAAGGCATTCTGCACCGCGCGCAACAGGATCCGCGCAATCGCGCCGCCTCCGGCATGCCCGTCCCGCAGACTGTGAATGATCTGGTCGCGCTCGCGCATGAGATCGCCGCGCGGGCGGGCATCTGACCTAGCTCGGCGGGGTTGGTGATCAGGTCGACATGGCCGCCGGGGTATCGGCGCAGCCTGCGGCAGCAACCGGTGCTGGATGTACGCGTTAGCGACCGTGTCAGGTTTGCTCAATTGGTGGTGGCTGGACTTCGCGGCGCAAGACCTTGCCGGTCGGACCGGTCGGAAGACTGTCCACGATCCAGATCCGGCGAGGGTACTTGTAGGCGGCTACACGACGCTTGACAAAGTCACACAACTCCACAGGGTCGGCCGATGCATCGCGCTTCAAAACCACTGCGGCACAGACCTCTTCACCGAGTGAGTCATGCGGAAGGCCTATCACCACCGCGGCAGCGACGGCGGGATGCTTGTGCAGCGCCTCCTCAACCTCGCGCGGGTACACATTGTATCCCCCGCGGATGATGAGGTCTTTTTTGCGGTCGACGACGTAGTAGAAGCCATCCTCGTCGACGCGACCGATGTCACCGGTGCTGAACCAGCCATCCTTGATCGCCGCCTCGGTCGCATCGGGCAGGTTCCAGTAGCCCTTCATCACATTGTGTCCGCGGACCTGGATTTCACCGGGGGTCGCCACTGGCACCTTGTTGCCGTTGTCATCGACGATCCGCATCTCAACGCCATCGATGGGCGTGCCGATGGATCCGACCTTGCGAACCCTGTTGGGACGGTTGAAGCACACCGCCGGCGACGTTTCCGACAAGCCGTAACCTTCCAGCACCGTGCAGCCGAAACGGTTCTCGAAGGCGCGCAGTACCTCGACGGGCATCGCCGCGCCGCCGGAGACGCAGACCCGCAGCGAGCTGACGTCGACGCCATTGCGCTCGGCCGCCGCCAGCATCCCAACATACATCGTAGGAACGCCCTCGAATACGGTGACTCGTTCGGCTGCAATCATTCTCAGCGCTTCTCCGGGGTCGAACCGGGGCAGTAGCGCCAGTGTGGCGCCCGCGGATGTGGCGGCGAGCAGACCACAGGTCATGCCGAACACGTGAAACAGCGGCAGACTCCCCATTACGACGTCGTCGGGCTCGAGCTTGAGCAGGCTGCCCGCCACGACCGCCTGATTGCGGCACAGATTACCGTGGGTGAGTTGGGCGCCCTTGGGCACGCCGGTAGTGCCGGAAGTGTGCAGAATAACGGCAGTATCGTCGTCGGCGCGGGGCAGCGGTCGTGCGAATCCGGCCACTCTGGCCGCGTATTCCGCGAGGGCCTCGGAGTCGATCGCCAAAGCCCGCACCCCCGCGGCTAGCGCGCCGGCAGTTGCTGCCGCGGCGCACTCGGGTGCGAAGAACAGCATCTTCGCGCCGGTGTTGGACAGGAAGAATTCGACTTCGCGCGCGCTTTGAAGGGGATTCATGGGCACCACGACTGCCCCCTCATGCAGCACGCTGTAATACACCACCACAAACTCAGGCCGGTTGGGCAGCATCACCCCGACCCGGTCGCCGGGCCTTATACCCTGGTGGACGAGGAATTCCCCGAATCGGCAGACGCTGTCGGCCAGTTCTGAATAGGTCGTTGTCACGCCCTCGCAGCGCAGAGCCGCAGCGTAGGGATGCATCTCCGCCGACTCAGTCAGATAGAAACCCAGATTCGGCATCGGTTTAGCCCCTAGCTATTTGGTCCGCGTGATGGGGCGCGCATTGGCCCGCTGCAGCTGTTGAGCCAAGCGGTCCAGTGTTTGATCCATCCCCGTCCGTAGATGTTGCGCGCGGTCGTGGACGCCAACCATGCGTTGAATCGCCAGCACGGGTGTAGCCTGGGGTTGCATCTTGGTCATCGTCAACGTGACCTCGGTTGCGTCGTTCAACGCGGTGAGTTCGTAGCGCCACGAGGTCTTTGATGGCCAGGCGACATCGAATGCGAACGCGCGTCCGGGCACGTCCGCGGTGACCTTGCACACGGTGCTCCACCGGTACAGCGGACCAATATGGTTGTAACCCTTGAATTTCTTGCCGTGGGTCATCCACTTGGCGGCATGGGTTTCGGGGCTGCGCTCCCCGATGGTGGTGATATCGCTGAGGTGGTCATAGACCGTCAGCGGATCGGCTGGGATAACCCGGCTGACCGAGACATGCAAGGCCGGTGAAGCCTGATCAGCTACCAGCTTGTGCGCCAGCATCGCCGAGGACGCGGGATTCTGACCGGTATACAGATTGCGGTCGACCTGCAGGAAGGGCCGTAGGGGTACTCGACCCTTGCGGTAAATCGCTCCAGCCTCGATCAGACGGTCCTGCAGAAGCCAAGGGGCCTTGCGCGCAAACAGGTTCAGTCGTTCCTCGGCGTTGGACAACGCGGTCATGCGATATCCCTCAAACGGCCACGTCCCGTCCTCGCGACGTGCGGCCAAGGTAGCCGCGGGCGCATGGCAGAGCAACGCCAGCGGGCGACCGGAGTCCAGCACATTCGTTAGGAGCCGGCCAGAGTCGGCGTCCACGGCCAGATCTTCCATCGGGCCGTGGCCGCCTGGATAGAACACCACGTCGTAATCGGCGGGATCGATATCGGCCAGCACTTTCGGATGGGCCAGCGCCGAATCGTGTTGGCGCAGATACTCGGCCACTGCCCGCGTCTTTGCCGGCAGGCCACCAACCAAACCAAGACTGAGCCGGTCGACGGTCGGCGCCACCCCGCCCGGTGTGGCGATAGTGATGTCCCAGCCGGCCGACGCGAAGATCTTGTGCGGTTCGGCTAGCTCCTCGGCCCAATAACCAGTGGGATGGCCTGTGCCATCTTTCAACGTCCAGCGATCCGCGGCAGAGACCACGATTAGTACAGAGGTCATTTCAATATCCTTTCCAAACAACTCATCACGGCTGTGCTGCGAGCACTGTGGCTCACAGCGGAAGTAGACTGGCGAAGGCGCCGTTGCAGTACACCAATGGGTCATCCGACTCACCGAAATGGGCTTCCGCGATCAGGCCGACGAAAACTGAATGCGTCCCCACCTCGAGGATGTCGTCGACGCGGCAATCGAAGCTGACCAGACTGTCGGAGAGCGCGGGAACATCGCTTTGCAGGATTGTCCAGTCCCCCTGCTCGAACTTCGCAGAACCACGCACCCCGTGCATGCCGGCGAAGCGTTTCGCCAGATCATGATGATCAGCTCGCAGCATGTTCACCGCGAACCTGCCGGTCTCCTTGACCGCCGCCTCCAATTCCAGGGAGCGGTTCAAACAGCACAGGACGCTGGGAGGCTCGGCTGTCAACGACGTCACCGCGGTGGCCGTCACCCCCAAAGGACCATCCGGGCCGGCACCGGTGATGATGCTGACCCCGCCGGCCAGTCGGCGCATCGCCAACCGAAAATCCTCGCCGCTGATTGCCGATTCCTTGACTAGTGTCGCCGTCGCCTGCATTTCTTCACCTCACGCTATTTGATGGTGGCATCGCAGAATATGTTGATCTGCAATGCATCTGGTATCACCAGCCTGCGGTCGACGCGTTGACGGGTCAATGGCTTGGGCAGTCAAATGCCCCCTTGGGGTGAGGAAAGCACCCCTACGCGTAATGCGAGTGCCAAGTTGATGTCTCGAATGCGGCATTGGCGCCAACGGTCAGCTCCACTGGCGTGAGAGATACCGCTCGCCAATATGGCGAGTTGATCGACTGCGCTCGCACACGTAGGGCGCTGAGCGCAGGTCGTATCCCCCTTTCGGGGCAAAAAGACACCCGCTTTCGGGGCTAACCGTCATTGACCTGCGGTGATTGCATGGGATGCGTTAGTGACCACGAGGAGAACACCATGATCATGCCCCATACGACGGGCCATGTAATCGCTCGGGACGGTTGCTTACTGCGCGTTGACATCATGGCGGGCCGCTGGGTTGCGAGCAGATTCTCGACCAATCTAGTTGTCACACAACAGGTCCTGGGCACTGACGACGCGGTGCATCGACAGATCAAGCAGTGGTTGTGAGGGAGCGCAGCGCCAAGGCGCCGATCGTCGGGCCGGCCCTCACCGAACAGAACAGACCGAGCCACGTGGTTGCCCCCTGAACTGTCGCCCCGTACCGGGCGAGAACCACGCAACGTTGCGTGGGCCTTTGAAAACGCAAATGCCGCGATCTGTGCGCGGAAGAAAGTAGGTGATGTGATGCTCCTTCCAACCGTGATATTCATGATGATCCTGTGGCCGGTGCTGCTCCCAGCGCTTGTGACCGCCTTTCATGCCGTCCTCAATCGACGGCGCAACTCCCGTCGCGTTGCGTGGGCCGTAACGACAAATCGACTCGTGGGAGCGGCTCTCCGATGAAGCGGATTGTGTTAGGTATGACGGGGGCTACCGGCGCGGTGCTCGGTATCGAGCTGCTCCGTCAATTGCAGGGGTGTGCCGATGTGGAGACGCATCTGGTGTTGTCGCGGTGGGCGCGGGCGACGATTCATTTGGAGACGGAGTTGTCGGTTGGCGATGTGGAGTCGTTGGCCGATGTTGTGTATTCGTGGGATGAACAGACGGCGGCGATTTCGTCGGGTTCGTTTCGGCTCGACGGTATGGTGATCGCGCCGTGCAGCATGAAGACGTTGGCGGCGATCCGGATGGGTTACGCCGATGGGTTGATCGCCCGAGCGGCCGATGTGACGTTGAAGGAAAGCCGGCGACTGGTGCTGGTAGCGCGTGAGACGCCGTTGAGTCAGATTCATTTGGAGAACATGTTGGCGTTGGCTCGCATGGGCGCCAGCATCGTGCCGCCGATGCCGGCGTTTTACAACCATCCGTCCTCCGTCGGCGATATCGTCGATCACATCGTGACCCGGATTTTGGATCAGTTCGATATCGAGTCACCGACCGCCAAACGGTGGACTGGTGTGTCGGGCGCGAAGGCCGCGAGTTTGAAGGTGGTGAATCGCTGATGTCCAGGATCCGCGATCTTCGCGACTATCTGCGCGTGCTGGAATCGCTTGGGGATGTTGAGCATATCGACCGTGTCGTCAGTGCGGTGTTGGAGGCGGCCGCGATCACGCGGCGGTCGACTGAGCAGGGGCGACCGGCGCCATTGTTCGACAACATCGAAGGTGCACCAAACGGATTCCGCTTGCTCGGAGCACCGGGTGCGCTGTCCAGCGATCGGCGGCATCCGTTGGCGCGCGTTGCGCTTTCGTTGGGTCTTTCGCATGACGTGAGCGCGCACGACTTGGTCGAGCATTTAGCCGCGGTGCATGGAAAGGCAGAGATTCCACCAAAGCTGGTCTCCGCGGATTCGGCGCCGTGCAAGCAGAACATTCTGCTCGGCGCCGATGCGACCCTGGATCGCTTTCCGATACCGCAGATACACCCCGATGATGGCGGGCGTTACTTGAACACCTGGGGTGTCATTGTGGCGCGCACCCCCGACGGGCGGTGGACCAACTGGTCGATCTCGCGGATCATGATGATCAACATCCGCCAGATGACCGGCCTGTTTTTACCTCAGCAGCATATCGGGATGATCTGGGCGGAGTGGGAAAAGATCGGTAAGCCAATGCCATTCGCTGTGGTGCAAGGCGGTGACCCCGGCGTGCCGATGGTCGGCGGCATGCCGATTCCCGCCGAGGTGGACGAAGCAACGTTCCTGGGCACGCTTTATGGCGAACCTGTCGAAGTCGTCAAGTGTGAGACGAACGACCTCGAGGTGCCGGCGGGCGCCGAGGTCGTCATCGAAGGCCATGTGTCGATCACCCGGGATGCCACCGAAGGCCCCTACGCCGAATTCCACGGGTATGCGCTTCCCGAGACGTCCCCGGAGCCGGTGTACACGATCGAGGCGATCACGCACCGCGACAACCCCATCTGGCCGATCAGTGCGACCGGTCGTCCGCCCGATGATTCCCAAATCGCCCCAGCACTTGGGGTGTCGGCCGAAGTGCTGGCACTGCTGCGCAACGCCGGTCTGCCCATCACCACGGCCTGGCTGCTGGTGGACACCGCCTGCCATTGGATGATCATCACCGTGCCGCGGGCCTGGCGCGCCCGGTTACCGGCAGCCACCACGACCGGACTTGTGCACCGGATAGGGGAGCTGATGAGCGCCAGCCGGGTCGGTCACATGTGTCCGGTGACCTATGTGCTCGATGACGACATCGACCCATCCAACACCTCAGATCTATTGTGGGCGTTGGGTACCCGCATACACCCGAATCTGCGCCAAGAACACTGGCCGGTCCCGATTCTGCCGTGGTATCAGTGCTACACCGAAGAAGAGCGGCACGCCGGGCGCGGGCCGATCGTCGTCCACGACGGATTGCTCACCGCCCTCGAGGACGGGGAAGCACGCCCGGCCACCTTCGACAGCCTCTACCCCGCAGAGCTTCGCGAACGCGTAATCGCCGCCGAGTCACGCTGAATCGAATCGTCCATGCCGCCAGACCGTGACCGACTTGGTCGCGCTCGGGCACGATATAGCCAAACGCGCGGGGATCTGACAACCGATGGGCAGCGCCGCGCCTCCGAAAGCGCGGACTCTCGACCAACTGGCATCGACGTGGTAGTGGTCGTCCGCTGCGCAGAACGACGAAATCACCTGCCTCAACACGGCATTCAACTAGCCATGAGGTGTCAACCGATTAACATCTCGACAAACGACCCACCCACAACCGAAGGAAGTCAGACCGCCATGACAAATATCAACATTGAGACGCCCAACGGAACCATCGACGCGGTGCTCGAAATTCCGTCCGGCGAAGGACCCTGGCCTGGCGTGGTCGTCATCCACGACGCCTTTGGGCTCCGCGACCCTCACCGCGAGATCGCGCGTCGAATCGCCGACAACGGCTACCTGGCGATCTTGCCCAACCTGTTCTCCCGCGGCGGCATGATCCGTTGTATGCGATCAGTGTTCAACGACCTCATGGCCTATGAGGGCCGCGCCTTCGACGACATCGCGGCGGCACGAAAACTCTTGGCAATGCGGTCCGACTGCACCGGTGCGATCGGCATCGCCGGATTCTGCAGCGGCGGCGGGTTCGCGCTCGTCGCCTGCACGAAGGGCTTCGGCGCATCGGCGCCCTTCTATCCGCCGCCCCTGCAGACTAAGTACGCCGAAATCGTCGCGGGTGCGTGTCCCATTGTCGCCAGCTTCGGCCGGCGCGATCCGCTGAACCGAGGCAGCGGCCCACGCCTCGAAGAAGTGTTGACCGAGAAGAAGATTCCGCACGACGTTAAGACGTACCCCGATACGGGGCACAGCTTCGCCGACCGCGCTCCCTTGCAGGCGATATCGCGCATCTTCGGGTTCGGCCAAAACGACGCAGCCGCAGACGACGCCTGGCAGAGGGTATTCACGTTCTTCGGCCAGCACCTACAGTGACCGCGAAAGTCCTTTCTGGCCACACAAGGAAGCGGTTGCGCCCATTACCGATCCCCCTCAGGCCGGTTGTGCTGTTTACTCGGTTTGGGCTCATGAACGTCCGGACCCGGCTCGCTCGCGTAGAGCTCTTCGATTTCGGCGGCGTACTTTTCGGCGATCGGCCGGCGCTTGAGCTTCATCGTCAGCGTGATCTCGTCACCGCCAGGCTCCCACAGGGCAGGCAGCACGCGGAAGCGCTTGATCTGCTCTACCCGGGCCAATTTGGTGTTGCCCTCGGCCACACCGGCCGCTATCCGCGCGATCACCTCCGGGTCGGCTGCCAGGGCAGCGGGCGAGGCGTCGGCGAGCCCGTGCTGGGCTGCATACGGACCGACCGAGTCGGCGTCGAAGACCATGAGCGCGGTGTTGTACGGTCGCCCGTCGCCGATGGTGACCACGGCGCCGACCATCGGGCACGCGGTCAGGATCGCGTTCTCTATGTTGGTCGGCGACATGTTCTTTCCGCTCGCATTGATGATCAACTCTTTCTTCCGGTCGACCACCCGCAGGTAACCGTCGGGGTCCGCTTCGAGGATGTCGCCGGTGTGCAGCCACCCGTCGGCGTCGATCGCCTCCGCGGTTTTCGCCGGCTCCTTGCGGTAGCCCTTCATCACCAACGGTCCGCGCACCAGGAGCTCGCCGTCCTCCGCGATCTTGCAGTCCAACCCGGGCAGCAGCTTTCCGACACTGCCTAGCCGTGCATCGCGCGGATGGCTCAGGGTGGCAATGCAACTGAGCTCCGACATGCCCCATAGCTCCGCGATCGGGATACCGATGCCGATGAAAAACGCCAGCGTCGCTTTCGGGATCGGCGCCGCACCCGAGACTGCCCACCGCAGTTCCCCGAAGCCAAGCCGCTCGCGCAGCTTAGACAGCACCAGCTCGTCGGCCTTGGCCCACTCGATCGCCACATCCTCGGACTCGGGCTCGCCGGCTACCAGCGCGGCGGCGCGTTTTGCCGACACCGACAGACCCCACTGCAACGCCTGCCGCTTGGTTTCGTCGGGCTCGCGTACGGCGGCGAATTCGATTGCAGCCTTGAGCTTTTCCCATACCCGCGGCACCGCGCCCCAGATAGTGGGCCGCGCGTCGGGCAGCGCCGCGGCAATGTTGCGCCCGTCGGAAACCACCGTGACCTGGGTGCCGAAGACCTCCTGGGTGTAGAGGCCGGTCATCCGGTCGGCGATGTGCGCCGACGGCAGGAACGAGGTGATCCGGTCACCGAACTCGATCCCAAGTATCGCTTCCACGGCGAACGCCTCGAACAACAGGTTGGCGTGGGTGGTCTCCACGCCCTTGGGTTTGCCGGTGGTGCCGGAGGTGTAGATGAGCGTGGCGACGTCATCTGGCTGCACCGCGCGCCACGCCGACTCGAAGTCGCAGTCGTCGCCACCGGCGGCGTACAGGTCATCCAGCGACAGGGTCCCCTCCGGCGAACCGTCGATGCAGACGATATGCTCGAGCGCTGCCGCGCTGGCGCGAATGCGGTCGACGTACTGTTCCTCGCAGATCACCACCTTGGTCCCGGCGTTGTCGAGCAAGTAGGTAATTTCCTCGGCGGGCAGGGTGTTGTACACCGAGAACGAAGTGGCGCCGACATGTTGCGCACCGACATCCAGCGGGTAGAACTCGATCCGGTTCGCCATCATCAGGGAGATAGTGCCGCCCCGCCGGACCCCGAGCCCGGACAGTCCGGCTGCGACCTGCCGGACCTGCGCAGCGTACTCCCGCCAGGTCAACGTCTGTGTGTCACCCGGAGTCCGAAGCGCGACGGCATCGGGATCGATCGTGGCGGTGCGTTGGAACGCCTCGCACAGGGTGGTTGGACGCTCAGACATGACAATCTCCTTGCTGTTGTATTGCATGCAGCACCGGTTCGATGAGCTGCCTAGCAAGCAAACGTGTTTGGTCGATGTCAGCAACGAACCCACCCGGGCTGACGATGAGAGAGGCTCCAAGCCGGACGAACAGTTCCGTTATCCCTTCTGCATGAGCACCGAGCATGGCCCGCAACCACGGGTGGCCGTCCAGGACGATCATGGTCTACGGCTGCACGTAGCCGGGCGGGTTGGGGCTCTCCACCCAAAGGTCAACTTCCAACTCCGAGCCGGGCACGCAGTCGTAAACCGACAGATCGGTGACACCGGATTCCAGCAGCACGTCCTCGCACAGCAGGGATTGCCCGGTGTATGACGCTGCGGGCTTGGTCAGGATCGCGTATGCCGCGTCGGAATACACCTCTGGCTTGCGGGCGCGGGCCATCGCCTCGTCGCCACCCAGCAGGTTCTGCACCACCGCCGTGGCCACCCGGGTGCGCGGCCACAGCGTGTTCGAGGCAATGCCCGCATCACGAAGTTCTTCAGCAACGCCTAATGCGCACAACGTCATTCCGAACTTCGCCATCATGTAGGCGGTCGGCTTGAGCCACTCGGATTCCAGCCGGATCGGCGGTGAGAGTGTCAGGATATGCGGGTTTTCCCGGCCCTTCATGTGCGGGATGCAGGCCCTCGACACCGCGTAAGTGCCGCGGATCTGGATTCCGTTCATCAGATCGAAGCGCTTGAGCGCGACCTCCTCGATCGAGCCGAGGTTGATCGCCGAAGCGTTGTTGACGCAGATGTCGATACCGCCGAACTGGTCGACGGCCTTGGCCACCGCCGCGGCCACCGAGTCACCGTCACGGACGTCGCCGACGATCGGCAGCGCCTGGCCGCCGGCCTCCTCGATCTCCCTGGCCGCGGTGTACACGGTGCCCGGAAGCTTGGGATGGGGCTCAGCGGTCTTGGCGACCAGCGCGATGTTGGCGCCATCGGACGCGACCCGCTTGGCGATCGACAACCCGATACCGCGGCTGGCCCCGGAGATGAACAAGGTCTTTCCTTTAAGTGTCATCGCGCAGCCTTACCTTCAACGGCACTCTTGTGCTGCACCTGCTCTGCCAAGCCTTTGAGCGTCTTCTGCATGCCGGCGCGGAGGTGTCCGGCGCGGTCGTGGACCCCGACCATGCTTTGGATGGCGAGAACCGGCGCGGCCTGGGGCTGCATTTTGGTCATCGTCAATGTGACCTCGGTTCCATCCTCGACGGCGGATAGTTCGTAGCGCCACCCGGTCTTCGATGGCCACGCAACATCGAACGCGAACGCCCGTCCTGGCGTGTCCTCGGTGACCTTGCATACGGTGCTCCATCGATAAAGCGGGCCGATATGGTTGTAACCCTTGAATTTCTTGCCGTGGGTGATCCACTTGGCGGCATGGGTTTCGGGGCTACGTTGCCCGATAGTGGTGATATCGCTGATTACGTCGTAAGTCGTCATGGGATCGGCTGGGATCAACCGGCTGACCGAGATGTGCAGCGCCGGCGAACTTTGGTCTGTCACCAGTCTGTGTGCCAGCATCGCCGACGACGCCGGGTTCTGTCCGGTGTAGAGATTGCGGTCCACCACTATGCAAGGCCGCAGCGGAAACCGGCCTTTGGAATAGATCGCCCCGGACTCGACGAGACGGTCTTGCAGCAGCCATTGGGCCTTGCGGGCAAACGGGTTGAGTCGCTCCTCGGCGTTCGAAAGCGACGTCATTCGATAGCCCTCAAACGGCCACGTTCCGTCCTCGCGCTGCGCCGCCAAGGTGGCAGCGGGCCCGTGGCACAGCAAGGCCAGCGGCCGACCGGATTCCAGCACAGCGGTCAGGATCCTGCCCGAGTCGGCGTCGACGGCCAGGTCTTCCATCGGGCCATGGCCCCCGGGGTAGAACACCACGTCATAGTCACTCGGGTCGATATCGGCGAGCGCCTTTGGATGGGCTAGTTCCGAATTGTGTTGGCGGAGATAGTCCGCGACCGCTCGGGTCTTTGTTGGCAGGCCACCCGCGAATCCGAGGCTGAGCCGGTCCACCGTCGGCGCCACTCCGCCGGGAGTGGCGATGGTGATGTCCCAGCCGGCCGCGGTGAAGATTTGGTGCGGTCGGGCCACCTCCTCGGCCCAATACCCAGTGGGATGGTTGGTGCCGTCGTTGAGAGTCCAATGGTTCGCGGCAGAGACCACGAGCAATACAGAAGTCATAGCAATTTTCCTTTCTAGACTTAGGCCTACGTCAGCGACTCCTAGTGGAGTCCAGTGCTCACAGCGGAGCCAGGCCGGCGAATGCGCCGTTGCAGTAGACCAATGGGTCACCTGACTCGCCGAAATGGGCTTCGGTGATCAGTCCGACGAAAATGGAATGCGTTCCCACCTCGACGATGTCGTCGACGCGGCAGTCGAAGGTAACGAGGCTGTCAAAGAGCGCGGGGATATCGCTGGGCAGGATTGTCCAGTTTCCCTGTTCGAACTTCGCTGACCCACGCACCCCGTGCATGCCGGCGAAGCGTTTGGCCAGATCATGATGATCGGTGCGCAACATGTTCACTGCGAACCTGCCGGTCTCCTTGACGGCGGTCTCCAATTCCAGCGAGCGGTTTAAGCAGCACAGGACGCTGGGGGGCTCCGCTGTCAGTGACGTCACCGCGGTTGCGGTGACCCCCAACGGGCCATCGGGGCCGATGCCGGAGATGATGCTGACCCCGCCCGCTAGTCGGCGCATCGCCAATTTAAAGTCCTCGCCGCTGATCGTAGGGTCTTCGAGTAGCGTCGCTGTTGCTTGCATTTGTTCACCTCACTGTTAGTGCTGGCTTTGCAGAGTGCGTTGATCTGCAACGCATCTGGTGGCATCAGCGTCTGTCAGCCGAATGCACGGGTCAATGGGTTGGACGGTGAATCGCCCCCGTGGGGTGAGAAAAGCACCCCCTTGTTGTGTGTGAGTGCCAACTTGGTGTCTTGGACGCAGCATTCGGCGACGACCGAGCACTGGTCGCATCCCTCTATGTGGGGACAAAAACATCCGCTTTTGGGTCTAACTGTCATTGACCTGCGGTGATTGCATGAGATTCGTCAGTCACCACGGAGGAGAACGTCATGATCATGCCCCATTCGACGGGCCACGTAATTGCTCGCGACGGTTGCTTACTGCGTGTTGACATCATGGCGGGCCGGTGGGTTGCGAGCCGATTCGATCCCAATCTCGTTATCACACAACAGGTCCTCGGCAGCGACGAAGCGGTGCACCGGCAGATCACGCAGTGGTTATCAGCACCCAGTAGTCCCGAGGTGCCTCACATGTCGCGATCACGTGGCTGGCCCCCTGGAGTGTCGCCCTTAACCGGGCGCAAACCGCGCGACGTTGCGCGGGCCGTTGAAAATGCAAATGCCGCCGTCCGCTTCGCGGAAGAAAGTAGATGATGTGATGTTCCTTCCAATCGTCATATTCACGATGATCCTGTCTCCGGTGCTGCTCCCAGCGCTTACTACCGCGTACTCCCTCGCGGCCAATCGATGGCGCAACTCCCGTCGCGTCGCGCGGGCGGACTTTGAATTAGCTGGATGAAGCGGATTGTGGCGGGTACGAGGGAACTGGAATCCGCCAACGCGTCCTCGCCGCCGAATCGAATTCAACGCCAACGTAATCCGGGTTTACGTGAACAGTGCACGTCGCTGCGAGATGTATTCCTGCACCGATTGCGCAGGGCGACCGGTGAGGTCTTCGACGTCATGGGTTAGGCGGTTGTAGCGGTCATCGCGATGCAATCTGGCCATGGTGGCGATGTGCTGTTGGGTGTGCGGGTCGAGTCCTGCCTGGGTGAGATGCTCAAGCCATTCGTCGTAGGGCAGCCGAACCGCGGTGATCGGCCGGTCAAGGGCTTTCGCGTACTGCTCGGCCAACCCATCGATGTCCAGCGCAGCCGGCCCGGTCAATTCGTAGACCGCACCGATGTGGTCCTGCGGCGCACTGAGCACGGTGGCAACGACGGCGGCCACATCCGTGGCAGCGACAGGGGAGGTACGGCCGCTTCCGAACGGCAATGCCAACTGCCCGTTCTCGCGGATTGAGCGGGCTGCGAGCACGGTGAACAGCGGATTGTCGAGGAAGACGGTCGGCCTGATCTGCACGGCCGGCAAGCCCGACCAGCCGATGACGTGCTCGGCCAGCCAGTGCAGGCGCTGTTGGCGGGATTCCTCGGTGCTAGTTGCGGTCATCTGCGAGACCGTCATTTGCGACATGTTGACCAGCACTTCCAGGCCGTCGCCGTCCTCGGCGGCCGCGCAGACTACGGCGGTGGCTTCCAAATAGTCTGCCGAGACGCTCATGTTGAAAAACATCCGGTCGATGCCAAACATCGCCGCGCTGACATCCACCGGGTTGGTCAGGTCTCCGACGATCACCTCGGCTCCGAGTGCGCGCAGCGCGTCGGCGCGCGAGTCGTCGCGGTGCACCATCGCCCGCACCGCCGCGCCATGGCTGAGAAGTTGCTCCACGACTAGCCGGCTGACCCCGCCGACACCGCCGCCGGCACCGGTGATCAGGTAACTGGGAGTGCGAGTCATAACCGCGACCTCATGCTCGTATATCGGTCAGATTTGGTTGGCTCCGCCGTCGGCGGTGACGGTGGAGCCAGTGGTGAAGCTTGCCAGATCGCTGGCCAGAAACAATGCCGCATTAGCGATTTCCTCAGGTTCGCCGAACCTGCCCAGCGGTATCCCGGCAATGCGATTGGCGCGGAACTGAGTTATCGACTCGCCCGGACTGGTCTGGTCGGCCAGATTGTCGCTACCGGTGTAAACCGGGTTACCGCCAATAACGACCCTACCGCCCATGCCGAGGTCAACGCCATTCGCGCTGCCTGCGCCGCGCTTGGGACCTTTCAGCTTCATGGCTGCCAGATTTATACCAGCTGTGAGCCCTGCCCCATGTGTCTGGGCGCG
>Ga0209248_10000198_pt1 | contig 20840 bp, 13 predicted proteins | sample BogFormECP04_OM1_FD_188241 | JGI IMG/M metagenome (GOLD analysis project Ga0209248, IMG submission 188241) | Bog forest soil microbial communities from Calvert Island, British Columbia, Canada - ECP04_OM1 (SPAdes) (version 2) | ecosystem: Environmental > Aquatic > Freshwater > Wetlands > Bog ... | reverse complement strand
TCGCTCAACAGCACGGACCGAGCGCTGATCGAAGGCATCGTGAACGCGGCAGTGATCGATCCCGTCGGCCCCGAGTTCATGGCGCCTCCGCAACGGCCCTAACCGACAATCTACAGGGAGATCACGATATGAAACTTGGATTTATTGGGCTCGGACACATGGGCACCTCGATGGCCGCCAATCTGGTAAAGGCCGGCCACGATGTGAGCGTCTTCAATCGCAGTCCTGGAAAAAGCGGCTCGCTTGTCGAACTCGGTGCCCGCGAGGCAGCCAATCTTGCCGGCGCCTGCAGCGGGGAAGTGGTGATCACCATGCTGGCGGATGACGATGCAGCATCCGACATCGCCTTGCGAGAAGGAGGTCTCATCGCTCATCTGTCCAAAGGGGCGATCCATCTCTCCATGAGCACGATCAGTGTCGCGCTCTCGAAGTGCCTAGCGCGGGCGCACGCGCAAGCCGGACAGCGCTACGTGGCCGCCCCAGTGTTTGGGCGACCGGACATGGCGGCGGCAGGCAAGCTGTTCATCGTTGCTGCCGGCGATCCTGCGGCGATCCAAGCGTGTCAGCCGCTGCTCGGCGCCATGGGGCAGAAAACAGTTTCGATCAGCACGGAGCCCTCGGCCGCGAATTTAGTCAAACTCAGCGGCAATTTTCTGCTCGCCTCCGCCATCGAGGCCCTCGGCGAGGCCGTCGCGCTCATTGGCAAGGCCGGCATCGACCGGCACGCGTACATTGAGTTCCTCACCTCTACGATATTCACCGCGCCGGCGTACAAAACCTACGGCGCCCTGATCGCCAAAGGTGACTTTGAGCCGGCGGGCTTCGCCGCCCCGCTCGGATACAAAGACATCCGCTTGACACTGGCCGCGGCCGAGAGTCTTCGTGTGCCCATGCCGCTGGGAAGCCTGCTGCACGATCGATTTCTGCGGCTCATGGCCCAGGGCGGCGACAAGCTTGATTGGGCGGCCATCGGTGGATTGGCAACCCAGGATGCCGGCGATCGTCAAGCCTCCGTGACATCGTCGCCCGCCCACTAGTAACAATGATCATGCTCGCAGTGCCCCCATGCTCGCCATAGTCCGCATCGCGCTGAGCCGGCCCTATACCTTTATCGTAGTCGCCCTGCTCATTCTGCTCCTCGGCACGCTCGCCGCACTGCGAATGCCGGTCGATATTTTCCCGAGTATCAACATCCCGATCATCGGCGTGGCCTGGCAATATCAGGGCTTGCCACCCGACCAGATGGCCGGGCGCATCATCACCCCGTTCGAGCGTGCGCTGACGACGACGGTCAATGATATCGAGCACATCGAGGCAAATTCTTATACCACCTTCGGCATCGTCAAAATCTTTTTCCACTCGACGGTCAACATCGCAACCGCCAACGCGCAAGTCACTGCGATTTCCCAGACTTTGCTCAAGCAGATGCCGCCCGGCGCGACACCGCCGCTGATCGTCAATTACAGCGCCTCGACTGTGCCAATCATCCAGCTTGCGCTCTCTGGCACGGGCCTAACTGAACAGAGTCTCGTCGATCTGGGGATGAACTTCGTGCGCCCGCGCTTGGTCACGGTGCAAGGCGCGGGCATCCCTTGGCCGTTCGGCGGCAAAACCCCACAGGTGATGTTCGACCTCGACACCGCCGCGCTCCAGTCGCGCGGCTTAACCGGCCTCGACGTCGCCAATGCGCTCGCGGCGCAGAACCTCATCACCCCGACCGGCACCGAAAAAATTGCGCATTATGAATACACCGTCAACTTGAACAGCGCGCCGTCGAAAATTCAAGAACTCGGCGATCTGCCGATCAAGAGCGTCGGAGGCGCAATGGTCTACATGCACGACGTCGCCCAGGTTCATGACGGCAATGCGGTGCAGACCAATATCGTTCACGTCGACGGCAATCGCTCGGTGCTCTTGAGTGTGTTCAAGAGCGGAACGACCTCGACGCTCGACATCGTCAGCGGCATCAAGAAGATGCTTGACATCATCAAGCCGTCCCTGCCGGACGCACTTGACATCAAACCGATCGGCGATCAGTCGATATTCGTACGAGCCTCGATCCGAGGTGTGATCCGCGAGGGTGTGATCGCTGCGGCGCTGACCAGTCTCATGATCCTGCTGTTCCTGGGCAGTGCGCGCTCCACCTTGATCGTGACCACCTCGATTCCATTGGCGATCTTAGGTGCGATTGCCACGCTGTCGGCGATGGGCGAAACGCTCAACATTATGACCTTGGGGGGGCTGGCGCTCGCTGTCGGGATACTCGTCGATGAGGCGACGGTGACGATCGAGAGCATCAACTACCATCTCGAACAAGGCAAGCCGGTGGAAACCGCAATCATGGACGGCGCCTCGCAGATCGTTATTCCGGCATTCGTGTCCCTGCTATGCATTTGTATCGTGTTCATTCCGATGTTTTTTCTCGACGGGGTGGCACGTTTTCTGTTCGTGCCGATGGCGGAGAGCGTGATGTTCGCCATGGTCTTCTCGTTCCTGCTGTCGCGCACGTTGGTGCCGACGCTGGCGAAGTATCTTCTGCGCATGCGGCCGGCGCATATCGACGAACAGAGCAAGGATACCGAGCCGTCGCCACCGAGGAACCCGTTGGTGCGCTTTCAGCACGGCTTCGAGGAGCGCTTTGCGCGACTGCGCGCCGGGTATCATGAGCTGCTGGCGCTCGCCATCGCGCAGCGCAGGCTCTTCGTCCCGGGCTTTCTCGGCTTCATCGCCGTCTCGTTCTTGCTCGCGCCATTTCTTGGCCGCAATTTTTTCCCGCAGGTCGACGGTGGCCAGATCCTGCTGCACGTGCGCGCGCCCATCGGCATGCGTATCGAGGAAACCGCCGCGCGATTCGCCGATGTGGAGCGGGCGATTCGCCAGGTGATCCCGCCCGCCGAGGTGGGGGCGGTGGTCGACAATATCGGGACGTACATTTCGTCGATCAATACCGTCTATAACAACACTGGCACGATCGGCGAGTCGGACGGAGACATTCAAATCTCGCTGAAAGAGGGCCACGCGCCGACCGCCGATTACGTCGCCCGTCTGCGGGACCTTCTGCCGCGCCGCTTCACGGGCATGAGTTTTTCGTTTTTGCCGGCGGATATCGTCAGCCAGATTCTGAATTTCGGCGCGCCGGCGCCGATCGACCTGCAGGTCCGCGGCAACGATCTTCGCGCGGACTACGCTTACGCCAACAAGCTCCTGGGTCAGATTCGCCAGATCACGGGTATCGCCGATGCGCGCATCCAGCAATCCGCCCGGCAACCGACGATCGATGTCGATCTCGACCGAACCCGCGCGCAATACACGGGTGTTACCGCCGCCGACGTGACCAACAGCCTGGTCGTGAACCTCGCAAGTTCCAGTCAGGTGGCACCCACCTACTGGCTCAACGAGAACAACGGCGTCACCTATCCGATCGCACTGCAGACGCCACAATACCAGCTCGATACGCTGCCGGCGCTTGAAAATCTGCCGATCAATGCCACCGGCGCGCCGACCACGGTGCTTGGCGGGATCGCCACCATCCGTCGTACCCACAGCAACGCTGTGGTCTCACAGTACGACATTGCCCCGATGGTTGAGATCTACGCGACGACCCAAGGGCGGGATTTGGGCGCGGTCTCCGCCGATATCCGGAAAATCATCGCCCAGAATGACAAAGACAAGCCGAAAGGTTCGATCGTCGCGCTGGTCGGCCAGACGGCGACCATGAACAGCGCGTACTCCGGACTGTTGTTCGGTCTCTTGGGCGCGATCGTGCTGGTCTATTTCGTGATCGTAATCAACTTTCAGTCGTGGAGCGACCCCCTTATCGTCATCACCGCATTGCCTGCGGCACTTGCCGGAATCGTTTGGATGCTGTTTGCGACTCAAACCACGCTCTCCGTGCCGGCGCTCACGGGCGCAATCATGTGCATGGGCGTGGCGACCGCGAACAGCGTGCTGGTGATCAGTTTCGCCCGCGAAAAGCTCACTGAGTTAGGCGACGCGACTCAAGCGGCCCTTGAGGCCGGATTCGTGCGACTGCGCCCGGTGTTGATGACGGCCCTTGCGATGGTGATCGGCATGTTGCCGATGGCGCTGGGCCTGGGTGAGGGCGGCGAGCAAAATGCGCCGCTCGGTCGTGCCGTGATCGGCGGCCTGATCTTCGCCACTATCTCGACACTATTCTTCGTCCCCGTGATGTTCAGCATCATTCACCGGCACTACGCCCCAAAGCCTGTGCCGCAAGCCAACTTGGGAGGAGCTCATGCCCCAGCCTGATCGAAGTCCCGGCAGCTTTGTTTCGCGCCGCCTGCGCCTGGTCGGCGGCGCATTCTTGCTACTCGCCCTCGTCATCGTCGCTTACGGCCTCTTTTCCCGCGCGACGCAAACCTCGCGCCTGCGCGATTTGACCGAAGCGCAGGCCGTGCCGACCGTATCGGTCGTAACGCCAACCCATATGGAGAATTCCGCGGGCCTGGACTTGCCCGGGCGCCTGGAAGCGTACATCCGTGCGCCCATCTACGCGCGCGTGCCGGGATATCTTAAAAGCTGGAAACATGATATCGGCAGCAAAGTGAAGGCCGGCGATGTACTCGCCGAAATCGATACGCCGGATCTCGACCAGCAGCTCACGCAGGCGCGCGCCGACTTGAGCGTTGCGGAGGCCAACGCGAAGCTTGCGCAGATCAGCGCCGAGCGCTGGCAGTCCCTCGCCAGCACCGACGCCGTCGCCAAGCAAGACGTCGACCAACGCACCTTCACCTGGAACGCCAATATCGCCCAGGTCAAGGCGGCGCAGGCGAACGTGGATCGGCTCATTGCAGAAGAAGGCTTCAAACGCCTGATCGCGCCGTTCGACGGCATCATCACCGCGCGCGACACCGATATCGGCGCGCTCATCAATGTGGGATCCGCCGGCGGCGCACAACTGTTCGTGGTCTCCGAAACGGAGAAGCTGCGCATTTATGTCAACGTGCCGCAGAACTATGTACCCAGCGTGCCGCCGGGCACCCAGGCTACGATCACGGTGCCCGAACATCCCGGCAAAACCTACAGTGGAACGGTCGAGGATTCGGCCCAGGCGGTCAATCCAAGCACCGGGACGACCCTCATGCAGATCATTGTCGACAACCGCGCGGGTGAGATGATGCCGGGCGACTACGCCAGCATCCGGCTGCAAATCGCCGCCGTCGCCCAGGTGCTCAGCGTGCCATCGAGCTCGCTGATTTTCGATGCCAAGGGACTGTCCATCGCGACCGTGGGCGCAGACAATCGTGTGCTGCTCAAGCCGGTGGTCGTGGGGCGCGACCTGGGCGCAGTCATCGAACTGGCCTCCGGCCTCTCGCCGAACGATCGCGTGATCCAGAACCCGCCCGATGGAATCGCCAGCGGCGCCGAGGTGCGCCTCGCCGTCTCCTCGTCGGGTGGCGCGCTCGCCGGAACCTCGAAGAATAAGAATGATAAAGGTTAGAGGCAATCCGTGGTCCGGCGCAGCGCTGATGTTGTTGCTCGGTGCTTGCTCGCTCGCGCCGCCCCTTAAAACTCCGGACATTCCCACCGCGGATGCGTATAAGGAAATGGGGCCGTGGACACAGGCGCAGCCGGCCGACCGGCTGCCGCGCGATAGCTGGTGGGCGCTCTACGGCAATACGGAGCTCGACGAACTCGAGAAAAGGTTGATCGCCGGGAACCCGACGCTCGCCGCTGCATTCGCCAATTATGCGCAGGCCCGAGCTCTCGCCGACCAGGCCCGCGCGGGGCTCTTTCCCACGCTGGGCCTAAGCGCCGATGTCACGCGCAATCGATATTCAGTCAACGCGCCGCTCAGACTGCCTACCGCGCCGGCCTACTACAATAGCAATTCGATTGGCGGCAGCGTCAGCTACGAGCTCGACCTATGGGGGCAGATTCACAACGAGGTCGCCGCGGGCGCGGCCAATGCCGCCGCGGCCGCTGCGGATCTCGAAAGTGCTCGGCTGTCGCTGATTGCGCAGCTGGTCGAGGACTATGTTCAGCTGCGCAGCCTCGATCGCGACAGCGCCATTCTCGATGAGACGGTGGCGGCTTATACGCGCGCGCTCGGGCTCACCGAGCAGCGCCACGATGCCGGCATCGCCCCTGGCCTCGACGTCTCGCAGGCGCAGACTCAGCTTGATGCGGCGCGCTCCCAGGCGGCGCAGACCCTTGCACAGCGCGCGCTGATGGAACACGCAATCGCTGCGCTGCTCGGCGTGTCGGCCTCGGTGTTCTCGATCACGCCACAAATCGTTGCGATCACCCTTCCGCAAATTCCCACCGGCATCCCGTCCACCTTGGTGCAGCGCCGCCCGGACATCGCGGGCGCGCAGCGGCGCATGATTGCGGCCAATGCAAATATCGGGGTCGCGCGCGCGGCCTATTTTCCTACGCTCACGCTCGGTGGCCAGGGCGGCTTTCTGAGCAAGTCTTCCTCGAATTGGCTGAGCGCGCCGAGCTCGTTTTGGGCCCTCGGACCGAACGCCCTGCTCAGCGTGTTCGATGGTGGCCTGCGGCGGGCGCAGGTCGCCCAAGCGCGCGCCGAATTCGATGCCTCAGCCGCGTACTACCGAGGTACCGTCGTCAGCGCGTTTCAGCAGGTCGAGGACAGCCTCGCCACACTTAATCATTACCATGACGCGAGTGTCGAGGAGAAGGCGGCTGTCGACGCTGCGCAGCGCACGGTGGATTTCTCCATGGCGCTCTACAAGCAAGGTGCAACCGATTACCTCACGGTCGTCACCTCGCAGACCGCGCTCCTGCAGAACCAGCTGCAGGCGCTTACTCTCGATACCCTGCAGCTGACCGCGAGCGTTGACCTCATCCGTGCGCTCGGCGGCGGCTGGGAGGAATCCGTGCGGGCGCAGTCGGCAAGACGATGAACGCGCAACAGCGCGGATAGGAGATCGCGCATCAAGCCGAGGCAACCTCGCTCAGGCAGCGCGGCATCCGGAGGCGGTATGAGCGAAACGCGGGAGCCACAGACGACAACACAGCATCGCAGGCAGCGCACCGCGTGGATTGTGGGAGCGGTGGCCGCCGTGCTGGTTATCGTCGTGCTGGTGCGTTTGTTCGAGCGCAAACCGACTGCCCACGGAGGGGCGGCGCAAGTTGTCAAAGTCGCGCGGGCCACTCAGGGCGACATGCCCGAAGCGCTATCGGAACTTGGCACGGTGATACCGATCGCCACCGTGACCGTGCTGCCGCAATTGAGCGGTTATCTGACTGAGGTCGGCTACAAGGAAGGCCAAGACGTGGCGAAAGGCCAGTTCCTCGCGCAAATCGATCCGCGTCAGTACGAGATTGACCTTCAGCAGGCGCAAGCGGCGCTACTCAAGGATCAAGCGGCGCTGGACCAGGCTCGCTCCGACCTTTCGCGCTACCAGGAGTTGCGCGCGCAGAAAGCGATCGCCGAACAAACTGTCACCGACCAGGAATTCCTGGTCAAGCAGGACGAAGCCCAAGTCAAGTCCGACGGGGCCAACATCGCGCAGTTCAAACTCGATCTGGTGTATTGCCACATTGCCGCGCCCGTCGCCGGCCGGGTGGGCTTGCGGTTGATCGATCCGGGCAACTACGTCACGGCCTCGGCCTCGCCGGGTATCGTCGTTATCACCACCATGAAGCCGACGACAGTGGAATTCACCGTCGCCCAGAACGACCTGAATTCCGTGCTTGAGCGGGCCAATTCCGGTGCAAAGCTGCCGGTCACTGCCTACACGAGCGACAACAGCCGCGAGATCGCCACCGGCACGCTGTACGCGATCAGCAACCAGATGGCGACGAACACCGGCACGGTCACGCTGCGCGCGACCTTCGCCAACGAAGGCGAAGAGCTATTCCCGAATGAATTCGTCAACGTCAAGATCCTCGTCGACACCCTAAGCCAGGCCGTGCTCGTGCCGACGGCGGCAGTGCTCAGCGGCGCGCCAGGCAACTACGTCTACTTGGCCAACTCCGATAACACGGTATCCGTCCACAAGATCACCTTGGGTCCAAGCGACGGAATCAACACCGCGATTTTATCCGGGCTTTCGGTGGGCGACACGGTGGTCGTCGATGGCACCGACCGGCTTACCGATGGCGCCAAGATCAGCATTAGCGCGGCAAACACGGCGTCCGGGACCGCGCCCACGCAGCCCGTCGCGAAGAAGAAGCTGACGCCCGGTAGTCCAGCGCAAGGCGCACGCGCGCCGGTCAGCCACTGAGCTCCCGCAATAGTCGATGTGCCCTCCATGAACATGTCCCGACTTTTTGTATTAAGGCCAGTGGCCACGTCGCTGCTCATGATTGCACTCGTGCTGGTCGGCGCAGTTGCCGTGCGCTTTCTACCGGTTTCCTCGCTACCGGACGTCGATTATCCGACCATCCAGGTCCAGACTTTTTATCCTGGAGCCAGCCCTCAAGTAATGGCAACGACCGTGACGGCACCGCTCGAGGTGCAGCTGGGCGAGATTCCGAGCCTCACGCAGATGACCTCCGCCAGCTCCGCCGGCGCCTCGGTCATCACCTTGCAGTTCAATCTTGCGCTCAATCTCGATATCGCCGAACAGAATGTCCAGGAGGCCATCAACGCGGCAAACAGCTTGTTGCCCAGCGGCCTGCCGGCACCGCCCGTGTATGCGAAGGTCAACCCCGCCGATCAGCCCATCCTGACCCTGGCCGTCACTTCCGAGTCCCTGTCGCTCACCCAACTTCAGGACATCGCCAACAATCGTCTCGCCTCGAAGATTTCTGAAGTGTCGGGGGTGGGACTTGTCACCCCGTCCGGAGGCAACGTGCCGGCAGTGCGGGTCGAGGCGGACCCACAAAAACTCGCGGGCTACGGACTCAATATTGACGATCTGCGGACTCTGCTCGCGAACCTCAATGTGAGCCAGCCCAAGGGCAATTTTGACGGACCGGAATTGGATTACACCATCAATGACAATGACCAGATCCAAGACCCCAAGGACTATCTGAGCTCGGTCATCGCCTACCAGAACGGTGCACCCGTATTCTTGCGCGATGTCGCCAAGGTCACCCAGGCCGCGCAGGACATCGAACAAGGTGCCTGGTACGATCGCGCGCCGGCGATCGTCCTCAACGTGATGCGCCAGCCGGGGGCGAACGTCATCGCCACCGTCGACCAGATCAAAAAACAGCTTCCCCAACTCCTGGCAAGCTTGCCTCAGTCGATGCATGTTCAGATCGTCGCCGACAGCACCGGCGTGATCCGCGCCTCGGTGTTGGACGCGGCAATTGAGCTGCTGCTCGCCATCGCGCTGGTGGTGCTGGTGATCTTCGTATTCTTGCGCAACGTGCCGGCGACCATCATCCCGAGCATTTCCGTGCCGGTCTCCCTGATCGGCACGCTGGCAATCATGTACGCGCTGAACTATTCGATCGACAACCTCTCGCTGATGGCGCTGATCATCGCCACCGGCTTCGTGGTGGACGATTCGATCGTGATGATCGAGAACATCGTCCGATATCTTGAGGCAGGCAAGACCCCGCTGGAAGCAGCTCTCGAAGGCTCGGGGCAGATAGGCTTTACCATATTGTCGCTGACGGTATCGTTGATAGCGGTGCTGATTCCGCTTCTGTTCATGGGCGGGGTGATCGGCCGGCTGTTCAGCGAATTCGCCGTGACGCTCGCCGTCACCATCGGGATTTCCGCTGTGGTTTCTCTGACTCTCGTGCCGATGATGTGCGCGCGCATCCTGCGTCGAAAGGCGGAGCGGCGCCCGAGCCGTTTCGAGCATATCAGCGAGAAAATCTTTGACAGCACACTGGCGGCCTATGAGCGCGGCTTGCGCTGGGTGCTGGCACACCAGCGCCTGACTTTGGCGGTCGCGACGCTGACCGTGGTCTTGACCGGGATTTTGTACATCGTAATTCCCAAAGGCCTGTTTCCGGTGCAGGACGTCGGTGTGATTCGTGCGATCAGCGTGGCCGACAACTCGGTGTCATACGAAGCGATGGCGGCTCGTCAGGCGGCTCTCGCCGCGGTGATCCTGAAGGATCCCGACGTGACCTCGATCACTTCTTACATCGGCATCGACGGCACCAATACGACGCTCAACAACGGGCGCTTTCTGATCAATCTGCGGCCTCACAACGAGCGCTCGCTCACGGCAAATCAGATATCGAGGCGCCTGCAGGATGAGGTCGGCGGCGTTTCCGGCATCAAGCTGTACCCGCAGCCGGAGCAGGACCTCACGCTCGACACCGTGGTTTCGCCGAACCAGTATCAATTCGTGCTGAGAGGTCCGAATCAAGAGGCCTTTCAGAAGTACGTACCCGAGCTGGTCGGGCGGATGAAGCAGATCAAGTGGATCACCGATGTGGCGAGCGATCTGGGCAACGAGGGCTTAAGCGTCGACGTCGAAGTCAACCGGCAATTGGCCGCGCGCTTCGGCATAACCCCGGCGACCATCGACAATGCCCTCTACGATGCGCTCGGACAGCGCATTGTTTCCACTATTTTCACCCAATCGAATCAGTATCGGGTGGTGCTGGTCGCCAAGCCAGAGAGCCTGCCGAATCTCCAAGCACTCGGTAGCTTGTATCTGCCGACCCAGACGGGAAGCACCGGTCAGGTGCCTTTGAGCGGAATTGCCGCTATCAAAATCACCAAGTCGCCGTTGGTCATCAGTCATCTCGCACAGTTTCCTGCGGTCACTATATCCTTCAATCTGGCCGAGGGTGCTTCCCTCAGTACGGCCGTGGCTGAGATTGAACGGGCCGAAAAAGCGGCGCAGCTGCCGTCATCGATCACCACCTCGTTTCAAGGCGCCGCCCAGGCCTTTAAAGACTCGCTGTCGAGCGAATTGTTTCTGTTGATGGCCGCGCTGGTTACCGTGTACATCGTACTGGGCGTGCTCTACGAGAGCTATATCCATCCCGTGACAATTCTATCCACGCTGCCTTCCGCCGGAATTGGCGCGCTGCTCGCGCTGATGCTAGCCGGTAAGGACCTGGATGTGATCGGCATCATCGGCATCGTGCTGCTGATCGGCATTGTCAAGAAGAACGGAATCATGATCGTGGACTTCGCGCTCGAAGCGGAGCGTCACCACGGCAAGTCACCGGAGGAGGCAATTTTTCAGGCGTCGATCCTGCGCTTCCGACCGATTCTGATGACAACCTTGGCGGCCATCCTCGGCGCCTTGCCGCTCCTGGTCGGCACCGGCACGGGCTCCGAGCTGCGCCGGCCATTAGGGTTAGCCATCATCGGCGGCCTGATCGTGAGCCAGATGCTGACTTTTTTTACCACACCGGTGATTTATCTTCTGTTCGATCGGCTGTCGCGGCGCTTCAGCCGCAAGCCGCTTAAGCCCGCCGCCGAGGTTGCCGCGTGAGTATCCCTTCGCTGTTCATCAACCGTCCGGTGGCGACCACATTGTTGGCGATCGCGATCGGACTGTCGGGACTGCTGGCGTATTTCCACATGCCCGTCGCGTCGCTGCCGAATGTCACCTTTCCAGTCATTGTGGTGCAGGCGTCCATGGCGGGCGCGAGTCCGGACATCATGGCCTCCACCGTGGCCGAGCCGCTTGAGCGGCGGCTGGCGACAATCTCCGGCGTGACGGAGTTGACCTCGACCAACACGATCGGATTGTCGATGGTCGTCGTTCAGTTCGCGCTCAGCCGCGACATCAACGGAGCTGCGCGCGATGTGCAAGCAGCCATCCAAGCGGCGCGTGCCGATTTACCCACAACGCTGCGCAATAACCCCACTTACCGTGAATATAACCCCGCCGATTCGCCCATCCTCATCCTAGCCTTGACCTCGAGCAGTTTGACCACGGCGCAGCTCTATGATTCGGCCGATACGATCATTCAGCAGCAGATTTCCCAGATCCCTGGCGTCGGCCAGATCACGCTCGGCGGCAGCGCCTTGCCCTCGGTTCGGGTCGAGCTCGAACCCGACAAACTCGCAAGTGTTGGACTCGGGCTCGAGGATGTGCGAGCCGCGATCGCGGCGGCTAACGCGGACAGCGCCAAGGGCTATGTGGATCAAGGCGATCAGCGCTACGAGGTTATTTCCAATGATCAGGCGAGTAAGGCCGCGGACTATCGCGACCTCGTGATCGCCTACCGCAATGGCGCTGCGGTGCTGTTGCACGACGTCGCCGCTGTCGAGGATTCCAACGAGAACATCCGCAACGCGGGTCTCTACAACGGCACGCCGACGGTGGGTGTGGTGATCTTTCCCTTACCCGGCGCCAATATCATCAAGACCGTCGCCCAGATCAAAAAGGTGCTGCCCTCGATCAAGGCGACCCTGCCGCCCAGCATCGAGGTGCACATCGCATCCGACCGGTCGCAATCGGTGACCGCCGCGGTGGGAGACACGGAGCGAACTTTATTGTTGGCCGTATTGCTGGTGATCGGCGTGGTGTTCGTATTCCTGCAGTCGCCGCGCGCCACGCTGATACCGGCGGCGGTCCTGCCGCTGTCCATCCTGGGTACCTTCGGGCCGATGTATTTGCTCGGCTACAGCATCGACAATCTCTCGCTCATGGCGTTGACCATCGCCACCGGCTTCGTGGTCGACGATGCTGTGGTAGTGCTGGAAAACATCGTTCGGCACGTCGAGGCCGGAATAGAGGTGCGCGAAGCCGCGCTGCGCGGCAGCGCTGAAGTGAGCTTCACGGTGATTTCGATGAGCTTGTCGCTGATTGCGGTTTTCATACCGATCTTGCTGATGCCAGGCATTGTCGGCTTGTTGTTTCACGAGTTTGCAGTGACGCTCTCGATCGCGATCCTCTTTTCGCTGCTGATATCGCTCACCATCACGCCGACCATGTGCGCGTATCTGCTAGCGCGCCGCAACGGAGTGAGCGCCAAGGCCAAGTGGGCGATGTGGGCCGAGGCGCTGTTCGAGCGCTTTAAGAACGCCTATTCGCGTTCCTTGAGCGCGGTGCTCGATCATGCGCTGCTGGTCGGAGTGCTGCTGATCGCCATGATCGTGCTGAATGTGTACTTGTTCAGGCTCGTGCCCTCGACTTTTTTCCCGGAACAGGACAATGGGCTCCTGATCGGCCAGATCATCGCCGATCAAAGCATATCCTTCCCTGCGATGAAGCAAAAACTTGAGCAGCTGCAGCATATCGTGCAGACCGATCCCGCGGTCGCCACGGTGATCGGCTTCACCGGGACCCGCGCCCTGAACAATGCCAATGTGTTTGTGGGGCTCAAGCCCCTCGCGCAGCGGCATGCGTCGGCCGACCAGGTGGTGCAGCGCCTGCGGCCAAAGCTCAACCAGGTTTCCGGCGCGCGATTGTTTCTGCAGGCGGTCCAGGACCTGCGCATCGGCGGCCGGCAATCAGCCGCCGAATATCAATATACGTTGACCAGCGAGGATACCGCCGGGCTCTACACCTGGACGCCTAAGCTCTTGGCGGAGCTGGATAAATATCGCGGCGAGATCGTGGACGTCAATTCAGACATGCAGCAGCACGGGCTGCAAACTTTCGTGAGCATCGCCCGCGGAACCGCCATGCGCTACGGCTTTGCGCCAAACCAGATCGACAATGTCCTCTACGATGCTTTCGGCCAGCGCACCGTATCCACCATTTTCAACCCGTTCAATCAATATTTCGTGGTGATGGAGGTGGCGCCGAAGTATTGGCAGTACCCGCAGATGCTCGAGCGCATGTACTTCAGCACCGCGGCGGGCAACCCAACCGGCACGGAGCAGACCCAGGCGCCGGCCGGCACGGTGAGTGGGGTGACGCCTCACGCCGCGGTCTCGACCGCGCAGAGCGCGACCTTAAGCAGCAATTCGCTGAACGCCAACGCCGAGGCGAATTCGCTCACCAACAGCATTTCCAACAGCCGCGGCGGAAGCTCCACCGGTAGTGCGGACAGTACAGCCGCCGAGACCATGGTGCCGCTGCCCGCTCTTGCCACGTACATCAACAATCATACGGCGACACAGGTCAATCATCAAAGCGGACTCGTGGCGGCGACGATTTCCTTCAACCTGCCGCCCGGCGGCTCCTTGAGCCGGGCCTCGGCGGCCATCAACAAGGCAATGCGCGATCTCGGGATGCCGGCCGCGATTCACGGCAGCTTTGCGGGCGCCGGCCAGGTGTATGCGCAGTCGATGTCCACGTTGCCGCTGCTGGTCCTCGCGGCATTGGCGGCCGTCTACATCGTGCTCGGTATTCTCTACGAGAACACCGTTCATCCCGTGACCATACTCTCCACGCTGCCATCAGCCGGCGTCGGCGCGACATTGGCCTTGCTGATTTTCGGCACGCCGTTTTCCGTGATTGCCTTGATTGGCGTCATCCTGCTGATTGGCATCGTGAAAAAGAACGCCATCATGATGATCGATGTCGCCATACACAAGCAGCGCGAGCAAAAGATGGAGGCGCAGGCCGCGATTCACGAGGCGGCGGTGGTGCGTCTGCGGCCCATCATGATGACCACAGCGGCGGCCGTGCTCGGCGCGCTGCCGCTGGCCATCGGCATCGGCCAGGGTGCATCGCTGCGCCAGCCACTGGGTATTACGATCATGGGCGGGCTGATCTTGAGCCAGGTGTTCACCTTGTACACCACACCGGTCATCTATCTTTATCTTGACCGTCTGCGCGTGAAGCTGCGCGCTTGGACTTCGGGAATGTCATGGCGCGCAGATCTGAGCGCGGACGCATGAATACCTTTACCCTGAATTGGTGTCTGATCACCTCGCTGGGCGGTTTGCTCGGCGGCTGCCTTGTGGGTCCTAATTACCACCGCCCACCGGTGCCGGTGCCTGAGCAATACAAGGAGCCCCCCGGCTGGACGGCGGCCGCACCGGCAGATGCTGCGCCCAAGGGCGATTGGTGGACGGACTTTCACGATCCCTTGCTGGATCGGCTCGAACCGATGGTCGCGGTGTCGAACCAGACCGTGCGCCAGAATTATGAAAACTACCATCAAGCGTTGGCCGAGGTGAAAGTCGCGCGCGCCCAAGTGTTTCCGACTCTCGGAGTTACCGGATCGGTAACCCGGTCGGGGGGCCCGGGCTCCGCAGCTACCGGGGGCGCTACCACAAGCTCCAGCGCGGCCGCTTCCACGGGCGCCCGTAGCGTGATCAATTCGGGCACGCTCGAAGGCTCGGCCAGTTGGACGCTCGACCTATGGGGCAGGGTGCGCCGCTTGATCGAAGAGAATGCCGCAATCGCTCAGTCCGACGAAGCGGTGCTCGCCAACGCCACTCTGTCGGAGCAGACCTTGCTGGCCACGACCGTCATAGAGCTGCGGATTACCGACGCCAACATCAATCTGGAACAAAAGACGGTCGACGCGTATCGAGACGCACTGCGAGTCACCCAGGCTCAGGGAGCGGCCGGCATCACGGCGACCCCGCCTTCGGCCGTCATCACGGCTCAGGTTGCGCTCGAGACCGCGCAGTCCACGCTCATTGGTCTCGGGGTCGCGCGCGCACAATATGCCCATGCCACCGCAGTGCTCGTAGGCAAGAATCCGGAGGATCTCGACATTCCACACAGCGAGACTGTGCCGATGTTGCCGAGGGTCCCGGCGGGGCTGCCCTCGACGCTGCTGCAGCGCCGCCCAGACATCGCCGCCGCAGAACGCAACATGAAAGCGCAGAACGCCGTGATCGGCATAGCGGTTGCGACCTATTACCCGACGATTTCCTTATCAGGGGCGGCGGGCTTTTCGCAATCGCCGCTACAAGGCCTACTGCACACCGCCAATCAGGTCTGGTCGATCGGCGCGGCCGGCACCGAGACGGTATTCGATTTCGGAGAGCGCCGTGCCGAAGTCCAGGCCGCCAAGGCGGCATACGAGTCTGCCGTCGCGAGCTATCGCAGCACCGTGCTCAACGCTTTCGAGGCTGTGGAGAACGACCTTTCGGGGCTGCGCATTCTCGCCGAGCAGGCAAAGGTGCTCGATATTGCTGTGCACGACGCGATCCGCGGAACGGAAATCGCGCTCGCGGAATTTCAGGCCGGTACGGCGGATTACACCACCGTGGCCGCGGCCCAGCAGACTCAGTTGAGCAATCAACAGAATTCGCTGAGCGTGGAGGAAAGCCGTCTGGTCGATACTGTTTCTTTGATCGGCGACTTGGGCGGCGGCTGGTCCGACAGCCGACTGCATGATCCATGACCGTCGCGGAGGGCCGGCTATATATGAGCGAACGCGTACGCAACTACATTCATCTTATCTGGACCGTCTTCTGGACGGTTCCGAGCCTTTTCTTGGTCCTGATGGTGAGCGGCTTGGTGTGGCAGCGCCCTGCTGATTCCCCGGCTTCGACGGGAAGCGAGGGTGAGTCGCCCCAACCTGCATTTACCCCGACTGCCGTCGCTTCAAAGGCGCACAGCACCTGACGGTCCTACGCTCCTCAGAATCATGCGCGCGAGGCACCTTCACTTCACCGGCTTGAATTTTTGGACTCTCCTGCCCCAGTCAGTTTCCGCAACGTAAACATTCCCTTCGGAATCAACCGCCAAAGTGTGGGCGTGAGTAAATGCACCCATCTGGTGACCAGGACGCCCGAAGCTTGAGAGGACTTCTCCGCTGGCATGCTCGAGTATCTTGATCTGCTCATCACCGCCGTCATCTACGTACATGTATTTTTGTTCCCGGTCGGGAGAAAAACCGATCCACCATGTGGTGCCCCAATTATCCGGAACGCTGCTTTCTCTCTTGATCCAAATGTTGTTTTTGAAGTTGCCCATTTTATCGAAGACTTGGATCCGGTCGCTCTGCCGGTCACAGACATACACCAACCTGTCGTTGCCGATGACCACACAATGCACAACCCGCATGAACGCGCCACCCACACCCGCATCGGCCTCTTCTTTCGTCCCCTGATGCCCCCACTGGCGAAGGAATTTCCCGGATCGATCGAAAACCGCTATCCGGCTATTGCCATAACCGTCGGCCACATAGATGTCACCGTTTGCGGGGTCTACCGCTACGTCGGACGGCATGTAAAACTGCGTTTGACTCGAATTCAATGCGCGGCCCGTGAGAGTGCCGTCGGAAGTATCGAGAACGCCCCTCTTGCCGATCTGCATGAGTAGTTTCCCGTCATGACTGTATTTTTGGACGATTCCATCGCCATTGCCGGCGGTCCAAAAATTGTTCTCATAGTCGATCCTGCAGCCGTGGGTGACGTTCGGAACGACTTTCCAATCGCCAAAACTATTCACCACATTGCCGTCGGGGTCGAATTCGATGTACGGGGGTGCCTGCCGAGCAATTTCCGCTTCCTTGTCCGTCATGTCATTCCGATTGACGATGAAAACGTTATCCTGTGCATCCACGCATACACCGCTCACTTGTCCGATTATCCAGTGTTCAGGCAACGGCTTTGGCCAGTTTGGATCGACCACGAATTGCGGGCCATGCCCCTGTGCCTGCGCGCGACAGACGACTCCGAAGATGGTCAAGAGACTTAAGCAAATCCAAATCGTTTCGAAGATTCTTCTTTCTTTTTTCATTTTGTCCCTCGGATTGGACCGAACTCGCGTTTAGTGTCGTCAGGGTCGGCGGCCGGTCAGGGCGCGTTGTGTTGCTAGTTCGCGGTGGTGTGTCTAGCTGCCATTCTTTGCGACGAAGCAATCCTTGGCGCCGGGCTTCAGAACCACATACGCGCGCCGCCATGGTTGATCGTCTGTCAGGCGCCACTTGTGGCCGGTGCTGACAATGTCCTCAGACAGCAGTACATCGCCGGGTCGCATCAAGAATGTCTCGCCGTCGCGGGTAGTGAATTCCAGCATTCCTGACAGCGTAATCACGTATTGCTGTTCGGGGGACGGGTGCCAATCCTCAGAGGAATGCGCGCGCGTCTCCTTGAAGTGAATGGCGATCACATCGGTGCGATCCCTTTCGTCGATGGTGCCTTCAAGTACATGCGATGCATGGTCGGGTCCCGTGTAGAGTTTGAATGCTCGTATGCCAGCGCCTGCCGAGCCGCGTGCGCCCGCTGTCTCGTCCAAAGGCGCCGCATCCACTGAAGTGCCTGCTGCCGCGACGATAACCCCGGCAACCGTAGCGCGAAGCAGATCGCGCCTGCCGAGGGGTAGGCCCACTGAATTCTCCGTGGTTCTCTGTTTCATGGCGTTCATCCCTGGCTCGGGCAACCTCACCGCGTGATGTCTGCTCTAGAGATCTACTCCGAACGCTGCGCCTCGATCAACACTCAAGTGCGGAGACGGCGATCTGTGCGTCATGCTCCTTGGTGTCCGCGTTGACGTCGGCCGCCCCGATCGCTTCAATTCCGTAGGTGGCAGCGGATAGTACGGCGTTACAGGAAGAGACGCCTTTGTCCGCTTGGCGTGAGTTGATCGCAATTGCGGACGCCTAACTCCGGCCAGTGAGCGCTTGCGATTTGATTGATTCGCGTGAATCCGTGTGCGACAAGAAACCGGCCGCTACGATGATCAGCGCTCCGCACAAGAGATTCCACGTGAGCGAAGCTGCTCCGAGTGCGGTCAAGAGAAGTGCGCTGCAGAGCGGCGTAGCATAGGACATCACCGCGAGAAGTTCGCCATCGCCGCGCCGAAAGCCTTCGTCCCAAAGAAAGTTCCCGAGTCCCAGCGGTACGATGCCGGCGATGGCAGCTGCCGCGAGCGCGCCAACACCTGGAATCACAGTTCGCTCAACTAGAAAATGCAAACTCGCGCACAGCAGCGTTGAAATCGCGCAACCACGCGCGAGCACAGATCCCGCGGGGCCCTTCCAAAGAAGCCTAAAGACACAGTAGCCCGCCCAACAAGCACCGCTGAGCAGCGCGAGGCCAATACCGACAAGCGACATGGAAACATGTCCATCCCAAACCAGGATCACAGTGCCCACAAATCCTAGGAAGAGAGCGGCGAATAGCCTCAGGTGAGGGTGAAAGAGTCCGACGGCGGCGCCGAAAACCACAATCATGACCGGCCAAAGATAGGAGATGAGATTCGCTTGAGGCGCCGGAATAACTTGCGACGCCAGAAGGAAGAAGATATCGCTTCCTGCAAGACCCGCAGCAAATACAACTGCCGGCAACCACGCTCGGATCGACCAAAACCGGCCTGCGTCGCCGAGTTCCGGTTCTTTAATAAGCGTCAATACCAACCAGGCGATCAAGAACATGACGGCCAGAGACTCAAGCGGTGGTATCTCGAAGGTTCGTATCGCCAACGCCGGCCAAGTCGCCCACAGCGGAATCGACAAAGCCCCGATGCGCGTCCAGGTCTTTCGGGAAAGCGGATACTGCCTCGCCAGGGGCGGACTAAGCGTTCCAAACGACAATGGCGCGCTAGACATGCTTGATATTCCCGGCCCTAATCCGTTGAGCTGCATGGTCATGGAAATGGCTGGCGAAAAGGGGCTCGCTTCTATGCGGGGCAACTCCGTAGGCCGCAGCAGACAGTACGACGCTCCAGCAAAAGACGCCTTCGTCCGCTTTCATACTAAGCCTTCAATGCAGCGAGGACCTTGTCCGGCGTAAACGGCACGGAGCGCAGGCGAACACCGACTGCATCGAACACCGCGTTGGAGATTGCCGCTGACACAATGGCCGCGGAAGGCTCGCCAACGCCCCACGGTCTTTCATGCGGGCGATCGATGAGTTCCATCTCAATCTCCGGGACATCCGGAAAGGTCAGGATCGGATAGGTCTGCCAGTCGATGCTGGTGACGCGCGACCGGTCGAAGTGCACCTGTTCGATGAGCGTTCGGCTCACCGTTTGCACGATATTACCTTCGATCTGATTCTTCACCCCGTCGGGGTTGATGATTTGTCCGCTGTCTTGTACCACGGCGAAGTGCTTCACCGCGATGACACCGGTGGCGCGGATGATCTCAACCGTGGCCACCATGCCGACATAAGTTCGATTGTTTTCATACTTGATGAAGGCCACGCCCCGTCCGGTGGCGGTGCTGCCGGTTTCATTTTTGTGGGTGCTCGGCTTCTGCCAATGCGCAAGCTGCGCCAGGCGATCGAGCACCGCAATCGCGCGTGCATCATCGGCAAGATAGCGCCGGCGCAGTTCAATAGGGTCGGCATTGGCCGCGGCGGCGATCTCATCGAGAAAGGCTTCGTTGGCAAAACCGCTTTGCATGCGGCCGGGAGAACGGATCCAGGACGGGCGCAGCGGGGTGGTCACTAGCCGATGGGCGAGTGTCTTGACGTTTGCGAATGTATAGGGGACTGCTGTGCCGGCAATGATGCCGCCCGGGCTCATCGGAATCTCATGTGGCATGCCGGCGAGTTCGGCCGCGACGAGCTTGACTTTACCAGCTATGCCGTCCGGTCCATAGAACTGCGAATACCAGGCGCTGACATTGCCGCTCGCGTCCAATGCCGCCTGCATGTCGATGAGCGTCGGCGGCCCCTTCGGGTCCCATCCATGTTCGTCGGCTCGCATCCATTGCACGCGCACCGGGCGATCCACCTCGCGCGCCAGCAGCGCGGCGTCGGCGGCCGCATCCTCGTGCCCATTGCGTCCGTAGCATCCCGATCCGTCGATGTAGATCGCGCGCACGTCCGTATCGGACATTGCGAACATGAGCGCAAGCTGCTGGCGCAGGTGATGGGTTGCCTGACTTGCTGACCAACAGGTGAGCTTGCCGGCTTCGAACGCCGCGACCGCGCACGACGGACCGATGGAGCCGTGCGTGTGAATGGCGAAGTCATAAGTGGATGACAGTCGTTTGGCCGCTGCCGCGAGCGCCGCGTCGACATCGCCTCGGTTGCTGGTCACGTCGTCCCTGACGACCCGGGTCGCTCGCACGTAGTCCCAAATCCTCTCCTCGTCCGGCAGCCCCTGCCAATCCGACCAGCGGGCTTTGAGCTGCCGTGCGGCGCGGATGGCGCCCTATTCGGTCATGGC